>Ga0075435_100003043_pt1 | contig 11304 bp, 11 predicted proteins | sample RhiMethybrSRZTD4_FD_75302 | JGI IMG/M metagenome (GOLD analysis project Ga0075435, IMG submission 75302) | Populus rhizosphere microbial communities from Tennessee, USA - Rhizosphere MetaG P. TD hybrid SRZTD4 | ecosystem: Host-associated > Plants > Roots > Rhizosphere > Soil | place: USA... | reverse complement strand
TTGACACGATGGTGGCCGCAGGTGCTGGCCTTCGTGCTGGCCGCGGCCGCGGTCGGTCATGCCCTGTGGTCCGCGGGCCAGGAGGGGTGGACGTACGACGAAGAGGCATTCCACCTGCAATGGGCGGAACGGTTCCTCGACACCGGCATCAGCGAGCGCACGAGCCAGGAGCGGTTCAACTCCAAGACCCCGATCATGCTGCCGGGCGTGCTGGCGCGGAAGGCGGCGCGCGCGGCCGGCGTCACCGATGCGGAGGCGCTGCGCTTCGTCGCCCGCGCCCCCTCCGTCCTGTGGCTGGCCCTTCTCCTGGGCCTGGTCTACGCCGCCGGGCGGACGGTGGGAGGACCGAAGGCAGGCGCGCTGGCCTTGGCCGGCGCCGCGCTCGATCCGAACCTGGTCGCGCACGCGAGCCTGGCCACGTCGGACGTCCCCTTCGCTTGCGCGACCCTGGCCACGATACTGGCCGCCCACCGGTTCGGGGAGCGCGCCTCGCCGGCGCGCGCCGTGATCCTCGGGGCCGCCTTGGGTATCGCCTTCGTCGCGAAGGTCTCGGCCATCCTGCTCCTGCCCGGTCTGGCTCTCCTTCCGCTGGTCGCGCCACGCAAACCGGAGGCCCACGGTCGACGCCTCGCTGCCTTGCTCCTCCTGGGAGGGATCATCGCCTGGGCCGTGGTGTGCGGCGCCTATCTCCTGCACGAGATCGCGCGTCCGATGGCCGAGCTGGATCTGCGCTCCGGATTGTTCCGCCGCCTGGCCGCGGCCGTGCCCAACCTGCGCCTGCCGCTGCCCGCAGCCTTCGTGACCGCCTTTGATGCGTCGCTCGCCTCCGAGCGCGGTGACTGGAACGTCGTCGTGCTCGGGCACCGCTACGCGAAAGGGGTTCCGTACTACTTCCTCCTCATGTGGCTGCTGAAGACACCGGTCCTGCTTGCCGCCGCCGAGATCTGGGGACTGGCGCGCGCCGCCTTGGCGGGGGCGGTCCGCCGCCATCCCCTGATCCGTCTGTGCGCCCTGAACCTCGTGCTTCTGCTGGGCTACTTCTCGCTCGCTTTCCACGCACAGATCGGGTACCGCTACGTGCTCATGGCCGTGCCCCTGGCCTACGTGATCGCGGGTGCCGGCCTTGCCTCCCTGCCGCCGCGGCCGCGCTGGGCCGTCCTCGGCGGCCTGGTCGTGGTCACCGCGCTCGCGGAGAACGCGGTCTACCTCGGGAATCCCCTCTCCTTCACGAACGCCGCCGTGCAGCCCAAGCGCCTCGCCTATCGCCTGCTCGCCGATTCCAACGTCGACTGGGGGCAGAACCGCGAGCGGCTCGCGGGCTGGCTCGCCGAGCGCGATTGGAACGCGGCCCGGGTCGATCCCGTGCATCTCCTGCCCGGCCGCAACGTCATCGGACTGAACGCGCTCACCGGCGTCTTCGGGTTCGAGCAGTACCGCTGGGTGCGCGAGCATCTCGAGCCCGCCGGCCATCTCGGCCACACGTATCTCTGGTACCTGGTGGACGACGACACGTTCAACCGCTTCCTCTACGATTCGCGCCGGCTCTTCCCGGATCCGTTCGCGTCCACGGCCTGTCCGGACTCCCTGGCCTACACCGTGCAGCCGAACGGGACGGAGGTGCCGTTCGCGCTCCACCGGATGCCCGGTCCGGACGAGACCTCGGTCGCCTGCGTCGTCGCGCGTCGCGACACCGACGTCGGGTTTCGCGTGACCAAGGGGTCCGCCGACGTCGGCGTGCTCGTGGCCCCCGGGGAGTGCCGGGCCCAAGCGGTGCAAGAGGGACAGGAAGTCTGGTGGCGGCTGGAGCCGGGAACCTACGCCTTGTGCCTCATGACCCAGCCCTACCGCCGCACGTGGCTGCCCTACGCCCTGGAAGGAGCATGGCGCGTGCGGGGATGGAGCGTCCGCGTCGCCCTCCGGCCGCTCACTCCGGGACCCACACCTCCACCTCCGGAAGCGACCAGCCCTCGAAGCTCGTCCCCGCCTCGTCCACGAGGAGACTGATCCCCTCCAGCGTCCGGCCGCCGAGATCGAACCCCAGCGCCGCGCGTTGCGGATCCTCCCGGAGCCGGTCCACGAGTTGCAGGACGTGTCCCTCGTCCAGACGCGCCAGCTCGACCCAACCGCTCCCGGGGACACGCCCGGCGACGCGGAAGCGCGTCGGGAACGCGCTGTCCCGCCGCAGGGGCAGGACCACTCCGGCCACCGCCTGCGGGCGGTCGAACGTGATCTCGAAGAACTCGTCACCGAGCACGAAACGTGGGACCCGCCAGGAGGTCGCGAGGTCGCCGTCGGCGGCGGGAGCGGGATCACCGACCTTCGTGCGATAACGCCAGCCCGGATCGAGCAGCCGGCGGCCCCGCGGAAACGGCGCCGGGGCCGGCGCGGTGTCGGGGCGCAGCCGATAGATCTCGTCCGCCGTGCTCTCGTAGAGGCGCGCGGGCGCGCCTTCGAAGCGGGCGAGCCGCTCGATGCGGCCCGCGGCTACGGCGGCGGGAAGGCGGTCGAACAGGTCCAGCTCGCCGAGCCGGAGGAGCCGGTGGAACGTCTCGGGATTGCGCTGGCCGGTGTCCCGCAGCCGGCGGGCCAGGTCGCCGCCCACCTGCCGGCCGTGATGCACGACCACGGTGTCCACGCCGACGCGCGCGAGCACCTGCAGCGACGTCTCGGAGGGAAACTGCGCGGCCGCGCGCCGCAGGATCCGGCTCAGCAGCGGCGGATACGCGGTGTAGCCATGGATGATCGGCTTCCAGTGAGAGGCGGAGAAGTACATCTCCTCCGTCTCCTCGCGCACCAGTCCTTCGCCGTGGATCGGCACCTCGGCCACCGCGCGGGCCGGATGGGAGGCCAGCCAGCGCACGGACTCGGGCACGCCCCTTCCCACGGGCACGCGCTCGCTCACGGGAAGGGGGCCGACGTGCTCGAGGGGGATGAGGGCGGCCAGGAGCACCGCTCCCAGCCGCGCCCCGCGCGTCTCCAGGAGGCTCAGACCACGGCCGGCCAGGAGGCCGACGAAGAGCATGGCCAGCAGCCCCAGCCGCTCGGGAATGCGCACGAGCTGGAACCCGGGCACCCAGGCGTAGAGCAGCCGGTACGGTCCCGGCCCCAGGCGATACCCCCACGCCGTCACGTCCGGCCCGAGCGAGAGCAGTACGAGGGCCAGCGCCAGCGCGCCCGCCGCCGGAACCCACACCGCTGGCGGGAGCGCGCCCTCGCCCGCGTCCCGCGGACGCCGGATCGCCCGCTCCGCGAGCGCGAAGAGGGCCAGGGCCAGGGAAAGGAAGCCGACGAAGTGCGGCCCTCGCTGCTGCAGGCGCACGTCCGTGCCGATCGCGCCATAGAAGAGGTTGGTGGGCGAGGTCGAGAGGTAGTGCTCCAGGCCGATGCCCGGTCCCAGATCGCGCACGTACCCCTGCTCGCGCGCGGATCGGACGTACGGCAGGGCCACGGGCGCGAAGAGGAGCGCGGCCGCCAGGGAAACCGCGGCCAGCGTCGGCAGGCGGCGCCCGACCTCGCGCGGCCGTGCGGCCAGCGCGCCCAGCACCACCAGCGCGATCACCAGCGCCCCGTACAGGAGGTGGTAGTTCGAGCTCAGCCCCTGCAGGAGCATGAAGCCGGCGGTGCGCACGGCGCGTCTTCGCTCGCCCGTCCGGAGGTAGAGGATCAGCTCGGCCAGGGCGAACGCGATGAAACCGTGCGCCACGATGTTGAGACGGGGGGCTTCGTTGATCTGATACGTGTGGAAGGCGTAGAGGGCGCCCGCGGCCCAGGCCGCCACCGGTGTCAGGCCGAGGATCGTCCCCAGCCTTCGCCCGCCCAGGGCGGCGAGCAGGCAGGCCAGTCCCACGGCCACGTTCGTGGCCAGGACGGCGTTGCCGGTCGCCCACAACACGGGCGCGACGGCCAGCGAAGGCAGCAGCCGATGGTCCGTGAATGCGAGCGCGCGCGGATGCGGGTAGAGGACGTTGGCGTCGAAGAGATGCGCGGGCGCGCGGAAGAGCTGGTGCACGTTCCAGGCCACGATGTAGACGCTCTCCAGGGAATCGCCGACGTAGGCGATGGTGTCGCTCGGCCGCAGGGACTGGGGCAGGAAGCTGAGGAAGACGAGGACGAGGTAGAGCGCGATCGCGACGGCGGATCCGCGCGCGCGCCGGGGCATCATGGGCGCGAACACTATGGTGCCGGCGCACGGGCGTCAACGCGCCGGGAACTCGTCCGGCAACGACCTCTCATCGACGCCGCCGTCGTCGACTTCGCGGGTGCGCGTCACTACACTGCGGGCGGATGGCGGCCGACCTCGCTGACCGCGAATGGACCGTGCGTGCGCCCGGCGGCCCCCTCCTGTTCGGACAGTCGTGGGACCCGGTCACTCCCCCGCGCGCGGCCATCCTCATCGTGCACGGCCTGGCCGAGCACGGCGGGCGCTACGGCCTGACCGCCGCCGCCCTCAACGACGCTGGCTTCGGCATGCACGCCGTGGACTACCGTGGCCACGGGCGGAGCGAGGGCCGGCGCGTACACGTCGACGATGTCGACGACTACGTGGCCGACGTCCGAGCCGCCCTCGAGGAGGTGCGGCGGCGCAACCCCGGTCGGCCCGTGTTCCTCCTCGGTCATTCCCAGGGAGGGCTGATCGCGCTCAAGTTCGTCCTGGACGATCCGGCTGCGATCGACGGGCTCGTCGTCACCTCGCCGTTCCTGGCCGTCCACCCCGCGTCGCGCCCGTCCGCCTTCGTCCGCGGGCTGGCGCGGGTGCTGCTTCACCTCGCGCCTCGGCATCCCCTGCCCACGAGCATCGACGTCCGGCGGCTCTCGCGCGACACGGCCGTCGGCGAGGCCTACGCGCGCGATCCCCTCGTGAGCCACGCCGCGTCCGCGGGCTGGCTGCGTGCGATCGGCCGCGCGCAGCGCGACGTGCGCGCCCGCGCCCCGCGGCTACGGGTCCCGACGTTGCTGATGGCGGCCAGCGCCGATCGGCTGGTCGACCCCGAAGCCACGCGCCAGTTCGCTCGCGAGGCGTCCCCCGACATCGTCGAGTTCGTCTGGTGGGACGGCTTCTACCACGAGATCCTCAACGATCTCGGCCGCGAACAGGTGCTGGCGAAGATCGTCGCTTGGCTCGCCGTACAGACAGGTGTCACCTAGAGCAAGGTCACGTAGAGCAAGGCGGCGCTGCGCAGCAGCGGCGCGTTGCGAGGGGGGGTTCACCTAGATACTTCCGGCGCGACAGGCTCTCAGAACACCTTGAGATTGATGTACTTCTTCGGGTTCTTCTGGATGTCGTCGACGAGGCGGTTCAGGCTCAGGGTCGCCTCGTTCATGTTGTTCACGGCCTGGTTGAGGCTGCGGTAGAGCTCGTCGTCCGTCATCAGCTTGCCGAGGCTGCCGTCGCCCTTTTCCGCCCGCGACGTCACCGTCTCCACGGATTGCGAGGACCGCTGCAGGGACGCGGTCACCGTCTCCATGCGCTCCCCGAGCGTATCGAGGCGCTTGAGGGTGCGATCCAGCTCCGGCCCGGTGGCGACCTTCTCGAAGCCCGTCGCCGAGCGCTGGAGGCTCGCTTCCAGCGTGGCCAGCGTCTTGCGCTGCTCCGCGACCGCCGTCGAGACGTCCGCGATGAGCTTGCGCATATCCCGCGTGGCCACCTGCGCGTTGTCGGCGGTACCGGCGATGTTCTTGACCGTGGCGTCGGTCATGAGCTTCTCGACCTGGCCCATCACCTTCTCGACCTGGCCGGCCACGCGGTTGGCGGCGTCGAACAGGCCGGGCACCATGCGCCCGTCCACGTGATCGCCGTTCCGGAGATACTCCGTGGAGTCGCCGGGGACGACGTCCGCGACCGTGCCTCCGAGCAGCCCTCCCGACTTGAGCTCGACGTGGGAGTCCTTGGGCACGTTGTATTCCCCTTCCAGCTCCAGCCGGATCTCCACGTTGTCCTTGGCGATCTTGAACCGCTGCACGCGCCCGATGTTGACGCCGCGCATCTGCACGGGGTCGCCCCGCCGGATGCCGCCCGCGTCGGTCACGACCGTGCTCACGATGTAGCGCCCGCGGAAGAACGCGGCGTCGGTGAGGATGAAGAGGGCGGCGAAGATCGCGATGATCCCGACCACCAGGAAGAAGCCCACCCACACCGCCTGGTCACGCCCGTGCGACGGCGGCGCGACGGGGGGCTCGGACTCGTCTTCTTCCCGCCTGGGGTCGTCACGTTCGGCCATGGGGGGTGCCTCCAGGTTGCACGTCGAAGGACAGGTTGCTCACGGGAGAGCCGGAGTCTTGGCGTCCGCGATGCGGCTGGAGCGCGCGGAGCCGGCCAGGGCCGCCTCCACCGCCGCTTGCCGGTCCGCGAACGCGCGCACCAGGGGGTCGTCGCTGCGGCGGAACTCGTCCGGCGTGCCCAGGAAGCGCAGCCTTCCGCCTTCGAGCAGGGACACCCGATCCGAGATCGAGAGCGCGCCCTCGACGTCGTGAGTCACCACGATCGACGTGACGTGCGTGCGTTCCGCGATGTCGGTGATCAGCCGGTCCACGGCCACGGCGTTGACGGGATCGAGGCCCGTCACGGGCTCGTCGTAGAGCAGGATCTGGGGCTCGCCCACGATGGCGCGGGCGAGGCCGACGCGCTTGCGCATGCCGCCCGAGAGCTCCGCCGGCAGCTTGCTCATCACGATGGCGGGATCGAGGTTCACCTCTTCCAGGGAGCGCGAGACCCGCCGCGTGACCTCCTTGCGGCCCAGCTTCTTGAGCGCGCCCTCGGGCAGGCCGTAGGCGACGTTGTCGAACACGTTCATGGAATCGAAGAGGGCGGCGTTCTGGAACACGTAGCCGGCCTTGCGGCGAATGGTCTGGAGCTGCTCCGCATCCGCCGCGAACACGGACTGCCCGTCGATGAAGACGTCGCCCGCGTCGGGGACGATGAGGCCGATCGTGGTCTTCAGGAGGACGCTCTTGCCCGTGCCGGATGGTCCGAGGATGGCCAGGGTCTCGCCCGATTCCACGGTGAAGCTCACCCCCGAGAGCACGGGCACGTCGAAGGCCTTGTGGACGTCGCGGTATTCGATCATTCCTAGTTCAAGAAGATGGGCGGGAAGAGGGCGTCGCACACGAGCACGGCGATGATCATGAAGACCACGGAGGCAGTGGTGGACCGGCCCACGCCTTCCGCGCCGCCCCGGGTCAGGAGTCCCATGTGCACGGAGATGAGCGGGATGAGAAGGCCGAAGGCCCAGGCCTTCATCTCGGAGTAGAAGAAGTCGTAGCTGTGCCAGAAGAGGCGCGCACCGTAGAGGAACGTCGCGTGGCCGAGACCGACGGTCAGGCGGGCGGCCAGCATTCCGGCCAGGACTCCCACGAGGTTGGAGATCCCGACGAGGAGGACCATCGCCGGCATCCCGGCCAGGATGCGCGGCGCGGCCAGCACCTTCACCGGATCGCGTCCCAGCGAGTACAGCGCGTCGATCTGCTCCGAGACCTGCATGGTCCCGAGCTCGGCCGTGATGCGGGCCCCGACGCGGCCGATCACGACGACGGCGGTCAGGACGGGACCGAGCTCGAGGACGACGCTCGACGTCACCACGCTGCCCAGCACGTAGAGGGGAATGGAGCCGGTGAACTGGTAGCCGCCCTGCTGTGACGTGACGATGCCGGAGAGGATCGACGTCACGAGCACGAGGGGCAGGCTCTGGACGCCCATCGCGAAGAGCTGGCCGGTGAAGTCGCGCAGCGAGACCTCTCCCTTGCCGAAGGCGACCACGGTGCGCCACAGGAGGATTCCCATCCCGCCCGCATGCCGCGCCACCGTCGCCCCTACGCCACCGATGGCCCGAACCAGCCCGGGCGGTGTCTTCATCATCATTTCAATACTATGCAAAAGTGGATGCTACCGCGCGCCGCCGGGTATCGCGCAGGCCACGCACGACGCGTCCCATCCCCAACCTGTGGTAGGGTATGCCGCCGCGAGGGCGGCAGCCACACACGGAGGGGTGAGTGGGGAGCGATCAGATCCGGTTTTTCGTGGATTCATGGGCGGTCGCGTGGAGCGCCGTCCTCCTCCTGGGGTACATCGCCGAGCTGACCCCGTGGCCTTCGCTGAAAGCGCTGAGGGCCGACTCCGTGGCGCGCGTGATGCTGGCCCTCTCCGCCGCCGCCGTCTTCGGCCTCACCCTGGCCGGCGCCCGAGAGCCGAGCGCGATCCTCGCCGCCTGGGCGATCATCACGTCGTCGATCAAGTTCCTCTACGACTCGCTCGGTGAGCTCTGGTAGAGGCCGCCCCCGGCTACTGAACCCAACCCTGCCGCCGCCAGGCGTCGACGGCACGTTCCAGGCGCGAGAGACCGGCCTCCGCATCCTTGACGCGCGCCTCGAGGACCTGGGTGCGCATCTTCTCGTCTTGCAGGTCCTGGTGCACGGCTTTCAAAGCGTGGACGAGGACGTCGATCGCCTCGGCGTTCTTGCGGGAGTGGCGGGCGAAGTCCTCGATGGCGTCGCGAACCGAGGCATCGATCTCGGGAGAATGGGAGACCGGCCGGCTATCGGAGCGGCTCGGACTGCTCATTGCTGACCTCCTCACAGGGTGGGACTCCGTGTCGCCCCTGCGTTCTGTAGCAAGACGGGTGCCAGCCCTTTCCGGTCGGAGCGAGCGGACCTAGGGCGGCCGGGCGGAGTGCTACGGTGCCTGCAGATGAGCGGCGAGGGGGACGTGTCGGACCTAAGGTCATCCACGAACCTGAGGCTCGTGTGGAAGAACCCCTGCCCTCCGGCACCGCGGAAGCCGCTCGATCTGGCCTCGGCGATCGAGCGGCACCTGTCGGGTGCCGACGGTCTCACGGACGAGGAGTTCCTGCGGTTGTTTGCCCGCCGCGCCGTGCCCGTCCGGCCCGCCTGGGCCGAAGCGGCAGGAGTCGTTTCCTAGGCTCCGCCGTGCGGGAAGACATCGTCTTCCCGGCGCTGCCGCGCGCGTCGCTCCACGATCCCCAGGGCCGCGAGCTCGGCGATGGCGTCGAAGAGCGTGCGCGTCTCGACCGGCTTGCGGAAGTGCCGCTGGAAGCCGGCCCGGATGGGCTCCTCGCCGTCGTCGCTCAGCGTGAAGGCGGTGACCGCGGCCGCCGGGATACGGCCGAGCGCGGCCGGGAGCTTGCGCAGCTTGCGGATCAGGGACAGGCCGTCCTCGTCGGGAAGGCCGATGTCGCTCAGGATCACGTGAGGGCAAAAGCCGTCGACCGCGCGTAGCGCGTCCTTGGCCGACCCCACGGCCCGCACCTCCGCCCCCTGCAGCTCGAGGCCCAGGGTCAGCACTTCGCGCGTGTCTTCGTCGTCCTCCACCAGCAGGACGCGAACGCCGTCGAGCCGGAGCCCCTGGGTCACGGCGATGGGTCGTGCAAGTCCCAGGCCAGCACCTAAAGTGCTGTGGGCGCGTGCCCACGCGGGACGGTCGTGTAACGATGGTCAAAACGAGGAGGCTCATGGCTCATCGCGACAAAGCCCCCGCTCGTGCCTTCGAGCGCTTTGCCTCCGCGGCGACGCGGTTCACGGGGAGCGTGCCGGCCTTCGCCCTCGCCCTCGGCGTGATCCTGGTCTGGGGCATCACCGGCCCCCTCTTCCACTTCTCGGACACCTGGCAGCTCGTGATCAACACCGGGACCACGATCGTCACCTTCCTGATGGTGTTCCTCATCCAGCAGACGCAGAACAAGGACGGCCTGGCCATCCAGCTCAAGCTCAACGAGCTGGTCGCGGCCCTGGAAGGCGCAAGCAACCGGCTGATCAGCGTCGAGGACCTCACGGGCGAGGAGCTGAAGGTCCTTCACACCCATTACCAGCTCCTGGCCCAGCGGGCGAAGGAGCTCGCGGACACGAAGGAGTCCCATTCCATCGAGGAAGCGGAGCGCCGTCACGAGATCAAGGCGCGACAGCGCAAGGGTCGCAAGGGCTGACGGCTCAGGAGCCGGCGCCCACCCGCGCGTTGCAGAAGGACTCCAGCACCTCGCGCACGCGCGGCCGCGTCGCGGCCAGTGACGTGACCATCTCCCGCTCCAGCTCGAGCAGCTCGCAGCTCTCCGCCGCGGTGACCGTGGCCGTGCGGGGCTTGCCGTGGAGGAGGGCGATCTCGCCGAAGAAGTCCCCTTCCCCCATCTCCCGCGCCTCGCGGTAGCGGCCCTCCGATCCCTTCACGAACGCCTTCACCCGCCCGGAGCTGATCACGAACAGGCTGTCGCCGGGCTCCTCGTCGCCCACGATGATGTCCCCGGCCTCGAAGGTCAGGAAGCGCAGGCCGCCGATCACCGCCAGCAGGTCCTCGCGCGAGAACTCCCCGAACAGCGGGCTCGAGAACGCAGGGCCGAGTCCGGCGACCGCGGGAGGCGGCTCGGGCGGCGTGGGGGAAGGTGCCGGGCCGAGGTCGAGCTCGGAGGCGAGGTCGGGCTCGTCCGCGGGCTCCGGCTCGGGGACGATCTCCGGTTCCGGCTCGATCTCCAGGTCCGCCGCCATCGCGGGATCGGCCGCGACTTCGGCCTCGGCCTCCGGGGGCACGACCGAACGCACGGGCTCGTAGTCGTGGATCGCGTCCGCCGGCGGTGGCGGCGCGGTCGCGGCTTTGGTCCCACGGTCGCCGATGAGCGCGGCCAGCCGGTTCGCCACGTCGCTGCGGCCGGGCGAGATCTTGTCGATCTTCTTGAGGATCGCGATGGCCTTGGGCGCGTGGCCCGAGCGCGCGAACTCGTCGGCGAGTCCGACGTAGATCGGCACCGCCTCCTTGCTCCGGCCCGCCAGCGCGATCACGTCCGCGAGCTGCAGGCGGAGGGAGGGGTCGCGCCGCCCGGCGTCGAACTCCTTGCGGAGCAGCCGCTCCGCCTTGTCGTACTTCTTCTTCTGGATGAGCTCGGGGAGCGTCGCCTCTCCCCCGAACCAATCGAGCACGCGGCCTCCTGGAGGAGGGCAGCGTAGGGTGCGGCCGCCGCAGATGTCAAGACGCCGCGCTACCATCGGAAGAGGAGGCCGGGATGGGACTGCGCGAGTACCACCGCAAGCGGGACTTCGCGATCACGCCGGAGCCGAAAGGCGAGGAGTCCAAGCGTGAAGGGCGGTCCTTCGTCATCCAGAAGCACGCGGCCTCGCGGCTCCACTACGACTTCCGCCTCGAGATGGAGGGCGTGCTCAAGAGCTGGGCCGTGCCCAAGGGCCCCAGCCTCGACCCCGCGGACAAGCGGCTGGCCATGATGACGGAGGACCATCCCATCGACTACGGCGACTTCGAAGGGATCATCCCCGCGGGCCAATACGGCGGCGGCACCGTCGTGCTCTGGGACC
>Ga0075435_100003040_pt1 | contig 11306 bp, 4 predicted proteins | sample RhiMethybrSRZTD4_FD_75302 | JGI IMG/M metagenome (GOLD analysis project Ga0075435, IMG submission 75302) | Populus rhizosphere microbial communities from Tennessee, USA - Rhizosphere MetaG P. TD hybrid SRZTD4 | ecosystem: Host-associated > Plants > Roots > Rhizosphere > Soil | place: USA... | reverse complement strand
TGCCGCTCCTCGCTCGACGAGAACGGGATGGCGCTGATCTTGGTGACCCCCTCGACGACGTGGGCGACTTCGGGGCCGAACAGTTCGCGGATCCGCTCGATCGTGGTGAGCGTGTCTTCGACGACGTCGTGGAGCAGCCCGGCGGCGATGGCCACCGCGTCGAGCTTCATGTCGGCGAGAAAGTCGGCGACGGCGAGCGGGTGGATGAGGTACGGTTCGCCGGAATGGCGCACCTGTCCGCGGTGCTCGAAGGCCGAGAACACGTAGGCCCGGCGGAGCAGCTCAACGTCGGCGTCCGGGCTGTAGGCGCGGACTTTTTCGAGGAGATCCTCGAAGCGAATCATGGATTCCGGTGTCTAAATCAAGTGTAAGGCGCGCCTTGACGTACGTTTTTTTGCTTCACTATACTGGCCCGGTTTCAGCTACGGCAATTTTCTAGAGTGTAGGGGGATCAATGCGTTCTTTGTCGGGAGCATCGCTGGCACTGACGGCGGTGCTGGCCTTCTCGTTTGTCGGCTGCGCCAAGGTCGGCGAGATCAAAGCGAAAAAGGCGTTCAAGTCGGCCAATCAGGCGTACCAGGCGCAGGATTACAAGAAGGCGGCCGCCTTCTACGAGGAGGCCGTCGCCGCCGACCCCAACCTCGCCCAGGCTTACTTTTATCTCGGCAACAGCTACGACAATCTCTACAAGCCGAGCAAGAAGGGCGAGCCCGAGAACGACGCGTTGCTCACCAAGGCGGTCGAGAACTATCAGCGCGCCGCCGAGAAGCTGTCGGCGTCCGACGACCCCGCCAACAAGAAGCTCGGCACGCTGTCGCTGCAGTACCTGGTCGCTTCCTACGGACCGGATAAGCTGAACGACCCGGCGAAGGCCGAACCGGTGGTGCAGCGGATGATTCAGCTCGAGCCCGGCGAGCCGGCGAACTACTTCGCGCTCGCCAAGATCTACGAGGACGCCGGCGCCTACGAAGAGGCCGAGAAGATGCTGCAGAACGCGAAGCAGGCGAAGCCGAGCGACCCGGCCGTCTACATGACGCTCGCCGGCTACTACAACCGCCAGGGCCGCTTCGACAAGACGATCGAGGCGCTCGAGGAGCGCGCGCAGAAGGAGCCGAACAACCCGGAGGCCTTCTACACGATCGCCACCTACTACTGGGACGAGGCCTACCGCGACTTCAAGCTGAAGGAAAACGAGAAGAAGGAGTTCGTCGGCAAGGGCGTCGAGGCGGTCGACCACGCGCTCCAGATCAAGCCCGACTACACCGAGGCGCTCGTCTACAAGAACCTGCTCCTTCGCCTCCAGGCGAACATGGAGAAGGATCCGGCGAAGCAGCAGCAGCTGCTCAAGGAAGCTGATCGGCTCCGAGACAAGGCGCAGGAACTGCGCAAGCAGAAGGCAGCAGGCGTCAGCTAGCCGAGCACACTACAGCTGTTTGGATCGACAGGCCGTCAGGGCAACCTGACGGCCTTTTTCGTCTCTCCCGCGTTACACCCGCCCGGTAAAATTTTTAGTTGTCCTCATCCCCGTTGGCAGGAGTTTCGAAATGTCCCATAACCACCGGGCGCGGCTCGCGTGCGCAATCGGCGCGGTGCTGGCGCTCGTGCTCGCTGTAGATCCCGTCTCGGCGCAAACCGTGACCAACGGCACGTTGAGCGGCGTCGTCACCGATCAGCAGGGCGGCGCGCTGCCGGGCGTCACCGTCGTCGCCGTGCACGAACCGACCGGCACGCGCTACGAAGCGGTCAGCGGCGCCGATGGACGCTTTACGCTGCCCAACGTTCGCGTCGGCGGACCGTATACCGTCACCGCCACGCTCAGCGGCTTCAAGGATCAGACCCAGTCGAACACGACCGTGAGCCTTGGTGAAGAGAAGTCGCTCGAGTTCAAGATGCCGATCGCGACGCTCTCAGAGACTGTGAACGTCGTCGGTCAGTCGACGTTCAGCGAGACGCGCGCCGGGACGGCGTCGAACGTCTCCCAGACAGCGCTCGAGGGATTGCCGACGATCTCGCGCAGCCTCACCGACTTCGCCAGAACGTCGCCGCACTTCAACGAGCAGAACTCCAACGGCGGCGACTCGTTCCTGAGCGTCGCGGGCCGGAACAACCGCTACAACAACATCCAGATCGACGGCGCAGTGAACAACGACCTCTTCGGGCTCGCGGCGTCGGGCACGCCCGGCGGCCAGACCGGCACGCAGCCGATCAGCCTCGACGCGCTCGCCGAACTCCAGCTGGTGGTCGCGCCCTACGACGTGCGGCAGGGCGGTTTCTCGGGCGGCAGCATCAACGCGGTGACGCGCAGCGGGACCAACAGCGTCTCAGGCACCGGCTACTGGTTCGGCCGAAGCGAAGCGCTGGTCGGCAAGATCGGATCGCTGACCGACAAATCAGTGACGACCGCCGTCGGCCGCTTCAAGGATCAGCAGGGCGGTTTCAGCCTCGGCGGCCCAATCGTCCAGAACAAGGCGTTCTACTTTGGCAACCTCGATCTCGGCCGCAAGACAACGCCAAACGGCTTCTCGGCGAGCGGCGCGACCGGTCAGCCGTTCGGTCACACCGCGGAAGTGCAGCAGGTGCTCGACATCGCGAAGAACCAGTACGGCTACGACGCCGGCGGCCTCGACGAGTTCAGCAAGAGGGGCAACAGCGACAAGGTGTTTGTCCGCGCCGACTTCAACCTATCGCCGAAGAACCAGCTGGTGGTCCGCAACAACTACGTCCACGGGCTCGCCGATCAGTCCGGCACGACGCCGTCGAACATCATCTACGTCACGCCCGGGAACTTCTACGCCATCGACGATTCGCTGACGTCGACGGTCGGCCAGTTGAACAGCACCTGGTCGAACGCCTTCAACGAAGCGCGGATCACATACCAGCGCGAGCGCAACTTTCGCGATCCGGGGACGCCGTTCCCGCATGTCCAGGTCGATCTGGCCGACGGCAGCAACGTGCGCCTCGGCTCCGAGCTCTCCTCACAGGCCAACCGCCTGAACCAGGACATCGTCGAGCTCACCGACGATTACACGATGCTGCGCGGCAAACACACGATCACGATCGGCACGCACAACGAGCTCTTTAAGTTCCTGAACGTGTTCGTGCAGAACTTCTGGGGCCAGTACCGCTTCAGCAGCGTCGCGAATTTCCAGGCCGGCATCGCGCAGCAGTTCAATCACAACTTCTCGAACGATCCATCGAACCCGACGCTGCCGGCGGAATTCGCGGTGCGCCAGTTCGGCGTCTACGCCGGCGACCAGTGGCGCGCGGCGTCGAATTTCACGGTCACGTACGGGATGCGATTCGATCTGCCGCAGTTCCCCGACGTGCCGCACGCCAACCCACTCGGAGAGGCGACCTTTGGTTACCGCACCGATATCGCGCCGGCGCCGAAGATGTACTCGCCGCGTGCCGGCTTCAACTGGGATTTGAGCAACGGCGGCGGCAAGCGTTCGCAGGTCCGCGGCGGCGCGGGGATTTTCGCCGGTCGGACGCCGTACGTCTGGCTGTCGAACCAGTACAGCAACACCGGCGTCGACTTCACCGCGCTGGCCGTGCCGTTCAATGCGGCGAACCGCGTGACGTTCGTCGCCGACCCGAACGCGCAACCGACGTCGCTCGGTACCGCCGGCAACCAGACGATCAACTTCATCGATCCCGACTACCAGTACCCGACCGTCGTCCGCGGCAACCTCGCCTACGATCACGATCTCGGGTTCTTCGGCCTGATCGGGACCGGTGAAGTGCTGTTCGCGAGCAACCTCAAGGAGATCAAGTACCAGAACATCAACTACCGGCAGATCGGCACGCGCAGCGACGGCCGGCCGGTGTACACGCGTGTGCTGCCGTCGGTGAACGACGCGGTGCTGCTGACCAACACCGATCAGGGCGGTCAGTGGAGCCTCAGCTACATGCTGTCGCGGCCGTTCAGGAATGGCTTCCAGATCAACGGGTCGTACCTGTACGGGCGCGCGAAGTCGATCATGGACGGGACCTCGAGCGTCGCCTACTCGAACTGGGCGGGCACCTACGTCAGCGGCGACATCAACAACCCGCCGTTGACGACGTCGGATTTCGACGTCAAGAACCGCGTCACGATCAGCGCCGCGAAGACGATTCCGCTCTTCAAGGGGCTGACCAGCGTCGCGTCGGTGTACTACAACGGTCAGAACGGGCGGCCCTACACGATCGTGTTCAACGGCGACGCCAACAGCGACGGACGCGCGACCAACGACCTGATCTTCGTCCCGGCGACCGAGGATCAGGTGAACGTGATCAACGGCACGTGGGCGCAGCTCGACGCGTTCCTCAGCGCCGACCCCGCGGCCTCGCAGTACCGCGGCCAGATCATGCCGCGCAACGCCGCGCGGGCGCCGTGGGTGAACACGATGAACGTGCGCTACGCGGTCAACATTCCCACGGGTGGCAACACCAAGGTCGAAGCGACGATCGACGTGCAGAACTTCCTCAACTTGCTGAACAGCGAATGGGGATGGGCCTACTATCCGAACTTCGGCGGGCCGACGATCATCGGCTACAGCGGCGTCGACGCAACCGGCAAGTACATCTACAACCTGAACACGATCACCGGCGCGACGTTCGTCAACCAGGGCGTCAACTGGGGCGTGCCGGGCACGTTCACGCGCGACGACCTGCGTTCGCGCTGGCAGATGCAGTGGGGGCTGCGGGTGAGATTCTGAGAATTCGGATTTTGGAATTTGGAATTAAGAATTCGTGGAGCCGGCGCGGAAACCGCGCCGGCTTTTTGTGTACGGCAGTAGAATAGTCGCCATCAATCGAGTCAAATTTCCGCAGGAGAGATCAATGAAGCACGTGGTCGGTCTGCTCGTGTGCGCCGTCCTCGCCGTCGCCGCGCCATCGTACGCGCAGGTCACAACCGCGTCGATGACCGGCGTCGTCAAGGACGCCTCGGGCGGCGTCATCCCCGGCGCGACGATCACGGCCGTGCACCAGCCGTCAGGCACCTCGTACGAGGGTGTGACGCAGGGTGACGGCCGGTTCACGATCCCGGGCATGCGCGTCGGCGGTCCGTATACGGTCACCGCGCAGCTCACCGGGTTCACGACCGAAGTTCAGAACAACATCACGCTGTCGCTCGGCGTCGCGCAAGACTTCGCGTTCACGCTGAAGGTCGCCACCGTCGCCGAGACGATCACCGTCGTCGGGTCGAGCGATCCTGTGTTCAGCACGTCGCATACTGGTGCCGCGACCGCTGTCATGCGCGAAGACCTGGCGACGCTTCCGACGATCTCCGGCCGCATCACCGACATCACGCGCCTGACGCCGCAGTACAACGGCTCCGGCAGCTTCGCCGGGCAGGACAACCGCGCGAACAACGTGACCGTCGACGGCTCGTATTTCAACAATTCGTTCGGGCTCGGCGTCTCCACCGGCGGCATCGGCGACCGCACCGGCGTCGCGCCGATCTCGCTCGAGGCGATCGAGCAGGTGCAGGTCAACGTCGCGCCGTACGACGTGCGCCAGGGTAACTTCGTCGGCGCCGGCGTCAATACCGTCACGCGCAGCGGGACCAACAGCATCACGGCGTCGGTCTATCGCCGGATGCGCAACGAGTCGTACGTCGGCACCGAGGCGGCGGATCAGACGTTCAACCCTGGCACGTTCACCACCTACACGACCGGCGTGTGGGCGGGCGGCCCGATCATGAAGAACAAGCTGTTCGCGTTCGGCGCCTACGAGAAGCAGGACGACACGCGGCCGCTGACGACGTTCCAGTCCAATCCGGGCGGCGTTCCCGCCAACGGCAACATCACCCGCGTCCTGGCATCGGATCTGAGCGGCCTCAGCAGCTTCCTCTCGAGCAATTTCCACTACGACACGGGCGCCTTCGACAACATCTCGAGGCTCACGCCCGGCAAGCCGTGGATGCTGAAGGGCGACTACAACGTCAACAGCGGCAACAAGGTCACCTTCCGCTACAACCAGCTCGACTCCAGCACCGACGTCAACCAGTCCGGGTCGTCGTCGCTCGGCACCAGCCGCCAGACCGGCACGACGCAGTTCCTCACCTTTGCCAACTCGAACTACCAGATCCTCGAGAACCTGAAGTCGGGCGTGGGCGAGTGGAATTCCGTGTTCGGCACGATGACCAACAACCTGCTCGTCGGCTACACGCACCAGGATGAGAGCCGCGGCGACAAGGGGCAGGTGCCGCTCTTCCCCTTCGTCGTGATCGGCGACGGCACCGGCGGCGCGTACACGGCGTTTGGCAACGAGCCGTTCACGCCGTTCAATCTGCTTCGCTATAACACGTTCCAGGCGCAGGACAGCGTCACGAAGTTCGCCAAGAACCACTCGATCACCTTCGGCGGGAACATCGAGAAGTTCCATTCTGACAACTCGTTCTACTTCGGGATCCAGAGCGCCTACTCGTACAACTCGCTTGCCGATTTCTACGCGGACGCGAACGGGTATCTCGCGAACCCGAACCGCACGGTCGCCGCGGCGCCAAGCCGCTTCCAGGTGAAGTACCTTTTGCAGCCGGGGCAGACGACGCCGCCGATGCAGCCGCTCGACGTCGTGTATGGCGGCGGCTATGTGCAGGATGAATGGCGGCCGCGCTCGAACCTCACGGTCACAGCGGGCCTGCGCGTCGACATCCCGCACTTCGGCAACACGGCCTTCGACAACCCGGTCGCCGACACGCTAACGTTCCGCGATCAGGATGGCTCGCCAGTGCAGTACAACACCGGCGCGCTGCCGGAGACGACGCCGTACTGGTCGCCGCGCGTGGGCTTCAACTACGACGCCACGAACGATCAGAAGACGCAGGTGCGCGGCGGGACCGGGATCTTCAGCGGCAAGCCGCCGTACGTCTGGATCTCGAACCAGATCGGCAACACCGGCGTTCTCTACGGCTTCCTCGATTCGGGCACGCCGGTCACGAACTATCCGTTCAACCCGAGCCCGGACAAGTACAAGCCGGCAGCGACCGGCGGCACTGCCGCGAGCTACGAGCTGGACGTCACCGACCAGGGATTCCGATTCCCGCAGACCTGGCGCAGCAACGTCGGCGTCGATCGCAAGTTGCCGTGGGGTTTAGTCGGGACGCTCGACTACATGTACAACCGCGACCTCAACGCGCCGGTCTACATCAACGCCAACCTGCCGGCGGCGCAGGCGCAGTTTGCCGGCGTCGACAGCCGGCCGCACTGGGCGACGCCGGCCTTCCCGGTGCCGGGCGTGCCGAACTGCATCACCGCGCTCGGCCAGGAGAACGGTCCGTGCGGCGTGAAGATCAACAACCTCCCGGGCAAGGACGTGACCGCGGCCTACGTGATCAAGAACCAGAGCGAGAACCGCTCCTGGAACATCTCGGGCGCCGTCACCAAGCCGATGAGCAAGGGGCTGATGTTCAAAGGCGGCTTCAACTACGGTGTCTCGCGCAGCCTCGTCGAGCCCTCGTCCACGGCTGGCAGTTCGTGGGGTTCAGCGAACCCGATCGTTTTCGATCCGAACAACCCGCCGCTGGCGATTTCGTCCAACTCGCCGGGCAAGCGTTTCTTCCTGGCCGCGACCTATACGCACCAATACTTCGGCTGGGGTGCGACGACGGTCTCCGCGTTCTACGACGCGCACCAGAACAGCCCCAACCCCGCGCTCAACACCGCGAACGCAAGCTACGTGTTCTCGGGCGACGCCAACGGCGACACGGTGGCCAACAACGATCTCATCTACATTCCGCGCGACACCTCGGAGATGAACTTCGTCACCTTCACCGCCAACGGCCGCACCTACACCGCGGCGGAACAGGCGGCGGCGTTCGAGCAGTACATCCAGAACGATCCCTACCTGTCCAAGCATCGCGGCCAGTATGCAGAGCGCGACGGGTTGTTCTACCCGATGGTGAATCGCATGGACCTGAGCCTCACGCAGGATGTCTTCCACTCGATTGGCGGGAAGCGCCACTCAGGCCAGATCCGGCTGGACATCACGAACTTCGGCAACCTGCTGAACCACAAGTGGGGAGTCGGCCAGCGGCTCGTGAACAACCAGATCCTGACCAATCCTGGCGTCGACGCCCAGGGCCGTTTGAGCTACCGGATGCAGCTCGCGAACGGCAACCTGATCACGTCGCCGTTCCAGACTGCGGCCGGCATCAACGACGTCTACGTGATGATGCTCAGTTTCAGGTACACGTTCCAGTAGGGACTGGGGACTGGGGGCTGCTGCTTTCGCAGCTCCCAGCCACAAGCCACAAGCCACAAGCTGCCGCAAGCCACAAGTCCTGAGCTGACCGATCTTCGTGTCTTTGTGTCTTCGTGGCGGCTCGTTATTTCCCGAGTGAAAGCAGGTTCGCAAGTATCCGGTATGCGCCGGGGACGCCGTACGGCAGCTGACGGTGAAAGGCGTAGGCGAAGTACGTGTAGTGGCCTTTGCCGTAATCGGCCATCAGCCAGCCGCCGCGCTGCGACGGCTGGCCGACGTCGTGGGTCGCGATGATCGGCGTATACGCACGGTCCCATTCCGACCAGAACTTCGAACCGCGCTGCTCCACCCAGCCGTTGAAGTCCGCAGCGGTGATCGTGTTCGGCGTGGTCAGCACGCGATGCGCCGGCGCCAGGATCTCCACCGGCGAATCCTCTTCTGACACTTCTTCGGCGCGCGCCGTCAGCACCCCGGGATACGGCGCGAACTCGTTGGGCACCAGCTCCTGCGTGTTGTAGAGGACGATCAGATTTCCACCGTCCTTCACGTAGTCGAGGAGGCGGCGATTGTAGGTTTTCAGGTCGTCGCGGACCGCGTAGGCGCGGGTGCCGGTGACGATCGCGTCGAACTGCCGGAGATCACCGCGGGCAAGATCAGCCTCGCCGAGCAGCGTTACCGACGCGCCCAGCTGCGCGATGCCGGCAGGCACCTCGTCACCGATGCCCATCACGTAGCCGACCTTCAGCTTCGGCGCGATCTTCACGTCGATGCCGCGGACGTTCATGCTCGCCGGGTGATAGAGGTATCGAGTTTCGAGATCGCGGTGCTCGATGACGTCGTAGCCTTCGGTGTAGTCGTGGCCGTCGACCGTCGCGACCGCGTCGATGCGGTACTCGCGGGCGGCGACGGCGGCCGGCGCGACGCGGAAGGAGAAGGTCGCGCGTTCGCCGGCTCGCGCGAATTCGAACGCTGCCCGCTCCGGCGCCGACATCCAACCTTGCGGAAGGCGCAAGGTGAGCAACCCATGGTGAGCGGCGCCGTTATTCAGCAATTCGATGCGCGCCTCGACGGCATTGGCTGTGCCGCCGAGCGGAACGATGGCCGGCGCTCGCTGCACGTTGATGGCGACGGACGGCACAATCATCAGCTCGCGCAACTCGTCGCCGTACGGCACGTGCGGCTCGCGCCGGCGTGCCACGCTGCGAGCCTCCACGACTGCGCCGGCAACCTGATACCGCGCGACGACGCCGACCGGCGGCGCTGCGGCCGGACGAAACATCTGTGCGGCATCGCGGATCCGATAGCGGGCGTCGCCGATCGAGTCGCGCTCGAAGTAAGGGCGCGTCGGCGGCGCGTCGCGCGGCACCACGAACGTCAGCGTCGCGCGCAGCCCAGCGTTCTGACGCAGACCCGAATCGAACGTCGAATGGCCAGTGGCGTTCCACGCCGCCGGCGCGTCGAGGCTCACCTGCGGATTCTCGAGCGTGGCCGTGCCGTGGTTCGTCAGCACGACGTCGACGCTGACGCGCTGACCCGCCACGAGCGGTCCCGGCACATCGGCGATTGCATAGAGCTCCACGCCCAAGGCGGTGTTGATCGCGTCCTGGAACTGCTGTTCCTTGATACGCAGGAGATGGGCCGCGTCGGCGTCGGCCAGCTTTTCGATCGCGGTTCTGGTCGCTTGTAGGCCGCGAGCAAGCGCGGGAACCGAGGCTGACGGATCAGCCATCGAGAAGGCGCGCACGGCGTCCTGTGCGTGACCGTCGATCGCGGCGAGCAGGTCGCCGGCACCCGCCGGCGCTGGCCGGCCGATCGCGCGGAACAGGCCGGGGATGGTCGTGTCAATCCCCGCCAACAACGAATCTTCTTTGTCCGGCGCCGGCACGCGCGCCGCAAGCCGTTTGTAGTGCGTGAACGCCGGACGTGGCGGCTCGGCCACGCGTCCGCCGTTCTGCGATCGCTGGAAGCTCAGACCGATGCGTGCGAAGCGGGCGTAGGTGTCGCCAAGCGAGGGACTGTAGGCATTGGTGTCGAGCCGCAGCGTCCAGTCCTCGCTCTCGCGAACGCCGCCCATGTACAGCTTCAGCGGTTGCCACGGATGCAGGCCGTCGCGAATCTGCTCGGGGAACACCGTCGCGTCGCCGGCGACGCGATACGCTTCCTGCGTCAGCAGGCCGGCGGCTTGGTGGTTGCCGTGGCCATCGCGCTCGTTGCCCTGAAACCGCGAAACGAGGACGAACGGCCTCTCCATCCGAATCACCCGGACCATGTCGCGGAGGACGTTCTCGCGGCCCCACTTTTCGAGCGCTTCGTCGAGACGCTTGGAGAACCCGTAGTCGATCGCGGTGGTGAAGTACTGCTGATCGACGCCGTAGTAGCGATCGGCCAGCAGCAGTTCTTCGGTGCGAATGAGACCCAACGCGTCGAACAATTCCGGGCCGATCGCGTTGTCGCCCGCTTCGCCGCGCGTGAGCGTGAGCAGCGACACCCGTGCGCCAACCGCACGGCTCATCAGCGCCAGCATCCCGCCGTGCTCGTCGTCGGGGTGCGCGGTGGTGTGCATCACGCTCGCGGTTGTTCGCAGTTTCAACAGCCGCTGCCAGGTTCCTGCGGCACCTTTGTCCGCCGCGAGCGCGTCGGGACCGGCGGCGGTGCCCGCCGCCAGCAGCAGCGCGGATCCAGCGAGCGCGAGGAAGCTTCGCATCGACGCGGATTATACTGGCGCGACATCGCCTTGCGCCTCGAGCTGCTCACCGTCGGCGACGCCTTCCACGATCTGATTTTCACCGGGCTCCCGCGGCTGCCGCGGGCCGGCGAAGAATTGCACGCCGCCGACCTCGTCGCGACGATCGGCGGCGGTGCGGTGATCACCGCGATGGCTGCAGCTCGTCTCGGCGTCCGCACGCGCATCGTCAGCGCGTTGAGCGCGGACGCGGCGCGCACGCTGCGCCGGGCGGCAGTATCGGTGGTGAACGTGAAGCGGCCGTCCGAACCGCACGCGATCACGGCGGCGCTATCGATGCGCCGCGATCGAAGCTTCGTCACCTTTGCCGGCGCGAACGACCGTCTGCAAGTGCGGCTGCCGTCAGTGGTGGCCCGGCAGCGGACTCGCCACGTGC
>Ga0075435_100003038_pt1 | contig 11310 bp, 10 predicted proteins | sample RhiMethybrSRZTD4_FD_75302 | JGI IMG/M metagenome (GOLD analysis project Ga0075435, IMG submission 75302) | Populus rhizosphere microbial communities from Tennessee, USA - Rhizosphere MetaG P. TD hybrid SRZTD4 | ecosystem: Host-associated > Plants > Roots > Rhizosphere > Soil | place: USA... | reverse complement strand
TCCTCGCCCTCGGCCACGGCGCGGGCGGCGACCGCCGGACGGGCCTTCTCCTGCGTCTCGCCAAGACCCTCGCCGACGGCGGCCGGCGCGTGGTCCTCCACAACTTCCCCTACACGGAAGCCCGCCGGCGTGTTCCCGACAAGCCGGCCGTCCTCGAAGCCACCATCGCGGCGGTGGCCGCGCACGCCCGCGAGGCGCTGGGCGCGTCGCGTCTCGTGCTGGGCGGGAAGTCGATGGGCGGGCGCATCGCCTCGCAGGCCGTCGCCCAGGGCCTGGTCGCGGAGGGCCTCGTCTTCCTCGGGTATCCCCTCCATCCGCCGGGCCGCTTCGACGCCTTGCGCGACAAGCATCTCCCCTCGATCACCGCGCCGATGTTGTTCGTGCAGGGTACGCGGGACGCCTTCGCGCGCCCGGATCTCCTGGCCACCGTGCTCCACGGGCTCGGCGATCGCGCCACGCTCCATTCGATCGAGGGCGGCGACCACTCGTTCGCGGTGCCGCGACGCACGGGCCGCGCGCCCGCCCAGATCGAGGCCGAAGTGGCGTCCGCCATCGTGTCCTGGCTCGCCGCGCGCGGCCTCTGAGGCGCGAAGCTAAGGTGTTATCATCGCGCCGCCGTGGCAGAGAGGAGCGTGCGTGTCCGCTGTCTGGTGGCCGGAAGCCCGGACGGGTGAGCTCGTCGCCTACCTCGACGACCAGGAGCTGGCGCGCCTGATCGCGGTGACGGAGGTCGCGGAGGCGGGCGCCGGCGACTTCCTCCTCCACAAGGGCAGCCCTTCGCGCAGCATCCTCCTCGTCGAAGACGGCCAGATCGAAATCATCGACGAGACCCTCGGGGAGACCATCGTGCTCGGCCGCGTGGGGCCGGGCGGGGTGGTGGGCGAGGTCGGGTTCCTCGACGGACAGCCGCGCACGCATCACGTCCGCGCGGGCACGGCCTGCCGCGTGCGGCGCCTGACCCGGGAGGGTTTCCTCGCCTTGGCCCAGGCCGATGCCCAGCTCTTCACCAAGGTCTCGATCGCCCTGGCGGTCCTGGTGGCGCGGCGGTTCCGCAACGCGCTCGAGGAGCTGGACCCGTTGCGCGCGTTCGCGGCGTCGCTGGGCGACCCCGAGGACACGGGGGCGGACGAGAGCGACGCCGCGCCCGCCGCCGAGCCCAAGGGCCGGACCGCGAGCGACGACGGCCCCGAGGACGGTCCGATCCACTACGATGAGATCGAGGATCCGATCCTCGATCAGGCTCTCGACGTGCTGCGCGAGCTGGCGCGCCGTCCGGGCAAGGACCTCGCGGGAGTTTGAGCACACCGCTACCCAAAGACGCCACCCTCGTCGAGCTGCGGCCGGACACGTTGACCTTCCGCTCGCGGGAGGGGTTCCTGCGCGGTACCGTCGTCGATCTCGTGCTGCGCCTGGAAGGCCAGCCCCTCGCCCTGCGGGCGCCGGTGGATCTCTGCGTCGTCGCGGAAAAGGACCGCAGCGGCTACGCCTTCCACTGCCGGCTCGACCTGACCGCGCTGCCCGGCCCCGACCTGCACATCCTCGGCCTGTTCATCAGCAAGGGACGCGGCAGTCCGGTGCTGTCCGCGAAGTGACGCGCGATCTCCGCGGCGCCGTGGTCGCGGTGACCGGCGCCTCCGCGGGCATCGGACGCGAATGTGTCCTGGCCTTCGCGCGCGAAGGCGCCCGCCTCGCCGCCGCCGCCCGGCGGCTCGAACGGCTGGAGGCGCTCGCGGCCGAGGTCCGCGCCCTCGGCGCCGAAGTGCTCGTCCTGCAGACGGACGTCGGCGCGCCCGAGGACGTGAAGCGCTTCGTCTCGGCGACCGTCGAACGATTCGGCCGCCTGGACGTGCTGGTCAACAACGCGGGTTATGGGGTCCGCGGGACGGTGGAGGAGACGCCGGCGGCGGCCTACGAGCGGCTCATGCGCGTCAACTATCTCGGCACCGTCTACGGCTGCCAGGCGGCGATCCCCATCATGCGCCGCCAGGGGGCGGGCGTGATCGTCAACGTCTCTTCGATCGTGGGCCATCGGGCACTCCCCGCGGGCGGCGCCTACGCCGCCACCAAGGCGGCGCAGATCAGCCTGACCGAGGCCCTGCGCGTGGAGCTGCGGGGGACTGGCGTCCAGGCGTGCTCGGTGCATCCCATCGGAACGGAGACGGAGTTCGGTGACGTGGCGGCGCGAGAGTCGGGAAAGGACGATGTGGCCCGCGGTGTGGGCCCTCAGCAGTCGGCGCGGGCGGTGGCGCACGCAATAGTGCGCGCGGCGCAGCGACCACGCCCGGAGGTGTACCCATACCCGCTCTCGCGGGCGATCGTGTGGCTGGCCGCCCTCGCGCCCGGTTTGTGCGACTGGCTGGCCGGGCGGGCGGCGCGAGGGGCGGGACGTCTGTAGCCGATCGAAGGTGGCAGCCGACCTGGCCACAACCTCTATTCTGCTAATCGTGTCGACCGATTGCCGTTGCTGTTTTCGTTGTCGTTGTTTCTCATCCTCACCAACCACCCCACTCCTCCGAGCTGCCCCAGTACCGCGATGGCCGCGAACGGAATCCACTGGCCGTCCGCGGCGTCGTACAGGAAGACCAGCTCGTGGTCGCTCTTCAGACGGCGGTTGATGTCGGAGTCGAAGGGAGGGGCGCCGGACATCAGGTTCGCGACCAGGGCCCACATCACCGCGGACTCCAGCACGACCCCCGCCATCACGAGCCCGAGGCCCCAGCGCGGGAGCGTGGCCACGCGCGCGACGGCGTAGGCCATGGCAATCAGGACGGACGCACCCATCGCGGCGGCGGCGATGCCCCCGATCTGGCCGCCGGGGTGGGCGAGCAGCGCGCCCCAATACCCGGCGAGGGCGAAGAGGATCACCGGCCGGTGCGGCGTGTGCGGCATCGGCGTATCCGCGGGGCGGCGCCGCCAGGTCCACGCCCCGAGCCCCACCAGCGCGATCCCGTAGGCCCAGGCGAACGGCCCGGGTCCGGACCAGGCGAAGGCGTAACGAGGCTCGCCGATCGCGAGCGCGAGAAGGATCGAGGCGCCGAACACCAGCGCGGCGAGCGGACCTCTCAGGTGGTGGAAGCCGCGCACGAACGCCGCGGAAGGGCGCCGCCAGGTGCAGAGCAGGCCGGCGATCACCGAGAGGGTCAAGGCCCCGGCCAGCGGCCCCACGTAGAGATCCACGACACGACGCAGGATCCTTTCCGGCGTGAACCGGCCCCCGCGGACGAAGTCGATGAAGGGAACGGGGACGAGCGAGGTGACGGCATTCTGGGCGCCGCCGCGCAGGACGCGCCGCAGCGTCGGCTGGCCCGTGCTGAGCACCGGGTTCGCTTGCACCGTACCCGCGACTCCGTAGAAGTGACTCACCCAGAGGTGCCACGGCGCGACGACCGCCGCCACGATGGCCGCGGCCAGGGCGGCCTGGCGCCACGACAACGGCGTGCGCGGCCGGAAGAGCCAGTGGTCGGCGAGGAGGGCGACCAGGAAATAGGCCGCGCTCTGGTGCGACATGAAGGCCAGCGCCCCGCACAGCGCGCACGCGTAGAGCCATCGCGCGTCGCCGTGTTCGCGCAGCCGGACGTAGAAGACGAGGGCGAGGAGGAGGAAGTACGCGCAGACCAGCTTCATCCAGGTGAAGGTCGCGTCGTGGATGAGCCAGGTGCTGAAGAAGCAGAAGCCGATGCCCAGCCGGGCGGCCGCCGGGCCGAAGAGGTGGCGGGCGAGGAGGTAGAGCGGCAGGACGACGAGCGAGCTCGCGAACGTGCACGCGACCTGGTAGACCCAGAAGCGATCGCCGAAGAAGGACATCGCGAAAGCGGCGGCGAGGCTGAAGAGGGGCGTGCGCGAGGCGAGGTTGTAGTCGCCGAACCAGACCGTGGTGTGGCCACCCTCCGTCCCCAGATAGGCCTGCGCGATCGAGTAGTGCTCCCACCAGTCGCCGTACCAATCGCCCCCGGCGTAGACGGGAGTGAGTCCCTGGAAGCCGATCAGGGTCACGTAGAACAGCGCCCACAGGACGAGGAGCGGCCATGACACCTTGGGCCGCCCCCCGCCTCCCGTGATCGCGACGGCGGCGACGCCGGCCACCACCCCCGCCATCCAGACGGCCGCGTTGATGGTCATGGGATCGCGACCGGAGAGGTGCGCGAGGAACGCGCTCAGGCCGACGAAGGCGAAGCCGAAGCCGCCCGCCACCGCCGCCTTCTCGTCCGGACTCAGGAAGCGAAGGGTGAGGGCGGCCAGGGTTCCGGGGACGAGGGCCAGGAGGGGCACGATGAGGACGGCCCCCGCCATCCCGGCTGCGCACGATGGGCTGCACACGACGTGAGCCTAGACGGGCAGGCCCTTTCCGTCGAACTCGGCCTGGACGGCCTCCCACTCGCTCATCAGGGCGGCGACCTCGTCGAGGAGCCGCTGCCGGTTGGCCACCGCCTCGTCCGCCCGCCCGCGGTCGTCGTAGAAGCCGGGCGTGGCCATGAGGTGCTCGACGTCGCGCACCGCCTGCTCCTTCTCCGCGATCTTCTTCTCGAGTTCCGTGATGCGTGCCTTGAGCTTCCGGCCTTCCCGCTCGCGCGCCTGGCGGTCCGCCGGGCTGGGTGGGCGCAGGCGCGGCGCCAGTGGGTCGTAGCCCGCCTTGCCGTTGCCGCTCGCGGCCGCGGGGGAGGCCGCGGGTTTCCCGCTTTCTTTCTTCGCGGGAGCAGGCGCCGCGGGTGCGGCCGCGGCGGGCCGGGGCGTCGCCTTCGGCTTGTCGTGTTTCTCGTGTCTGACGTGCGGCGCCGGCGCGGATGCCGTGGGGATGGCCACCGCCACTCCCGCCTCGCGCTGCTTCTTCCAGTAGACGAAGTCCTCGTACCCGCCGGGGTAGACGAGAGTCTGGCCGCCGCCGACCTCGATCACCTTGGTGGCCAGCTTGTCCACGAAGTAGCGGTCGTGCGAGACGAAGATCAGCGTGCCGCCGTAGTCCTCGAGCGCCTCCAGCAGCACTTCCTTGGAGTCGAGGTCGAGGTGGTTGGTGGGCTCGTCCAGGATCAAGACGTTGCTCGCGTTGAGCAGCATCTTGGCCAGGGCCAGGCGGTTCCGTTCGCCCCCGGACAGGACCCCCACCTTCTTGTAGACGTCGTCCCCGGAGAACAGGAAGCCGCCCAGGATGGTGCGGATCCTCGGCACCATCGTCGTCGAGCTGGCCGAGGTCATCTCCTCGTACACGGTGCGCGTGGCGCCCAGCACCGCCGCCTGGTCCTGAGCGAAGTAGTCGATGACGACGTTGTGGCCGAGGAGGCGCACGCCGCCGTCCGGATGGTCCACCCCGGCCAGCGTCCGCATCAGCGTGGACTTGCCGGCGCCGTTGGGCCCGACGAGGGCCACACGGTCGCCCTTCTCGATCATGAGGTCGAGCCCGTCGATGACGACGTTGTTCCCGTAGGCGCGACGCAGCCCCTTCAGCTCGATGACCACGCGGCCGGGCTTGGGCGCATCCGGGAAGTGGAAGTGGATCTTCTTCCGCTCGGGCGGGATCTCGATGACCTCGACCTTGTCCAGGGCCTTGATGCGGCTCTGCACCTGCCGGGCCTTCGTGGCCTGGTAGCGGAACTTGTTGATGAAGGCGCTGGCCTTGTCGATCTCTTCCTTCTGGCGGCGGTACGACTCGCGCAGGCGCTCCATGGCCGCGGCGTGCTCGACCACGTACTTCGAGTAGTTGCCGTGGTAGTCGGTGAGGGTCTTGAGGCCGACCTGGGTGATGCGCTTGACGGTGGCGTCGAGGAAGTAGCGGTCGTGCGAGACCAGCACCACGGATCCCGGGTAGTCCTCGAGGTACTCCTCGAGCCAGTTGCGGGCGGGGAGGTCGAGGTGGTTCGTCGGCTCGTCCATGAGCAGGAGGTTCGGGCGCGCGAGGAGGAGCTTGGCCAGCGCGATGCGCATCTGCCAGCCGCCCGAGAACTCCTCGGTGCGGCGCTGCTGGTCGGCCAGCGAGAAGCCGAGGCCCTTGAGGACGTCCGCGACCCGCGCGTCGATCTCGTAGCCGCCGAGGTGCTTGAAGCGGTCCTGCACTTCCGAGTAGCGCACGAGCAGCTTCTCGTGATCACCACCGTCGTCGTGGCTGGCCCCGGCCAGCGCGTCTTCGATGCGGTGCTGCTCTTCCTTGAGCGCGAGCAGCTCCTGGAAGGCGAGGACGACCTCGTCGTAGACGGTGCGGCCGTGATGGACGATCCCGTCCTGGGGCAGGTAGCCGATGGTGGTGTCGGACGCCATGCGGATGGAGCCCTCGTCCGGCTCCTCCGTTCCCGCGAGCATGCGCAGCAGGGTGGTCTTGCCCGCGCCGTTGGGGCCGCTCAGGCCGATGCGGTCCCGCTTCTTGACGTGCCAGGAGACGTCTTCGAAGAGGACGCGTTCGCCGTAATGTTTGGTGAGGTGCTCGACGTGAATCATGTCTTGGCTTGCTTGCCCAGCTTCTCGCTCTGTTGCGCTTGGCTGTTCGCGATTTGCCGTTCTTGAGACCTTGCTTATTTAGTCAGGGGGGGCACTCACACAACACCGCGATGGGTGTTCGCGTCCCCCCCTGAAACCCCCCTCGCAACGCGCCGCTGCTGCGCAGCGCCGCCTTGCTCTACGTGCCCTGCGGTCGGCTGCCCTTCACCCCGCGATCTGCAAGAAATCAGCACATGCTTTCTGCAGCATTTCTCGGTGCTGGCGGTCCATTAAATTCAAGCGATACTCGTTGATCACCTTCACCTCCATGCCCTCCCACTCCTTCCAGCAGGACGCACAGACGCGGCCCAGCACCTGCTCTTTGAAGACGCGCGGATAGCCCACGCGCCGGGCTTCCGGCGGCTCGGCGGACTGTCCGCAGCGTACGCAGGTGATGGCCAAGGCTCCCCTCCCAAACGAACGATTATAGCGCGACGCGGGGCGGGGCTCGGGGGATGGCCCGGACGGGCGGGGCCGGGTCAGCGCGCCGAGATCACGGTCGCGTGCACGCGCTCGGCGATGCGGGCCGCGTCGCTCGAGTCGAGGACGCTGAACTCGATGCCGCACCCGGGGGGCAGGGCCATCTTGGTCTGGCCGCAGCCCTTGAAGATCGAGGGGGCATTCTGCCAGCGGACGCGCGCCTGGCAGATGATCGGAGCGTGATCGCCGGGCAGCGTGAACGTCAGCCGCACCGTCTCGCCGGGCGCGGGCAGCGGCGTGGACAGCACGCAGTACACGCCGACCACGCTCACGTTCCAGATCATGCCCTGCCGTCGATCGGCTCCGAGCGTGACTTCACACGGCTCGCCGCAGGCAATGCGGTGATGGCCCGACGCGGGCTGTTCCATCGGTCCTGGCTTCATCGCCGGACTCACCTCCTTGAACCGGAGGCCGAGTTGAAACATGGTCACACAATATACGAAGTCAAGGGAGGAGGGGAAGTGACTTCTGACACCCCGCGGCCGATAATGGTCTTTCATGGATTTGACGACCACGTCTGCCCGTAACTTCGACTCCCTCAACCTCTCCGCCGAGACCCTGGCCAGCCTGGACGCGATGGGCTACAAGGGCCCGACCGACGTCCAGTTCGAGACGATTCCCCGCGCCCAGGCCGGCAAGGACCTCGTCGTGCAGTCCCGCACCGGGACGGGCAAGACCGCCGCCTTCGGGATCCCGATGATCGAGAAGGTGGATCCTGCCATCGCCGGCGTCCAGGCCGTGGCCCTGGCCCCCACTCGCGAGCTGGCCATCCAGGTCGCCGAGGAGCTGACCCAGATCGGCAAGGGCAAGGGCGTGCGCATCGAGACGATCTACGGCGGCGACTCGATGGACCGCCAGCTCGAAGGGATCCGCGCGGGCGCCCACGTCATCGTGGGCACACCCGGCCGCGTGCTCGACCACCTGAGGCGCAAGACGCTGCGCTTCGACCAGGTGAAGCTGCTCGTCCTCGACGAGGCGGACCGCATGCTCGACATGGGGTTCGCCGTCGAGATGGGCCAGATCATGGAGTACATGCCCGCGCCTCGGCAGACGCTCCTCTTCTCGGCCACCATCCCGCTGGGCATCAAGGGGCTCATCTACCACTACCTCACCGACCCGGAGTGGGTGCTCCTCTCCGAGGACCAGATCTACGTCAAGGAAGTCGACCACACCTACGTGCTGACCCCGAAGATGCACAAGGAAGGGACGATCTACAAGCTCATCGAATACGAGAACCCCGCGTCGTCGATGATCTTCTGCAACACCAAGGAAGAGGTCCGCCAGGTCGCAACGTTCCTCCTGGGCAAGGGACTGCCCGCGGCCATGCTCTCCTCGGACCTCCCGCAGAAGAAGCGTGAGAAGGTCATGGGCAGCTTCCGCACCGGCGAGATCCGTCACCTGGTGACGACGGACGTCGCCTCCCGCGGCATCGACATCGAGGACCTCTCGCACGTCTTCATCTTCTCGACCCCGGACTCTCCCGAGCAGTACATCCATCGCGCGGGACGCACGGGGCGGGTCGGCAAGAGCGGGCGTGCCATCAGCCTCGTCTCCGCGCACGACCTCATGAACTTCAACCGGCTCGTGAAGCGGTACCACGTCGAAGTGACGGAGCTGACGGTGCCGTCGGACGAAGAGGTCCAGGCGCGCAAGGTGGAGCGCATCGTCACCCGCCTGGCCGCCGAGGGGCTGACCCTGCCCCTGGAGGACTTCGCGGAGTTCGGTCCCGTGGCCCGGCGCATCATCGAGCACGAGCACCGCGAGCACATCCTGGCCACGCTGCTGCGGGGGCACTTCCAGCCGCCGCCGGCCGACGAGGCCGAGGAGCTGCTCCCGCCTCCTCCCCCCCGAGAGCGCGAGCGCGAGCGCGAAGGCGGGTTCCGCCACCGCCGCCGGCGGCGCTGAGGACCCTGGCCTAGCGGCCGGCGCGTCCGCTGTCGGGCGGACGCATGCCGTAGACGAAGCCGACCTTCATCGTCACCGTCGCGGGAGCGAAGTCCGCGGGCAGCGGAAGCAGAAGGCTGGCCAGGAGCGCGTTGCGGGCGGCGCGATCGAGGGACGCGGTGCCGGAGGAATCCAGCATCCGCACGTCCGTCATCCTCCCGCTGCGGTCGACGACGAACTCGAAGTCGACCTCCCCGCCTCCGATCCCGAGCGCGGCGGACGGCGGCAGGATCCAGTTGCGGTAGACCTCGTTCTTGAACCGCTGGACCCATTGCGTGAAGTCCGCGCCCTGGGGATCGAAGAAGAGCGGGCCCATCTGCCCGCCCGTGCCGGTGACGACTCCGAGCGGGCCGGGATCGCCGATGCCGCTGGCCTCGAACCTTTGCAGCGAGGCCTGGATCGGACCGGGACGTCCGGGGGTGAGCGGCGTCCGGGAGAGCCGCCCCTCGTCGGCGAGGATCGCGCCCGCCGGCCGTGGCACGGGCGCGGGGGGCGCGGGTTCCGGCAGCGCGGGGCGCGGGGCCTGCGACGCCGTGGGCAGGCCCTTGGCGACCTTCGTGAGGTCGTCGTCGCGGTGAAGCTCGAGCCGGTCCGGGGGCCGCATGGGTGCGGCGGCGCCAATGCTGATGCGGTCCTTGCCCGCAGGTGGCGGTGTCGGACGCGGCGCGGGTGGCGGCCGCAGTCCGAGCATCTTCCGGACCTGCGCCGGGGGCGGCAGGAAGACCGCGTTCGCGCTCGGGGTGCGCGCGGGCACGGGCCGAGGCGCTTCCGGCGCATGCACGATCGCGACCTGAACGGCCAGGGCGATGATCAGGCCGTGGATGATGGCGGACGCGGCCATCCCCCCCGGCCGCTCGTGCGGGAGCTGCAGTGGCCCGCTGATCGGCCCGGGACCGCTGTCGCCTTCGGCCGCCCCGGCGTCCTCTTCCGGGTCTTCGAGGTCCAGCGTGACCAGTCCGCGTCCCATGGCGACTCAGATGATGCACCCGTTCCGTTCCCGGCGCGCGTTAAACGCTCGTAAAGAATCGTGTCTTTTACAGGCCTCACAAAGACTTTGCCCGCCCTTAACCCTTGGCGGACGCGCGATTGCGAAGATCCCGCCCAGGGTGAACACAATGATCGTGCTGCTCGTCCTGGCTCTCCTCTCCGCGGGTCCGCAGGCCGACGCCGATGCGCGGGCCTCTGCGCTGCGCGCGCAGGCCCGCTCGGCCCTCGGGGGGGAGCCGGCGCTCACGCCCGTCCATGCCGTCGCCCTCCAGGGCCACTTCCACCGCCAGCCGCCGCCGGACGGCGGGCCCGCGGATGCGGCGCGACCAGCGCGCGGACCGCTGGGGCGCGAAGCCGAGGGTGACCTCGACGTCGAGATCGCCCTTCCGGACAAGATGCGCGTCGAAGCCTCCGTCTCGCGGACGGGGGCGCCGAGCTTCACGATGATCACGGGCCTCAGCGGCGCCCAGGCCTTCATGGGGACGGAAGGCGCCCCCGGCTTCGGCCGCGGCGCCCGTACCGAGAACGAGGCGGCCGGTCCCGCCGGCGGCCGGAGGCCATCGGAGGACGAGCGGCGCGCCGCGCTGGGCCGCCGGATGCAGGCGGAGCTGGACCGGATGCGCCTCGGCCTCTTCGCCGATGCCGGCGACGGCGCGTCGTGGACCTATACGGGACAGGCGGAGTCGCCCGACGGACGCGCGGACGTTCTCGACGTCGCCCTCCCCTCCGGCGCCAAGGCGCGCGTGTTCCTGGACGCCGCGACCCATGTACCCCTGATGGTCACCTACCAGGAGACGATGCCGGCGCGGCGGTTTCGCCGTCCTCCCTCCGCGGACGGGGCGGAGGGCACAGCCGAGGCCGTCCCGTCGCCGGCCCCTCCCCGCATGGTGGAAGGCACGCTCTTCCTCTCCGATCGGCGCGCGGTCAACGGAATCCAGCTTCCGTTCCGCATCAGCCGTGCCGTGGACGGCAAGGTCGTCGACGAGTGGGAGATCACGCGCTGGCGCGTGAACCCCACGCTCAAGCCCGAGCGCTTCGAAAAGCAGTGACCCGCACGCCGGCCGGAGCGAAGGTCCTCGCCGGGGTCTTCCTGCTCCTGGCCACGTTTCCGCCCGCGGTATCGGCGAGCGCCGACGACACGACGGCGGAGCCCGCGCTGCGGGTGGTCGTCCTCGATCCCGCCGGCGACCTGATCGTGGGGGCGAGGGTGACGCTGAGCCGTGACGGCCGGGAGCGGCGCACCCTCGCCACCGCCGCGTCGGGCGAGGCGCGCTTCCCGCGGCTGCGCGCGGGCGCCTACTCCCTGCACGTCGAGGCGAAGGGGTTCGACCCCGCGGACCTCGCGGGCGTGACCGCCGACCGTTCCGACTCCCGCATCGAGGTTCGCCTCGAGATCGCGCGCGTGCACGAGGACGTCCAGGTCAGCGCGGGCGAGAG
>Ga0075435_100003036_pt1 | contig 11313 bp, 11 predicted proteins | sample RhiMethybrSRZTD4_FD_75302 | JGI IMG/M metagenome (GOLD analysis project Ga0075435, IMG submission 75302) | Populus rhizosphere microbial communities from Tennessee, USA - Rhizosphere MetaG P. TD hybrid SRZTD4 | ecosystem: Host-associated > Plants > Roots > Rhizosphere > Soil | place: USA... | reverse complement strand
GCCGCGCATCGCGCCGCTGCTCGACCGGCTGACGCCGCAGCAGCAGGCGCACCTCGAGGAGCGCTTCGCCGACGACAACCGCAGGTTCGAGCGCGACTTCGTGCGCGGCAGCGAAGCGGAGCGCCGTGGGCGCCGCGCGCGGCGCACCGAAGAACGGCTGGGGGACTGGGTGGGGACGCTAACGCAGGCGCAGGTGGACCGCATCAGCCAGTTCTCGGCGGGCGCGCCGCTCATTGACGAATTGCGCGCCCGCGACCGCACCCGCCTGCAGGCCGGATTGATGCAGATGATCCGCGCGCGCGCCGCCGCCAGCCGCCTGGCCGACTACGCCGCAGGCTGGCGCCGGGGACGCGAAGCGGCCTTCGTCGCCGCCAACGACGCGTGGCGCCAGGCGGTCTACGCGCTGCTGCTCGACATCGACCGCACGCTCACGCCGGCGCAGCGCGCGCACGCCGTGGCGCGGCTGCAAAGCTACGCCGCCGAGCTGCGGCGCCTGGCGGCGCGAGGGGCGCCGTGAAGCCGCGCGCGATCGATACGCTGCTCGAGTCGCCGCCGGCGAGCTACGCCGGCCGCACGCGCTACACGCAGCTCGAATACGAGGCGCTGCTCGCCAACGCCTCGATCGGCATCGCCTTTACCCGCGACCGGCGCTTCTTCCTCTGCAACCCGAAGTTCGCCGAAATGTTCGGCTGGGCGCCCGAGGAGCTGATCGGCCAGCCCGGCGAAGTGGTGTACCCCAGCCTTGAAAGCTACGCGGCGCTTGGCCAGGTCGCGACGCCGCTGCTCGCCGCCGGCCGGCAGCTCGACCTCGAATGGGAAGTGCGCCGCAAGGACGGCTCGACCTTCCTTGCCCGCATGATCGCCAAGGCGATCGACGCGCAGAACACGCAGCAGGGCACCGTGTGGATCGTCGAGGACATCACCGAGAAGCGCCGCGCCGCGGCCGAGCTGGAGCGCGTGCATGCCGAGCAGGAGCTGATCCTAGACAACGCCACGGTGGGCATCGCCTTCGTGCGCGATCGCGCCATCCGGCGCTGCAACCGCTACCTCGAGGAAATGGCCGGCGCCGCCCCGGGCGAGCTCGACGGCCGCAGCACGCGCATCCTGTTCGCGAGCGAGGCCGACTGGCGCGACGCCGGCGAGCGCTCGGCGGGCGTGGCGCCGGGCGGAACGTTCGTCGGCGAGGCGCGCTTCGCGCGGCGCGATGGCGCGCAGTTCATCTGCCGCGCGCGCGGCCGGCGCATCGACGCCGGCGACCAGGACCAGGAATGGATCTGGAGCTATGAGGACGTGACGGCCGAGCGCGAGGCCGACCTGCGCGTGCAGCGCGCGCTCGACGCGCTGGAGCGCTCGGTGGCCGAGCGCACCTCCGAGCTGCAGGAGGCGCAGGCGCGCGCCCAGCACCTCGCCGACCACGACGCGCTCACCGGGCTGCCCAACCGGCGCCTGCTCGAAGACCGCCTGACCCAGGCGCTGGCCCTCAGCCAGCGCAACCGGCAGCACACCGCGGCGATGTTCGTCGACGTCGACCGCTTCAAGGCCATCAACGACACGCTCGGCCACGCGATCGGCGATGCGCTGCTGAAGGAAATCTCGCAGCGCCTGGTGGACCAGCTGCGCGTCGGCGACACCATCTGCCGCATCGGCGGCGACGAGTTCGTGGTGGTGCTGCCGGAGGTGAAGCGCGCCTCCGACGTGGCGCAAGTGGCGCAGAAAGTGATCGAGCAGCTCGCGGCGCCGGTGCCGATCGAGGGCCACGACCTGATCGTCACCGCCTCGATCGGCATTGCCGTCTACCCCGAGGACGGCAGCGACGCCGAGACCCTGATCCGCAACGCCGACGCCGCGATGTACGCCGCCAAGGAGCTGGGCCGCGCCAACTACCAGTTCTTCACCGAGCAGATGAACCAGGCGGCCTCGCGGCGCCTGACGCTGGAGAGCGAGCTGCGGCGCGCGCTCGGGCGCGACGAACTGCGCGTGCACTACCAGCCGCTGGTCGAGGCGAAGAGCGGCCGCATCGCCGGCCACGAGGCCCTGGTGCGCTGGCAGCACCCGGAGCGGGGCCTGGCGCTGCCCGGCGAATTCATCCAGCTCGCCGAGGACACCGGCCTGATCCTGCGCCTCGGCGAATGGGTGCTGCGCGAGGCCTGCCGCTGGGCCGCGGCCGCCGGAAAACGCCGAGGGGAAAAAGCGGCGCTGGTGGCCGTCAACCTGTCGCCGCGCCAGTTCAACGACGCCAAGCTCGCCGAGATGGTGGCGCGCGCGCTCGCCGATTCCGGCCTGCCGCCCGGGCGCCTGGAGCTCGAGATCACCGAGTCGACCGCCATGCAGCACACCGACGCCACGCTGGCCACGCTCGAGCGCCTGAAGAAGCTCGGCGTGTCGATCAGCATCGACGACTTCGGCACCGGCTATTCGAGCCTCGCCTACCTGCGCCGCTTCCCGGTGGACAAGGTCAAGATCGACCGCAGCTTCGTCGCCGTGGCCCCCGACGACCAGGAGCAGGCGGCGATCGTGTCGGCGATCGTGGCGCTGGCGCACGCGCTGCAGATCGAGGTGGTGGCCGAGGGGGTCGAGACCGCGGAGCAGCGCGCCTTCGTCGAGCGCTGCGGCTGCGACTACCTGCAGGGCTACCTCATCGGCCGGCCGGCGCCGGCCCCGGCGGACGCCGGCGCCGGATAGTCGCGCGGGCTCAGGTCGAGCGGCGGCGCTTGTCCTTCAGCGCCTGCTCCAGCTGCCGGATGCTGATTTCCACGCCGAGCAGGTTCGGATTGGCCTCGAGCGCCTTGCGGAACCAGTCGAGGGCCAGTTCCGGCTCGTCGAGCGCGAGGTAGATCTGGCCGAGGCCGGCCAGCGCGCCGAAGTGGCCCGGGTTGCGCTTCAGCACCTCGTTGCAGTCGGCGATCGAGCGGCGGAACTCCCCGGCGAGGAACAGCACGGTGGCGCGGCGATTCCAGCCCTCGGCGAAGTCGGGGCGCTTCTGGATCACGACGGAAAAGTCGGCCACCGCCTGCTCGTGGCGGCCGGCCTGCATCTCCTCGGTGCCGTGCGCCATCAACTTGTCGATCTCGGCGTCTCCGGAGCGGCCCCATAGCAGCCACAGCCCGCTCTCGGCGAAACTGCGCACGAACAGGCTCTCGTCGCGCAGGCGCGGCTGCAGCAGCGCCGCGTCGGCCATCGTGCCGTGGTTGGCGATCCAGTTGATCGCCTCGGCGCGGGCGGCGGCGTCGGCGCTCTTCAGCGCGGCGAGCGCCGCCTCGCGCGATTTCGGCGGCTCGGGGAATGCCGGGGCGGCGAGCGCTGTTAGCAGCACGCCAAGGAGTAGGATGACCGTTCCACGCATGGAGAGCATCGAATGAACCGATCCGCGTTTAATACACTGATGGTAGCAATTTCACTCGCCGCCGGCAGCGCGTTCGCCGCCGACACCACCCCCGCGTCGACCCCGGGCCGCGCGGCCGACCCGGCCATGGAGCAATACCAGGCGGCCGCCGGCCGCGAGGACTGGCGCGCCGCGGCCGCGGCGATGCGCGACGCGCTCGGGCGCGACGCGGGCAACGCCGACTACAACAACCTCTACGCCTATTCGCTGCGCAAGGGCCCCAATCCCGACATGAGCCTGGTGTTCAAGCACTACAACGAGGCGCTGCGCATCGACCCGAAGCACAGGGGCGCGCACGAGTACATCGGCGAGGCCTACCTGATGGCGGGCAATGTCGAGAAGGCCAGGGAGCACCTCGGCCAGCTCGACAAGATCTGCTTCTTCGGCTGCGCCGAGTTCACCGACCTGAAGAAGGCGATCTCGGAGTACGAGAGCAAGCGGACCTCGTCGCGCTAGGCGCGCGGCTTCGATTCGGCCAGCTTGACCAGGGAATAGAGCGCGCGGTTGGCGGGCGTCGGCACGCCCAGCTTTTCGCCGCGGCGCGTGACGAAGCCGTTGAGGTGGTCGATCTCGGTGGGTTTCCTTCGCGCCAGGTCCTGCGCGGTGGAGGAGTACTGCTTCGGCATGGCCTCGGCGATGCGGTAGGTCGCGGCGAGCATGTCAGGCGCCATGGCCACGCCGCTCGCCTTCGCCACGGCGAGGGTTTCCTCGACCACGTCCTTCATCAGGGCGCGCACGCCGTCGCCCTTGATCATCTCGCCGTAGGGCAGCTGGGTGATGGCCGAGATGGCGTTGTAGGCGCAGTTCACCACCAGCTTCGCCCAGAGCTCGCCGGCGACGTTGTCGGAAATCTTTACCGGGACGCTGGCGGCTTCGAAGCAGTTTTTGATTTTTACAAGAGAATCTTTTTCCGTTGAAGATCCAATGACCAGGTCGCCCCGTCCATGGTGCTTGAGGTGCCCGGGCCCGGCCATTTCGGTAGCGACGTAGACCACCGCCGGGATCACTGGCACCGATACCTTCGCTTGGATTCGTTCGGTGTTGTCGACGCCGTTTTGCAGGTTCACCACCAGGCCGCCAGCATCGAGGTGCGGCGCAATCTGCGCGGCTGCGTTCTCGGTGTCGGTGGATTTCACGCAGAACAGCACGAGTTGCGCGCCGCGCACGGCTGCAGGATCGACGCTCGCGTCGACTGGGATGTGCTCGTTGAATTTGAGCCCTTCGAAATGCAGGCCTGAGCTCTTGAATGCGTCGACGTGGAGCGGCCGGCCGATGAGCATCACCCGATGGCCGGCGCGCGCCAGCATGCCGCCGAAGAAGCAGCCGACGGCGCCGGCGCCGAGCACGGCGACGCGAAGCTTCGCTTCCGGCATCAGCGGCGGCGCTTGCGGGCGAGCGCGGCGCCCGCGGCGAGGGCCTTCAGCTTCGCCAGCGCAATTTCGCGACTCATCGGCGCCATGCCGCAGTTGGTGCAGGGGAAGAGATGCTTTTTCGGCACATATTTGGAAGCTTTTTTGATGACATCAAAAACCTCTTCCGGCGTTTCGACGCGATCGCTGGCGACGTCGATCACGCCGACCAGAACGTCCTTTCCCTTCAATAGCTGCAACAAATGCAAAGGCACCTTCGAGTGGATGCACTCGAGGGAGACCTGCTTGATCTTGCTCCGCGCCAGCACCGGGAAGATCTCCGCGTACTGGCTCCATTCGTCGCCCAGAGTCTGCTTCCAGTCGAGGTTGGCCTTGATGCCGTAGCCGTAGCAGATGTGGACGCAGGTGGTGCAGCGCAGGCCGCGCGCGGCGCGCTCGAGCGCGGCGATGCCCCAGGTCTTGACCTCTTTCATGTAGACATTGAACGCCGGCTCGTCGAACTGGATCACGTCGACGCCGTCCTTCTCCAGCGCGCGCGCCTCTTCGTTGAGCAGCGCGGCGAAGGCCATCGCCAGCTCGGCCTTGTCGTTGTAATGCCGGTCGGCGACGGTGTCGACGATGGTCATCGGTCCCGGCAGGGTCATTTTTATTTTTTTGCCGGTATGCAGGCGCAGGAGCTGCGCTTCGGCCCGATGCACCCGCGCTTTCAGGCGCAGCGGTCCGACCACCACCGGCACCATCGCGTCATAGCGGTTGTTGCGGATGCCCATCTTCACCTTGTGATCGAAGTCGATGCCCTCGACGAACTCGAGGAAGCCGTGCACGAAGTGCTGGCGCGACTGCTCGCCGTCGCTGACGATGTCGATGCCGGCGTCCTCCTGCTCCTTGAGCCAGAGCAGGGTGGCGTCGCGCTTGGCCTGCACCAGCGCCTCGCCCTCGGCGCGCCAGGCCGGCCACAGCTTGTTGGTCTCGGCCAGCCAGCCGGGCTTGGGCAGGCTGCCGGCGATCGTCGTTTCGAGCATGCGTTCTCCTCGGCGTTTCCTAATGCTAGTAGCATCCGGGCAGTCGCTCTAGGGGAGGTGGCCGATGACGCCGGACGAGTTCGCGAAACGCCTGTCCCGCATCGAAGACCGTCTGACGGCGCTGGAGTCGCGCCTCGCGCCGGCCGCGCCATCGCGGCCCGTCCCGCCGGCGCCGCAGTCGCAGGGTCGGCCGGTGCCGCCGTCCCCCGCGCGAGCCGCCGCCGCGCCTGCGGGACCCGCGGTCGCCGCCACCGACGAAAGCCCGTCGTTTGTCACCAGCGTCCTGGGCTGGGGCGGGGCGCTGGCACTGGTGCTGGCCGCGGCTTATCTCATCCGCCTCGCCATCGACACGGGCTGGCTGACGCCGCTGCGCCAGGTCGCGCTTGCCGCCATCGCTGGCCTCTCGATGATCGGCGCGGGTTTCGCGCTGCGCGATTCCAACCGGCAGTATGCGGGCTTGCTGCCGGCCGCCGGCATCGCGATCCTGTTTCTCACCATCTACGGCGCGCATCTCTATCACCACCTGGCCGGGCCGGGACCGGCGATGGCCGCGGTGATCCTGGTGTGCCTCGCCTCGCTCTGGCTGTGCCGCGCGTTCGAAAGCGATCTCTACGCGCTGTTCGCGGTGGCCGGCTCCTACTCGGCGCCACTGCTGCTGCGCGGATCGGCCGGGACCATCACCGACCTGGCGGTCTATTTCTCCGCCTGGAGCGTGGTGTTCAGCGTGTTCGCCATCTGGCACGGCCGGCGATTGATCTACCTGCTCGCCCTGTACCTCGCGCTGATCGGCTTCGACCTGGCGGGTCGCGTCCAGGCGCCGGCGGAATGGCAGGCCGCGCTCGGGTTCCAGACGGCGCAGTTCGTGATCTTCGGCATCGCCACCGCCGTGTACTCGATCCGGCGCGAGTCGCCGCTCGACCACGGCGCGGCGCTCGCGCACCTGCCGCCGCTGCTGATTTTCTACTTCCTGCAATATTCGCTGCTGAACCAGCACCTGCCGGCGGCGGCGCCGTGGATCGCCGCCGCCACCGCCGCCACGGTCGGCGCGCTGTACGGCATCGCGCGGGCGGCGCTCGCCCGGCCGCTACCCGGCGGCGAGCTGCTGCTGTGGTGCTACGTCGCGCTGGTGCTGTTCCACGCCGGCTACGTCGAGTCGGTGCCGAAGATCTGGGCGCCCTGGGTGGCGTTCCTCCTGGTCCCGGCCGTCGCGGCCGTGGCACTGTGGCGCGGCGCGCAATCGGCGGCGCTGCGCCCGGTCTGGCTGGTGGTCGGGCTGATCTTCGTCATCAATTACCTGCGCGTGGTTTTCGATACCGACCTGCAGGAGGTCCCCGCGCGCGGCGCCCTGGCGGTGGTCTACGCGCTCGAGCTCTATGCCGGCTTCCTTGCGTTGCGCGCGCGCGGCGGCTCGAGCGCCGTCGCTGCGCTGCTGCTCTATACCGGCCACGTCGCCGCCATGGCGGCGGCCCTGCACCTGATCGACACCCGGATCGTCGAGTCCACGGCCTGGGCGCTGATAGCGCTCGCCTGGATCGTGCTGGCGCTGGCGCGCGGCGACCGACAGCTCGGGCAGTCGTCGCTGCTGGTGTTTGGCGCCACGGCCGCCAAGGTGCTGCTCTACGACCTGAGCGGCGCGCCGCCGATCGCGCGCATCGTCAGCCTGGTGGTGCTGGGCGTCGCGTTCTACGCCGGCGGCTGGCTCTACCAGCGCATCGACCGGCCCATGGCGCCGGGCGGCTGAGCTATGATTTGAATTCTTTGCCGAAGGGAGTACCGATGATCAGACTCATGGTGGTGGCGGTGGTGCTGGGGCTGGCGCTGTCCGGATCGGCGCTGTCGCAGGTCAAGGCCTGCGAGGAGCTGAAGGCGGAGATCGACGCCAAGATCAAGAAGAACGGCGTGTCGAATTTCACTCTCGACATCGTCGACGCCAATGCGCAGGCCGACGGCAAGGTGGTCGGCACCTGCGACGCCGGCACGAAAAAGATCGTCTACAAGAAGGGCTAGCGCCCGGGCCGCTGGGGTAACCTAGCGGCCATGAAGCAGCGGCTGATCGTCGGCATCACCGGCGCGACCGGCGCCGTCTATGGCATCGAGATCCTGAGAATTTTGAAAAAAAGTTCTCAATGGGAAAGCCATCTCGTGCTGTCGGATGCCGGCGCCCTCAATGCCTGGCACGAGTTGAAAATGAAGCGCAAGGACATCGAGCGCCTGGCGCACGTTTCCTATCACCCCAAGGACATCGCCGCGACCATCGCCAGCGGCTCTTACCTGACCGCCGGCATGGTCATCGCGCCCTGCTCGATGAAGACGCTCGCCGCCGTGGCGCACGCGCATGCCGACGACCTGCTGTCGCGCGCCGCCGACGTGGTGCTGAAGGAGCGCCGGCGCCTGGTGCTGCTGCCGCGCGAGACGCCGCTCAATCTCGCCCACCTGCGCAACATGACCGCGGTCACCGAGATGGGCGGGATCGTGTTCCCGCCGGTGCCGGCGTTCTATGCCGGGCCGCGCACGCTCGAGGACCTGGTGGCGCACACCGTGGCGCGGGTGCTGGACCTGTTCGACATCCGCGCCCCCGGGCTCAAGCGCTGGGCAGGGATGAAAGGAACTCCCGCAGCGCACGATTGAAGGCCTCGACCTGCTCGACGTTGGCGATGTGCGCCGCGTTCGGGATGCCGACGAATTTCGCCCCCGGGATGGTCGCGCCGATGTGCCGGGTGCCCGGCGCCGCGCCGTCGGCCTCGCCGGTGATGGCGAGCACCGGCAGCCTGATGTCCTTGAGGCGCGCGGTGGTGTTGAGCCCCATGATCGCCCGTCCGCAGCCGACGTAGCCCGCCACCGGGGTCTTCAGGATCAGATCGGCGATTTTTTTCGCCGCCGGAGAGTTCCTGAACGGCGGCGTGAACCAGCGTTCCATCGTCGAATCCAGCAGCGCCTTCATGCCCTGGGATTGCGCGATGCGGATGCGGTCCTCCCATTGCTTCAGCGCCTCAGGCGGCTGCGCGTGCGTGGTGTCGGCGAGCACCATGGCCCGGAACGGCCCCGGCCCGCGCAGCGCGATGGTCTGGCCGATCATGCCGCCGATCGACAATCCGCAATAGACGGCATTTTTTATTTTCAGTGACGAAACCAGGCCCAGCACGTCATCGGCCAGCATCTCCAGCGTATACGGCGTCGCGGGCGCGCTGGTCTGGCCGTGGCCGCGCATGTCGTAGTTGAGGATGCGCCAGCCGCCCTTGAAGGCCTCGAGCTGCGGGTCCCACATGCGCACGGTGCAGGCGAGCGAGTGGCTCAGCACCAGCCAGGGCGCGCCTTCCTTGCCGTGCAGCTCGTAGTTGATCTCGATGCCGTTGATCTTCGCTTTCATGCTTCCTCCATGATCAGGGGGATCATCATTTCGTCGTCGCTCGCGCCGCCGTGGTTGCCGATGTGCAGGTGGCGCGGGTCGCCGGGAATCCAGTCCTTCACCGTGTAGCGGCCGCGCATCAGCAGGGTGACGTCGCCGATGCGCTCGGCAAAGCGCGCGTGCGGCACGCCGGGCCCGAACCAGCCTTCGTCGACCAGCGCGCGACTCGGGCGCACGTCGGCCCGTTCGCCGAGCCAGCCCCTGGCCGCTTCAAGAAATTGCTTTTCCGAATGCACGTGGCAATAGGCTACACGGCGTTCTCCGCACAGGGGAAACCGGAGAAGCGAAGCCAGTTCCTTCGGCAACTCCAGCGATTCCTCCCGCGCTACGTCGATGAAGCCGTGGTCGGCGGTGGCGAGCAGCAGGCTGTCGGTGCCCGACAGGCGCCGCCGCAGCTCGCCGAAGGCCGCGTCGATGCGCTCGAACTCCGCGAAAGCCTCGGCACTCTGCGAGCCGTAGCGGTGCGACAACGCGTCGTACTCGGGCCAGTAGGCGTAGACGAATTTTCGCCCTGGATCTGACTTAACGGCGGATTCGATTTGAACAATGAATTCGTCCATCGTCCCGTAGGCGCGCCTTTCGGCTCCCCGGCAATGGCGCACGTTGTAGTCCGAATCGACGATGTCCTTGTGCGTTACCACGATGGATTTGACGGGGACGGCCTGGAAAACCGTCGGGGAAACAAAAGCCCTTTCAGGAGTAAATCCCGTTTCGCGCAGCGGGACATTACCGCCGCGCGTGCGAAACGGCAGCGGCGCGGCGACGTAGCCGGCCTCGCCGAAATAGGTGAACCAGCCGGTGAGGCCGTGCTCGAGCGGCGCGGCGCCGGTGTAAGTGGTGGTGATGGCGGAGGCAGTGGTCGAGGGAAACACCGACGTCATTGCCATGCGCCGCCGCCGCGCGAGCTCGCCGCCCGCGCCGCGTTTCTGCAAGTAGTTGTCGCCGAGCCCGTCGATGATGACGAGGACCAGGTTTCTTGCATGCTTCAAGGAGATATTTTTCAGTGGAAGATGCAGAGGGGTCCCGCCGCGGGCCGCGACGATCGAGGCCATCAGGTTGAGCAGACTCCCGCCAGCGTAGTCCGGGGCCATGGGAAGCCGGGATTTTAGGGGTAGAATGATTGTCCAACCCCCGGGTAATTGCCATGCGGCACGAAGTTCACCTCCACGCCGACGTTCCGATTCTCGAAGGCATCTCGCGCCGCCAGGTCGAGCAGGCGCTGACGCCGCTGCTCGAGTACCTGGACGCCGACGGCATGGCGGAAGTGAAGAGCCTCGAGACCGACGAGCCGGGCTTTCGCTTCGACGACAAGGAGTTGATCCTCACGCTGTGCTGGACCGGCGAAATCGGCCGCAGCTTCCATCTGGCGCTCGAGGCGGCGCTCGAGAACCTCGGGCCGCTGTGCTACGAGGCGGTGGAGGTGGACCTCACGCTCTACCACCAGAACGGCGAGCAGGAGTCGAAGCTGCTGTTCGTCGGGCCGACGCCGCAGGCGATCCACGAGGCGCAGCGCCGCTGCATGCTCGAGGACGTGGCGGCGATCCTGGCGCGCCAGTTCGAGAAGGACAAGGTCGCCGAGATCACCGCCCTGGTGAACGACCTGTTCGACCGCGACTGGAAGGAAAAAGCGGCGCAGCCGAAGAAACCCGAGCGCGCGTTCGAAAGCTACACCCGCCCCTCGAGAAAAAACCTGCACTGAGTGGCGGCACCGAAGTACCCGCGGTTTGACACCTTGGCGCTGCACGCCGGGCAGTCGCCCGATCCCGCGACCGGCAGCCGGGCGGTGCCGGTCTACCAGACCACCTCGTACGTGTTCCGCGATACCGAGCACGCGGCGTCGCTGTTCAACATGGAGCGCGCCGGGCATGTGTATTCGCGCATCTCCAACCCGACCGTCGCCGTATTCGAGGAGCGCATGGCCGCGCTCGAAGGGGGCGTCGGCTCAATTGCCACCGCCTCGGGCCAGGCGGCGTTGCACCTTGCCGTTGCGACGCTCATGGGCGCGGGCAGCCACATCGTCGCCTCGGGCGCGCTCTACGGCGGGTCTCACAATCTTCTCGGCTATACGCTGAAGCGTTTCGGGATTGACACGACCTTTGTCCAGCCCCGGGATCTTTCGGCGTGGAAGAAATC
>Ga0075435_100003031_pt1 | contig 11319 bp, 9 predicted proteins | sample RhiMethybrSRZTD4_FD_75302 | JGI IMG/M metagenome (GOLD analysis project Ga0075435, IMG submission 75302) | Populus rhizosphere microbial communities from Tennessee, USA - Rhizosphere MetaG P. TD hybrid SRZTD4 | ecosystem: Host-associated > Plants > Roots > Rhizosphere > Soil | place: USA... | reverse complement strand
CAATATCAAGCGATAGGCAGGGCATTGATGGAGGCTTGGGTGTGGCTCGAGCGCGAAGGCCTCATTGCACCTGAGCCCGGTTCTCAAGGTGACTGGGTCTTCGTCACCCGCCGTGGACAACAAATGAGGCAAGCCGCCGCTGAACCCCACGCCGATCCGCGCCATCTCCATGTTCCCGTGTCGTTGATTCGAAAGTCAGGGGTCGCCGAACGCGCTCGGACTAGGTCCCGGGGTTGGCGAGGCTCCGCGTCACTTCGAGACTCTGGTCACGCCACGTCTGTGGCAGGGCGTCCCGGCTCCGGAGATCCGCCACGATGGCGAGCGCACGCTGTCGTTGCGCCTGCTGACTCTCGGGATCGGTTCCGATCGCTGCCGAGAGGGCATCGGCCAGCATTAAGCTCCACAGGACGTTGGTCCGATCCCTTTCGACCAGCTCCGTGGCGAGGGTGAGGCTTTGCTGGTACAAGTCGCGAGCTCGGTCGGGGTCGCGCTGCTGTAGCGCCTGGGCCCACCCCAGCTTGACGCTGCTCAGCTCGGCTTTCCAGTCGGCGTTCAACGGATCTTGCTTCACCAGCGTCTCCAGGACGCTAGCGGATTGAGCGTAGAGCTTCAATCCATCATCGGTGCGACCATCCATCACGCGCTCTCTCGCAGCGATCCCTCTGACCACTGCCAGATCGCGCGCCCGTCGCGCGTTCAGGGGATCGGCCTCGCACAGCGCTTCGAGCCTCGGCGGCATCCACCGTATCGCGCCGTCGAGCCGCCGTCTATCCTCAGGGGACCCGTCCAGGGTGGCCAGTTCGTGGCGTAGTCTGAACAGTGAGTAGATGCTGTGGCCATCGGCCCTCGACAACCCCTCAGCGACCTTGCCGGCTTCCTCGAGCGCTTGGCGCCCGCCTGGATTGTCGCCCACGGAGGCAAGGATCTGCGCCTTGTTCCTGAGTGCCGAGACGAGGATGTTGCGCCAACGCCGTTGGTCACGCGCCTTTACGACTTCACGAAGGATACCAATCGCTCGTTCCGTGCTCGGCAGAGCCTCCCGAAAGTTTCCTTGCAGGAAGAGAACCCTCCCGGCGTCGGCGGAGACCTCCGCGATGCTCGCGGTGACGAACTCATCCCGATCGCCATGCCCCGCCAGGGCCTCCAGCGCCGCTTCACCCTTCCGATTGAAGTCCCGCGCCTCGGTCAGATTGCCTTGATCGGCGGCAACGCGGCCGAGGCGGTCCCAGGTCATTGCTCGGTCGCGGCCCACCTCGCGATTCCCGTCCTGGGCACGGGTAGGCGCGCCGGCGAGAATCTGCGCGGCGGCGACGAACTGTTCCCGGGCGCCATTCGTGTCACCCGCTTCGTACATCAGTTCGCCCATGTTGCGACGGGCGAGCGCGTGGTCTCGAAGCGTAGACACCACACGATCGCTCTCGGGCGAGGGGTCCAGTTGGTTGAAGCGCTCCTGAATTTTCTGCTGGACCCGCAACAGGAGGTCCAGACGTCCGTAGCGCCGCAAGGCCTTCTCGAGATCCGTGTCGGGGTCGAAGTGTTTCTGCACCTTTGCCTGGACTTGGAACAACACATCGAGCTGTCCGGTTCGGCGTAGCTCGTCCTGAAGGTCTTCTCGGTTCAGGAAACTCACGACGTCCTCGGCCCGGTGCTGCGCCTGTCGCGTCTGCTTCATCGAGACCCACTGGGCCAGGCCAAAGGCGACCCCCGCGGCCGCGACGGCGACGATGCCGCCCACGATGTACTTGTAATGGCGTGGCAAGCGCAGGCGCGGGCGCACGGCGAGGACCGCCTTGGCCAGGCTGTCGTGCGACAGCTCGTAGAACTGACTGTCTAGGCGCTGCTCCCGGCGCAGCAGACGGCTGTCTACGAGGCTTCCGAGGACCTCAGTGTTCAACCCGTAATCCTTCTCGATCTGGGACTCCTCCAGCATCAGCCGGTAACCGCTGTCCGTCAGCAGCCCTTCCTCACACAGGGTCCGGGCGAGGCGGCGTTGACGCCGCGGAAGCTTGCCGATCTGTTCCAGGTAGTAGTTCTCGATGACCTTCTGGATCCCCGCCCGGCCGCCGATCTCGTTGGCCGTGATGATCACCGGTTGGGTCGTCGTCCTCTCGATGGCGGTGACGACTTGCTCCACGTGGCGACACACGACCTGAAGCTGGAACGGCTCGACGGTTCCCGCGTTGCCTTCGAGGACGGCGAGCATGTCGGCGAGCGCGTCTTCGCTGTACGTGAAGGGCCGGACGCTGAACGCTCCCGCCGCCTGGGACCCCTCGTCGAAGGACTGCAGCGCGGCGGGCAGGACGACAGCGTCGCGGGCCTGCTTCTCGGAGAGGGGCATGAGTTGGAACCGATCCAGGAAGATCTTCGGGATGTCCTTGCTCAGCTGCTCGAGCGTGCCGAAGTACTCCTCGCGAAGGCTGAGCACGACCTTGAGTCGGGGCGGCTCGTCCGAGAGTGCGCCGTCGCGCCGCGAGCGGCGTGCGCGGACGGACTCCGGCATGAGGCCGCAGGCAGCGCCGATCGCCGCCGCGATCTCGTCCCGGCGGCGAGGCTCGAGGAGCGTGAAGATCTCCTCGAACTGATCGAGCACCAGCACGGGGGTCTGAAGCTCGTCCTTCCGCCAGAACATCGCCGCCTTGAAGAACTCCCAGAGCGTCTCGCCCTCGCCCGGGGTGTAGTCGATGCTCAGGTCGTGCTTGGCGACGTCCTGCGCCCCCGCAGCGACCATGTCGAGGAAGCTAACCTCGAGCCCGGGCTGCCGCTCATCGCGCTTGATCGCGGCCTGACCGACGCGCACCTCGATCGGCAGGCAGGCATGCTCGCGCAGGCGTGGGAACACGCCGGCCCGGAGGAGCGAGGTCTTCCCCAGACCGAATTTGCCGAACAGCACGAGCAAGTGCCCGGCCACGATCCGGTTGAAGAGGCTGTCGATCTCCGCGCTTCGGCCGAAGAAAAGCGCCTGATCCTCGGGAGTGTCGGCGAAGGGCCGTCCGCCCAGGTAACGGTCGCGCGGTCCGGCCCCGACCTCTCCCGAGCGGACGAACTCGGCGCTCATCGCTGCTTGCTCCAGTCCTCGCGGATGACCTGGACCAGCTTGTCGAAGTCGTGATCCGTCGCCAGGCTCATCTGATGGAGATCCTTCAACTCATCGAGGCCCTCGCAGGATTCGATCTGAAGCGGCAACACGAAGATCCGGCCCTGCCGCATGCGCCGCTGTCGTTCCCGGGCGACCGCGATTTCCTTGTAGAAGTACCCCTCTCCGCGGCGGTCCATCGTCTTGCTCTGAGCCACGATCACGTAGTGCACTTGCTTCTCGATGACGTGTACCAGCACCCGGTCCCAGTCGTCCCCGCCGCGCAGGTTCTGCTTGTCCTGCCACACGCCGATGCCCGCCGCTTCCAGCCGGTCGGAGAGCCGCGCGACCGCCTCCCCGTCCTCGCTCGCATAGCACAGGAAGGCCCGTGGCGCGTCGGCCCCGGCGCCCGGCTCGGCCACCGGCGCCGCCTTGTTGCCACCCTGGGCCTGATACATCCGCTCGAGCCGCTCGGCCAAATCGGGCCATCCGAACTGCTTGAACTCGATCGCCCGGTCCCCAAAAAAGCCGACGGTCTGCGCGTGGTCGGGGTTGGCGAAGAACGCGGGATCCTCGAGGGCGACCGAGCGATCCTTGTGGCCGTACACGTTGAGGACGTGGAGCAAGACGCGGACGTACCAGAACTGAAATCCGAAGCCGACGAACACGAAGCTCGTGTCGGGATCACCCACGTAGCCCCTGATCTCGTCGGGCAAGGGCGGATCGCGCTGGACGACGCGGACCAGGAATTCGATGAGATCGCTCTCGGTGAGGACCAGCGATTCCCGGTTGCTCGGATGCCCGTACAAGTGGAACACGGCTGGCTCGTCGACAGTGGGTTTGGGCAAGACGCCGCCGGCCGCGCGATACATGTTGTAATACGCCTTGGCCGGCTTCTTGCCGACGTTCGCGAAGGCGTTGTAGAGCAGGTCGTCCGGCGTGGTGCTGATGCACAGCCGGAACGGCAGGCTCGCGATGCTGCGATGAAACTCCGTCGTGACAGCGTCGAACCGGCTGTAGAAGTCCTCGGCGGCGAGTCGAAGCTCGTCTCGGTCCCGCTTGACCTGGTAGTAGAGCTGCGCCACGTGGCGGAGATTGCTGCGATCACCCAGTCTCGGGTCGTCGCTGATCTGCGGATCCTGGGCGAGCTCACGGGAGAGGCGGGCGGTGAGCGGCGTCGAATCGTCGGGCGCGATGGCGACCCCGGGACCCATGAGGAGGACACACGTCCCCTTCCGGATCCGCTCGAGCAACGCTCGGAGAAAACGCGCTTCGGGATCGGTGGTGGGCGGTGCAGCGGTCGAGGTCGAGGGCGTCATGAGGTGCGTCCCGTTCCTGGCACGAGCCTCTCGTCTCCCTCACGGAGCAGGCCGCCGTGAGCGGACCGCACCACAACACCCGAGGCAGGAGCTACGCAGCCCATCCTAACGCCACCCACCGCAACGGCACCCTCCATGTCGCGCGCCCCGCAGCTGCGGGCTGGCGACAGAGAGGACCGGGCCTTCGTGCCCGGCCGGTTTTCCGCGAAGGCAGACGAGACAGACGGACTCGGACGCCTCAAAACTACGCGGCCCCCGGTCCTGGCAAGCGGAAAAATGCCCTTACTCATGCGCCGAACTGGGCTGCTTTGGCAATGCCCGCCCCACCGCGTAGGCTCGGCGACCAGAGGATGGCCAATCTGGTGACACAGCTCACGAGCCTTCTGATCATCCGGGCATCTTGCAGGCAGGAGCGGCTCACGAACGTTGGACGAGACTTTGGTAAAGCGCACCATCGGCGAGCGCCGGAGTTGCAAGGTCTGCCCCCGGTAGCAACGAACGACAAGACTATAGCAAGAAACTACTAGCCCACACGGCGGTCGAAGAGCACCCTCCATGCCGCAGTCGCAGGATGCATGAACGGGCAGCGGGAAGCTGGGGCAGAAGGCCGTGCCTCGGGCTCCAAGGTCGTGGCTGACGGTAGGGGGCGCGAGGATCCTGCGGGGCACGGAGTGAGAGGGTGCTCATGTTGACTACGCTCCACCATGATGACGTCGGCGCTGTTCACCCCGGGTGTGAGCTCAGCCGTCAACACCTCCACGGCGTGACTCGATCGAGGATCGAATGACCCACGGCGGTGCTGGCGGCGACACCGTCGAGGTCGTCGTACGGCTGTCAACCGTAGCCGGGTCGCGTCGTGAGATCCAAGAGGAGGTGAATCGGGTCGCGCGGGAATGCGACGTCGCGCTTGAGCCCCTCAGTCCCAGCGTCACAGATCGTGAGCTCGCTGTGTATACCGTCGCTCGCGTGCCGGCCGGGAAGGCGGAGGGCATCGTCGATCGGCTACGCCGCTGCCGAGGTATCGACGCTGCCTACATCAAACCGGCCGGTGAGCCACCCTGAGCTCGAGGAGGGCCCTCATGTCGCCATCGGGCACTGATCGAATTCACAACAGTCGTCCCCCAACACCACCCGGCTCGGATGTTCCGATCGGCCGGCGAGAGCTTGTCGTGATCGCCGCGCCGGACGCCGGGCTGCAGGCTCTCGCGAGTGGCGTGCGATCGGATGCGGGAGCCGAGACCACGTCGCTGAATGCCGTCCTGGCCCGCCACGGCGCGCTGATGCGCCCGCTGTTCGGGCTGAGCGAGCACCGCCTTCGGGCCAACGTGGCGGGCGCCGTCACCAGCGATCTCGTCCCCGATGGGATGCCGGCGCTCGAGCGGTTCTACCATGTCGACGCCGCAGACGACCGACTCGAGACCATGGCGGCTGAGCTCCTGGAACATCCGCTCGTCGAGGCGGCCTACGTGAAGCCCGCCGGAGCGCTGCCGGTGGCTGTCGTCGAGGAGATTATCGCGGCCGCACCGCTCAATGACATGGTGCCCGCGCCCGGTGACGCCCCGCCCGCCACACCGGATTTCACGGCGCGCCAGGGATACGTCGATGCGGCGCCGGGCGGCATTGACGCGCGCTATGCGTGGACCGTCCCCGGCGGGAGCGGCGCTGGCGTGCGCGTGATCGATTGCGAATGGGGCTGGCGCTTCTCGCACGAGGACCTCCTCCAAAATCAAGGGGGCGTCGTCGCCGGCACGAGCAGCACGGACACCAATCACGGCACCGCGGTGCTGGGAGAGATCAGCGGCGACAGGAACGGGCTTGGCATCATCGGGATCGCGCCGGACGCCGTCATCAGCGCGTCGTCGTTCAATGATCAGCCGACGGCGCAGGCGATCCGGGCGGCTGCAGATCGCCTCGGTCCGGGAGATATCATCCTGCTCGAGATTCATCGGCCCGGGCCCCGCACGCCGAATCCGCCCCAGGGGCAGCTCGGTTTCATCGCCATCGAATGGTGGCCGGATGATTTCGCCGCCATCCGCTATGCGGTGAACAAGGGAATTGTCGTCGTCGAGGCGGCGGGCAACGGGTTCCAGAATCTGGACGACCCGATCTACAGTCAGCGGCCGGTCGGATTTCCCGCGAGTTGGCTCAATCCGTTCAACGTCGCGAATCCCTCGTCCGGAGCCGTGATGGTCGGCGCCGGCGCGCCGCCCCCGAACACGCATGGGCAGAACTGGGGACCCGACCGTTCACGACTGGATTTCTCGAACTATGGCGCCCGCGTGGACGCACAGGGGTGGGGTCGCGAGGTGACCTCCACGGGCTACGGTGACCTCCAGGGCGGTATGAACGCGGATCTATGGTACACGGACCGGTTCTCCGGGACGTCGAGCGCCTCGCCGATCGTCGTCGGAGCGATCGCCTGTGCGCAGGGCGTGCTCAGGGCGCAAGGGCGAATCCCGCTCAGTCCCGCTCGCGCTAGAGATCTCCTCCGATCGACGGGCTCGATCCAGCAGGATGCGCCTGGCCGCCCCGCAACGCAGCGCATCGGCAACCGCCCCAACCTGCGTCAGCTGATCGCCGCGGCGACGCAGACGGCAGCGCCGTGGACGGGCGTGCAGTTCACCGGCAGTGTGCCGGCCAGCCAGACTCAGTGCTGGTTCACGTTCAACTGGCCTGCCCACTGGCACGTGTTGTGGACGGTCGTGCCGACCACGCCACGCCCCGGTGCGCCCCAGGTCAAGTGGAAGGTCAAGGTCGAGCGAGCGACCGATCAGTTCGCGACGTACTGGATCTGCGTGACGAACCTCACCAATCAACCCGTCGCCATCGAGGGCCGCTACGCGGTTCTCGGCTGGTAGCGGCCACACCGAGCGGAGGAGACCCATGCGCGTTGGCGTACAGTTCACTGGAAGCCTCGCCCCCAATCAGACGCAGCGATGGTTCACGTTCAACTGGCCGCAGCAGTGGCACGTGACCTGGTACATGATGCCGACGACCCCGCGCTCCGGCGCGCCGGAGCTGGAGTGGGAGGTGGGCGTCGAACGCGCTGATCCCCAACACATCACGTACTGGCTGACCGTGCACAACCTCACGAACCAGACGATCAACTTCGAGGGCCGCTACGCGGTCCTCAATTGAGGAGCCTCGCCCATGAACGTGCGGATCGAGATCGGCGAGTCAGGTGCAATCACGACGACGTCGATTGGCGAGGCCGTGGCGGGCTCGGCCTCACCGATCGCGGGCGGACCACCACGCTCCTCCGATGCACCAGAGCGGTCCGGAGCGATCGATGCAGGAGCACCAAGCGCTACGCTGCTCGCCGCCGTGGCCGCGGCGGGCGGGTTTGACCCGCAACCGGCGCTCGTCGCCTCCGACGGCGTGGCGGTGAACGCCGGTCCTGCGTCGTACTGACGCGGTCGATCGCCGCGCCGACGCGACGCGACGTCGGCGCGAAGTGTGCCTCGCGTGCAGGGTGAGCTGGAACACCTTCGTGGCCAGGAGCGCAAGGTCCAGGCCCTGCTGCGGAACAACTGCCGTAGGGCGAGCAGGCCGCCGTCGTGCACCTGCTCGAAGCGCGCCGCGCGTTGTCCGCCATCCGGGAGGCGATCGAGACCCGGCTGCTCGTCGAGGCCACCGATCTCCAGCAGCGGATCACCGCCGTGCGGCGGATCATGCACGCGCGGCTCCGGGCGGACGCCAAGCCGTGATTGCTCGAGGCCATGATGGCGTGCGTGGCCGAGTCCGAGCTGTCCGATCCGATTAGGGCTGGCCGTGATCCTCCTTGGGCCCCCGATCCCCCAGGAGGCTAGCAGCCACCCGCGACCTTTCCGTTCCACCTGTGCGGTGTTCGCGCAGAGAGCGACTGCGGGGAAAGGAGGTCGAAAATGCCGCGAACGACGACGGATGAGTCTAGGACACGATTGACGGAGGAACCCGCACTGGTGGTCGGGATAATTTTGAGTGCTCGGTGGCCACACCCGAAAGCAAATTCCTATCGTTAAGGCGGTAGAAGCCGCACTATCGCCAGTTTTCTTGGATGCGGCATTGAAAGGAGAAGCTAATGGCCGGCAAGAGAGCTCTCTTCGTGGGCATCAACAAGTTTGCAAACTACTCGCAGTTCACGCTCAATGGGTGCGTTAACGACGCCAAGGATATGGCGGCACTGTACAAGGATCTGGTGGGTCTCAAGACCAGCGACATGACCATCCTCACCGATGCCCAGGCGACCAAGGCCAACATCATGGCCAACCTGAAAGCAATGGTTGCCGACGCGAAGGCGGGCAAGCTTGGTGGTTTGGTGTTCAGTCTTTCTTCTCACGGCACCCAGATGAACGACACCAGCGGCGACGAACCCGAAGGCAAGGACGAAGCCTTCGTGCCCTACGACATCGCTGAGAAGGGCGGCACCTGGGACCCATCACGCATCATCAGTGACGATGAGTTCCACGACCTTTTTGCGCAACTGCCAGCCACTGTTCTGCTCGAGGTCTATCTCGATACGTGCCACAGCGGCACAGGTCTGCGCGGTGCGGAGTTTGGCCTGCACGCACCGAAACCCCGGTACATCTCCCCTCCCGAGCATGAGTTCAGCGACAGAACCGCCAAGATGCGAGGCTTTACACTCCGCCGTGCGTCCAAGTCCAAGGCCAAGAAAGGCGGTGATAGCCCGAGCAAGGACGTCGCCGGGCAGCATCATATGCTCTGGACCGGCTGCAAAGCCAACGAAACCAGCGCCGATGCCTACTTCAACGGACGCTACAACGGCGCATTCACCTACTATTTTGTAAAGGTTATGCGCGATGCCAAGAACAAGCTGTCGCGCCAAGATGTGATCGCCAAAATGCGCACGCTCATGCGCAATGAGTTCGCGCAAAACCCGCAACTGGAAGGCAACGCCACCAACCGCGGACAAGCGATCGTCTACTGACTGGCGGACGGCACCGGACGAAGTGGTGACGCCAGCCGCCCGCCATTACCGCTTGATTAGGAATTGCATCCCACAAGGTCGGTCATGAAGAAGACAACGAGAGCCACACGATCCACAGCTACTACACGGAAGCCCGCAACTCGTGCTGCCGCCTCCGCTGCAAAAGCTCGCACCGCCGCGGCCGTCGAGGTCGAACGACGAGTCTCGGGGCTCGACTGGAAGGACCTCGCGGCCGGCTTGGGCGGCGCGACCCGCGGCGCTGGCGGCATACCAGAGAGCGCCCTGAGGGATTATTTCGGCCCCGAGGAGTTTGAGCGCCTTAGACAACTCGTCGGATTCAGTCAGACCGTGCGATCGCGATCGGCGCCGCTCGGCAACGTGATCCTTCTCCATGGCATCACCGGCTCGGACCTGGGCGTTGTGGCCGGTTCGGGGAAGCCGGACGACGTCTGGCTGAACTTCTTCCGCCTCATCAATGGCCGCATCGACCGCCTCAAGCTCGCCGCGGACGGCGCCAGGGAAGCGGACCCGACTTGGCGCGTCGTATTGACGGGGGTGAACAAGCGCTACTACGCCCGCGCCGTGCTCACCCTCGGCGGCCGCTGGAACGTCACGCCGTTCCCCTATGACTGGCGCAAAGACATCGACGACTCTTCGAACGAGCTCGCGAAGCTGATCCGCCGCGACTTTCAGGGCAAGCCTGTGCATCTCGTCGCCCACTCGATGGGTGGGCTAGTCTGTCGCAATTTTATCCGGCTGCACCCCGATCTTTGGGAGGCCATAAAGGACCCAGGGCTCGTGCACGGTGGGCGCCTCATCATGCTCGGCACACCGAACTACGGCTCGTTCTGCATCCCGCAAGTGATGACGGGGCAGGACAAGATGATCAGCCTGCTCGCCACACTCGACGTGAGACACGACCTGGGCGAGCTCCTCGCCATTACCAACTCGTTCGTCGGCAGTTACATGATGCTCCCCGCCCCGGCCAAGCTGACCCCCGCGCTCCAGAAGCTGTATCGCAGCGAAACGTGGGGCGAGAACGCAGGGCTGGTATCGCAGCGCCACCTCGACCGGGCCTATCAGTTCCATCACGATCTCGAGGCGGCTGCGGCGACGATCGACCCGACGCGCATGATTTACGTCGCAGGATGCCGGCAGGCGACGTTGTCCGGGTTGAAGATCGCCAACCGCGGCGACTTCGATTACGACTTGACCTACGCCGGCGACGGGCGTGTACCGCACGACCTCGGTCTACTGAAGGACGTGCCGAGCTATTACGTCGACGAAGCGCATGGCGATCTTGCGCGGAACGAATCGGTCATCGCCGCCATCGATGAGTTGCTCGAACGAGGCCACACGACCACGCTCGGGACACAGGTGTTGCGTGCGCTCGCACGCGCGGCACCGACGATGCGCGAGTACCGCACACCCGAGGACAGGCAGCTCCTCGAGGATCTCGGGCGGCTCGCGCGCAAGGCCGAGGAGACTCACCAGGCCGTCCGCGGCGGCAGGGTGCGCGCCGGCGAGACGACCGAGCGTAGCGCGCTGCGCGCCACCTTCACCGACGACGAGGCTCGCTTCGCCGAGGACGCGATCGTCAAGGCTGCGCTCGGCAGCCGCGGCCGGCCGTCGCAACAGATGGTGGTGCAACCCATGTCGCTGGCGGTTCGCGCCCAGATCAAGCCGATCAACGTCACCCTGGTTCAGGGCGACATCACTGAGGTCGAGGCACCGCTCGTCGTCGTGGGCCATTACAAGGGCGTGCCCCCGACGCGCGCGGTTGGCGCCATCGACGACAAGCTCAACCACTGGATCGAGCGCGCCGGGCGCCTGGGAATGATCGGCGGGAACCTCGGCGAGACGTTCTTCGTGCCGAACGTCGACAATGCCTTCAAGGCCGGCGGCGCGGTTCTCGCAGGCATGGGCGAATTCGGTAAGTTCACGCGCGATGACCTGGTGCTCCTCATGTCGAACGTGACCGTGGGCGTCTCGGCTCTGGG
>Ga0075435_100003029_pt1 | contig 11320 bp, 11 predicted proteins | sample RhiMethybrSRZTD4_FD_75302 | JGI IMG/M metagenome (GOLD analysis project Ga0075435, IMG submission 75302) | Populus rhizosphere microbial communities from Tennessee, USA - Rhizosphere MetaG P. TD hybrid SRZTD4 | ecosystem: Host-associated > Plants > Roots > Rhizosphere > Soil | place: USA... | reverse complement strand
CCGTCGATTCGCCGTCATCCCGCCTTGAAGGACGTCAGGCTGCCGGCGGTCCTCGGTGCCGCCGGCGCACCGGGCGTGCTCGCCACCGCCGCAGGACTCGTGTTCGCCGGCGGCGGTGATGCGGCATTTCACGCCGTCGATGCGACGACCGGCGTCGAGCTGTGGCAGACCCCGGTACCGCGCCGCGTGAACGGTACGCCGATGACGTACCGCTCGCGTGCGGGACGTCAGTTCGTGGTCGTTGCGACCGGCAGCGGCGAAGACGCCGCGCTGGTCGCGTTTGCAGTGGCTGGAGGCTCACATTGATCGCGCTGCTTCTTGCTTTGACGCTCGCAGCTCCCGCAGCCGTGTCCGGCGTGGTGAAGGATTCCACCGGCGCCATCGTCACCGGCGCATCGGTCGTGGTGAAACCGGCGTCCGGACCCGAACGTCTCGGCATGACCGGACCTGACGGCCGGTTCAACATCGATATGCCGGTCGATGGCGACGTCACGGTGACCGTGCGCTCGGGCGGCTTCGCCGAGAAAACGCAGCGCATCGGCAGCGGCGAGCGCGGCGTGGAAATCGAGATCGTCCTGCAGCCGGCCACCCTGCTGGAAACAGTCACGGTCACACCGACGCGCAGCGAACAACGGCTCGGCGACGTGCCGGCGAGCATCGACGTCGTGACCAGCGAGACGATCGAACAGTCGCCGGCGCTCATCGCCGACGACGTCCTCCGTCAGGTCCCGACCTTCAGCCTCTTCCGCCGCACCAGCGGTCTCGTCGCGCAGCCGACCACTCAGGGCGTGTCGCTTCGCGGTATCGGACCGAGCGGGCAGAGCCGGACGCTCGTGCTGCTCGACGGCGTGCCCTTCAACGATCCGTTCGGCGGCTGGGTGTACTGGAGCCGCGTGCCGATGGCCAGCGTCGATCGCATCGAGATCACGGAAAGCACTTCGTCGAGCCTGTACGGCAATATCGCGATGGGTGGCGTCATCAACATCATCACCAGCCGCCCGACGCGGCGCACGCTCGAGCTCGCGCCGCAGTACGGTACAAAAGGGACGCCCAAGTTCGACTTCTTCGGCAGCGACTCGTGGAACAAGGTCGCGGTCGCGCTCGAGGGCAGCTTCCTCAATACTGACGGCTTTCCGATCGTCGCCGAGCGCGAGCGCGGGCCGATCGACAACAACGCCGACGTCGAGTACAAGAACGTGTCGCTCAAAGTGGAATACACGCCGAGCGATCGTCTTCAGACCTTCGTCCGCGGCGGCTACTTCTCGGAGGCGCGCAACAACGCCAAGGTCGGCGAGCTGAACGACACCAGGTGGACCACGTTCAGCGGCGGCGTGCGCGCGCGGCTGGGCGACGAGAGCGACCTGCAGGCGCGCATGTTCGTGGACGCGCAGAAGGCGCATTTCAACTTCCTGGCCGTGACCAACGCCGCAACCACCCGCAACATCGTGCGGCTGGCCACCGACCAGCGCGTGCCGACCAACGGCGTCGGCGGCATGGTGCAGTGGACCAAGACACTCGGCGCCAAGCAAGTCCTGAGCGCGGGCGGCGACTGGCGATGGGTTGACGGTGACAGTCAGGAGGACGCGTACGTGCCGGCGGTTCCGACCGTCATCGTGGGGGTGACGCAGGCGGCGACTCTGTCGGTGCAGCGGGTCTCCGGCGGTACGCAGCAGAGTCTGGGCGCGTTCGTGCAGGACATCATCACGCCGACCGAGAAGCTGGTGCTCACGCTGAGCGCGCGGGTCGATCGCTGGCGCAACTACGACGGCCACAATCTCGAGACGACGGTGGCGACCGGGCTGCCGACGGCAAATAACCGGCCGAACATCCCGGATCGCAACGACACCGTCGTCAGACCGCATCTCGGCGCGCTCTATCACCTCTCCGACAAGGTGAGCATCTGGGGCGCGGCGAATTCGGGCTTCCGGGCGCCGACGCTGACCGAGCTCTACCGTCAGTTCTCCGTCGGCGCCGTGACGACGTTCCCGAACAGCGATCTTGGTCCTGAGCGCCTGGTCGGCGGCGAGGTCGGCGTGAATCTCGCTCCGGCCCGCAACCTGACGACGCGCGTGACGTGGTTCGACAACCGGATCACGGATCCGGTGGCCAACGTCACGCAAGCCGCAGCGTTCTGCTCGGGTCGTGCAGTGCCGGCTGGCTGCGCGCAAAAGCAGAACCTTGGCAAGACGCACGTGCGCGGCTTCCAGACCGACGCCGAATACCGTCTCGCATCGTTCTGGCGGCTGGCAGGCGCCTACATGTTCGACCTCGCAAAGGTGACCGACGGCGGGGTGGCGAACGCGGCGCTGGTCGGGAAGTACCTGCCGCAAGTGCCGAAGCATCGTGGATCGGCTCAGGTGGCGTACGCGAATTCGAAGTACGCGACTGTGGCGCTCGGCCTCCAGTTCGTCAGCCTGCAATACAACGACGATCAGAACGTCAACTTCATTCCACCGGCCACGCTGACCGATTCCGGATACGACGCCGGCTTCGGGCCCGGACTGCCCGGGTATACCGTCATGGATCTCACCGCGTCGCGCGAGCTCGGTCGCAACGTCCAGGCGTTCTTCGGCATGCAGAACGCCTTCGACAAGACCTATTTCGTGCAGACCAACCCGTCGACGATCGGCACGCCGCGCCTGGTGAACTTCGGGTTCCGCGTTCGCTTCACCGGACGCTGAATCTTCCGGCGGCCCTTCTAGGGCCAGCCGGCGCGGCAGAGCTTCGCTCTATCGAGATGGCCAGCAACTTGCTGTGCCCATCCGTGATGAAGCTGATCATTCAGCCCGACGCCGGCATCGCCCCGCTGATCAGCGCGATCAAACAGGCGAAGCGGAACATCGACATCGTGATCTTCCGCCTCGATCGCTATGAGATCGCGCGGGCATTGGGCGAGGCGGTGAGTCGTGGCGTCAACGTTCGCGCGCTGACGGCGCATCAGAATCGTGGCGGAACGAAGAGCCTTCGCAAGCTCGAGATGCGGCTGCTCGAGAGGGGAGTCACGGTGTCCCGCACCGCCGACGACCTGGTGCGCTACCACGGCAAGATGCTGATTCTCGACAGTCATGTCTTGCACGTGTACGGTTTCAACTTCACCGGACTCGACATCGCCAAGAGCCGAAGCTTCGGCGTGGTCACCAAGAATCCGAAGCTCGTGCGGGAGGCGATGAAGCTGTTCGAAGCCGACTTCGAGCGGCAGCCCTACGTGCCCGGAAACGACCGCTTCGTCGTCAGCCCCGAGAACGCGCGCGAACGGTTGACAGACTTCATCAAGCGCGCACGCCGGGAGCTGCTCATCTACGATCCGCAGGTGACCGACGACGCGATCCTGCGCGTGCTGACCGAACGAATCAAGGCCGGTGTCGACGTGAAGATCATCGGCAAGGTCGAGGCGAAGTGGAACGTGAAGTTCGAGAAGTACCCCGGCAAGCGGCTCCATATCCGCGCCATCATCCGCGACGGCAAACGCGCCTTCGTCGGCAGTCAGAGCCTGCGGCGGCTCGAGCTCGAGAAGCGGCGAGAGGTCGGCGTCATCATCACCGATCACAAGGTCATCGCCGAGATGCAGGAGGTCTTCGCGAACGACTGGGCGCAGACCGAGAGCGGCCGGAAGGAGCGGAAGAAAGAAAGGAAGCAGGAGAAGAAGGAAGAGAAGCAGCTCGCGAAGGCTTCGTAGTCGTTGGTCGTTGGTCTTTAGTCGGTCGTTCGGCCCTGGTCGTCGGTCGTGGCTTCACCACGGTGACGACATCACTCGGCTTTCCCTGACCGGTTCGCGTCAAGCCCTCGAGTTTCCACGCCTGCCGGAGATAGTCACGAATCTCCGGACGCTGCAGCTCCGACAGCCTCCGGATCGTCAAATGGCGCATACGCGCGCCGCTGCCGCGCAGCGCCGCAAACGAGTCATCGAGATCGACGCCGTGCGTGAATTGAAGGTTCGCATGCTTCCGATACACGCCGATCATGCAGATGCAGTCTTCGAGCACGCGATCGGTCGGCCCGTAGAGGAGCACGATCGCGCTCCGCATCGCGAAGATGTACTCGTGGCATGGCGCCGTCTCTTCGATGACCAGCGATCGAAGGCCGAGCGCGAGGGATCGAACGTCGGCATCGTGGCGGCGGAGGAACTCGAGCAGCTCGCGCGGCGGCTTCGTCATCGCGGCTCCCTGCGCCGGGATCGAACGGCGTCTATGCGGTCTTGGTCGCGCGCGCGTTGAGCCGCGCGTCCTGCGGCGAGCGCCAGAAATCCATCGTTGACACCCGGTGCACGCAGCCGACCGTGCAGTACGGCGCGCACGACTTCGGCGTCGCGAACTCGCGGCGGATGTCGTCCACAGTGTAGCTGTCGAGCGGCACGGCGGGGTAGCCGCGCTGCTGTGAGCAGTAGTGGACGAGGCCGTCCTCGCACACGTACAGGTAGCGCGCGCCCGCCCGGCACCGCCAGTCGTTCGGTTGGCCGTCGGCGAGGTTGTCCTGGAAGCGGCGGATTCCCGAGTAGAGATTCTTGAGTATCTGGCCGGCGCCGTTGATCGACGCGGTCACCTCGTCGTAGACCTTGCGCTCGACCGGACCGAGCGGCTTCAACCGTCCCGAGCCGTCGTGGATGATGCCGATCGACGTGGAGAAGCCGAGTGCGCGCGCGCGTGTGTTGATGGTGCGCGCGTCCTCCGGATTCTTGATCCCGCCGCCGAGCACCGAGTTGATGTTGACGTCGAAGGTCGCGTGGTCCCTGAGGTCCTGAAGCTTCTTGTCGAGCAGGCGCAGGCTTTTCTTCGAGACTTCGTCGGGCTCGACGTTGTCGATGCTGATCTGCAGGAAGTCGAGGCCGGCGCGGTTGAGGGCCTCGATCCGTTTCGGCACCAGGAAATAGCCGTTGGTGATCAGCCCCGCCATCATGCCGCGCGATCGGATGTGTGCGATCAGCTCGTCGAGATCCGGATGCAGCATCGGCTCGCCGCCGCTGAAGGCGACGACCGAGGTCCCGAGATCGGCGAGCTTGTCGATGCGCCGCTTCATCACATCGGCCGACACCGGCGCCGAGACCTTGTCGTACTCGTTGCAGTAGCCGCAGTCGATGTTGCAGCGGCGGATCGGGATGATCTGCACGAGCAGGGGATGCGCGGTGTGCACGAGTCCGCGGACGAACTCCCTCAGCGAACGCGCTTTCCGGTGTGCAGCTGTGAGCATCAAGTCAATGTTGACGGTGTTGACGGCGTCGACCGGGTCGCCGCCGCTTCCGAACATCGATCATAACATCACACCGCCGGCGACTCGGCGGGACGCAGGCGCTTCACACGCTCGCCGATCTTCATCGAGCTCGTGAACAGCGATCCGACGGGAATGAAGCCCCACAACTGATGGCGCGCGACCGCGGCGAGCCCGGCCGACGCGATGCAGCCGCAATTGCTGCAATCCGGATTGCCGCCGTACTGGCACGGCGTGATTCTGGTTTCGAAGTCGGCGGAGATGCATTTCGTCGTTTGCGCGAAGATGCATTCGTCGGGCGACGCCGGCGGTCTGGCGTAGACCTCGAGCAGTCCCTTGGGCGCGAAGAGCTTCGGATAGCGGATGCGCAGCGCCATCAGGTCCTCGACAACGCGCTCGCGATCGGCAGGACTCAGCCGCTCGGCGGACACTTCGCCGATCTGCGGTGTGTAGAGGCTCATCCAGATCTTGGTGACCTCCGGCCGCGCCGACCAGAAGCGGAGGAACTCCTCGAGATACCCGGGACGATTGACCTGCTGCCGCGTCACCGTGCAGTGGACGGTGATGGCGTGGCCCTCGATATGTTTCAGAATGCGGTCGTAGGTGGCCGGCTTGCGGCGCTCATCATGCTCCGGCTGAAGGCCGTCAATCGAGACGACGATCGATAAACGGAACAGGCCGCGCCATTCGTCGAGAAGCGGCCGGACCGCGCTCGTGACCAGCTGCGCGTGGATGCCCCGTTTCGAGAGTTCGGGAAGAATCGTCTGCAGCTCGCGGTAACGGACGAGCGGTTCGCCGCCGACGATCGACACGTGGAGCGGACGATGACGGTCGACGACTTCGATGAAGCGATCGATCAGCTCCTGTCCCTTCAAATCGCGCAACTGCCGGAGGGTCACGCCGCCGCCGAGATGATCGTCGCCGTATGCGTAGCACCCTGGGCAGCGCAGCGGACATTCCCGGGTGATTTCGATTGAGAGCGCCGGCATGTAGCCGGTGAGGATACGGCCCCACGCCGCAAAAATCGCTTCCATAAGCCGACAACTATAGCATTAGGATCGCGCATGCAACGACGAACACTCCTGCAGTGGGCCGCCTCCTGTGCAACGGTCCTGCCGTTTCAGCGCCTTCGTCTGCTGGCGCAGCCGCGCGAGCTGACGCCCGCGGCCATCGCGACGCTCCACGAAGTGGGTGCGACCGTGCTGCCGGCGTCGCTCGGTGCGGAGCGCGTGCGCGGAACCGTCGACATGTTCGTGCAGTGGACGCGCGGCTATCGCGAAGGCGTCGCGATGGCGCACGGCTACGGTCATCCGCGGCTGCAGAAGACTGGAGCGTCGCCGGTGCCGGCCTACATGATGCAGCTCGCCGCGCTCGAAGCCGAGGCGCGCGCGAAGGGCGGACGCTGGTCGTCGCTCGATCTCGACACGCGCCGCGCGCTGCTCGATGCGGCGCTCACGAAGGCCAACGTCCGCGCCCTGCCGCCGCGGCCGATGGGTCAGCACGTCGTCGCCGATCTGATGGCGTTCTATTTCCGCAGCAGCGAAGCGAACGACGTCTGCTACAGCGCGATGATCCAGCGCGAGGTCTGCAGACCGATCGCCGTGACCATTCAGCGTCCGAAGCCGCTCCGATGACTCACGAAACCGACATCTGCATCATCGGCGGCGGAATCACCTCCGCCATGCTCGCGCAGAAGCTCTCCGAGCTTCGCTCCGGCCTCCAGGTCACGGTCGTCGAAGCGGGCCGGTCGATCTTCGACACGCAGAATCGCGGCCGGTATCGCGAGCGCGCGAATGACTACGGCGAGCATCCCTGGCACGACGACTACATCGAGGATCAGCAGGCGGCCGGCATCATCTCGATGACGATGGCCGTCGGCGGCTTGGCGCTCCATTGGGGCGGCGCCTGCAACCGTTTCTCTGAGGAAGATCTGCGGCTGAAGTCAATCTACGGCCTCGCCGTCGACTGGCCGATCGAGTGGAACGATCTCGAACGCTACTACTGCGAGGCGGAGCGGCGGTTGAACGTCAGCGGCGCGCCGAGCGCGTACGCGGCCGACGCGCGATCGCAGCCGTACCCGCAGCCGCCGATTCCGCTGTCGTACAACCTGCAGATTCTGAAGGCGTGGGCCGAGAAGAGCGGCCTGAAGTTCGATGGCCTGCCGATGGCGCGCAACCTGACGCCGTTCGGCGGCCGCGGCGCCTGCTGCGTCTACGACACGTGCGGCGAAGTCTGCCCGTCGGGCGCGCGCTACTCGCCCGACTTCACGTTCCGGCAGTTGATGGAGCCGAAGAAGATCGTGCTCCACGATCGCACGCTCGTCCGGCGCCTCGTGCTGGACGATCGGCGGACGACGGTCGTGGCCGTCCAGGGGGTTCACCAGGACCGTCCGACCGATCCGGTCGAGTACCGCGCGAAGACGTTCGTCATCGCATCCGGCTACTGCTGGAGCTCGCATCTGCTCCTGCTGTCGTCGAACTCGCGCTTCCCCAACGGTTTCGCCAACAGCTCGGGGCTCGTCGGCCGCTACATGAACGGCCACAAGTTCATCAACGCGATCGCGAATATCGACGACCAGACGTTCCCCGGCCAGAACATGACGCACAGCTTGATCTCGCGCGAGTACTTCCGCTGTCCGACCGACAAGCCGTTCGTCCGCCACGACACCCGCGTCTGGGAGAGCTCGGCCGGGCGCGATCCGCGGCTGCGGGCGCCGGACGGGAAGCTGTTGCTCGGCGACGAGCTGATGGCCGACTGGCGATCGCGGACGAAAGGCAGCTCGGTGCGGCTGCGGGCGTACGTCGACGTGCACCCGTCAGCGGACAGCAGGCTGACGCTCGACGCGTCGAAGAAGAATCGCTACGGCGACCCGATGCCGAAGATCGAGCACGCCTTCGACGCGCTGACGGTCGCACGCGAAGCGGCGACGAGAGCGCACGTCCAGGGCGTGTTCGACACGATGGCCAAAGCGAGCAACGGCCGGATCGTCAATCGGAGCGAAGGCGACTATCTCGATCATCCCGGCGGCGGCTGCCGGATGGGCACCGATCGCGCCAGCAGCGTGTGCGACAGCTACGGCCGCACCCACGACCACGAGAACCTGTTCGTCGTGGGGGCGCCGACGACACCGACCGGCGGCTGCACGAACGGCACGCTGACCTTCGTCGCGCTGACGCTGCGATCGGCCGACGAAATCGCGCGAACGTTTCCGCGCGCCTAGACAGGCGGCCCCGGACGACTGCGCTCGGAGGGCGGGCCTTTTCGGCCCGCTATCGATCTATTTTGACGCCGTCATCATGATCTCGACGGCACCGTCGGCGTTCATCAGGCCGGCGCCGACCGTCGCGCGCGCCGGGAAGTCCTTCGACAGCGACTCGCGGTACCCCGCGTTCATGTCGTTGAACTTCGTCAGGTCCGGCAGATAGACCATGCCTTCGACGACGTGGCTCCATTCGAAGCCGGCGGCCTTCATCGTCCGGCCGATCCGCGCCATCACCTCCGCGGTCTGTGCCTTGACGTCGCCCTTATTGGTCGGCGTGTTGCCCAGAATGCCGGCGACGTACAGGCGATTGCCGATGCGGATCGCCGAGCTGAGATTCGGATTCTTCGTCCCGGCTGTTCCGTCGGCGTTCGGCGTCGTGAACGCGGTCTTGTTCGGGCCCTTCACCGCGATCATCGTCGCTTCGACGATGTAGTCGGGCGCTGTCAGCGAGGCTTTGACGGTCGCGCGCGCCGGCGGATCGGTGGGGAAGTAGGTCCGGTAAACGTTGTTCATGTCCTGGAACGCGGCGTTGTCCGCGATGTACATCCGCGCGCTGACGACGTCCGAGAAGCTCATGCCGGCGGCTTTGAGCACGACGGCCGCATTCTCCATCACCGCCTTGGTCTGCGCCGCCATATCGCCTTTGATTGGCGTGTTGTCCTTGCCGTTCCTCGAGATCAGGCCCGACAGATACACCGTATTGCCGCTCTTGACCGCGTAGCTGTACGGGTTCGGCGACGACGTCCACTCGCTCGGGTTGATGACCGTGCGCTGACCGCCGTCCGGGACGGCGACGGCGGAAATCTCGACCAGCCCTTCGTTGAGCAGTGGGACGACGACAGTCGTTCGTGCCGGCGGATCCTTCGCCCAGTAGGTGCGATAGACCTCGTTCATCGCCGCGACGTCGCTCTGATTCCTCAAATACACCGTCGTGCTGAGGGCGTTGGCGAGGCTCGACCCGGCGGTCTTGAGCGTCGCGCTGATGTTGTCGAGCACCTCTTTGGTCTGGGCTTTGACGTCGCCCTTGGTGCCAAGCGTGCCCGCCACGTAAATGAGGCCGTCGGCCTTGACGGCGGCGCTGAACGGCAGGCCGGCGTTGGCAGCCGGCCAGGTTTGCTTCGACGACGATTGGGCAAGTGTCATGGTCACGGCCGCGCTCGCCAGGGCGAGCGCAAGGAACAGGCGCATATGTCGCTCCTGAAAATGAGAAGGCGGCGCCATTCTATACGAGCCGCACCTTCGGCACGAGCGACCAGTCGAATTCGGCGAGCCGGTCCGGGCCGAGACGCTCCACCTCGCGCAGCGCCGCCGCCGCGTCGTCGATCAACGTCTGAACGTCGACGCGCTGACACCGCGGGGCGAACGGCGCGAGGTAGCGTGGACCGCGCGTGAGCAGGTAGACCGTTCCGTGGTGATTCAGGCGCTGCAACTGGTAGAAGGCGACGCCGACCTGGAGGATGCCCTGATAGAGATAGCGGACGTCGCGCCGCTCGGCGCGCCACAGGAGCTCGAGCGTCTCGTGCTGCTCGAAGAACTCGCCGCGGTTGAACTGCGCGATCCCCTCGAGCAGCGCCGGCGGCGGAGGCTCGTCGCAGGACATGCGACAATCTTAAGGCGATGATCGAGAAGCGGCGATCGACGATTCATGGATGGGGCGTCTACGCAACCACACCGATTCCGAAGAACAAACGCATCATCGATTACGCGGGCGAGAAGATTTCGAATCAGGAAAGCCTGCGGCGCGAGCGGCGCTACATCAAGCGCGGCCACATCTGGTGCTTCAAGCTGACGAACCGCAGCGTCATCGACGCCGGCGTCGGCGGCAACGTGGCGCGCTTCATCAATCATTCCTGCCGTCCCAACTGCTACATCCACATCGTCGACGGTACAATCTGGATCCGGGCGGCACGGCCGATTCGAAAGGGCGAGGAGCTGACCTACAACTACAACACTGACGGTGAAGGCCTGATCAAGTGCCGGTGCCGGCCCGGCTGTCAGAAGCTGTTGTGACGCATCGACACCCGCCGGGCCGGCCGCGTGTGTTCTACCTTCACGGGTTTGCCTCGTCCGCACAGTCGACGAAAGCCGCGTATTTTGCCGAGCGGCTCCGCGACTACGACATCGTCCTCGAGTGTCCCGATTTCAACGGGCCCGATTTCGCCACGTTGACGATGACGCGAATGCTCGACGAGCTCGGCGCCGCGCTGTCGCACGTCGACGAGAGCGTCGCGCTGATCGGGTCGAGTCTCGGCGGCACGCTCGCGATCCTGGCGGCCGTCCGGTTCGCTCCGAAGGTCGATCGCGTGATCCTGCTCGCGCCGGCGGTGATGTTCGCGAAGCCCGGACACCATCTGCTGCCGCCGGAACGGATCGACGAGTGGCAGAGCCGCGGCGCGCTGTCGTTCTTTCACTACGCGTATGGGGAAGAGCGGCTGCTGAACTACTCGTTCTACGAAGACAGCCTGCATCACGACGCCTTCAACGCGCCATTCACGCAGCCGACGCTCATCTTTCAGGGATTGCGCGACGCGTCGGTCGACTTTCGAACCGTCGAAGCCTTCGCGCGCCAACGGCCGAACGTGACGTTGTCGCTCGTCGACGACGATCATCAGCTGATCGCGAGCCTGCCGCGGATCTGGGAGAGCGTCGTCGATTTCATGGGGCTGGTCGAGTGACATACGAAGGTCGCCACGAGGGCGCGAAGACACGAAGAAGGATCGTGATCGTGGCGGCATGTTTCTTCGTCGTTGCGGGGCGGACACACGGGTCCGCCCCGACGAGCAGCGATTCGACGGCCCGGCTCGTCGTCGGGGCCGACCCGCGTGTCGGCCCCGGACAGACAAATGTGCCCGCGGC
>Ga0075435_100003027_pt1 | contig 11322 bp, 6 predicted proteins | sample RhiMethybrSRZTD4_FD_75302 | JGI IMG/M metagenome (GOLD analysis project Ga0075435, IMG submission 75302) | Populus rhizosphere microbial communities from Tennessee, USA - Rhizosphere MetaG P. TD hybrid SRZTD4 | ecosystem: Host-associated > Plants > Roots > Rhizosphere > Soil | place: USA... | reverse complement strand
TCACGGGTGAGAAGCTAATCGGCGGCGCGGCGACGATGACCACCGATGCGGCCGGCGTGTACCGATTCGACCGCCTGCCACCCGGTGCTTACACCGTGAAGTTCGAGCTCCAGGGATTCAAGACGGTGACGCGCGACGACATCCGCGTCAGCGCCGCGTTCGTCGCCACGGTCAGCCCCAAGCTGGAAGTCGGCAGTCTCCAGGAATCGGTCACCGTCACCGGCGAATCGCCGACGGTCGATACGAAATCGAATCTGCAGCAGACGGTCCTGACCCAGGAGGTCCTCGAAGGCGTGCCTTCGGGCCGCGATCCCTGGTCCGTCGCGAAGATCATTCCGGGCGTCCAGGTCGGGACCTACGACGTCGGCGGGACGCAGTCGTACCAGCAGAGCAACCTGTCGTCGCATGGCTCGAACGCGAACGACGTGAGCTACAACATCGACGGCGCGACGGTGAATTGGCCGGGCGGCGGCGGCGGCGCGACGATGCTCTACTACGACCAGGGGATGTTCGAAGAAGTGAACTACATGACCTCGGCGATCCCCGCCGAAATCATGGTCGGCGGCGTGTCGATCAACATGGTCACGAAGGATGCCGGCAACAAATGGCGCGGCGACGTGCGCTACAACTTCTCGAGCGGATGCCTGGAGCAGCCGACCTCGGCCGGACAGCGCGCGACGGTGGGCTGCCTCGAGACCGACAACGTCCAGAACGGGATCGACGACGGCAAGCTGCCCGCCACCTTCCTCGGCAACCCCGTCCAGACGATGTGGGATTTCAACCTGGCCGGCGGCGGCGCCATCGTGAGAGACAAGCTTTGGGTGAACGGGTCGATCCGCCGCTGGATCGTCGACAAGCTCGTCGCCGCGAGGAACTCGAACGGCACGCAGGCGATCGATGACAACACGCTGAAGAACTACTCGGGCAAGGCGGTCTACTCGGCGTCGTCGAATCAGAAATGGGCGTTCTCGTACAACTGGAACAACAAGATCCGCGGGCACCGCCGAGACGGATCGTTCCAGGCGCCCGATATCGCGTCGCTGGTGCAGACCAATCCGGCGTCGTCGACGCAGGCGAAGTACACAGGCATTCGCAACAAGCTGGTGTACGAATCGTCGTTCAGCCTGATGGACGGACAGACGAACTATTTCTATCAGCCGGACACGCCGGCGACGGCTGTCCGGATGGAGGACGCCACGCTCAACCGATCGGACTTCGCGGCGCAGCGTCACGAGGAGCAGCCGAACTCACGTCTGCAGTTCGACAACACTGTTTCTTACGCGACGCCGGGGTTCGGCGGCGACCACCTTCTGAAGGCCGGCGTCCAGTTCGCGCGGCTCTACTTCGAGAGCCGATACGACGTCCAGAACAACATGTACTTGCTGTACTCGAACGGCCGCGCGACCTCCGTGCGCGAGTACAACACGCCGGTGACGTCGAAGAACATCGATCACGTGCTTGGACTCTTCGTCCAGGACGCGTGGTCGGTCGGACGCAAGCTGACGTTGAACCTCGGCGTCCGCCTCGACCACAACACCGGCATCCTGCCGGACCAGTCGGCCGCGCAGCGGCAGTTCGTCGGCCCACAGACGGTATCGGAGTCGACGCCGATCAAGCAGAACCTTTTCGTCTGGCGGACGGGTGCTTCGTACGATCCGGTGGGCGACGGCCACACGGCAGTGAAGGTGAGCTACAGCCGGTATGGTCTCCAGGTCGGCATCGACCGCGTGACGAACGTGAACCCGTTCACCAACGCCTTCCAGACCTGTCCCTGGACCGATCCGAACAACGACGGCGTCGCACAGGCGAGTGAGATCCAGCAGGCGCAGTGCAGCGGCTTTCCGCAGCTGAGTGTGCGGTACGCGAACGCCGACGGCTTCGACTGGCCGCACTCCGACGAGGTGGCGGCAGGCGTCGAACGGCAGATCATGCGCGACATGCGTGTCGGCGTCATGTACTACTACCGCACGAACCGGAATCAGATCGGTCTGCGCAATAACGCCGTGCCCTCGAGCGCCTACGCGCCGTTCACCGTCACCGTGCCGAACGGGCCGGGCGGGACGCTTGGCAGCGCGCGGCCGACCACGGCAACGGTCTACAACCTTCTGCCCGCGTTCAATGGCTTGCAGGACAACGTCATCGGCAACCAGCCGTACCTCGACACGACGTATAAGGGCGTCGAATTCACGGCGCAGAAGCGCTTTTCACGCCGGTGGCAGATGACGGCGGGCTTCACGGTCGGCAAGAACACCGGCGGCCTCAACAATCTCACTGCTGGCCAGAGCGGGCAATCGCTCGGCAACGGCAACGATCTGAACGACCCGAACTTCACGACGTTCGCGGAAGGGATCGTCGGAAACGACTCCGACCTTGCCTTTCGTCTCTCGGGCAGCTACCAGATCCCGTACGAAATCACGATCGCCGGCAGCGTGATCTCCAATGCCGGCTATCCGTTCATCTCCACGTACTCGGTGACGCGCGCGGCGGCCGCAGCGGTCGGCGTCAATCTGACGCGCGCCACGCAGACGGTGGCACTCAGCCAGCGCGGCGACGAACGGCTGCCGACGATGACGCTGGCCGACATCAGCATCTCGCGCACGTTCAAGTTCGGACCGCGCAGAATCGTCCCGCGGTTCGACATCTTCAACCTGACGAACGCCAACACGGCGGATTCGATCTCGACCGGCGTCGGCGCCACGTATCTGGTGCCGCAGACGATCGTGGCGCCGCGCGTGATGAAGGTCGGCTTTTCGATCAACTTCTGATCGTTGTGGATGCGGGGCGTACCCAACGCGAAACGCCGGGGGGCGGACCCACTGCGAAACGACGTGGGGGCCGACCCATGTGTCGGCCCCTCGGAGGCGCCATGACATCCTCGCATCCGTTCTCTGCACGGCTCACGATCGTTGCGGCAGCCATCGCGCTGACTGTCAGTGCGCCGCGTGCGCAGGCGCCGTCCACCGCGACTCCGGCGAGTGGCGCGATCCACGCGAAGCAGGTCAAGCGACTCCTGATCACGAACGCGATGGTCATTCCGGGACCGGCCGTGCCGGCCTCCGGACCAATCGACCTCCTGCTCGAAGACGGTCTCATCGCGCGGATGGGCTCGAGCACGGCGGGCCGGTGGCCGGCGCCCGAGGCGACGATCGACGCGACCGGCAAGTACGTCATGCCGGGCATCGTCAACACACACATGCACTGGCACGAGGAGCGCGTCGGTCCCATCCCGATTCAGTACGAGCGCAATCTCTATCTCGCCGCCGGCGTGACCACCGCGCGCGAGGTCGGCGGCGATTTCGAGAAGACCAAGCAGTGGCGTGCCGAGAGCGCGGCCCACACGATCATCGCGCCGCGCATCGTTCACTATCCGATGCTCAGAGATCTGCTGAAGCCGGGCGAGCCCTTCACCGGATCGCCGGCAGAGCACCGTGCGCTGGTGCGCGCGGCGAAAGAGCGCGGCGCCGACGGCATCAAGCTGATCGGTCCGATGGATCGCGATCAGGTGGCGGCGGCGCTCGACGAAGCGAAGAAAGTCGGACTGCCGACGACGGTCCACGTCGCGGTCGGCGAAGCGACGGCGCGGGACTTCGTGGATCTCGGCGTGAACTGCATCGAGCACTTCTACGGCATCGCCGATGCCTCGCTCGACGGCATCCAGGATTTTCCGCCGGAGATGAACTACGCCAACGAGATTCATCGCTTCGGCCGCGCCGGCGAGCTCTACACCCAGCAGAATCTCGATCACGCAAAGCTGTCGAAGCTGCTCGACGACATGGTCGCGAAGGGCGTCGCGTGGAGTCCGACGATGTCCACGTATGAGGCGGCGCGGGATCTGATTCGCGCCCAGAACCTGCCCTGGTATCGCGAGCTGCTGCATCCCTCGCTCGAGGAGTACTACAAGCCGAGCATGACGCGGCACGGCACGTTCTGGACCGGCTGGACGGCGACGCAGGAAGTCCGCTGGCGCAAGAACTATCAAGTGTGGATGGCAGCCGTGCGCGAGTTCGCTCTCAAGGGCGGCATCGTCACGACCGGTGACGACGCCGGGTATCTGTACGGATCCCTGTACGGCTTCGGTATCTCACGCGAGCTCGAGCTGCACGAGGAGGCCGGATTCCATCCGCTCGAAGTCCTCAAGCACGCGACGACAAACGGCGCGAAGGTGATTGGAATGGAAGAACGGCTCGGCCGTGTGCGCGTTGGCTTCATCGCCGATCTACTCGTGATCAACGGTAACCCGCTCGAAAATCTCCGCGTGATGAATCCGTACGGGACCGACCTGATGTCGTACAACGGCCGGATCATCGACAACTATTCGGGAGACGTGAAGCCGGGTGATCCGAACGTGAAGAGTGTCCACGGCGGCGGCATCGAATGGACGATCAAGGACGGCATTCCGTACCACGTACCGACGCTGATCAAAGAGGTGAAGGACCTCGTCGCCAAGGGTCGCGCCGCTCGAACGCGCACGACCTCGCCGCAACAATGAATCCAGGCTCTTCGGAGCAAGCAAGGAGAGATCCCATGCGACGCGCATCAATCGGGCGGTTGATGGTCTTCATCACCTCTCTCGTGCTGTGGTCGTCGTGGGCCGCGGCGCAGCAGACGGGCGTGCTGTCGGGTGTCGTCCGCGACGCGCAGGGCGGCGTCCTGCCGGGCGTGACGGTCACCGTCTCGAGCCCCGCGATGATGGGCGTTCGCACGCTCAGCACGAGCGAAGGCGGCATCTATCAATTCACGGGGCTGCCGCCAGGCGCGTACGGCGTGAAGTACGAGTTGAGCGGGTTCACGACGCTGCTGCGCGACGACATCCGCGTGCAGGTCGCTCAGACGACCAGGCTCGACGTCGAGCTTGCCGTCGGCAACCTGCAGGAAACCGTCGTGGTCAGCGGCGAATCGCCGGTCGTGGACGTCAGCTCCACCACGACGCAGACCAACATCTCGAAGGACCTCTACGAAGCGATTCCGACAGCGCGGAATCCCTGGGTGATGGCCGGCCTCGTGCCCGGCGTCATCACGGGACGGCTGGACGTCGGCGGTACGGAGGGGATGCAGCAGTACAACCTCGAAGCGTTCGGATCGGCCGACAGTCAGAAATCGTTTTCGATCGACGGCCTGAAGACGAACTGGGGCGGCGGCGCAGGTGGATCGACGATGCAGTACTACGGCTTCGAGATGTACGAGGAATACAACATGCAAACGGCGTCGGGCGCCGCGGAGAGCGATGTCAGCGGCGTTTACATGAACATGGTGACGAAGTCGGGCGGCAACCGCGTGACCAGCGACCACAACTTCTACTTCATGAACGACGCGCTGCAGGGCTCGAACATCGACGACGAGCTGCGCGCGCGGCTGGGACTGCAGCCCGGGCAGCAGAGCGGCGCGGCCGGCAATCCGATCGACATCTCGTACGACTGGAGCTCGACGATCGGCGGACCGATCAAAAAAGACAAGGCGTGGTTCTTCGGCGCGTTCCGCACCTGGAAGCTGAATCAGTTCCAGATCGGCGCACAGAACGCCGACGGCTCGCAGGCGATCGACGACAACCGGATCGACAACTACATGGGCAAGGCGACGTGGCAGCCGGCGTCGGCGACAAAAGCCTCGTTCATGTTCAACCGGAACCTGAAATACCGGTTCCATCGCCGCGACTCACCGTACCTGTTCACCGAGGACAAGGCGTCAGTGCTCCAGGATCAGCCGGCGCAGAACTACGTGGCGCAGGTCAACCAGATCTTCGGGAAGCGGACCGTGCTGGACGCGCGCTTCGGCCGGATGTGGGGTGTCTTCCCGACGCGGTACCAAAGCGATGTCACGCCGAACGACATCGCCATCCGCGACATCGTCCGCTTCACGCAGTCGAACGCGGCGACCGAGCAGTCGCTGAATCCGAATCATCGCTATCAGGGCAACGCGACGCTGAGCTACTTCGTCGATCAGTTCGGCGCCGGCACGCACGACATCAAGGTCGGCTCGCAGTTGTCGTGGGAGAAGATGCAGTACGACCGCATCCGCAACGGCGACCTGTTTCTCGAGACGCAGGACGGCGTCGCACTGCGCGCGCAGATCGGCAACACGCCGGTGCACTCCGATCATCGGCTGCGGACGTGGTCGGCGTTCGTGCAGGATCGCTGGGTCGTCGCCCGCGCGACCATCAACTACGGCGTGCGGTTCGACGGTGTGAAGGCGTTTCTGCCGGCGCAGGCGAGCCCGGCCGGGACCTTCGTCAACGAGCGGTCGTTTCCCGATAGCGACGTCTACAACTTCAGCCTCAACGCGGCGCCGCGCATCGGCGTGTCCTACGACCTGTTCGGCAAGGGACGTACGGCGCTCAAGGCCTACTACGGGCGCTTCTACAACCAGTTCGGATCGGAGATCGCGGAGAGCGTGAATCCGAACGCGCGCATCGATGTTCAGGTGCCGTGGGTGGATCGCAACAACAACCTCAGACTCGACGCCGGCGAATTGAACCTGACGAACTTTACTGGATTCAGCGGTGTGTTTCCGCGGATGGATCAGAATGCGTCGCGTCCGTACAGCGACGAGATGAACATCGGCGTCGATCATCAGCTGCTGCCCGACTTCGCCGTGTCGGTCAGCTATCACCGCCGTCAGCATCGCGACGGCCTCGCCATCGTCGATCAGGCGAGGCCGGCGACGGCGTACACCGCCGGCACGCGGACGTACACGGATCCGGAGCGGGGCGTTCAGTCCATCACCGTCTACAGCCTCGATCCGACGCTGGTGACCCGGCGCGATCGCCTTATCACCAACGTCGACGTTCTCGAGAGCGACTACAACGGCATGCTCCTCAGCTTCAACAAGCGGATGTCGAACCGGTGGCAACTGCTGGCCGGGCTGACGCTGCAGAAGCACGAGGGCTTCAATCACAGCGGCACCTACACCAACCCGGGCACGAACACGGATCTGAACAATCCGAACTACCGCTTGAACCGGGATGGTTCGGCGATCTTCACCGACATCCCGTGGTCGTTCAATCTGTCCGGGACTTACCAGCTGCCTTACGACCTCGCGTTCTCGGCCAAGTACACGGCACGCGACGGCGATCCGCTGATGCGCACCATCACGATCGCCGGGCTGCCGCAGGGTTCCGAAACGCTGTGGGTCCAGCCGCGCGGCGTCGATCGCACCGAGACCGTGACCAAGTTCCTCGATATTCGGGTCATGAAACGGATTCCCTTCGGCCGGACGCGCATCGAAGGCTCGGTTGACGTCTTCAATCTCCTCAACGCCAACCACGTGCTGGCGCAGACCGAGGCGATCGGGTCGACGCTCGGGCGTCCGTCGCGGATCCTCGCGCCGCGGATCGTGCGGTTCGGCGGCACGGTCAGGTTCTGACGCAGACAGGCGGGAGGGGCCGGATCGGCTGGAGGAGGGGGATAGGCTGATCGGAGGGCAGGATACTCCTGGCATCCCGCCGGTCCGGCCCATCCACTCCATCCCGCCCGCCCAGCCCTGTTATCATCAGACCGTGGACGAACGCGACTTTTTCAACAACCGGAACGAAACCCGCACCGACAAGCTGTCGTGCCCGCGCTGCAAGCGCGTGAACGAATATCAGATGCGCTGGGTCGTGCGAACCAAGAAGGATCGCATTCCCCCAGGCGCCGACGAGCGCGATCGCGCCCTCTACGCGAAGCTGCGCGACTACATGATCCGCGTCGACGATGCGGTCACGTGCAAGACGTGCGGCAAGAAGTTCGACATCCCTTCGCAGCACTCGATGGTGTTCATCGACAAGGCCGGCGTGCCGGGCGGCGCGAAAGGCGCAGCCGCGATCGCGCAGGACGACGACGACGAGGATTCACGCTTCAATAGATGAACGGGATCATCCGCCAGCGGACCCGCTGCTGATAGCGGCGATACGACTCTCCAAAACTCTGCACGAGGGATCGTTCCTCCCACGGCACCGCCAGCGCGAGATACAGCGTCGTCAGCGTTGCGAACGTGAGGCGATCGCCGGTCATGTGGGCAGCGCCGAACGCCGCGAGCACCCACCCGAAGTACAACGGATGCCGGACGATGCCGTACATGCCGGTGACCTGCAGTCCGCCGCCACCCGGTACCCGCGCCGACGGGCGGATGCCGGCGAGCTCGAGCGGATCGATCGCGCGCACTGACTGCACGATCACGACGACACCCGCCAACTGAACCGCGGCGTGAACGATCGCGCGCGCTCCGAACGCGTGGTACAGATCGCCGCCCACGAATTGCCACGCGAGGCAGACGCCGACGAGCAGCAGACTTGCAATCCACACGTAAACGGATCGCAAGAGCTCTTCAGGAATCGCTCGCAGCACGAGTCGCTTCACCGGCTCGCGTGCGAACACGCTGTGATGAAGTGCGAAGACCGTGACCAGAATCGCGTCGGTCGCGATCGGCGTCCAGCCCAGCCACGGCCGCGTCTGGCCGAGCTCGAACAAGTACCACCACAAACAGACTGTGAGTGAGGTGACGAACAGCGCGCCGCCGATCCAAACGACGAAACGAGTGAGCCTCTGTCGCAATAGTGTGCGAGCAATGGTTCGAGACCACGCTCGTCCTGAGCCTGTCGACCTCCGCGCGTCGCGCTACGGCGGTCCACCGTAGCTCCAACGAAGGCGGAAGGACGAGCCAACCGTGCTCGTGGTTCGACGAGCTCACCACGAGCGGCACCCGCTTCGACCGGCGCGCGCATATGATAGGACACAGCATGGGCTCACCACGGATCGTCATCACCGGCATCGGCGCGGTCTCGCCGTTCGGCATCGGTCGCGAACGTTTCTGGGAGCACGTCGCCCACGGCTGCAGCGGCACACGCGCGATCACCGACTTCGACGTCTCGGATTTCAGCTGCCGCGTCGCGGCGCCCGTTCCGACGGTCACCATCGACGACGTGCCGCCGCTCGAGGGCGACGATATCTGGGATGCGGACTACCGCGCGGATCCGAAGCGCTACTCGCGCGCCGCGCTGATCGGCGTCATCGCCGCGCGCGAAGCGTGGGCCGACGCCGGGCTGCGCATCGGCGAACGGAATGCCGGCGTCGTCATCGGCAGCGGCGGCGGCGGCATCGACATCGGCGAGCGGCAGTACTACGACTTCTTCGTCGAGCGCGGACGCAAGGTCACACCCTACGCCATCCCGGTGTCGATCGTCGGGATGGTGTCGAGCGAGATCTCGATCTCGCTGCGGCTGCACGGCATCAGCCACGTCCTGTCGTGCGGCTGCACGAGCTCCACCGATGCAATCGGGTATTCGACGGCGCTGCTGCGGTCAGGTGAAGCCGACGTCATCGTCTCGGGCGGGACCGACGCCTGCGTCACGCCGGGGATGATCTTCGGCTTCTCGAGAATGAGAGCGGTGTCGATGGCGTACAACGAGCGGCCGGCAGAAGCATCGCGGCCGTTCGACAAGGGACGCGACGGCTTCGTGCTCGGCGAAGGCGCGTGGATGATCGTCCTCGAGCGGGAAGATCAGGCGCGCGCGCGCGGCGCGACGATCTACGCGTCGGTCGACGGCTACGGATCGACCTGCGACGCGTATCACCGGGTCCAGATGGCGCCGGACGGCGAGGAAATCGTTCGCGCGATGGCGCTGGCGATCGAGCGCTCCGGGCGCGCGCGCGAGTCGATCGGCTTTGTGAGCTATCACGGGACGTCGACGGTGTTGAACGACGCGGTCGAGTCGCGATGCGTCCGGCAGGTGTTCGGCGATCACGCGGATCGGCTCGCCGGATCGTCGGTCAAGTCGATGATCGGGCATCCGCAGGGCGCCAGCGGCGCCGCCGGCGTCGTCACCGCCGCGCTCGCCCTGTCGCGCGAGTTCATGCCGCCGACGATCAACCAGCGCGATCCCGATCCGGCGTGCGATCTCGATTTCATTCCGAATCATGGCCGCCGCGCCGGCGTCGACGCCGCGCTGTGCAACTGCCTCGGCTTCGGATCCAAGAACAGCGCGCTGGTCATCGGCCACGCGTGAGCGCCTGCGAGAGAGTGTGGATGACGTCCTGATCGTCGGTGCCGGTCCGGCCGGCGCCGTCGCCGCGATCGTCCTGGCGCGCGCCGGCGCGCGCGTGCGGCTGATCGATCGCGCCGACTTTCCACGCGACAAACTCTGCGGCGACACGGTCAACCCGGGTACGCTCGCGCGGCTCCGATCGCTCGGTGTCGGCGACGCGATCGACGCACGCGGCCTGCGCGTCGACGGGATGCTCGTCACCGGCGAGCGCGGCGCGGTGATTCGCGGCGCCTATCCGCGCGGGCTCTTCGGCCGGTCGATTCTCCGCCGCGATCTCGATTGGCTGCTGCTGCAGGAAGCGATTCGGGCGGGTTGTCAGTTCGATCCGTCGGTCGCGGTGCGCGAGGCGATTGTCGACACGAGCGCGCACGTCCCGGCGGTCGCCGGCGTGCGTCTCGGTCACAAGGGGTCGACGCGCGAGGTGCGCGCTCGCATCACCATCGCCGCCGACGGCCGCCGTTCGACAATCGCCTTCGGCCTCGGTCTCGCCCGCCACCCCGACGCCCCGCGCCGCTGGGCCATCGGCGCCTACTTCGACGGGGTCAGACCCGGGTCTGACCGCGGTCAGACCGCGGTCAGACCGCGGTCAGACTCAGGTCAGACCGCGCAGACCGCGAGTCGGGCCGCGGGGGTGTTTGGGGAGATGCACGTGCGGCGGGGGCGGTATATCGGCGTGGCGCCGGTGCCCGGCGGGGCGACCAATGTCTGCCTTGTCAGGCCTTCGTATCCCGGCGACGGCAGCTTGCGCGATCCGGCGGCCCTGCTGACCCAGGAGCTCTCCCGCGATCCGATGCTCCGCGATCGGTTTGCCGGCGCCTGCCTGATTGCGCCGCCGGTCGTTCTGGGTCCGCTCGCCGTCGACGTGTATCCGGCCGTGATTAACGGACTGCTGCTCGCCGGCGACGCCGCCGGATTCATCGACCCGATGACCGGCGACGGCCTCCGCTTCGCCGTCCGCGGCGGGGAACTGGTGGCGGGGGCGGCGCTCGACGCGCTTACGCAGGGGTGGACTGGAACCCACGCGCGACTGGCGGCGAGACGCCTGACCGAATTCGGTCGCAAATGGCGATTCAACCGCGCCCTCCGGGCGCTCGTCGCATCACCGCGAAGCGTTGAGACCGCCGCCATCGGCGCCCGCCTGGCGCCTTTCGTCCTGCGCGGCATCATCTCGCGCGCCGGCGATTGCGATGCGGTGCCGGCGTAGGACGCCAAGCCAATCATGATGATTGGGTTCGTCATCCTCATATTCGGCATCTTCGGCCCGATGCTCATCGAGGCGTCGCGCGCGGCCGTGAACGAGCGCG
>Ga0075435_100003021_pt1 | contig 11326 bp, 10 predicted proteins | sample RhiMethybrSRZTD4_FD_75302 | JGI IMG/M metagenome (GOLD analysis project Ga0075435, IMG submission 75302) | Populus rhizosphere microbial communities from Tennessee, USA - Rhizosphere MetaG P. TD hybrid SRZTD4 | ecosystem: Host-associated > Plants > Roots > Rhizosphere > Soil | place: USA... | reverse complement strand
CCTGCCCGCGCACGTGAAGTACGAAGAGGCGGCGTCGTTCGTTCTGACAAACATGACGGCGTGGCGCATGGTCGTCACGCAGGGGCGCGTCGGTCCGGGTCAGGACGTGCTCGTGATCGGCGCCGGCGGCGGCGTGTCGTCCACGGCCGTCCAGATCGCGAAGCTCTGCGGCGCGCGCGTGATCGTGACGTCCTCCAGCGACGCCAAGCTCGAGCGCGCGCGCAGCCTCGGCGCGGACGTCGGGATCAACTACAAGACGAACCCGCAATGGGCCAAGGCCGTGTTCGACGCCACGGACAAGCGCGGCGTCGACGTCGTGATCGAAAACGTCGGCGCGGCCACATGGAAGGACTCCATCCGGTCGCTGAAGAGCGGTGGCCGTCTCGTGACCTGCGGTGCCACGTCGGGACCGGTCGGCGAGACCCTCATTCCGCTGGTGTTCTGGAAGCAAGTCCACATCATCGGCTCGACGATGGCGAGTCGTCGCGAGTTCAACGACGTCATGCGGCTGTTCTTCGCCGGGCGTCTGAAAGCCATCATCGACGAGGTGGTGCCGCTCAAGGACGGCGCTGCGGCGCAGACGCGGCTCGCCGAGGGCAAGCAGTTCGGGAAGATCGTGCTCACGCCATAGCGATGCGGTGGCGGGCTGCCTTCGCGTGCGCGGTGCTGGCCCTCGCGGCCGCCGGCCCCGCGGCTGCCGACGATGAGGCATTGTGGGCCCTGCTGCGCGCCGGCGGCCAGGTGATCATGCTCCGCCACGCCGGTACCGACGGCACCCCCGGCGACCCGCCGGGAGCTCGGCTCGACGACTGTGCGACCCAGCGCAACCTCACTGCGAAAGGGCGGGAGCAGGCCCGGAAGATCGGCGAGGCGGTCCGCGCGCGCGAGATTCCCATCGGCCGCGTGCTGTCCAGCCCGTGGTGCCGCTGTATGGAGACGGCGCAGCTCGCATTCGGGCGCGCCGAGTCTCTGTTTCCCCTCCTCGGAGGTCCCCGAGATCCCGCGAGCATCGAGACGCGGGTCCGGGCGTTGCGGCCCCTGCTCGGAGCCGCGCCCGTCGGCGGAAACCTCGTCCTGGTCACCCACGCCTTCACGATTCTCGACGTAACCGGTGAACGCACGGCCGAGGGGGAGATGGCGATCTTCACGCCGCAGGGTGACAATCGCTTCACGCTCGCGGGGCACCTGATGGCTGGAGGTCTCCCACGATGAGACTGGCATTGACGTCCACGCTCGCCGTGCTTGCCCTGATGCCCGCGGCCGCGCTCGCGCATCACGGCTGGAGCGGCTACGACGGAAGCCGTGTGCTGAACCTCACGGGCACGATCCGCGAGGCCGGCTACGAGCACCCGCACGGCTACGTGAAGCTGGAAACATCGGACAAGACGTGGATGGTCGTGCTGGCCCCTCCATCGCGGATGGAAAACCGCGGCCTGCCGCGCGAGATGCTCAAGCCCGGAACACAGGCCAGCGTCGTCGGCTATCCCAATCGTTCGGATCCCGGCGAGATGCGCGCCGAGCGCATCACTATCGGCGACAAGACCACCGAATTACGTTGAGCCGGTCGACGGCCGCTCGCTGATGCATCCACCGAGTGGCCCGGGATGGCTCGTCTGGCTGGAGACGTCGGGCGTCGCCGTGGCCATGCGGCAGTGGACGTGGTTGTATCCCGCGGTCGAGATCGCGCACATCGTCGGCTTCGTCACCCTCGTCGGCGCCGCCCTCATGTTCGACGCGCGCCTGCTCGGCCGCTCGCGACCGCTGCCCGTCAGCGCGCTCGAGCGTCATCTGCTGCCGTGGGCGCGCTGGAGCCTGGTACTCGTGGTGCCCACGGGCGCGCTGATGTTCGCTGCGCACGCGACCGAGATGGCGGCCAACCCGGCGCTGCGGCTCAAGCTCATCCTGCTCGTGGCCGCGTTCCTCAACGCGGGCGTTTTTCACCGCTGGCCGTTCCGCACGGTGAGCGACTGGGACACCGAGATCCACGCGCCGCTGGCCGCGCGCATCAACGGCCTGCTCTCGATCGCGCTCTGGGTCGGCGTCATCGCGTGCGGTCGGCTGATCGCGTACTTCTGAGCGATCCGGTCAACTGACACTTCCTGGCGCGAATAGGTAAATATTTTCCGGTCTTCCCGAGATCTCAAATGGATGGTCTAGTTCGCGTCATGGATGCGTCAAAGGAGATCGACTTCCGACTGCTGCTCGAGCAGTTGCCCGCCATCGTGTGGGCCACCGATCGCGAGCTTCGCTACGTCTATTCGCGCGGCGCCGGTCTCACCGCTCTCGGCCTCGGCGCCGACGAGGTGGTCGGTCTCTTGCTCACCGATTGTCTCGAGAGCCGCGACCCCGCGGACCCAACGCTCGCCGCCCACTATGCGGCGCTCGGCGGCGTGCCCACCGTGTACGAGATGCACTGCAAGCGGCGCGTCTACCAGGTGCACGTCGAGCCGTGGCGCGCCGGCAGCGCCGGCATCGTCGGGGTGCTGGGCGTGGCGCTGGACATCACCGATCGTGCACGCGCGGAGGAAGCCCTCGCGCGCAGCGAGCACGCGCTCGCGGAGTTTTTCGAGAACGCCGCGCTGGGACTGCTGTGGATCGGCCCCGACGGCGTCGTGCTCCGCGTGAACCAGACGGAGCTCGACGTGCTCGGATATACCCGCGAAGAGTACGTGGGTCGCCACGCCGCTACCTTTCATGTGGACCCCGAGGCGATGCTCGACGTTCTCGAGCGGCTCGCGCGTGGTGAGACAGTCGATGCGTGGGAGGCTCGGCTCTACGCCAAAGACGGATCGATCAAGCACGTCCTGATGGCGGCCAACGTCCTGCGCGAGAACGGGCGGTTCGTGCACACGCGTTGCTTCACGCGCGACATCACCGACCGACGGCGAATGGAAGAGGCTCGACGGCAGGCGGACCTGCTGCAGCACGTCGCGAGCCTGGCGCACGCTGCCGCTCACGAGATCAACAACCCGCTCGCCGTGGTTCACGGCAACGTCGACCTGATTGCCCGCACCGCCGCACCCGAGATGGCACCACGAATCCAGGCCTGCCGCGATTCGATCGCGCGGATCGCCGACATCCTCGAGCGTATGAACAGCCTCGCCCGGCTCGAGCTCTCGCGCGGGTGGCCGGCCGATCTGCCACCCATGCTCGATCTGAAGGCATCGAGCGACCCCAAGGCATCCGGCGGGCGCTGATAGGGCCGCGCGGCGCTTGTCCGAGCCGCGCGGTCGTGTTTCACTCAGTCGATGCCGCCCGTGACCGACCTCGATACGCCGGCCGTCACCGTTCGCCTCGACATCGTCGAGCGCAACATTCGCCGTGTCCACGACCACCTGGCCCGCCATGGCATCGCCAATCGCCCGCACGTGAAGACGCACAAGATCCCGGACCTGGGTCGGCTGCAGATGGCGGCTGGCGCGGTTGGGATCACGTGCCAGAAGCTCGGCGAGGTCGAGGTCTTCGCGGACGCCGGCGTCGCCGACGACGTGCTGCTGACCTTCAACGTGCTCGGGCGCGCCAAGATCGAGCGCCTGCTGAGGCTGTCGCGTCGGCTCAAGCGGCTGGCCGTCGTGTTCGACAACGACGTCGTGGCGCGCAGCCTGGCCGAAGGCGCGCGCGCGGCCGGGGCCGAGATTCCGTTTCTCGTCGAGTGCGACACCGGGTTCGGCCGTAACGGCGTGCAGACGCCCGAGGCGACGCTCGACCTCGCCCGGACGGCGATGAAGCTCGGCGGCTTGCGCTTCGAAGGTCTCATGACGTTCCCGAACCGCGAGCCCGGCACGCGGCTCTTTCTCGAGCGCGCGCTGGAGCTCTTCAAGCGAGCCGGGATCGCCGTGCCCGTGGTGTCGGGCGGCGGCACCCCGGCGGTCTTCACCGCCCAGTCGATTCCACAGCTCACCGAGCATCGTGCCGGGACGTACATCTACAACGACCGGATGGTGGTCGCATCCCGCACGGCAACGTGGGACGACTGCGCGATGCGGGTGCGCTGCACCGTGGTGAGCCGGCCGACCGCGGACCGAGCGATCCTCGACGCGGGCACGAAAGTGTTCACGTCCGATCTGTACACGGTCACGGGTTACGGGCACCTGCTCGAATACCCGGAGGCCGCGGTGGTCAACCTGTCCGAGGAGCACGGCGTGGTCGACCTCTCGGCCTGTCGCGAGCGTCCCGCGGTCGGCGACGTGGTGGAAGTCGTGCCGAACCACTGCTGCGTGGTCAGCAACATGGTCGACGAGGTCTACGGCGTGCGCGACGGCACCGTCGAGACGGTGTGGCCGGTGGCGGCCCGCGGCGAGGTGCGATGAGCGCGAAGAAGACGCTGGCGATTCTCGTGGGCGGCGGTCCCGCGCCCGGCATCAACGCGGTCATTTCGGCCGCCACCATCGAGGCGCGCAACCACGGCCTGCGCGTGCTCGGCTGCTACGACGGCTTCAAGTGGCTCGTCCAGGGCGACACGCAGCACGTCGTCGACCTCGAGATCAACGACACGTCGCGCATCCATTTCGACGGCGGCTCGATCATCCGGACCTCTCGGACGAACCCCAGCAAGTCGGCCGAGGGCATCCGTCAGGTCGGCGAGGCACTGCAGCGTCTCGGTGTGAACCACCTCATCACGATTGGCGGTGACGACACCGCATACTCCGCATCGCGATTGGCCAAGCAGGTGCCGGGCCTGACGGTCGCGCACGTGCCGAAGACGATCGACAACGACCTGCCGCTGCCCGGCGACATCGTCACCTTCGGCTTCACGACCGCGTGCAATCTCGGCAAGGAGCTCGTGCGCAACCTGATGCAGGACGCGCAGACGACCGAGCGCTGGTTCTTCGTGACCGTGATGGGCCGGCACGCCGGTCACCTGGCCCTCGGCATCGGCGGCTCGGCGGCGGCCACGCTCACGCTGATCGCGGAGGAGTTTCCCGAGCAGCAGATCCCCGTCGACAAGCTCGCCGATACGCTCGAGGGTTCCATCATCAAGCGCCGCGCCCAGGGCCGCGAGCACGGCGTCGCCATCCTGTCGGAAGGGCTCGGCGAAAAGCTCGACCTCGCGACGCTCGGCGACGTCGAGCGCGATGCGTACGGCAACGTGCGGCTCGCGGAGCTCGACCTCGGCGAGATCCTCAAAGAGCGCGTGACGTCGAGCCTCAAGAGCCGCGGCGTGGATGTCACGATCGTCGCCAAAGACATGGGCTACGAGCTTCGCTGCTCGCCGCCCGGCGCGCACGACATCTCCTACTGTCGCAGCCTGGGGTACTGGGCCGTGCGGTTTCTGCTCGAGGGCGGCAGCAACGCGATGGTCACCATCCAGGCCGGGCGCCTGGTGCCGATTCCGTTCGGTCTCATGGTGGATCCAAAGACCGGCAAGGTGCGCGTGCGGTACGTCGACGTCGAGTCCGAGATGTATCAGACGCTGTCCGCTTACATGATCCGCCTCAAGCCCGAGGACTTCGCGGCCCCCGAATCGGTGGCGGCGCTGGCCAAGGCGGGCCACCTGGCGGAGACGGAGCTGCTGGCCCGCTTCGGGCCCCTCGTCGGTCTGCGGTAAACTGCCTCGATGCCGCGCGGCAGCCCCTTCGAAAAGGTCACGTATGTCGTGCTCATCGTCCTCGCCGCCCTGTACATGGGCGTGGCGACGCACGACGCATGGCGCCTGATCGGCCATCCGTGGGCCGGGTTTCCCGTGATGGACAACCTGCTCGTCGGCGTCGGCGGCTTGCAGCGCGAGCGCGTCGAGCCGCTCGATCTCGTGCGGGCCATCAACGGTCAGCTCGTCGGCTCCTCGCGCGAGCTGCAAAAAGAGATCGAGCGCCATCCGCCTGGCACGCGCATGAGCTACCTGCTCGTGCGGAGCGGCTCGCTCGTCGAGGAAGACATTCCGAGCCGCGCGATGACGCTGGGCACGTTCAAGCACTACGTCATCCAGTACTTGCTCGGCGGCATCCTCGTGCTGGCGCTCGGAGCCCTCGTCGCCCTGTTGCGCCCATCCGGTCCGAGCACTCGCCTGTTCGTCGTCTTCTGTCTGACCACGGTGATCGTGAACGTGGGGTACTGGGATCTCTCCGGGACGCATCGCTTCACGAAGCTGTTCTTCGTGGCGTGGACGTTCCTGCCGGCGATCCTCGCGCATCTCGCGCTCGTGTTTCCCGAGCGCACCTCCATCGCCCGACGCTGGCCGCGCTCGGTCTGGGTGCCGTACGGTGTCTCGGCCGCGCTCTGGCTGTGGCTGCAGGTGCCGATGTCACGCGACTCGTGGGCGGCGGGCGCGGGTCTGGTCGCGATCTACTGGACGGCGGCGCTCGTCGAGCTGCTTGTCGCGCTCGCAAACACCGCCCGCAAGGGCTCCACCCCGCTCGTACGCCAGCGGGCGCGCGTGCTGCTGGCCGGCTTCGGCATCGGCTATCTGGCGCCGGTCGTCGGCACGACCGTGGAGGTCGTGCTCCACGAGCCGATCCCCTACTTCCACGAGCTGTGGCAGCTGTCGTTGCTCTTTCCGCTCGCCGTCGCCTACGCCATCGTGCGGTATCAACTCTTCGACATCCGCACGGTGGTACGCCTCGGCACGATCTACTCGATCGTGACCGCGCTCGTCGCGCTCGGCTACGCCGGCCTGCTGACGGGACTCAACGTGATCCTCGGACGGTTGGACGTGGCGATGTCGGGCATGGTCGCGCCGATCGTCGTCGCGTTCATCGTGGTGCTCATCGTCAACGGCGTGTACGCGAAGACGCAGGCGCTGATCGACCGGGTGTTCTTCCGTGGGCGCTACAACGCCGGACAGGCGCTCGTGCGTATGGCCGATGACCTGACGACCACACTGGACCTCGACACGCAGGCGGCGCTGATCGGGGGCACCATCACCCAGCTGCTTCATCCCACGCACGTGGCGCTGTTTCTCGCCGAAGACGAGCGTGGCGCGTTCCGGCGCGTGGGCGGCGGCGACGCGCTCGCCGCCGAGACGGTGCTCGCCACGTGCCTCGCCGGCCGGCGGACGCCGTTGACGCGCGAGATGCTGCTGGCGGATCCCGCGTTCGATGAGGTGCGTGACGCGTGCGTGGCGGACCTCGATGCGCTCGACGCCGACGTGGCCGTGCCGATCATCTTCCGCGACAAGCTGACCGCGCTGCTCGTGCTCGGCGCCCGCCGCAGCAGTGCACCCTATACCTACGACGATCTGCGCAATCTCCGGATCATCGCCACGCAGAGCGCGATGGCGCTCGAGCACGCGCGCGCCTATCACGCCCTGCAGGGCGCGCTTCGCCGCGTCGAGATTCTGGAGTCGATCCGCGCCGGTCTGTCGAAGTTCGTTCCGCGCACAGTGCAGCGGCTCATCGAGCAGGCGCCGGACGCGCCCGAGCTCGCCAAACGCGAGACGGACGTCTCGGTGCTCTTCGTCGACATCGCCGGCTACACGCGGCTGGCGGGACGCCTGGACGCGTCGACGGTGGACCGGCTCGTCGAGCGCTACTTCGGCGCGTTCCTGGACGAGATCCTCAAGAACGGCGGCGACGTCAACGAGACCGCCGGCGACGGCCTCATGGTGATCTTTCAGGATGCGGACCCGCGACGCCACGCGCGCGCCGCCGTGGCCACCGCACGCGCATTGCTGCGGCGGGCGCACGAGATCAACGCCGCGGAGCCGCTGGACGAGCCGATCGCCCTGCACATCGGCCTGAACTCCGGCCGCGCCGCCGTCGGCGCGACGAAGATCGAGGGCACCGCGGGCACGCGGTGGACGTACACGGCGTCCGGGCCCGTCACCAACGTGGCCGCGCGCCTCGCCACGCTGGGCGACGACGCGATCTATCTCGGCGAGCCGACGGTCGCGCGGCTGCCGTCGCGTGTGGGTCTGGAAGATCTCGGCGAGCTGCCACTGCGCAACGTCGAGGAACCGGTGCGCGTCCATCGGTTGCGCGTGTCCGAACCGGTGCCGGCCACGGTGTGAAGTGACGCCGACGCGGCGGCTCGCGGTGATGGCGCTCTTGGGCGCCGGCCTCCTGGTCGTGCCGCCGCGGCTCGCCGCGCAGACGGTCGGCGATGTCTTCCGTCAGGTCCAGCCGTCCGTCGTCGTCATTCGCGCCACGGGCCACGAGGTCACGGCGACCGGCACCGAGCGGACGTTCGGCGAGGTCGGCTCCGGTGTGCTCATCGCTGACGGCAGGGTGATGACGGCGGCCCACGTCGTCCAGACGATGGACGAGATCCACGTCGAGCTGCCCGGCGGCGAGACGGTCGAGGCGCGCGTCGTCGCATCGGAGCCCGCCGCGGATCTCTCGCTGCTCAAGCTCGAGCGCGTCCCCGCCGGCATGTCGGTGGCCTCCCTCGCGAACTCGGACACCGTCCGCGTCGGCGACCAGGTCGTCATCGTCGGGGCGCCCTACGGTCTCGTCTACTCGATGAGCGTGGGGTGGATCAGCGCGCGCTGGCCCGCCAACACCGTGTACAAGTCGATGCCGCTGGCGGACTTCTTTCAGACCACCGCGACCATCAACCAGGGCAACTCCGGCGGTCCGATGTTCAACATGGCCGGCCAGGTCATCGGGATCGTGAGCCACAACATCTCGAAGTCCGGCGGCAGCGAGGGTCTGGGCTTCGTCGTCACGATCAACACCGCCAAGAAGCTCCTGCTCGAGCAGCCGTCGTTCTGGTCGGGGCTCGAGGGCCGGCTGCTCGACAACCAGCTGGCCAACCTGCTGAACCTTCCGCCGAAAGCGCTCGGCTATCTCGTCACGACGGTGGCCAAGGGGTCGCCGGGCGAGGCGCTCGGGCTACGGGGCGGGACGAAAGTCGCGGTGATCGACGGTGAATCGATCGTCGTCGGCGGCGACATCATCCTCAAGGTTCAGGGCATCGCCGTCGGCGGTCTCGAGACATACGAGAAGATCCGTGACGAGCTGCGGCAGCTGGCTCCCGGGGCGACGCTGACGATCACGATCTTGCGCACGGGGGAGATCAAGGACCTCTCCGCTCCGATGCGCCGCTAGCGCGCGCTCGCGAACCTCGCCAGGTGGTGATCGGCGTCGCCGAAGGCCTGCGCGATCATCGTCAGCCGCCGGAACGTGTGGCTGATCTTCAGCTCCTCGGTCATCCCCATGCCGCCGTGCAGCTGCACCGCCTCCTGACTCACATGGCGGGCGGCGTCAGCGATCTTGATCTTGGCCGCCGACACGACACGCCGACGCTCCGCCGCGTCTGCGGTGTCGACCTTCACGCACGCCAGGCACGCAATCGAACGCGCCTGCTCGTACGAGATCAGGATGTCGACCATGCGATGCTGCAGGGCCTGGAAGGAGCCGATCGGCACGCCGAATTGCCGGCGGGTCTTCAGATAGTCGAGCGTAGCGTCGTGCGCGTACTTGATCGCGCCCACCGCTTCCGCGGACAGCAGCACGGTGGCGTAGTCGACAACCTCCTCGATGAGCGCGAAGCCTTCGTCTTCGTCGCCGAGGAGCGCGTCGCGACCGACGTGTACGCCCGACAGGCGCACATCGGCGACGCGAAGGTTGTCGAGCCCGCGGTATTCGGTGACCGCGACGCCAGGGGCGTTGCGCTCGATGAGAAACAGGCTGATGCCGCGCGCGTCGCCCGTTGCGCCGGACGTTCGGGTGGAGACCACCAGCAGATCCGCGGAACCACCGTGGACCACCGCGCGCTTGTCGCCTTCGAGCACCCAACCATCGCCGGATTTCGTCGCGCGAGTGCTGACACGGCGCAGATCCCATCGCGCGCCGGGCTCGGTCTGCGCGAAGGCCATCTTGAGCTTGCCCTGGATCAGTGCAGGCAGGATCCGCGCCTGTTGCTCCGCGCTGCCACCGCGCGCGACGAAACGACCGCCGAGGCCCACGGTCGCGAGGTACGGCTCGACGACGAGCGCCTCGCCCAGCACCTCCATGACGACCATCATGTCGACGCTGGAGCCGCCGAACCCACCATGCTCGGCGTCGAACGGCACACCCAGAATGCCCATCTCGGCGAGCGCCGCCCACACGTCCTCACTGACGCCGGCGGGCGAGCCGATGATCTTGCCGCGCCCGTCGAAGCTGTAGCCGGTGCTCAGGAACTTGCGCAGCGTCTCGGAGAGGAGCCGTTGCTCTTCGCTGTACTCGAAATCCATGTCATTCCCCTCCGCTAGAGACCGAGCGTCGCTTTCGCGATGATGTTGCGCTGGATCTCGTTCGACCCGGCGTAGATCGTGGCCTTGCGCACGTTGCAGTAGCGCGGGAACAAGGCGGCCGTGAACGCGTCGAACGGCGCATCGGCCGCGACCGGCCGGAAGATCGGCGCCAGCGGCCCCGCCGTCTGCATCATCAGCTCCGTGAGCGTCTGCTGGATCTCCGTCCCCTTGATCTTCAGCAGCGAGACTTCGGCGCCGGGCGGGCGGCTGCCGCGCAGCTGATCCAGGAAACGCAGGTTGGTGATCTCGAGCGCCATCAGCTCGACTTCGACGCGCGTGAGACGATCGCCGAACCGCGGATCGTCGAGCAGCCCGGCGCGCGCGGCCAGCTCCTTCACGCGCGCGAGCTCCCGCTTGCAGACCGCGATGTTGCCGGTGCCCATGCGCTCGTAGCCGAGCAGGTACTTGGCGACCGTCCAGCCCTTGTTTTCTTCGTGCACCAGATGTTCGGCGGGCACGCGGACGTCGTCGAAGAAGACTTCGTTGACCTCGCGGCTCTGATCGAGCAGGACGATCGGCCGCACGGTGATGCCCGGCGTCTTCATGTCCACGAGCAGGAACGAGATCCCGTCTTGCCGCTTCTCGGTCTTCGGATCCGTGCGTACCAGACAGAAGATCCAGTCGCCATACTGGCCGAGCGTCGTCCAGATCTTTTGTCCGGTCACGACGTAGTGATCACCCTCGCGCACTGCGCGCGTCTTGAGTGATGCGAGATCGGAGCCGGCCCCGGGCTCGGAGTAACCCTGCACCCAGAAATCCTCACCGTTGTACATCCGCGGCAGGAACCGCTGCTTCTGCGCATCGGTGCCGAAGCGCAGCAACACGGGCGCGCACATCCGGACGCCGAACGGCACGATCGGTGGGCACCCCGCGGCGCCGCACTCCTCCTCGAAGATGTAACGCTGCACGACCGTCCAGTTGGTGCCGCCCCATTCCTTGGGCCAGTGCGGCGCGATCCAGCCTTTTTTCGCGAGCGTCTTGTGCCAGCGGAGCAGGTCGTCCTTGGACAGCTCGCGATAGTTCAAGACCTTGTCGCGGAGCTCGTTCGGCAGGTTGGCGCCGATCCACGCCCGCACCTCGTCGCGAAACGCGGTCTCGTCGGGCGAGTAGTTCAGGTCCATGGTGGCTCCTCTCTTCCGCTAAAAGCTCTTC
>Ga0075435_100003020_pt1 | contig 11327 bp, 9 predicted proteins | sample RhiMethybrSRZTD4_FD_75302 | JGI IMG/M metagenome (GOLD analysis project Ga0075435, IMG submission 75302) | Populus rhizosphere microbial communities from Tennessee, USA - Rhizosphere MetaG P. TD hybrid SRZTD4 | ecosystem: Host-associated > Plants > Roots > Rhizosphere > Soil | place: USA... | reverse complement strand
TGGCCCGGAGAAGTCTCCCGCGTTGATGCCGCGCTTCAATGCCTCAAGCAAGCCCTTCACGTCCCAGCGATCCCAGTCGCGCGGGGGCGTGAGCCACGTCTGATCTTGGGCCCGCCCGGCGACCAGGATCCCGATGGTCCAGCGCTCCTCGGGCAGATCACCCGGGCGTGGCAGATACACCGGCGAGATCTCGAAGATCGCGACACCGTCGCGGTGCCTGAGGTTGCGCGCGGCCGTGTCGAGCAAGCTCGCGCGAAGCGTTGGCCGCGCGACCGATTGCGAGACCGAGGTCGGGTTCTGGATCCGGATCGGATCGGGCGCAATGGGCGCGCCGTCGGGCGTGAGCCGCTCGAGCCAGGCCGGGTCGATGAGCGAGTACGAGACGGTCTCCTGCAGCCCGAAGCCGACCAGCCGGTCGCGCACCCGCTCGCGCAGCTCCTCGAGCGGATGGCGCTCGTGCAGCGGAAGCGGGCCGTCCGGCACGCGGACCGGGATGCGGTCGTAGCCGACGATGCGCGCGACCTCTTCGACGACGTCCTCGGTGATCCCGATGTCCGTGCGGATGGGCGGCGGCGTCACGACGAACGTATCGCCGGATTCGGCGTACTGGAAGCCAAGCCGCTTCAGCGCCTCCAGGGACTCCTCGCGCGGGAACTCCACGCCCAGGATCCGCGTCACGTCGCTGAACCGGAGCTTGATGTTCGGATGCCGCCACGGCTTCGGGTACGCGTCCGTCGCGCCGACCAGCGTCGCCCCGGCGTGCTCGACCAGGAGCTGGACCGCGCGCGCGAGCGCCTGCGGCACGAGCTCCGGGCTGAGGTTGAGCCGGAATCGAGCGCTCGCGGCGCTCTGCTGCGAGAGCCCGAGCTTCTGCGCGGTGCGGTCGACCCCGCGCGGTTCGAAGCTCGCGCACTCGAGCGCGATCCGCGTGGTGCCCGGCCGGATCTCCGAATCGGCGCCGCCGAGGATGCCGGCGATCCCGAGCGACCGTTCGCCGTCGGCGATGACGAGCACATCCGGTGCGAGCAGCCGGTCCACTCCATCGAGGGTGCGGAGCGATTCACCGGCGTGCGCGCGGCGCGCGACGAGGGCGCTCCCCTTGAGCTGGTCGGCGTCGTACGCATGCAGCGGCTGGCCAAGCTCGAGCATGACGTAGTTCGTGATGTCGACCGCGTTGTGAATGGGCCGCATGCCCGCGGCGATGAGGCGCTCCTGCATCCATTTGGGCGACGGCCCCACCTTCACGTTCTCGAGCAGTGCCGCGCCAAACCGGCGGCACCCCTCGGGATCCTCGATGCGGACCGCAAGACGTTTCGGGTCGAGATCCCAGCGGAGCTTCGCCATCGCCGGGTCGCGGTGTGCGACCCGTTGGACAGCCGCGAGCTCGCGCGCCACGCCGACGACGCCCATGCAGTCCGGGCGGTTCGGCTGGAGCTCGAGGACGAGGACCGGATCGCCGAGCGCGTCGGCGAGCGGCCGGCCGACCTGCAGCGACCGATCGAGGATGAGGATGCCCTCGTGATCCTCGCCGAGGCCGAGCTCCTTCTCGGAGCAGACCATTCCCTCGCTCACGATGCCGCGCATCTTCTTCGGCTCGAGCGTCAGCCACCCATCCCCATGGCCTTCTCGCAGGCGCGCGCCGACCTCGGCGTACGGGACGACGTCGCCTTCGGCGAGGTTGGGTGCGCCGGTCACGACCGTCTTCTCGCGACCCTCGCCGTAGTCGACAGTCGCGAGCAGCAGCTTGTCGGCGTTCGGGTGCCTCTCGAGCTTGGTGATCCGCCCGACCCACACGTGCTCCCACCCGCCGCCCGGACGCTCGATCCGGTCGACCTCGGTGCCGCTCATGTGGAGCTGGCGCGCGATCTCGTCGGCCGTGCCGCGCGCGTCGGCGTACTCCCTCAGCCACGAGACCGGCACGTGGATCGTCGGCATGGCTAGACGCTCTCCAGGTAGCGCAGATCGTTCTGGTAGAAGAGCCGGATGTCCGGCGTGCCGGTCAGCAGGCCGGCCAGGCGGTCGACGCCGCCGCCGAACGCGAAGCCCTGGTATCGAGCCGGGTCGTAGCCGACCCGACGCAGCACGTCCGGGTGGACCATGCCGCAGCCCGCGGCCTCGATCCACCCCGAGCCGGCGCACGTCGCGCAGCGGCTGCCGCCGACCACGCCGGTCCCGTCACAGACGAAGCAGTCGAACGCGATCTCTGCGGAGGGCTCGGTGAACGGGAAGTAATCGGGACGGAAGCGGACCTTGCGCTCGCCGCCGAAGATCTGCCGCGCGAAGCTGTACAGCACGCCCTTGAGGTCGGCCATCGACATCTTCTCGTCGATCGCAAGGCCCTCGTACTGGAAGAACACGCTCTCGTGCGTCGCGTCGGTCGCCTCGAAGCGATAGCAGCGTCCGGGCACGATGATCCGGATCGGCGGGCGGCGCTGCTCCATCGTGCGGATCTGCATCGGCGAGGTGTGGGTGCGGAACAGCATCGGTCCCATATCGCGGGCCGCATCGCCGCCGCGTGCGATCGCGCCTCCGGCTGCGGTCCGCGCGAGCGGCAGCGCGATCGCGGAGTCCTGCGCCACCCAGAGCGTGTTGAACTTGTCGCGCGCCGGGTGTCCGGCGGGGATGTTGAGCGCCTCGAAGTTGTAGTAATCCCATTCGATCTCCGGACCCTCGACCGACTCGAACCCCATCCCAAGGAAGATCCGCGAGATGTCTCGGATCGTGCGCGAGATCGGATGCAACCGCCCAAGACGCACGGGCCGGCCCGGCAGCGTGAGGTCGAGGGCGCCACCGCTCAGGCTCCGGTCGAGGGTGGCTGCGCGCAGCGCCCGTTCGCGGTCGGCGATCGCGGTCTCGATCGCCGACTTCGCGGCATTGAGCGCCGCTCCGGCGGCAGGACGCTCCGCGGCCGGCAGCGCGCTCACGGCCTTCATCCGCGTTGTCAGCTCGCCGTCCCTGCGCCCGACGTACCGGACCCGCACGGCGTCGAGGGCGGCCGCATCCTTCGCGTCCGCGATCTCTCGCAGCGCGTTCTCGGTCCGCTCGGCCAGCTCGCGCGCGTTCGCCATGCATCTCCCTCCGGACAAACAAAAGCCCTCGTCCGCTCGGGACGAAGGCTGACCTCCGTGGTACCACCCGTGTTCCGGCCACGACGTGACCGACACTTCATTCGAGCGCTATCGGGCTCGACCCGGACCGGCTTTCACCGGTCGGCTCCGGAGCGAATTCCCGCGATCGTTCTCGCGATCGGCTCTCAGTCCTGACCGACCGTCCCTGTCGAGCGACCTCTGCGGTACTGCTCTCCATCCTGCTCGTGTCGGCCGAACCGGCCTCGCCGGCTCGGCCTCCACAAGGCCTCCGCCTTAGCTCTTCTTCGGCTCCGCGTTCAGCTTGTTCTCTTTCACGAGATCGACGTAGTGACGGAAGATCTTCGGGTCGTTGACCGCCATCTCCGCGAGGATCTTGCGGTCGAGCCCGACGTCCGCCTTGCGCAGCGCCGACATCAGCCGGCTGTAGGACACGCCCGCCTCGCGCGACGCGGCGTTGATGCGCGCGATCCAGAGGGCGCGGAACTGCGCCTTGCGGGCGCGGCGATCGCGGTACGCGTACGAGAGCGCGTGGATCGCCGCCTCACGAGCCGGCCGGACGAGCTTGCGCTTTGCGCCGCGGCGGCCTTCCGCCTCGTTGAGGAGCTTCTTGTGCTTCTTGTGCGCGGCAACGCCGCGCTTCACTCGTGACATTTCCTACCGTCCGATGTTCGGGAGCAGCTTGCGGACGAGCTTGACGTCCGCCTTGTCCACGAGGCCCTTGCCTGCGTGCCGGCGCTTGCGCTGCGGCGATTTGTGCGCGTTCAAGTGGCCCTTGAAGGCCTTCGCCCGGGCGATCTTGCCCGATCCGGTGATCTTGAACCGCTTCTTGGCGCCGCTGTGGCTCTTCAGCTTGGGCACAGTGATACCGACTCCTTCGACCACGTGGGACGACTAGTGTACGCGATTCCCCGTTGGCGGACGAGTCGCTGGCGGCCGAGCGGGCGCAGCCACCGCGGGAGTGGACGCCTTGACCGTCGCGGCGGCGGGACGGATCCCAGGAGCGGGACGAGGCCCCGGAGCAGGTGCGGCCGATGGTGCTTGAGCCGGCGGGGGTGTCGGGACCGGCGGGCGTTGAGCCGGCGGCGCCGCTTGGGCCGGACGCGCAGCAGCCGGTGCCGGCGAGCTGGCCGACGGCGCCGATATCCCCGCCGGCGCTACCGCAGCAGCCGGTGCACCGCCCCCTGGCGCGTTCTGGATCTGCGGCGCGCGGACGGGGTTCATGACCATGATCATCTGGCGGCCCTCGAGGAGCGGCATGCGCTCGATGACGCCGTGCTCCTTGAGCTTGTCGCCGACGGCCAGCAGGAGCGCACGGCCACGATCCGGGTGGGCCATTTCGCGGCCCCGGAACCGCACCGTGACCTTCAGCTTGTCGCCCTCATCGAGGAACCGCTGCGCGGCCTTGATCTTCGTCTCGATGTCGTGGTCGTCGATCTTCGGCGCCATCCGGATCTCTTTCCACGTGACGGCCTTCTGCTTCTTCTTGGCGTCCTTGGCTTTCTGCTGCTCCTCGTACCGGTACTTCCCGAAGTCGAGGATCTTGGCCACCGGAGGCGTCGCGTTCGGGGCGATCTCGACGAGGTCCCATCCTTCGCTCTGGGCGAGCTGAAGGGCACGCGGTGTCGGTACGACCCCAAGCTGGGACCCGTCGGCGCCGATGAGGCGGACGGTGGGAACGCGGATCTGGTCGTTGATGCGGAGCTCGGGAGCTATCGGCTGGCTCCGCGGTCAGAAGACGTCTTGATCAGACCGAAAGGATATCACCTGGCCAAGAAGCCCTGAAGGCGGCTTTTCGTGGCCGGCCACTCCTCGGCGATGACGCTGAACACGACGCTGGTGCGGTACCGCCCGTCCGCGATGATGCGCTCGTTCCGAAGCTCCGCCTCCTTTACAGCGCCCAGCCGGGCGATGGCCTGCTGCGACCGCTCGTTCCGTTTGTCGGTCTGCAGCCACACCCGGATCGCCTTGAGCGTCTCGAAGGCATGCGTCATGAGCAGGTACTTCGACTCGGTGTTGACGGCCGTGCGCCGCGCGTCGTTCCGGTACCACGTGTAGCCGATCTCGATCGTCCGGTTCGGCGGGTCGATGTGCGCGTACCGCGTCGATCCGACGAGCTCGCCGTCGCTCCGGCGAATGACGGCGAACGGCAGCTGCTGCCCGAGCACCGCCTGGTCGAGCGCCCAGCGGATGTATGTCGTGAAGCCCTCGAGGCCCTGCGGCCGGGGCAGCACGAGCTGCCAGAGGTCGGCCTCGTCGCCGGCGGCGAACAGCGCGGAGGCGTGCTCCATGCGCAGCGGCTCGAGCCGGACGACGTCGCCCTCGAGGGTGACCGGCCGCGGGTCGAAGGCCGGCCGCGGTTTGCCGGTCACGAGCGCCATCTTCACGTCGTCGAAGAATCGGTCGTCCCGGCCGATGCCGTCGCGCTCGATGCCTTCGACGACGAAGCCGAGGCTCTTGTACATCCAGATCGCGCGGTCGTTGTGCGAGATGACCGAGAGCCCGATGCGGTGGATCCCGAGCTGCTCCTGGAGATAGCCGATCTCGAGCGTCAGCGCCTCGCGTCCGAGACGTTTCCCCCAGAGGTCCGGCTCGCCGATGCCGATGCCGACCTCGCAGCTTTTGCCCTTCGGATGCACGTCGCGGAAGTTCGCGAACCCGATCGGCCGGCCGTCATGCTCGATGACCCAGCAGCCGGCCTTGCCCTCCTCGCTCATGTGCTCGATCCACCCGCGGGCGTCGGCTTCGGCGAACCGTCCGGGCAGCATCCCCCACTGCTGCCAGCGGAACTCCGGCTGGCTCCCCCACCGCACCAGGTGCGGCAGGTCCGCCATCGTCATCGGACGCAGGGAGACCTTGTCCCCACGGACGAGCGGGACGGTCACGCGTCGGCCATGAGCGTGGGCGCGCCCTCCGGCCGGACGAAATCCGGTGGCAGCCGCTTGTCGTCGCGCTCGGCCACGAGCCGCTCGACGATCGCATCGAGCGCGACCCCGCGCTCCTCGTCGCGCGAGCCGCGCCGGCGGACGGACACCTGCCGGGCGGCGGCCTCGCGGTCACCGACCACGAGGATGTAGTTCGCCTTGCGCTCCGTCGCCTCCTTGATCCGGGTCCGCATGTCGCCGGGCTGGACATCGAGCCCGACCCGCAAGCCCCGGTCGCGCAGGAGCGCGGCGACCTCCTCGGCGTACGGCCGCGCGGTCTCGCGGACCGGGATGACGGCGACCTGCTCCCACGCGAGCCACAGCGGGAAGTTCCCGGCGTAGTGCTCGATGAGGCCACCGACGAACCGTTCGAGGCTGCCGAACAGGACACGGTGGATCATCACCGCCCGTTCGCGCTGGCCCTGCTCGTTCACGAAGGTCACGTCGAACCGCTCGGGCAGATTCAGGTCGATCTGGATCGTCGGGCCCTGCCATTCGCGGCCGATCGCGTCGCGCATCTTGATGTCGATCTTCGGCGCGTAGAACACCCCGCCGCCCTCGTCGATCTGGTACGCGACCTCGCGCACGCCGAGCGCGGTGCGGAGCGCCTCCTCGGCCTTGTCCCACAGGTCGTCCGTGCCGAGCCGCTTCGCCGGCCGCGTCGCCAGGTAGATCGCCGGGTCCGTGTAACCGAAGATCCGGAGGAACTCCATCGCGAGGTCGAAGACCTTCCCGATCTCATCCTGGGCCGCTTCCCACGAGCAGAAGATGTGCGAGTCGTCCTGCGTGAATCCGCGCACGCGCAGCATGCCGTGGAGCGTGCCGCCGCGCTCGTACCGGTAGACGGTGCCGAGCTCGCCGATCCGCATCGGCAGGTCGCGATACGAGTGGATCTTCGACTGGAACACCTTGATGTGGCCCGGGCAGTTCATCGGCTTGATCCAGAAGTTCTGGGTGCCCTCATCCAGCGACAGCGGGCCGTACATGTTCTCGCCGTACTTCTCGAGATGCCCGGAGCGCTGGTAGATCTTCTCGTGGGCGATGTGCGGCGTGTACACGAGCGTGTACCCGCGCTTGCGGTGCTCCGCCCGCCACCAGGTCTCGAGCTCCTCGCGGACGATCGACAGGTTCGGAAGCCAGAGCACGAGCCCCGAGCCGAGCTCCTCGTCGATGCGGAAGAGCTCGAGGTCGCGACCGAGCGCGCGGTGATCGCGCCGCTCGATCTCCTTGAGCCGCTCGAGGTACGCGTCGAGCTCGGCCTGGGTCGGCCAGACCGTGCCGTAGATCCGCTGGAGCTGGGCGTTGTGCTCGTCGCCCCGCCAGTACGCGCCGGCGACGGACATGAGCTTGAACGGCCCGATCTTCCCGGTGCGCTCGACGTGCGGCCCGCGGCAGAGATCGACGAACGAGTCGTGGGTGTACACGCCGACCTTCCCGTCCTCGATCGTCTCATCGAGCTTCTGGATCTGATCGACCTTGTAGTCCTGGTGCTTGCCGCCGAAGAACGCGAGCGCCTCCGGCACGGCCATCTCGCTCCGCACAAAGGGAGCGTCCTGCTTGACCATCGCGCGCATCCGCTCTTCGATCTTCGCCAGATCGTCGGGCTGGAGCGCGCGCGGGAGATCGAAGTCGTAGTAGAAGCCATCGGTCACCGGCGGCCCGAAGCCGAACTTCGCATCGGGGAAGAGCTCGAGGACCGCGCCGGCCATCACGTGCGCGGTCGAGTGGCGCAGCGCATAGAGGTCATCCGGTCCGTGGTCCGGCTTGCGGGACATCGATCCTGTTTTCGCCATCTCGTCCTCCCCGTGATGTGGCCATCACTGGGACGAGATCACTCTCGCGGTTCCACCCAGCTTCCCCGGTCGGTGACCGAGGCGCTCATTCGTCGGCGCTCGGCGGTGGTCTCCTGCGCCTGGATCGCGCCGGCTTCCACTCTCCCGGCTCGCTCGGCGATCGTTCGGCGAGGCACTGTCCGCGTCGTCGCGCTGAAGGAGATATTAGCTGCCGACGTCGTCCGGGGCACGGAACCGCATCGCCGACCAGGTCTCGTCGAACGCGACGAGCGTCACGCCGGCGAGCTCGTGCTTCGCCATCGCGGCGTGCAGGGTGTCGCGGTCGAGGTCCGTGCCGGCCTTCGTCCCGCCCTTCGGGTAGCAGACCCAGAGGATCGCGTCCTCCTCCAGGGCTGCGAAGCCGCTGGCGAGCCGCTTCAGCTCGGTCCCATCGCGGACGAAGGCGACCACGACGTCGGCGGCCTGGCCGCGTCTGTCGGTGACGGTCGCGCCCTTCGGCAGCGGCGCGAGCTTCCGGGCGTAGCCGATCGGAGCGTTGAGCAGCAGAACGCGCGCGTCAGGCTTGATGAGGAGCTTCGCGGCGAGATCCTGGCGACCCTGGGCCATCGGCCGACTCTAGGGCGTGCTCGGCCGCCGCGGGCTGGGTGACCGGCAGCGCGACGAAGACCGTGGTGCCCTTGCCTGGGCCATCGCTCGCGGCCCAGATCCGGCCGGCGTGCGCCGTCACGATCTCGCGAGCCACCGCGAGCCCGATGCCGTTGCCGCTGACCGACGCGCGTTGGTCCGCGCCGCGGTAGTAGCGCTCGAAGATCCGGTCGAGCTCATCTGCCGAGATCCCCACGCCCCGATCGATCACCGCGATCACGACCTCATCCACCCCGCGATCGACGTGGATGTCCACGTCTTCGGATCGCGGGGAGAACTTCACCGCGTTGCCCAGCAGGTTCTCGATGACCTGCTCCACGCGGCTGCGGTCGGCGCGGATGGTGAACGGTCCGTCACCGGCAACGATCACATTCACTCGCCGTGACGAGACCAGCGTGACGCGATGGGCGGCCTGCTTCGCCTCCTGCAGGAGATCGACCTCGTCGAGCTTGAGGACGAGGCGGTCGCCGCCCGGCGACACCAGGTCCGTGATCAGCCGATCGAGCTGCTTCACCTGCTGCTGGACGGTCTGGAGGTTCCGCGAGGTCAGCTGGGCATAGGCATTGACCGAGGTGAGCGGCGTGCGAAGCTCGTGCACCACCGAGGCGATCGCGTCGTCCCGCGATCGCAGCTCCTCGCCGAGCTCGGCGACCCGCCGCTCCAACACCTGCGCGCGCTCCACGAGCCCGTCGTGCTCGAGGATGCGCCCCGACGCGGCCGCGGCGATCTCGCCAAGCAGCGTGAGGGCGCGGAGGTCGTCTGCCACGAGCTCGCGCCTCGTCCCGATCGTCACCAGCGCGAGTCCCGGTCCGGCTGCGACGACCGCACCCGTCGGAACGTTCGCCTGGCTGCGGACGAGCGCGGGCGGCGTCGTGTCGCGAACGAGCGACAGCGCGTAGTGCGGTGACAGGTCGCCGGCCACGATGGCGCCGTCTCCTGGCCGCACGAGGGCCGCGGGGCCGGCGATCGCGTTCGTGACGGTCAGGATCTCCGCGATCACCGCGGTCGTCACGCGATCCCGCTCGAGCGCGGCGACGCCCTCGAGCACCCGGTCGAAGCTGACGTTCGCGTGCGTGAGCCGAGACCGCTCTCGCGCGCCGAGGAGCAGGGGCGCCGCGTCGGCTGCGATGTCGCGGATCGCAGGGCCGGCGGCATCTGCTGCGGCGTCATCGTCGAACGTGCAGCGGAGCTGCGTCTCGGTCGCCGCGTCCACCGGCCAGCTGCGCGACCGCGAGGACGGCGTCCGGACATCGGGCAGGCCCGCACCGCGCGGATGGCGTACTGCGGCGTTCGGGCCGGAGCCCAGCTCGATCCACGCCGATCTGGCGCCGAAGGTCCGCACGGCGTGATCGGTGAGCCGGTCGAGGAGCGCGTCCTCGGTCCGCGCGGCGATGAGGTCTCGTTGGACCAGCGAGTACGTCCGGAGCCGGCGCCCGGTCGCGTCGCGGCGGGTGACCGCCCAGACGAGCTCGACGACCAGCAGGCCGATCGCGAGCAGCAGCTGGACAGGCCAGAGGTCGCTCGGCCGCAGGTCCGCGGCGCGCAGCGCGATGACCGCGTCGTACGCCACGATCGAGGCGGCCGTCGCCGCCGCCGCACCGGCCACCCCGAACCCGAGCGCCGCCGTCCCGATGGCGAACGCGTACAGGGCCCAGGTGCCGACGGTCAGGGGTAGCAGCAAGGAGAGCCCCGCCGCGTAAAGGACGTCGACGCCGACCGCGATGCCCGCGAGGAGCGGCAGCGAGGACAGCCTGGCCCGGGCGAACCGCTGGATCACGACCGCGGCCGCGTAGCCGAGGAGCGCCGCGGCTGCGGCGGTCTGGTCAGACCGAGGCGAAAGCAGCAGGAGCGTCGCGCCGAGGGCGACGCCGGCCAGCCGGATCCGGAGCACGGCGCGTTCGAGGTCGCGGCGGTCGATCAGATCCTGGTGCATCCCCGCGTTATCCAACGGGGCTCGAGCCCGAACGGCATGCCTCCAAAAAACTGCGGCGCCCCCGGAAGGACTCGGGGGCGCCGCCACCAGCGGAGGGTGTCGAGGAGGTAGCGGTCTAGCGGGCCGCACCAGCGAGCTGGGTGGCCGTGTAGGTGATCGTGAAGTCCTGGCTCAGGCTTTGGAAGGTGTTGCCAGCGCCGGTCGGGAGCGAGAAGTCGAAGGTGAGCGCGTCGGTCCCGCTCGCGGCGACCGTCGGGGACGCGGCGAGGGCGAGGGTCTTGAGGGGGCCGGTGTAGACCTGCGTCGCACCGCGGTGCACGGTGACCTGGATCCCGTTCGTCGTGTCGCTCCAGAGGAGGGTGTTCGCGACGGCGGAGATCGAGGCCGTGTAGGTGAACCCGACGTTGCCGGTGTTCGAGATCGTCACCGTCCGGTTGGCGGTGTCGCCGGGGACCATGTTCGACAGGTTCACGAGCGAAGCGGCGGCGCTCTTGTCGTTCGACATGGTGAGCGTCGCCGACCCGAACTGGTTGGTCGGGTTGGTGGTCGTCGCGGTGAAGTTCGCGCTGGACTTGTCCGACGTGACGGTGAGACCGATCAGCACGAGCGCCGACAGCGCCATGCCCGCGAGGAGGATGCCTGACTTGCGCATCTGCTGTTCCTTTCGTCTCCGCCTCGCCGGATCGTTCCGATCACGGGCGGTGTACGAGAGGAACTATCTGCGACGGGACAGCGCGCTCCATCGGCGCCAAGGGGGAGACTCGATGCCTCGTTGGTATGACGCGCCGCGCGGCCGGACGGGGGTGCTCCCCCTTCCGGGGGATGCCGAGCTAGCTGTTGAGCGTCTGGAGGACCTCGGCGGCGTGCCCGTCGGCCTTCACGCCGTACCACGCGCGCTTGACCGTGCCGTCCGGGTCGAGCAGGACGGTCGATCGGATGACGCCCT
>Ga0075435_100003019_pt1 | contig 11330 bp, 9 predicted proteins | sample RhiMethybrSRZTD4_FD_75302 | JGI IMG/M metagenome (GOLD analysis project Ga0075435, IMG submission 75302) | Populus rhizosphere microbial communities from Tennessee, USA - Rhizosphere MetaG P. TD hybrid SRZTD4 | ecosystem: Host-associated > Plants > Roots > Rhizosphere > Soil | place: USA... | reverse complement strand
ATCTCCATTGTACGCGTTCTTCGGCGATTTGCGACGTCGCGTGAACGAAGCGTTACGGTGCGGGCGCGAAAAGAAGCCTCTCAGGAGGATGCGAGGGCAGCCACGCACCGGCGCGCGTCGTCGATGGTCTCTTTTAGCTTGGGATAGGTTTCGCGCCGGGCAGCCTCCGCGAGCAGCTCCTCGGCGGGACCCTTGTCGCGCGCCACCATGGCCGCCACCGTGACGGCGGTGACCGCGTCATGCCGGACGATAGGGTCCGGTGAGGCGAGGTGCAGCAAGAAGAGGTCGGCCCAGTCGTCGTCCCAGGCGACGACCATGTGCGCGAGCGTCAAGAGAGCTTTGCGCGCATCCTCCGTCGCCACGTCGAGCGCGGATTCGAGCAGCGTCGACTGCGCGAAAAACCCCGTCTTCGCGAGCAGTGCCCCGAGCGCGGGCACGGCATCGCCCCCCTCCGCCTCGACGAGCGTCACGTCGAGGTCCTCGCGCTCGAGCACGACGAGCGAGGCCGTCGCGCCCGCGTTCGTCCATTTTTCGACCTTGCCCTCGGCTTCGACGTCACGAACCGCAAATCCGTGGTCGCCGAGAGTCTTGGACCAATGCTCCTTCGTTTCGTTCGTCGGCACCGCGTAGATCCAGCGCCCGCGATCGGTCATCCGCTCGAGCAGTGTGCGAGCTCGAGCCTTCAATGCCGTGGCCGACGGTCTCACTAGGGATCACTGGGCCTTGTAATAGCCGCCGCTCGGGGTCGTGGCCGGGGGGATCACGATCGGGATCCAGTGAGCGGTGAGCCGGGCTTGCCGGACGGCCATGTTCGGGATGGTGAAGTCCACCGTCAGCGCCAGCATATCATCCGTGCCATCCGGACCGAGGTTCATTTGAACCGCGTACGCACCCGGCTCGACGCCGAAGTACGGCCCCGCCGCGACGTTGAGGAGCATCATCGACATCCTCACCGCCCTGACCGTCAGACTCGTGACGTCGGCGAGCTGCGCGCCGGCGGGGAGCAGAGGTTGACGGTTCACGACGAGCACGGGCGAAAGTGGCGTCGCGAGCGTCTCGAGCTGAAGGTGCGTGGCTCCGCCGTGCAGGTTGTCGACGCGTCCAGTGGCCTGCACGAGCGGGGTGCGGGCCCCGTCGTATCCCGTGACGACGACCGAAGCCGGAGAGTCGACGTCGATGTCATGAATGGAAAAGGGCTGCGTCAGGTGGCAATCCTTCGGATCGAGGACAGGGGTGTCCTTCAAAAGGGGCCCCGACCGAGAGTCTCCGCTACCCGACGTAACGACGATATCGAAGCCTGCGACGCCGATGCAGCTAAAGTCGCTTGGGGCCCCGCCATCGTTTGGCGACCCGCCATCATTCACGAGCTCGCGAGGAGGATCGAGGTAGAAGATGAGCGTCGTCTTCGGCGAGCTCGCGCACCCAAAGACGCTGAGCGACATGCACATGCAACCAAGCAGCGCTCTCATTGCACGGTGATGGTCCCGGTTTTCTGCGGGCGCGTCGCCTCGTACACGAAGAACCCCCCGACGAGCGCGGCGACGATGGCCCCTCCGATGATCCACGTTCCGGGTTTCTTGAAGAGCGACGTCCCCTGCTCCGGGATGGCGATCGGTCGGAGCTGCTCCGTGACGGTCGGCGACAGATCGGCCGCGGCGACGACGGGACCGACCCTCGAACGACCGGCCGCCGGAGGCGCTAGCAACACGCGGATCTGATTTCCTTCCGGGACGAGAGCGACGACGTGCTCGACGTCGAGAAAGCGGGCCATCGGTTCGAGCGCGCTCGCTCCCTCGGTGCGCCGACTCGGCTGCGCGAGCATCGAAGAGATCGCCTTGGGGCTCGCTCCCGAATACGCAGGCGTGAGACCGAGACGGCGCGATGCGATCGTTCCCGGCCCGAGCTCGATGTCGATGACGGCGGGGGCGTGGGCGGGGGACGACGCTCGCGCGAGATGTCGGCCGGGCAGCAGCGTCAAGGTGCAAGGGCTCTCGCAGCGGCGCACCCCGTCCACCCAGATCTCGGCGGCTCCAGGCGCGGTGGCGATCGAGAGCCCCGCGGCGACTTCACTCTGAAGCACGACGCGACGGCGCGCGAAAAGATCTCTCTCTTCGTCCGGATGCCGCAAGGGGTCGAGCTCGACGTCGGGACCAAACGCGATCGCGGCATCGAGCCACAGGCTCGCGGTCTTAGCGTCGGATGCGGTCAGCGAGAGTTGTCGCTCGAGCAAACACCATTCCACGAGCACGTCCGCGCCACCGGCGCCCCCGCCGCGGTGCACGATGTCTTCGCCGATCTTGCGCGCCATGTTCGAGGCGATGGCGCGATCGAGGCGGGTCAACGTGGCACGGGCTGCTTCGATCGATTGCATCACTTGCGCCGCCCAATCGGGACCGGCTCCCTGGTTGCCGATCGAAATCCTGGCGACGGCGTCGGCGCTCGAGACCACTCGGTGTCCGCGCGCGATGAGGTCCGCAGACAACTGCTCCGCTTCGAGCGCCGGAGCGGTGTGCCCGGGCGACTCGAACGGCACGACGGCCAGCCGGTCTGCCGATGCTACCGATGCGACGAGAGCGAGCGATGCCCAGGTCGAAAGCGAAACAAGACGCACGTGACGTAGCTTACCGGTATGTCGATCGGGGCGCCAACCCTACAGGTTTTGAGCGCCTTTCGGCGCGACCGCTCGGTGCAACGCCGGACCCACCGAGTTCTCGAGGGTTTTGCGGCCATCGGCCCGCCTCTCGGCAGGGGGGCGGACTCCGGCGCACCCTTTCCGGAGTATCATGAGAACGATGGCAGCCAGCCGCTATCGCGAAGAATTCCTTCTCGGCACGGGCGGCATGGCCGAGGTCTGGCGCGCCAGCGGTCCGCTCGGGATCGTGGCCATTAAAAGGCTTCTTCCGCATGCCGCGCGCAACCCTTCTCTTGCAGCCGCCTTCGAGAGAGAGGGGCGCCTGCTCCAACGCATCGTGCATCCGAACGTCATCGGGATTCACGAGATCGCTCGCGACGAGCGCGGTACGAGCCTCGTTCTCGAATACGTCGACGGGAGCGATCTGCGCGGGCTCGGCGGACATCCGGTGCCGGAGCAGGTGGCGCTTCGGGTCATTCGCGACGTTCTTCGCGCGCTCGAAGCGGTGCACGGTCTTGCCGACGAAGAAACGGGGCGCCCGCTCGGTCTGATTCATCGCGACCTCAGCCCGTCGAACGTTCTGGTCGGCGTCGACGGTCGAGTGAAGCTGACGGACTTCGGCATCGCGCGAGCGGTGTCGGGCTCGCACGCGACGACCGGTCAGAACATCAAGGGCACGCTCGCCTACCTGGCCCCCGAGCAGGCGACCGGGGCGCCGGTCGACGCTCGCGCCGATCTGTTCGCGGTCGGCGCTCTTCTCTACGAGATGCTCTGCGGGGCCCCCATCTACGACGACGATGATCCCAGGCTCGCGTTGGCGCGCGCGCGTGCGGGCGACGTGCATTCGCTCGGCCTGGCTCGCCCCGAGACGGCGACTGCGATCGTCGAGCTGGTCGATCGTGCGCTCGCGGCGGCGCCGACCGACCGGTTTCCGAACGCGGCGATGATGCTCGCCGAGCTCGAGCGCGTGGCCGAGCAGACCTGCGGGCTCGCCAGCGACGAAGATCTCGCGGCGTGGTCGCGTGCGGCCTCGATCGCCGCGGGGCATGGTGAGGGGGCGACGCCCGCCGCCTCGAGCACCACCGTCGTGTTCGGCCCGAGAAGGTCGGCGCAAGCGGCGATCGTCCTCGGGACCCTCCTCTTGGCCGGGGCGTTATGGTTCGTGTTCCGGGGCCGCGCAGTGAAGAACGTCGGCGGAGCAGGTGACGTTGCGCCCCCCAACCCTGGACCTGCCCTCGAAGCACGCGAGACCGCGATGGCTGCCCCCGCAACCACCGAGATCGCCCCGCAGTCACCGCCGAGCGCCGCCCCGCCGGCTGACGGTCTCGTGAGCGGCCGGTCGGGTTCCCCGCCGGCCGACGATCGCCCCATCGGACGCTCCCGATCCGCCGAGCGGGCCCACCGAGCGGCGCGATCCGAAGCTCGCGCCCCCGCCCAGGGCGAGCCCCGACCGGTCCCGAACGCCAGCGGATCCGAGACGGCGGAGGCGAAGTGCGTGCTCGATCTGGGGTCCGAGCCGGCGTTCGCCTACGTCACGATCGATGGGGTCAAAGCGGGCGCAACCCCCCTCTTTGGTCGGGAGATCACACCAGGTACACACCATATCCAGGTGTCGCGCGAGGGGCTCGGCTCAAAAAGTTTCACCATTGACGTGCGCCCAGGGGATAGGATCAGTCGCGTCGTCAAGCTGCCATGACCATGTCAGGACAAAAGCGCCCGGGAGTCGCCGCGACCGAGGTGCAGGAACGCGAGACGCCGACCGCGCCCGAAACGATCGCTCGCCTCGTGGTCGTCGAAGGCCCCAACCGCGGCGCAGCGCTCGCTCTCCTCCGAGCGCAGGCCACCGTCGGCCGTCATCCGACCAATGATCTGGTTCTCTCCGACCCGCGGGTTTCTTCCGTGCACCTCGAGATCTCGCGTCGGCCCGGAGGTCACCTGCTCGTTCGCGACGCCGGCAGCACCAACGGCTCGTGGATCGGCGACCACCGCATCGTCGAAGTAGAGCTCGCGCCCGGCGCGACGTTGCGCGTTGGCGACACGATCATGCGGGTCGATACCGACCAGCGCGCCACCGTCGTCCAACCCGCGGCGGCCACTCGCTTCGAAGGGCTGCTCGGCAGCACGCCGGAGATGCGCGAGCTCTTCGCCGTCCTCGAGCGGGTCGCGACCAAGCCGCTCAGCGTGCTCGTCCAGGGAGACACCGGCACGGGCAAAGAAGAAGTCGCGCGCGCAGTGCATGCGCGTAGCGCGCGATCGGAGGCGCCCTTTGCCGTCCTCGACGCGACGACGATTCCCGCCACCCTCGCCGAATCGGTCCTCTTCGGTCACGAACGCGGTGCGTTCACCGGCGCCGATTCGCGCTACCAGGGAGCCTTCGAGCGCGCGAACGGAGGGACCTTGTTCATCGACGAGGTGGGTGAGTTGCCGATGCCGCTGCAGCCCAAGCTGCTTCGCGTTCTCGAGCGACGCGAGCTCACCCGTGTCGGCGGCAAAGAGGTGGTCCCCATCGACGTCCGAGTGATCGCCGCGACCCACCGCGACCTGCGCCTCGAAATCGAAGCGAACCACTTCCGCGAAGATCTCTACTTTCGTCTGGCGCAAGTGCGCGTCGTACTGCCCCCTCTGCGGGCCCGTCCCGAAGACATCCCCGACTTGGCGCAACACTTCCTGCACCTTGCCGCCGAGCCCGAGCAAAAACCGGTGTCGATCGATGACGAGGCTCTGGCCGAGCTGCGCCGCCGCCCGTTCCCGGGCAACGTTCGCGAGCTTCGCAACATTCTCGTGCGTGCCGCTGCCCTTTGCGAGGACGGCTGCATCCGCGTGCGCGACATCGCCGGCGAGGGCTATGGTTTTCGAGGCAGCGAGGCCGAGCGAAGCCCGCTCGACCTCGGCGGGACGTTCTCCGAGGCGAAGCAGCGAGCCATCGAGCGCTTCGAAAAGGCGTACCTCGAAACGATCATGCGAAGGTGCGGCGGCAACCTCTCGCGCGCGTCGCGCGAGGCCGATCTCGCCCGTCACCACTTGCGCGATCTCCTGAAGAAGCGCGGCCTCTACGGCGACGGCGGCGGCGATCCGGGTCCGCCGGCAGGCGAACCGACGTAGGCCTCGTCCTCGTCCTCGTGCACGTGCTCGTGCACGAGGCGCCTTTTTTTGGGAGACGAAAGCAGGCCGCCCCAATCCTTCTTTTGGAGGATGCGGTTGAAAAGCGCACGCACGCTCGTGGCTCTTGCGCTCGTCTTGACGAGCTGGACGGCGGCGCGGTCGGCACGCGCCTGCGGCGGCACATTCTGCGACACCGGTCCGCGCGCCATGCCCGTGGATCAAAAAGGGGAAAACATCCTCTTTGTCATGTCGTCAGGGCAGGTCGAGGCGCACATCCAAATTCAGTACAACGGAGACGCCGCGCGGTTCGCCTGGGTGCTTCCGGTGCCGGCGCTTCCGGAGGTCGAAGTCGGTTCCGAAGCGCTTTTTCAGAGCCTGCTCCTCGGCACCGTCCCGCGGTTCGGTCTCAATACGACGGGATGCGGCGGCGGAACCATCTTCAGCACCGGCACCGGCGGCGGGCGCGGCCCTCCAGCGGTGGACGGTGGCGGCGATGGCACCACCATCGTCGTGCAAAAAACGGTCGGCTCTTTCGACGTTACCGTGTTGAAGGGCGGTTCTGCAGCTGAAGTCTCCTCGTGGCTCGACGCGAACGGTTACGCCATAGGTCCCGACGTCCCGCCGCTGCTCGAGGGATACGTTGCGGAGAAGTTCTTTTTCGTTGCCGTGAAGCTCACGGGGGGGGCGGGCATCGATCAGATCCACCCGCTGGTCGTCCGTTACACCGGGACCGATCCGTGCGTTCCGCTGAGGCTGACGGCGGTGGCCGCGATCGAGGACATGGGCGTTCGAACGTTCTTCCTCGGCAGCCGGCGCGTCGTTCCGAAGAGCTACAAGCATGTCGTCTTCAACCCTGTGATGCTGAACTGGTATAACCTCGCCCCCAACTACGAGGATGTCATCACCCAGGCCGCCGATGCGCCGGTGGCTAACGGACATGCATTCGTCACCGAGTACGCTGGCAACTCCAGCGTCGTCAGCCGCACGGGGCTCGTGTCGCAACGGTGGACCGCAAGCGTTTTCGTCAACGCCGATCCAACCAAGGTCATCGACCTCTTGAGCCTACAGGGCCTCGTCGCCCTCTGCGGCGGTGGAACGTGCACGTACACGCACGCCCTCATCCTCCCGCTGTTGCGCGAATTTTTGCCGGCTCCTCCCGGCGTCGACGAGGGGGGGTTCTACGATTGCCTCGCCTGCTACGCGAAGGACATCGACAGGGTCGCCTGGGGTGACGGCACGGGCTTCGCGCGCGCGCTCGAGGAGCGCGTCATCGTTCCGGGACGTCACGCGAACGACCTCCTCGACGCCAACCCGTATCTGACCCGCATGTACACGACCATCTCCCCAGCCGAGATGAGCGAAGACCCCACGTTCGAGGAGACGGACGGTCTGCCCCCGGTCGGCACCACACAAACCGCCACCGCGCTCACCTCGTGCGACGGCAAGACCGGCGTCATCTTGCCGGATGGGCGAGAGGTCGGGCTCGATCGGGTGACGAACCCCTCGTCGCCGAGCGCCGTGACGGTCAAGTGGCCGACCTTCAGGAGCGAGATGCCATGGGTCGAGCGGGTCGAGGAGCTGGGTGGTTCGACCGGACCGATCGTCCTCGTCGACAACAGCGCCACGATCGATCGCCTCCTCAAAGAATGGAACGATTCGATCGGTTGGATTCCCGGAGGGCTCGACGCGGGCGGAGGGGGCGCCGGTGGCGGTCCTGGAGCCGGTGGCGGTCTGGGGGCCAGTGGCGGTTTTGCCGGTGCAGGCACAGGTGGCGGTTCTCCCAAAGCGGGTGACTGGCTCACCGTGACGGGGGGCGGATGCGGTTGTGCCGTCCCCGGGACGGGCAAGCCAGTGGGGCCCCTGAGCGGATGGCTCGTGGCGCTGGCGTTCGCGTTGGCGCGAAGGTTCCGGACCAGGGAATGTTGCGCCCGGCTCGTTGGTAGGTAAACGGGGCGGCTGCCCGCCCCCCTCGGTACCCCTAGCGGGCCCGAGGGGTGCTAAAACCGCCCACCTCGAGACCCATCCCCCAATCCCAGCGAGGAGCCATGCACGACGTCCGGGCTTTGAACGAGCTTGTTGCCAAGGAGAGCGTATTCGTCGAACGACTGTTGAACGAGGTGAGCAAGGTCATCGTCGGGCAGACCTACATGATCGAGCGAATCATGATCGGCCTCCTCACCGGGGGACACGTTCTGCTCGAGGGGGTCCCCGGGCTCGCCAAAACGCTCACGGTACGAACCCTTTGCGACACCATCCACGCCCAGTTCGCCCGCGTCCAGTTCACCCCCGACCTCTTGCCGGCCGATCTCATCGGCACCGTCATCTACAACCAGAATCGGGGTGAGTTCACCTCCAAGCTCGGTCCCATCTTCGCCAACCTGGTTTTGGCCGACGAAATCAACCGCGCGCCCGCCAAAGTACAGAGCGCGCTTCTCGAGGCGATGCAAGAGCGGCAGGTCACCATCGGCGAGAAAAGCTACCCCCTGCCCGATCCGTTCGTCGTCATGGCGACCCAAAACCCAATCGAGCAAGAGGGGACGTACCCGCTGCCCGAGGCGCAGATCGACCGCTTCATGCTCATGGTGAAGGTCGGCTACCCGAACAAGAGCGAGGAACGGCTCATCATGGATCGGATGACCGGCGCCATCGCCGTCAAGGCCGAAGCGGTCGTGACGCCGCGTGAGCTCGTCGACGCGCGCAAGGTGGTGCGCGACGTGTATTTGGACGATCGGGTCAAGGACTACATCGTCGAGGTCGTGTTCGCGAGCCGCGAGCCCGAGCGCCGCGGGATGAAAGAGCTCGCGAGCCTCGTCGAGTACGGCGCGAGCCCGCGCGCGTCGATCGCCCTCGCGCTTGCCGCGCGCGCCCACGCATTTCTGCGCCACCGGGGCTACGTGACGCCGGAAGACGTGAAAGCCGTCGGGCCGGACGTTTTGCGTCACCGGCTCGTCTTGAGCTACGAGGCCGAAGCGGAAGAGGTGACGGCCGAACAGGTGGTGAAGCGCATTTTCGAGGTGGTCGAGGTTCCCTGAGTCCATGATCCCGAAAGAGCTCATCAAAGCTCTGCGCACGATCGAGATTCACACCGCGAGGCTCGCCAACGAGCAGCTCGCCGGCACCTACACCTCCGTGTTCAAGGGGCAGGGGCTCGCGTTCCGCGAGGTGAGGCAGTACCAGCCCGGCGACGACGTCAGGACGATCGACTGGAACGTCTCGGCGCGGATGAACGACACGTTCGTCAAGGTCTTCGTCGAAGAGCGCGAGATGACGGTCATGCTGGTCGTCGATCTCTCCGCGAGCGAGCACTTCGGAACGAAACGGGCGAGCAAGGCTCGGGTGGCCGCGGAGATCGCCGCGCTCTGCGCTTTCAGCGCCATCAAGAACAACGACAGGGTCGGGCTCATCCTCGGGACGGACCACATCGAGAAGATCGTTCCGCCGAAAAAGGGCGACAAGCACGTGATGCGGGTCGTGCGTGAGATCCTCGGCTTCGAGCCGGCCCACACGGGGACCGATCTCAAGCTTCTGCTCGAGACTCTCTCCAAGGTGGCTCGCCGTCGCAGTGTGGCTTTCGTGATCAGCGACTTTTACGCGCGCGGCTTCGAACGGGCGCTCGCGCTCGCCGCCGCCAAGCACGACGTCATTCCGGTGATGCTCGTCGACCCTCGCGACGAAACGCTGCCCGACGTCGGCCTTGCCACTTTCGAAGACTGGGAGACCGCCGAAACGATCGTCGTGGACACCGGCGACAAGCTCGTTCGCGAGCACTACGAGAAAGCCATGAAGCGGGTCCGCGCCGATCGCTCGACGTTGTTCAAGAAGCTCGCGCTCGACGAGTGCGTCGTCCGCACCGACCGCCCGTTCGTCGAGCCGCTGCGCCAACTCTTTGCCCGAAGAGCCAAGCGCATCCGGTCGAGGTGACGCGATGAGAATTCGTTTCGCCGCGCTTGCCTGTGCATGGGTCGTTTCGGTCGGGTTCGCGCTCGCCGCCAAAAAGGACGCCGGCGCACCGCGTGGAGCAGGTCACTCCGCGCCGCCACCCGCGAGCGCTTCTACTCCGGCGCCCGCCGGTTCCGCGCCCGAAGAAACCTCTTGGGCGAGCTGCGTCGAGCACGTGCCGCCCGGCGCAGCGCGACCCATCTTGAGGGATCAATTCCCGGCGCGCGCGATCAGCGGCTACGCCGCCCCGCTCGAAGTGACGGTCGAGCACGGAAAGGGGGAGACGGTTTTACCCCAAGGGTTTCAGGTGCAATCGAGCGGCGACGCCGCGCGAGTGCTCTCGGAGGCGGGGTTTCTCCTTCCCGACCCGGACGGGGGGGCAGGGCCGACGCTCGCGACGACGCCGAACGCAAACGGCGCGATGACGAAGATCGCCATCCCGCTTCTGGTGCTTCCGAAAACGCCCGGTCGAAATCGGATGCTGCTTCCTCCGCTTCCCATTGCGATCGCGCGGGCGAGCGGCGAGCTCTTGACGCTCTGCACGCAGCCCCACGGCGTCGTCGTCGAGGATCCGACGGCATCGACGCCCGACGCGAAGCCGCGCCCGAATCCCCCGCCGCGCCACCAGCTCGAAGAGTGGACGCTCGCCAAGCAGCTCGCCATCGGCGCCGCGATCGGCGCCGCCGTGGCCACGATCCTGGCGCTTATCATCGCTCCCTGCATGCGTCGCCCTCGTCCTGCTCCGCCGCCGCCGCCGCCTCGCCCCCCATGGGACGTTGCGTTCGAGGAGCTCTTCGCGGTTCGCTACGCCGGGCTCGCTCGAGAAACCCGCTACGCCGAGCACTACGATCGGGTTTCGGACGCAGTGCGCAAGTACATCGGCGGGCGCTACGGGTTCGACGGGCTCGAGACGACGACCCGCGAGATGACGTCGATCCTGAAGCGGATCGAGCCTCCGGTCGTCGAGCTAGCGACCATCCTCGCTTTTTTGGACGAGTGCGACCTCGTCAAGTTCGCGCGGTTCACCCCCTCCGACGAGGACTGCACCCGCGTCTTGGATCAAGCGGAGTACATCGTGCGCGTGACGATTCCTCCGACGGTCGCGACACCGTCGCCCCCCGCGCGGGTGCCGGCCGCGAAAGGAGCTCGAGCGTAAAATGAAAGGTGCCGCTCGCGCCGCGTTGCTCGTCTTTTTCACGCTTGTGGTCGGCGCCGCGGGGTTGGCTTATCCGCTCGTCGAAAGGCAATGGGAGTGGCTCTCGGTCTCGTGGCAAAACCGATGGCTGCTACTTTTTCTCGTGTCCGTGCCGTTCGTGTTCTGGCGAGGCACGTACGGAGAAGACGAGCGCACGCCCCGCCTGCGCATGGGCACGGTGGCGCCGCTCGCGGCGGGGCCGCGCGGCCTTCGCGCTTGGCTGCGCGATCTGCCCGGGGTGGTACGCACGCTCGCGATCGCTCTGCTCGCGCTCGCGATGGCGCGTCCGGTGTCGGCCAGTCGTCCCGACACCGAGAGCGAGTCGGGCATCGACATCATCCTCGTGCTCGATCTCTCCGGTTCGATGCGCGCGGTCTTCGATGCACCCGAGACCGCGCCGCACGTCGGACCGATCGGCAAGCGGCCGACGCGCCTCGACACGGCGAAGGACGTCATCCGCGA
>Ga0075435_100003017_pt1 | contig 11332 bp, 8 predicted proteins | sample RhiMethybrSRZTD4_FD_75302 | JGI IMG/M metagenome (GOLD analysis project Ga0075435, IMG submission 75302) | Populus rhizosphere microbial communities from Tennessee, USA - Rhizosphere MetaG P. TD hybrid SRZTD4 | ecosystem: Host-associated > Plants > Roots > Rhizosphere > Soil | place: USA... | reverse complement strand
ACGCCGCAGGATGCGCAGATCGTTTCGAATCCTCGATTGTTTATCGATCCACGCACCGGGGCTCTGAACGGTCTGAGTAACGCTGGCACCCACGGCAAGAACGGACTAGAAAAGCCAAAGGATACCAATCAGTGTCACGACATTACGGTGTACTCCGCGATTGGGTTGGCGGCCGGCGCCTGCGCCGGAAATGGAATTATCCTGGACATCAAGGACCCGGTACATCCCAAGCGAGTCGATGCGGTAAACGATCCAAATTACTCGTATTGGCATTCGGCCTCGTTTTCAAATGATGGAAAGAAAGTCGTGTTCACCGATGAGTGGGGCGGTGGACTCGGTGCGCGCTGCCGCGCGACCGATCCAAACAAGTGGGGCGCTGATGCGGTTTTCCACTTGCAGGATAACAAGCTGAATTTCGCGAGCTACTACAAGTTGCCCGCTGCTCAGGGCGACACCGAGAACTGTGTCGCGCACAACGGCTCGCTCATTCCAGTCCCCGGCCGTGACATCGAAGTACAGGCGTGGTACCAGGGCGGCATCTCCGTCATGGACTTCACCGACGCGGGGCATCCAACTGAAATTGCTTATTTCGACCGGGGACCGATTGATCCAAAGATGCTTGTGCTCGGCGGCGACTGGTCCGCGTACTGGTATAACGGCCACATCTACGCTTCAGAAATCGCCCGCGGCCTGGACATCTTTGAACTGACGCCGACGAAGTTTCTTACGCAGAATGAGATCGACGCCGCCCGGACGGTGCGAGTAGATGAGTTGAATGTACAGAATCAGCAAAAGATCGAGTGGCCGCGAAGCTTAGTGGTGGCAAGAGCGTACATCGATCAGTTGGAGCGGTCGCAAGCGCTGCCGGCAGATGAAGTCGCAACGCTGCGCCAGGCAATTCAAAGCGCAGAGAGTTCACACCTGAATGAAAAAGAGCTCGCGAAACTGAAGAGCCTTGCGACGTCACTGGAACAGCAGGGCGCGGGCATGACGAAGAGTGCTGCTGACGCAACCCGATTGCAGTCGCTCACGGAGATCCTGAGGCATCCGGCACTGTGACCGGCAGAGCGGGCTCATAGAGAAATCGATTTAGCCACAAAGAGGCACATAAAACACAAAGGCGTTGACCGCTTTCTTGTGTCTTATGTGCCTTTTTGTGGCTAGAAGAATTAATGGGCCAATCTCGCTGATCTGCTTCTGGGATTAAGCGTGTGTAACAAAAACTGCGTCAATTGACATAACATTCAGTGGAGCAAAACTTGAACCGTTGTTAGAAACATTTACGGATCTACTCGTCTTATCTCTGGATCCAAAGGAGCGCACAACATGAGCATTCACGTGCACGTACGCGTCGGAGTCGAATGGGTCAATGACTTTCATAACGACTCCTGCGAGCAGAACGATCTGAGTTATTGCGACGATCAGGTCGTTGGCTTCTACAATCACATGGGCAATCACGGCCACACCAAAGTATTCAACTGGGGCAACGACAACGCCTGGGAGACGGACTTCCGTCACCCCACCTTCGGAGGCGACTCGCTCAACTGGAGCGACGACGTCCACTTCTGCATGGTCAATGACCATGGCGGAAATAACTCCAACATCGTGAGCTTCTCTTTTTCAAAAGCACATACTGCCTGCTCAGTATCTTCGACCAAGATGCGTCTCGGCCGTAAGAATCTGAAGTGGCTCGCCGCGCTGGGATGCGATGCCGTCCTTAATACCAACGCCTCTCACATTGTCGCTGTCTGGGGTGGACCGATGCAGGGTGTGCACATCGTCTGCGGCTATATTGGCACGGCAGCCGACTCCTGGTGGACATCTGATCTCGGAGAAGATTTCGCGGACGACATTTGCGATGGAGACACTATCGCCGGAGCGTGGGTTTCAGACGCCTATTCTTTCTGGACAGGCGACGACTCGATCGCGATTGCGGCGGGCTTCAGTCGCGACGACGCAATCAACCGGCGCGATCATGAAACCCTCGATTGGAGAGACATAAATGTCACGAGCACAAATTGGCTCGCATGGAAGTATCGCACCTAACGCAACGGAGAAACCCATGGCTGATATCAAAATAAACGCAAAACTAACTAGCCCAAAAGGTAAGCCGGCACCCATCTATCGCCTGACCACGCGACGCGTTAACGAGAAAGCGATTCGCGAACTCGCCAACCGGCTCGGTATGCAAGCCGAGGCGAAATCCGGCCTGCTTAGAAGCGATGCTGACAAGCTCACTTTTTCAGTGGGCCATCTCGAATTGACCATGCACCGAGCGTCTGGAGCAGTCCGGTTTATAGATCGCGCGAGATGGCAGGTGGATGATCGCCAGTCAGACTTGAAGATCGAGGATGCAGTGGCAAGCAGGCTCGCTCAAACGTTTGCGCGCAAATACGAACTCGCACCGGCTGCCGAAACGAAGTTTTTCAAAGCCGCTAGGCTGCACGTCGCCGAAGCAACGCGCGAAGGCAAAGAGGCTTCAGATAGAGTCATCGATGTCGCTGTGGCGCTGCAACGCTTAGTCGAAAACATTCCGGTAGATGGGCCTGGCGGCAAGATCGTTGTGTATTTCAATGCACAGCGGGAGATGACCGGTTTTCAACAAGTTTGGCGTGAGCTTGATGGAGTGTACAAACGCGGTCAGTCGTATCGGTCGCCGGAAAGCGCGGTGGAAGACATGGCGGCGCACTTTGCAAAAAAGCGTGCGCTGATCGAAGTGGAAGAGGTCCGATTCGGATATTTCGAGGAAGGACCGCGAACCAAGCAGCGGTACTTGCAGCCCGCTTACGTGATCATTGGAATGTTGTCGGCGGCTGATGGTCAAGGTCGCAAGCGGACCATCTACGTTGCGCCTGCGCTAACCAACAACGCCGGCAGGATCACGCCGCCTTTGGAAGTAAAGCGTTCGCAGCGACGGCGCCCGGAGACGGAAGCTGGATATAAGGAACGTTGAGTTATCACGACAAACAGCACGCCGTTCCCTTGCCTGAGGTGGAAGCCAGGATGCGTCCCGGCAACTATTCTCAGGCAGGTTTTCTCGGGCCGAACGAAAGCCTCATTGAAATTCTTCAAAACGACGCACGCGAGCTCGCTGAACTCGGGGTGGAAGCGTCGGCATTATCGGCGGGCTTGGGCCAGCTTCTCGAGACGGCGCTTGCTTCCAAACAAAATGTTACGCGCGTTGGACACTACACCGTCAAGGTACGTCGTTACAAAGGTTTTCAGATCTGTCCGTTTGCGCCGCAACCGTTTGAGAATCCCTGCCCCGGAGGTGGCACCAAGCTGGGATCAATCGATTGGGATATTAAAAATAACCGCCGCTCGTTTCGGCTTTCAGGGCCGGGCCTGATCGTTCATCTGATTGGCATTCACAGTTTCTTCGAAGGCTTCGAATCTCCCTATCGCGTAGCCCCGCGAGCGCTCGCAGAGCTTTTGGAACTCGGGACGTTCGCACCCGTTGCACGTTGAAGAATCGGCAACGCCTCCCCTGTAGGTAATGATGCAGTTTGATTGGAAGCTACGCCGAAGGCGTTCGCTAATTCGAGCCCAGGGTTGGAGCTTGCGACAACCCTGGGGACCCCAATTAGAAATGATGGCAAAACGCTGAAAGCGTTCGCCAATAGCCGAACTCTTGGTCGCTCGGCGCGCGGGAATCAAGCAGGCAAGCATCGCAGTCGCACACGACAAGATCGCTACCTCGGCAAACGTCAACGGACCTGCTAATTGAAATAAGGAAGACTGCAACGTTGATCTATTGTATGGTTGTATTCCGATCGCGGCGCTAAATCATAGAATAGTCGACTGAACAAACTCAGCATATGAAAACAAACTCAATCCTCCTATCCATCGCCCTAACCCTGGGCGCGCCCACGGTGGCGATTTGTCAGCAACCCAAACCAGAAATCTATGTTGCGCCTAATGCTCCGAAGGATAAGCCGGTAAATGCCGGTGCCGACCAAACCGAACAAATTGAAGCGGCTATCAAGCCTTATATAGAGAAGGCCAAAACCACCTACCCTCAAGCAAAGGCTCGTTTTTTAAGTGGACTACCGCCAAAGCACACTTTCTTTGTCACTACCCGACTCTACGATTCGTCAAAACACTTCGAACAAGTCTTCATCGCAGTAAAGGAAATTAAAGACGGGCGGATCAGCGGCGTTATCGCAAGCGAGATACATCTTGTGTCTGGTTACCGCGAGGGCGATGCATATAGCTTTCCTGAGAGCGAACTGATTGATTGGACCATCAGTAAGCCCGATGGTACCGAGGAAGGTAATTTTGTCGGTAACTTTCTCGACTCCTATCAAGTTACAAATGTCGAAGAAACCGCTGTCTGGAGGAATCAGCCGGCTACGCCTGTGCGCATGAGTCAGCGAATTGAAGAAGCGGCCATTCAATATGCTGCGCATGCTTCGCTCCCGCGCATTGTTCTTTACGACATCGGTTACCCACACGGCGAAAAGGAGTATCTAGCACTGGATGGCAACGCGGTGATACTGTTTACGGCACTCTCCCAAGACCGTGACGAACTCCCGCTCCAAAGAGTCTATGCGTTCTCGGAAGGCAAGGAGATCGAACTTAAATTACTCAAGGTCGTCCTTGCAGCACTACCCACAACTGACGCTGCCTCGGCAAAAACATTCGGCAGATTTCGTGCCGACGCTCTCTACCTGTTACCAATGTCGCTGCGCGTCAAAAATTGCGATTTACTGGTCGATTTTCAAAGGAACAGGCTGGCATTCAAAGTAGCAACTCTTGGCACACCGCTTCCCGACGAACTGAAGAATCTGCTGCAAAACAAATCATCTGGGACAGGTCCTTCACAGAGCGCCCTGGAGACATTTATCAAACGCGAGTATCCAACGTTTTTTCCGGAGTAAGTTTACTGAGAGCTTTGCCCCAAAAGTCAATTTAGCCACAAAGAAGCACAAAAAACACAAAGAAGCTGGCTGATCATTTGTGCTTTTATGTGCTTCTTTGTGGCTAAATCGATGCTTGCGGCGATTCCTCCTGCGCTTGGTGAAGTGCCGTTACACATAACACCGATTGAAACTTTGTTGTCTGGATAACGCGCCAGAAAAGTCTGATCAACGATTATCGCCGCACCGGCAACAACCTTCTGCTTGTCGGGAACTTGGGCCGATGTTGCAATTGAGAAAACTCCTTTCGAGGTGGTTGAAAAGTTCAGAGAAAGGTTAGGAGTTTAGCGAGTTGAAACGCTTGTTAATTCGTCGCGCCTTATATCAGTTAATCCGAGTTGCGTTATCGCATAAATCTATCGCTTCAAACCTTCATAAACTCGGTGGGCGCTTCCTATCAATTCGGTCCAGAGCGGTGCATGCGGATCAAACCTCACGCCTGCGATCACTCTTTATTCATAACTCTTCAGTGATGTTATAACGTTGCAATGAGGTCGCGGATAGTATATGGATGTGCGGGCATGGCATGGTCGTAGGCCACACTCTGACTTGAAATCCTTAGCTGAAAGCGAGATCCATATGTCAAAGATTCCCACCGGTCTCTTTTCGCAGCCGCTCGCTCCGGAAAGTACGAAGCTTCTCGGCTCCAACACAATAAAGATTAATACCGGCGCGCCGGAATTCCCGGTGAATCCAAAGGTGCGAGAAGCGATTATTAAAGCGGTCGAAGCAAGCACAGAAAAACTCTCTTACCCGCCGACGCGCGGGATCGAAGCCCTGCACGAAAAAGTCGCCTCCGATTCTGGCTATTCAGAAAAAGGCATCATCATCACGTACGGCGCCTCGCAAGCTTTATACAACATCCTCGATACCATCGGCGATGAAGATGTCCTGATACCTGCGCCGTTCTGGTTCGCCTTCCCGAACATCGTCGCGCAAGGCCGAGGCAAGCTTAAGGTCATTCAGACGAGTGCCGAGAATAATTTTAAGCTCACCCCGCAACAGCTCGCACAAAGTATCACGTGGAAGAGTCGCATACTGATTTTTACCAACCCGAATAATCCGACTGGGGCAGTCTACACGCGGGAAGAATTAAACGCGCTGGTTAAGGTGCTAATGGACCACCCGCGTCTGTTGGTGGTTTCTGATGAGGTTTATAACCTTCTCTTAGTTGACGAGATAACCTGTCCCAGCATCAGCAGTTGGCCGGAAATTCATGACCGAGTGTTGACGATCAACAGCCTGTCGAAGAACTACGCCATGTCGGGATTGCGAGTCGGGTTCATCGCGGCGCATCCGTCGTGGACCGACATTTATCTCCAGAAGCAGAATTACGCCACGTCGGGGGTCAATGAATTCTTGCAACGCGGGGCGTTGGCCGCGCTCGAAGTCACTAACGAGATTATTCCCGCGATAGTCGAGAAACTGAGGGTCAGGCGGGAGAAGGCGATCGAGCTGTTGAATGCGGTTCCGAATACTTCGTACATCACTCCGCAGTCGGCCTATTTCTTCTTCTGGAACATCCAGCATTACATCGGCTGTCAAACTAAGGATGGCAAGTTGATTCGGAGTGATGTCGATCTGGTGGATTACCTGCTACAGGATGCAAATGTCGCAGTCGTCGCGGGCAGCCTATGCGGCACGCCCGGATACTTTCGGATTACGTACGCTGTAGCGGAAGAAACTTTTGAGAAAGCGATTCAGCAAATCAAGCAGAGCCTGGGAAAACTCAGACACGGAGCATAAAACGGAAGAGCGAAATTCAAGACTCTCGCCCTTCTCCTTTGTTCAGACGCCCAAACCCGAAAGCCCGTCCGGATTGGGTAATCTCACTTTCAAGTCAGTTTTGTGACGAACCGCGTAACGCACATAGTTCATTCAGTGGCTACAACCTGAGTGACACTTTGTACCGAAATCACTTGTCATTCATTAAAGAGATCGCGCCGGAGATCGGACGTAACTTCCGATTGAATTACGTGCTCAGATTCTAATTATTTAATTCAATGGAGGTATTTGCCGCTCAAAAGCTCCAAAGTGAATTCGCGATTAGTCCGCTGGCGACTGCTATTACCCAGATTGAAGCTGCAACCATTGCAGCAATCTTCCAGTTGGTTGATCTCATGATAGTGACCAGCGAAGGAAGATTAACGGATGGTCCGGCGATGAGCACTGCCAGGGCCGCACCCATCGGAGCACCTAACCCGAGTAATACAACAGCCAACGGGATTTCGAAAAACGTTGGCAGTGCGAGCGGAACTGCGAATGTGGCGACGACTATGACTGCCACTAATCTTGCGTGAGGTGACGTGAGAACGCCTACGGGAAGCCATTGCGCAACGATCATTGAGACCAGGACGCCAATAACTATCGCCGGAATGAGCCGTAGGGCTATTTGAACGCACGAACGTACGAAGCGCAGCAGAAGTGATCTCACAGAAACATTCGGCGAAATATTGTCAACCTCCAATAGTACTCTACCCTGACCGATCACTTTGTCGGCAATCATTCCGATAAACAAAACTGCGACAAGACCGGCGGTTACCCGCATGGCGGCAATCTTGTAGTCGAAGAGCATGAACGTGAGGATCATTGCTGCCGGATTCAGCGCAGGAGCGGCAAGCATCAAGGCGAGCGATGGGCCAAGTCGGGCAGAACGCTCGTACATGCTTGTAAAGATCGGGGCCACACAACAAGAACATAGCATTAGCGGTGCTCCTGCAAATCCGGCAACTATCTGCGATCGCAGAGATCCCGTTCCCAGCGCGCGAAGCAGCCACCGCGGAGACACAAAAGTGCTCACTGCCCCGCCAATCAGAATGCCTAAGAACAGAGCGGGCCAGATGACCTGAAAGTAGTTCAGCGTTCGGCTGAGGAAACTCGCCTCCGAAGCGCCTACCAGTGGAATTACGTTGCCTCGGGGAGTCAATGATCCCGCAACGGAGACCTTTGCAATCACAGCCATCGCTGTTGAACTTTTGTAAGCAATGAGAACCCCAACGATGATCAGTGTCGGCAGCGCGAAATAGAGAATGCGCTGTGTCGTTGTCAGCGATTCTGCGTTCTCTCTCTTATCTGTCTGTTCTACAATCAAGAACAACGTCCTATGCGTGGCGAACCCAGCAGCAGTGCGGCTTCGTTATTAATTACTACCGCCGTGGGTATTAACTTTGAATGTAAATCTGAAGTTGAAGAGTCCCGTTACGTTGGTGCCAAGTAATTCCTGTCGCACCTGGCCTGTAGCCTCAGACATTGAGCCGGTTCCCCCGATGACTGCCCGCAGTGTCGGAGCGGGGCCTTCCAGCCCTTCGCTGAACAACTGCTTGGTCTCATTTGGAAGCAAATAGATCTGTGAAGTGTCGAAAGCTGGAGCCGCGCCGCCTGCAAGCTCGTTGGAACTAACCAACCAAACGCCGCGGCATGTCCAGTCACCGATGCTGCCCGGATTGTCCGGGCTAAAAACTCCTTGCCCGGTAGGGATTGTGCCTCCGGGATAAATCTTACCTGACACTATGAACGTATCGCCTCTATGCGAACCCGATGCGGCAGGGTCGACATTATTCTGGCGATAGGTGCGGGCGTCGCACGCAACGTCAATCGTAAATTCCCCAGGACTTCCAGTACCTGCATCAGCCCGGTTACTAATAGAGGAGAGAGAGAACGGAATAAGAACCATGCCCACTGCCAGAAGCAAAAACATTAACGGTCTTTTCATGATATTCCTCCAACACTGCAGTCCGTTCCTAAGAACTCATTGCTTTTTCTTTGGGACACCCTCAGAACTCCAGTAAATGGGATCCGCATTTTGAGCGGCAGGAATCTCGACATCTGAGTGGACATGCCACGGCACTGCTTCGGCCAGCGCGTCTGCATCCCCCTTGATGTACTCATTGGCGAGGTAGTGGATGCGCCAGTCCTCGAACTTATCCAGATAAGTCACATTTGTTTGTGCAGCGAGCTTTGGATTGCCCGTTTGCCGGTAGCCCTCGATCACGAAATAAAGCGCTGTGGTGTCATCCGGATCGATCGCCAGAACTCGTTCAAACATTCTGCAGGCCTCAGCCTGCATGCCGAGGGCCTGGTAGCTTTTACCTATCTGGTTCAGGACCATTCGGTCTCGCGGGTAGTGCGACTCTACTTGTGTGAAGAGCTTAAGCGCCTCTGCGGGTTTGTTCTCCAGCCTCAGCAACGCAGCCTTGTAATAGGTGGCCCGCCAGTTATTCGGGTTGATAGCGATCGCCTTATCAAGTAGCTGATGAATTTCCGGAAAGTTCTCGCGCCAGAAACTCGCCAGCGCCTGATTGACGTAACCACTGTCGTAGCTCGGATTGATCTGGGTTACTTTCTCGAATGCACGTCTTGCGTCCGCGTACATAAACTGGTCAAAGAGCGCGATACCCAAATTGTTGAAGCGAATCAGATCTCTTTCGTCGAGCGTGCTCGTGGCAGGACGATTTTCGCCAAGATTAAGCGTGATGGTTTGACCCGCCATCTCGACGACCGGAAGATCGACGCTCCCGCCGAGGGCGTAATCGCTAAAAAACCGATTGAACTTGCGATAGAGAACCCGAGCGCCTATGCGCAGCGATCCGCTCGCAGTCTTGGGAATGGTGAACTGGTAACGCACCAGCTCGCTACGCCCGGGAGCGATGAAGTTGTCGTAGGCCTTGCCTCGCGTTTCCCATATATTGTGGCGGCGTACGGCCTGAGCGTTTTCGGTGACTTGAACAGATTGGAATTTATGAGAATGGTCCTCAACCATGCCATCGGGTTTGAGAAATCCGCTGTGATAGACGATACGGCCGCTCGCATCCTGCACCTTGAACTCTACCCAAGGTTCGAAGAAGTCTCGCAGCTCGGCAGGAAACACGTGTCCTACTCCTTTATTAGATATGACCACACCAACGGTCACCGTTTCGCCAGGAGCGAGAGAGAAAGAGCTCTTATCGATTGGCGCGATGATTGAATCGTCTGGTTTCTGATATCCAGGATAGAGTGCGGCATTGATTGAGTTGATAGTGGCGAAGCCTTCACCGACTTTGAGCCCCGCAGCACCCTTGCGCAACGTGATTAGATCCGAGCCTTCGCGTTGAGTCGGATAAGCCGCTCCCTTCTTTAACGTGAAGATGTCAATGCCGAGGTGATCCGCTTTGAGAAAATCTGTGACCCTCTGCAATTGATTTTTGAAACCGTAGAAGTACGGCAGCGCCGTGTTGGAGGCAGGCCAGCGATGCGACGCTATCATTCCTTGCTTTGCCGCTAAATCGGCACCAGCAGTCTCAGGGGCCATGTGACAGGACTGGCAAGTATTGCGCGGTTTCTTATAGAACGGCAGCGGCGACTCATTTGAGTGTGAACTCATCTGCCATTCGTCGTAGACGGAAAAAGAACGCCGCCATTTGTAATTCTCTATTTGACGGGGCAACGCTGCTTTGTGGCATACGCCACAAAACTCCGGTGTCCTGTAAAAGTCTTTCATCATGGCCCGCTTGTGCGCGTTCTTGTTTGCGAGGATCATTTGATCAGTTACCTTCCCTGGGAACGGTTTTCCGTTCTTGTCCACGAGCAGCGCGGGTGGAGCAATGCGATAACTGCCAATGCCTTCAAGATAGGTGATCTTTTCAATCGAATGGCAGACTGTGCAGGTGATTCCCTCATCATCAAACGGTCGGGCGATCTTCGAGCCAGTTGTGAGTGCTCCGGAAACTAAGGCGATTGGGTTGTGGCAACTTTCACAGTGACGAGTAGTCTCAATACCGTATTGTTTCGTGAAATCGTTAATGTTCTTTTGGTAGAAAGGCCCGCGGAAACTGCTGCGATGAGGCGACTCCGCCCACTGAGCATGCGCGCTACTGTGGCAGCGGGCGCAATATGAGGCAGGTATGAACTTGTCCGCGCTTATGAAGGTGCCTGTAGAGGTCTGGACCTCGCCAGGGGCAAACGGGTTCGGCCCGAATGGAAGATTGTAGTTCCCTTTTTCGTCTTTGGATTCGCTCTTGTTTTTGGACTCATCCGAGCCGTGGACTGCATACGCAAGCGCGAACAGAAAACAGCCACAAAAAAGCACAAAAGGCACGAAAAACCTTAAGGGAAACCATTTGTGCTTCTTTGTGGCTTGCATACCTTCGAGATGCAGCGGCGGCAACGGCCCAATTGAACTATTAGTGGGCCGTTGCCTTCCTAAATCCCGCTTGTTCCTAACGTCACGCAAAACGATCCGGCTTTATCGCCTGGGTCCAGAGCCTCTGTCCTTAGCTGCAGGATTGAGGTTCTTGGGCTTGGCGTTAGCGACTACTTCTCAAGTGCCATGACATCGTTTACACCGAAAAGTGTCATGACACTGTTTACAAATAGCTTTTCGGTTTCGTTCTTTGGCTGCTGAAGGAGTCCCGAGGGGCGACTGAAGCAGTCAGAGA
>Ga0075435_100003015_pt1 | contig 11333 bp, 10 predicted proteins | sample RhiMethybrSRZTD4_FD_75302 | JGI IMG/M metagenome (GOLD analysis project Ga0075435, IMG submission 75302) | Populus rhizosphere microbial communities from Tennessee, USA - Rhizosphere MetaG P. TD hybrid SRZTD4 | ecosystem: Host-associated > Plants > Roots > Rhizosphere > Soil | place: USA... | reverse complement strand
GCGTTTGGAGGGATGGTGCTCGCCGCCGTCCTTGCCTCCGGCTGCGCAAAAGCGCAGGCGGCCCGGACTACGCCCGACGGCCCGCCGCTCGATATGCCGGCGTCGCCGCCGCGCGACGTCGAAACGGCAGGCGGCGAAGCGCCGCCGCCGATGCCGTTGCCGCAGGAACCGGCACGCAACGCACCGCCGCGCACGCGGCCGACGCCGCCGCCCCGCGAGCCGCGTCAAGAACCGCCGAAGCCTGAGCCGCCCAAGCCCGAGCCGCCGGCGCCGGCCGCGCCGGCGCCGACGACTCCTCCGCCAGACGAACCGAGACCGCCGTCGATACTGCAGACCAAACCGCCGGGTGAAGAGGGCGACGTCGAACGAGGCATCCGCGCGATGCTGAACCGCGCGTCGAGCGATCTCAGTCGCGTCGATTATCGAACGCTGAACACGGATGCGCGGTCGCAGTACGACTCCGCGAAGCTGTTCATCCGTCAGGCCGAGGACGCAGTGCGGAAGAAGAATCTGGAGTTCGCGAAGTCCATGGCGGAAAAGGCCTCTTCCCTCGCGGCTCAGCTGGCTGGTAGGTAGCGGCCTACCTCTAAGTAGAAGCCGACTCCTCACCTCGTCGTTTCGCGCACTTCGAGTCGCGAGCCTTCGCAGTGCGACGTGCCGATCGCACGCGATCGCGATGCATCTCGACACATCACGCGTGGCACTTCACTTGCTCTTACCGTCGCAACCTCGTTCTTCTCGCGACCTGCGAGGAGAAAACAATCCGCTCCATTCCCTGCCTGTGCATCGCGGGAGGTCAGCCGATGACCTCCCCGCCAACCTAATTGAAGCTCAGGTAATTGCTGAGGCTACAGCATCTTGCGACTGACCTAAAAGAGAGGCACAATTAGTAGTGTTTACGCGCTTGACAAACGGTAGGGGCGAGCGCATATTTGCTCGCCGGTAGCGGGCGGGCATTCACTGAGAAACCTCCCAGATTTCTCGTAGCCACCGCCAATCCAAACATCAAGCAGGTCGGTCGCACTCGGGGCGTATTGCGATCGCGTCGGTGGAGGAGAGTCTGATGAACGAACGCGCTGCTTACCAGGCTGCAAGCGCTTCACAGCAGATCGTGGACGGTGGGACCGGTGCATCTGCAGCGCCGCCGGCCGTGGAATCGTCGCGATCGAAATCGAAGAGCGCCGCGGCCGTGCCGGGCCTGACCTTTCCGCGATTCTTCACCGACGCCGATATCGATCCATTCGACGAAATCGAGTGGGAGCTGCGCACGGCGGTCATCGGCAACGAGCGCGGCGAAATCGTGTTCGAACAGCGCGACGTCGAGATTCCGAAATCCTGGTCGCAGCAGGCGACCAACATCGTCGTCTCGAAGTATTTTCGCGGCCAGATCGGCACGCCGGACCGCGAGCGCAGCGTCAGGCAATTGATCGGCCGCGTCGTCGACACGATCAGCGAGTGGGCGCGGGCACAGAAATACTTCGCATCCGACGACGATCTGCGCGCGTTCAGCGACGATCTGAAACACATCCTGGTGTACCAGAAGGCGGCGTTCAACAGTCCGGTATGGTTCAACTGCGGCTTCGAAAAAGCGCCGCAGTGCTCGGCCTGCTTCATCAACTCGGTGCAGGACACGATGGACTCGATCCTGACGCTGGCGCGGACCGAAGGGATGCTGTTCAAGTTCGGCTCGGGCACCGGCACGAACCTGTCGCCGATCCGATCGTCGAAGGAGCTCCTCGCCGGCGGCGGCACGGCATCGGGGCCGGTGTCGTTCATGAAGGGCTACGACGCGTTCGCCGGCGTCATCAAATCGGGCGGCAAGACGCGGCGCGCGGCGAAGATGGTCATCCTCAACGCCGATCATCCCGACATCGTCGAATTCATCAATTGCAAGGTCGAAGAAGAGAAGAAGGCGTGGGCGCTCATCGACGCCGGCTACGACGGATCGTTCACCGGTCCGGCCTATGCGTCGGTGTTCTTCCAGAACTCGAACAACAGCGTCCGGGTGACCGACGACTTCATGCGCGCCGTGCTCGACGACCGCGACTGGGAGACGCGCGGCGTCCTGGAGCCGCATCCGGTGATGGACACCTGCAAGGCGCGCGATCTGATGCGGTTGATCGCCGAAGGGACGCACATCTGCGGCGATCCGGGGATGCAGTTCGACACCACCGTGAACGACTGGCACACCTGTCCGGCGACCGATCGGATCTACGCGAGCAATCCGTGCTCCGAGTACATGTTCCTCAACGACTCGGCGTGCAACCTCGCGTCGATCAACCTGATGAAGTTCATCAAGCAAGATCCCAATGGTGTCGACGGTGAATTCGACGTCGTCTCCTACAAGGCCGCCATCCGGACGCTGATCACCGCGCAGGAGATCATCGTCGACAACGCCAGCTATCCGACCGACATGATCGGCAAGAACAGCCACGCCTACCGTCCGCTCGGCCTCGGCTACGCCAACCTGGGCGCGCTGCTGATGTCGCGCGGGCTGCCCTACGACAGCGACGCCGGCCGCGACTACGCGGCGGCGCTGACCGCGCTGATGACCGGCGAGGCGTACGCGCAGTCGGCGCGGATCGCGCGCGATCACGGCGGTCCGTTCGCCGGCTACGACAAGAACCGCGACCCGTTCCTCCGCGTCATGCGAAAGCACCGCGACGCGATGCGTGACATCAACGCGCGCAACATCCCGTCCGATCTGTTCAGCGCCGCGAAGGCGTCATGGGACGATGCGGTGGAGCTCGGCGAGGAGTTCGGCTACCGCAACGCGCAGGCGACCGTCCTCGCGCCGACCGGGACGATCGGATTCATGATGGACTGCGACACGACCGGCGTCGAGCCGGACATCGCGCTGGTCAAGTACAAGAAGCTGGTCGGCGGCGGGTTGATGAAAATCGTCAACCAGACCGTGCCGATGGCGCTGCGGAAGCTTGGCTACACACCGCAGCAGGTCGACGCGATCGTCGACTACATCGATACCAACGAGACGATCGAGGGAGCGCCCGGCCTCAAGGAATCGCATCTGCCGGTCTTCGACTGCGCGTTCAAGGCGGCGAAGGGGCAGCGGTCGATTCATTACATGGGGCACATCAAGATGATGGGCGCCACGCAGCCGTTCATCTCGGGCGCGATCAGCAAGACCGTCAACGTGCCGAAGGAAGCGACGGTCGACGAGATCATGCAGGCATACATCCAGTCGTGGAAGCTCGGCGCCAAGGCCATCTCGATCTATCGTGATGGCAGCAAGCGGACGCAGCCGTTGAACACGTCGAAGGACAAGTCTCCGGCCGAAGCCGCGGCCGCCGCCGCGAAGGCCGACGCCGCGGTGGCGCGAACGCCTGTTCGCCGCAAGCTGCCCGACGAGCGTCAGGCGATCACCCACAAGTTCGACATCGCGGGCCACGAAGGCTACATCACGGTCGGCCTGTTCGAGGACGGTCAGCCGGGTGAAATCTTCCTGGTGATGGCCAAAGAGGGTTCGACGATCTCGGGCTTCGCCGACGCGTTCGCGCAGGCGATCTCCTACGCGCTGCAGTACGGCGTGCCGCTCCAGGCGCTCGTCGACAAGTTCAGCCACGTGCGCTTCGAGCCGTCGGGCATGACCCGCAACCCGGAGATCCGTTTCGCGAAGTCGATCGTCGACTACATCTTCCGGTGGCTCGCGTCGAAGTTCCTCTCGCCGGAGGCGCAATATCACGCCGGCGTGAACGGCCGCGAGCTCGACGATCACAACGGCCACACGCTCACCCCCACGTCCGCGGCCGCTCACAGTGACACAGCCGCTTCGGTGGGCAAGCCCACCGTTCCCAATCCGTACTCGACGATTCAGAATCAGGAAGATGCCCCGCCGTGCTCGACTTGCGGTGCGATCATGATCCGCAGCGGCGCGTGCTACAAGTGCGTGAACTGCGGGAACACTTCAGGCTGCGCCTGAGCGGGATTCGGGATTTGGGATTCGGGATTTGATTGCCCGGCACTCGGCGGATGGGCATCGAATCCCGATCCCTGACCCCCTCCAAATCCCAAATCCCGAATCCCGAGTCCCGCACAGGCGCACCCGATCCCGCACGGCTGTAGAATCCACCAATGACGTCCGAACAAGCCACGACGATATTGCAGTCCGTCGGCCTCCCGTCGCTGAATGCCGAGCATCCGGTGACCAAGCGCGTGATCGCCGCGATCCCCACCGACAAGGTGAATTACCGCCCCGACGAGATCGTGAAGAGCGCGATCGATCTCGCCTGGCACATCGTGACTGCAGAGGTCCGGTTCATCAATGCGGTCTCGGCGGGCGCATTCGATCTGACGCCGCTGCCGCGACCCGACAACATCCGCACGGCAGCCGATGTGAACCTGTGGTACCTGGAGCACTTCGCGGCATCGGTGGATCGCTTGAAGAAAACCTCCGCCGATCAGCTCACCAAGATCGTCGACTTCCGCGGGATATTTCAGTTTCCCGCCGTCGTCTACGTGCAAATCGGCTTGAACCACTCGATCCACCACCGCGGACAGTTGTCGATGTACCTGCGGCCGATGGGCGCGAAGGTCCCGTCGATCTACGGTGAGAGTTACGACGCGCGGATGGCGCGCGAAGCACAGCAGGTGTGAGGCCTTCGCACTCGGCGGTCGGTTGCGCGGCGCTCCTCGCCGTGTGCGGCAGCGGCTGCTCGAAGTCCTCGACGACGGAGCCTTCGTCCGCGACGCCGGCGGTCAGGGTTGTCTTTCGCGGATCGACGGCGCGGCGGACCGATCTGCCGGCGTCGCTGCAGGGCTGCATGGACGGCGTCGGCGCGACGCACACGCATCCCGGCTGGCGGAATTTCGCGGCGTTCCCGTTGACCGCCGTTCCTCCCGATCGCTACGAGATCACCTTCAACGACGTGCCGATCAACGCACGCGTCGCGTTCCGCATCAACGATCAGAACTTCTGCGATCAGAATCCGACCGGCGCGGTCCTGCGCAACGTGTCGGCGAACGACGTCGAGCTCGTGCAGAACACGACGACGCCCGGGAACGGTGACGAGCCCGGGTTCGCCTTCATGGTCAGCGCGAGCGGCCGCGTCACGCAGTAGTCACGAACCGGTCGACGTGACGCGGAGATCGCGGAAGAATCCTTCCGTGCCGGTGCCAATCCACAATGCCACGCCGCCCGATGCCGGCGGAAGCTTCAAGTCGTTGACGATGAGTACCGGCTGCGGCGCGCGGTTGACGAAGAGCGTCGCGCGCCGGTCGCGGAACTCGATGCGCACGTGCGTCCACTCGGCGGAGACCAGATCCACGTACGACTCGTAGACGCCCGGCGTCTCCTTCCGCAGCCGCTCCCACGGGAATTCAGGGAACGACATGTACTGGGTCGAGTGATTGCGGCGCAGTTGATCGTCGGCGCGGCCGTTCGTTGGCCGGAGGTAAAAGCACTCGAAGGCCGAGTGATCGGAGCGGACTCTGAACGCGATGCCGACGAAGCCGCGCGCAGCGTCGTTCGCGCCCGCGCCAGGCCGACCTGCCAGATCGACGTCGATGGCGCCGTCGCGCAGCGCCGGCCCCGAGACCAGCGCGTAGGGCTCGCGCTGGACGCCCGGCTCTTCCACGAGCCGGACGGCGCGTTGACCGTTGTGGGTCACGATCGACGCCTGCGCGCCGTGCGGCGTCAGATCCGACAGGCTCGTCAGCGCGACTTTCCACTCTTCGATCGCACGTGGGGCCGCGTGGACGACGGTGAGGGCGAGCGCGATCAGCGCGATGCCGCGTACGACGATTGATCGAACGAGTCCGTCATGCATGCGGCGCCTCGAGCACAACACGCGCCAGCGAATTTGTGCGAGATTTCGCCGATCCCTTTCGGCAGCCAGTCCGAATCCGAACAGCGCGCTGCTCGGATTCGGACAACCCTGCTCCCGCCTCAACGATCGCGATCGTCGCGCTTGATGACCGTGTCGCTCGGCAGCGGCGGCGCGCTCGCCGGCGGGAACCGGGCGTGCGTCGCCTGCTCGTAGGCAAATGCCAGCGCGATGAGACGCGGCTCGCTGAAGGCGCGGCCCGAGAACGTCACACCGGCGGGCCCGTCCTTCGCGTTGAATCCGTCGGGGAACGGCGGCGTCACGACGTTCTGGAACGTTCCGCTCGGCACGACGATGCTCGGAAACCCGGCCTTGGCCGGCGTGCCGGCACCGCTGTTGCCCGAGAAGAGCAGCGCGTCGTAGTCGTCTTTGGTGCCGGGCATGCCGTCGGGGCCGTTCAGCACGGCGAGGATCGCGCCTCTCGACCGTGTGATGTCTTCAGCGCGATCGCGCTGGTAGCGCAGCGTATCGGCGCTGCCGGGAGAGACGTCGAAAAAGTCCGAGAAGATCGCGAGATCCTGGTCATATTTCGTCGCTGCCGGCATGTGCGCCGCGTTGAAGTTGACGACATCGGTGAGCGACTGGATCGGGAATGAGCGGCGCACGTGGTCGCGGATGTACTGGTTCAGATCGCGCTTGAAGCCGTAGTTCAACACGGTCGAGCAGCGCAGCGCCGGTGGGGGCGGATCGCCGGCAGGCGGGTAGTTCAAGGCCGGCGGGCGCGACGGGCAGCCGCCGAGCTGCGGCGCCAGCGCCGGCACGAGGTCCACCGTCGCGCCTTGCGCGCGCAGCATATTGATCGCGTTGGTCACCACCGTGAGGCGATTGGCTGGCGGCGGCGGGACGGCGATGCGCGCGCCACTCAGCGCGCGCGGATCCAGGAATTGCGTGTAGTCGCTGAAACAGTTGCCCGGAATCAGGCATGCCGCCGTGGCTGGATCCTTCGGATCGAAACCGGCAATCACGCCGAGCACGATCGCGGCGTCGATCACCGTTCGCGCGAGCGGCCCGGCCGTGTCTTGATCGGCCGTGATCGGGATGATGCCGTCGCGGCTGATCAGGCCCACCGTTGGCTTGATCCCGACGAGTCCGTTCGCCGTCCCCGGACTGAGAATCGATCCGGACGTCTCGGTGCCGATGCCCACTGCGGCGAGATTGGCGCCCACCGCGACGCCCGGCCCGGAGCTCGATCCGCCGGTCGTGAGAGCCGGGCGTCCGTCGTTGAACGGACGAAGGAGCCCGTCGAGAGCGTTGCGCGGATCGGGGCGCGGATCGTACGGGTTGAACCCGTAGCCGCCGAGCGAACTGTAACCGGCGGGCATGCCGTTGGTCAGGAAGTTCGCGAACTCGGTCATCGTCGCCTTGCCGAGGATGATGGCACCGGCGGCGCGCAGCTTCTTGGTCACGAACGCGTCGCTGCGAGGAAACGATCCGTCGAGCGCCAGCGATCCCGCGGTCGTCGGCATGTCCCTGGTATCGAGGTTGTCTTTGAGAATCATCGGAATGCCGTCGAGCGCGTGCCGCTGCCGGCCTCGATGCCCGCCGTCGTCGAAGTCGCCATTATCGTCGCCGTCGTCGTCGTGCCGGTGGTCGTCGTCGATCGCGTGGTCGTTCAGATGGATGTACGAGTTGAGGTGCGTCGCCGTCGACTTCCCGTCGTATGCGGCAATTCGTTTGAAGTACATCCGCACCAGTTGTTCGGTGGTGATCACGTGGTCGTGCAGCGCCTGCTGAATGGCTGGAATGGTCGTCTCGACCAGATCGAACCGTCGTGTGCGGCCGTCCCGGTCGGCGGCGACAGGAACGGCGAAGCTGACGAGGAGCAATCCCGCGACGATGGTAAAGGCCTGAAGAACAACGCACGCACGCCTCATGTGAACCTCCCTCAGCAGGTCCTGCTTAAGAAGCCGAAACACGTTGGGCGCCGCGGATGTTAGCGCGCAGGCGAACGGTGTCAAGCAGAAGGACGGAAGTTTTATGCGGGGCGATCCGAAGGCGGAGTGCTGGCGGGTCGCGATCAGCCGCCTCTGATTGATGCGACCCGCGGCGGCGATGTCGGCGGCCGACGTGCTTACACGCGGGTGCGCGATCCGGCGAGGACGAGCACGATCCCGCCCGCGACCGCCGCGATGCCGACGATTGGCGAGAGCGGCACCATGTGATGCTTTTCCGAGGTCGCTTCGATGGGACCGAGATCGAGGACTTTCTCGCGCGTCGTATATCGGATGCCGCCGACGGCCAGTGCGACGACGCCGAACACGATCAAAAGGACACCGATGAGCTTCACAGGCACCTCCGGTCCGGCGGAAGCCGGATACCGGATGTGCTGTGATGCACGGAGCGCGCCAGATGAGGTCAGAGCAACGCCGTCACGATCCGCCGCCATTCGTCGTCGAGTGAGTCGGCCGCGACCGGTTGCTGGGCGCGCCGATACCAATAGGCGGCATTCCCGAGGTCGCCCTCTTTGCGGTGCAGATAGGCATGAATCCACGCGCCGGTCGCGTCATCGATGTCTTGCGCGACCTGATGGGCCTGGTTCCAGTCGCCGTGCGCGTCGTACCACAGCGCGCGCAGCGGCGCGCCGACGCCGGGTGGCGCCGTCCCGGTGAGCGTCGCGGTGAATTCGTCGAGCGTCATCCGGACATTCTCGCACCGCCGCGGCGAGCAGTGAAACCAGCAGGCCCTTCATGTCGCCTGCATCGCCTTCATGATGAACGTCTGGATCTCCGGCTTGATCGTGAAACGCTCGCGCTCCTGCTTCGGCCAGTTCTCCTTGTCGACCCACATCTTGTTCAGGCCCTTCTGGATTTCAGGATCGCCCCCGGTGAATCCCTCGACGAGGGTTCGCCAGCGCACCGCCAGCGCTTGCGCCTTCGGGCTCGCCGGATCCTCGCCGAGCGCGGCCTCGATGTCGGCGAGAAGCGCATGCCACTCTTTCGTCACCCGCTCCTGCAGCTCTGGCGACCAGAGGTGCTTGCGCTCTTCGACCTTGGCCTGCGCGTCAGGGCTGTAGTACTTCTTCGACCACTCGGTGTTGTTCTGCATCTCGATCTCCCTCACGATGTGTGTGAACAGTGTCCAATCGGGCTCGCGGCTGCCGACGACCGATCGCTCGGCCTGCCTGATGGCGTCGATCGCCGCATCGAGGTGCTTTCGCTTCTCGAACAGCACGGTCTGCTGCCGCCGCAGCGTCTCGACGAGCGACGACTGCCGCTTCAGCAACCGGCCGATCTGCGCGAGCGGCAGGCCGAGAAACTTCAGCACGACGATCTGCTCGAGGCGCGCAAGATCGCAGTCGCGATAGAGGCGATAGCCGGCGCCGGAGCGACCGCTGGGCTTCAGCAAGCCGAGCCGGTCGTAGTGATGCAGCGCGCGAACGGTCACGCCCGCGAGCTTCGCGAACTCCTGAATGCGGTAGACCTTGCGGGACATATGCCTTCAAAAAGATGTTCAGGCCTGACGTTGCGTGAGGGTCAAGAGGATCTATGATGCTTCATCTTTTGGAGGAGTCTTTATGAGGCAGTTCGCGCTCGTGCCGGTGTTCTTCCTGGCGTGCACCGCCGGTGTCTTTGCGCAGGCGCCGGACGACGAGTCGTCGTCAGCGACGATGAGGCCCGTGATCCGGGGCCGGCAGGCGGCCGTCACCTCGATGAAGCCGGAGGCCACCGAAGCCGCCCGTCGCATTCTTCAGGCCGGTGGCAATGCGTTCGACGCGGCCGTCGCCGGGCAGGCTGCGCTCGCGGTCACCGACTTTCCGTCGAACGGCGTCGGCAGCGACGCGCTGATTCTGCTCTACGACGCGAAGGCGAAGAAAGTCGTCTCGATCAACGCGGAGCCGCGCGCGCCGAAGCTGGCGACGATCGAGTGGTATCAGAAAAACAACGGCGGCAAGCTGCCGAACAGCGACGGTCTGCTGGCGGGCGGGATCCCCGGCGTTGTCGACGCGTGGTATCTGCTGCTCGACAACTGGGGCACGATGACCTTCGAGCAGGTGCTGCAGCCGGCGATCGAGCTCGCCGAGCAGGGCTTCCCGCTGAGCGAGAAGCTCGCGCGCGGCATCGCGAACACGAAAAAGATCCGCCAGTATCCGTCGACCATGCGCGTCTACATGCCGGGCGCGCCGCCGAAAGCGGGCGACATCTTCAAGAACGTCGATCTCGCGAACACACTCAAGAAGCTCGTCGAGTCCGAGAAGGGCGCGAAGGCCAAAGGCCGCCACGATGCGCTGAAAGCCGCGCGCGATCGTTTCTACAAGGGCGACATCGCCCGCGAGATGGCGAAGTTCTCCGAGGAGAACGGCGGGCTGTTCCGCTATGAGGACTTCGCAGAGTACACGGCCAAGATCGAGACTCCGATCTCCGTCGATTACCGCGGGTATCAGGTCTACAAGAACCCGTCGGCGAGTCAGGGACCGGCGGAGCTGATCGCGCTGAACCTGCTCGAGGGGTACGACATGAAGAAGCTGGGGCTGAACAGCCCCGACTACATTCACACCAGCATCGAAGCGATCAAGCTCGCGATGGCCGACCGCGAGAAGTTCATGGGCGACATGGACTTCATCAAGATTCCCTACGACGCGCTGCTGTCGAAGGACTACGCGCGCGAGCGGCGGAAGCTGATCGCACCGCAGCAGGCGTCGCTGGAGCTGCGGCCGGGATCGCCGCAGCCGCGCACCAGCGATCAGCCCGAGCGCGAGGTTCACGTCAACCTCGAAGGCGAGAGCGATCACGAAGGCGACACCAGCTACATCGCGCTCGTCGACAAGGATCGCAACATGGTGAGCTTCGAGCCGAGCCTGCACAGCGGCTTCGGCACGGGCGTCGTCATGGGCAACACCGGCATCATCTTCAATTGCCGCGGCGACTACTACTCGCTGATTCCGGGTGAAGCGAACGCGCTCGAACCGGGCAAACGGCCGCGCAGCACGCTGCAGAGCACGCTGGTGATGAAGGACGGCCAGCCGTTCATGATCACCGGCAGCCCCGGCGGCGACGATCAGGTGATGCGCACGATTCAGACGCTGATGAACGTCGTCGACTTCGGCATGAACGTTCAGGCGGCGATCGAAGCGCCGCGCTGGGCGACGCGCAGCTTCCCGGCGTCGCCGTTCCCGCACACGATGTATCCGGGCGAAAGCTCGGTGGAGTCGCGGATTCCGGAAGCGACGCGTCAGGCGCTCATCGCGCGCGGCCACAAGCTCCGCGTCGTCGGTCCGTGGACCCAGGGATCGAACGGCGCAATCGTCGTCGGTGCAAACAGCGTCCTCAGCGCGGGTGCCGATCCGCGGGTCGAAGCGTATGCGTGGGCCTGGTGATTGCGGATTGAGGATTGCGGATTGCGGATTTATTGAGGATTGGCGATTGGAGATTGAAGATTTGCCCAACGGGAGGTGCCCATGGAGTTGCTGCTCGGGTCTCACGTTCGCGAACACGGTCATCGCGTGGGACAGCTGGCGGGATTTGAGCTCGAGCTCGCCGGTCTGAAGATTCG
>Ga0075435_100003013_pt1 | contig 11340 bp, 10 predicted proteins | sample RhiMethybrSRZTD4_FD_75302 | JGI IMG/M metagenome (GOLD analysis project Ga0075435, IMG submission 75302) | Populus rhizosphere microbial communities from Tennessee, USA - Rhizosphere MetaG P. TD hybrid SRZTD4 | ecosystem: Host-associated > Plants > Roots > Rhizosphere > Soil | place: USA... | reverse complement strand
ACTCGAACGCCGACACGTATCGGACGTTCTGGGCCGAGTTCGGCGCGGTGATGAAAGAGGGCTTGCTCGGCTTCGAGGAAGGCGCCGAGCGCGTGCTGGAGCTGGCGCTGGCGCCATCCACCTACGTGCCGGCGGGGCTGACGTCGCTCGGTGACTACGTGGCGCGCATGAAGGAAGGCCAGGAGGCGATCTACTACATGACCGGCCCCTCGACGGCCGCCGTGGAGCGCTCGCCCCAGCTCGAGGCCTTCCGCGACAGGGGCTACGAGGTGCTCTTCTTCACCGACCCGGTCGACGAGCTCTGGCTCCGGCTGCCGCGCGAGTTCGATGGCAAGAAGCTCGCCTCGGCCGCCCAGGCCGACATCGCGCCCGGCTCGACCGAGGAGACCAAGCAGGCGGAGGAGCAGCGCGAGGAGCAGGAGGCGAGCTTCAAGGATCTGCTGATGGTCCTGCGATCGAAGCTCCAGGACGAGGTCAAGGACGTGAAACTGTCGAAGCGCCTCATCTCGTCGCCCGCATGCCTCGTCGGGGAGGCGACCGAGCTGTCGCCGCACATCGCCGAGCTGCTTCGCCGGACCGGCCAGGACGTGCCGAAGGTCAAGCGCACGCTCGAGCTGAACGCCGGCCATCCGCTGCTGCCGAAGCTCCGCGCGATCGTCGAGCGGGACCGGAACGATCCCGCGCTGGCGCAGTACGCCGAGCTGCTCTACGGCCAGGCGATCCTCGCCGAGGGCGGCCAGCTCCCCGACCCGGCCGCGTTCAGCCAGCGCGTCGCCGAGCTGCTGCTGCGGGTGGTGTGAGCACGGACAAGCACTGGCTCGCCGTCGTCGTGACCGTCGGCTTCAGCGCGCTGGGCGTCGTCGCCGACTACTTCCTGAAGCTGGCCAGTGCCCATGACAACGTACTGAAGACGCCGGCGTTCTACGTCGGCTTCGTGATCTACGCCTCGACAGCGTTCGGCTGGGTCTTCGTCATGAAGCATCTCAAGCTGGCGACGATCAGCGTGGTGTATTCCATCTCGATGGTGCTGCTCCTCACGGCGATGGGCCTGGTGTTCTTCCGGGAGTCGCTGAGCTACTCCGAGGTCGCCGGGCTCGTCATGGCGATCGTGTCTTTGATCCTGCTCATGCGCTTCGCCTAACATGAAGGCATGAACGCTTCGATACGCCGCCTCCCGAGGTCGAGGATCTGTTCCAGCGCATCTGGGGCGTGGGGCCGCGCGTGGAGGAGCCGGTCTGAACCACGCGGAGGGTCCTCATGAGCCCATCACGTCGCTCCCCTGCTCGTACCGGCCGCGGCGCCGACCTCGATGCTGCCGCCAAGCGACTCCTCGCCGAGGGCGCGGCCGAGCACAAGGCCGAGCATGCGCTGCTCGCCCGGCGGATGCTCGACCGCATGCGGCGCACGGTTCCCGGCGCCCGTCGTCGGGACGCCCTCTTCCGACGCGTGGCCGCCCGCGTGGGCTTCGATGCCTCGGGGATGACCGCGCTGCACGCCCGCGACTACGAGACGGCCAAGAAGCAGGTCGCGGCGCAGCGGCAGGCCGTCCGCGCGCAGCTGCGCCGTCGCGTGGTTGAGCAGCAAGCCTTGCTGCGTCACGTGCTCGAGAACCGTGAGCGATTCGAGCACCGGAGCAGCAACCCCATCACGCAGATCTGCGTGTGGCGGACCTCCGCCCCGCCTCCCGCTACCGTGGAGACCGACGCGGGCTCGGGCGGCTCCGTCGACGTCGACCCCGCGATGCAGAGCGCCAATCCCGTCGCCGGCACGAATCGCGTGACCCTGAGCGCAGTCTGTCGCGGCGTCTGCCTGGTCACCCTACGGACCCACCACCTGTTCGAGTCGACCGCGCCCCATGACGGCGTCCTGAGCGTGAGCGCCTTCTTCGCGCCCGTGGGCAGCTACAGCTTGACGGCGGCCGGCGGCTGCTTCGGCGCTCACGGCCTGTCCTTGCTCGACCTACGAGCCCGCGTCAAAGTCCGGGTTCGGAACGATGCCGGGGACGTCATCCGGGCGCCGAACCCCGGCTTCTCGCTGATCGTGCACGATCAGACGGACGCCGGATGCGAGGCGGACGCGAGGGCCGGTGCCTTCGACCTCAACGCCGAGGCCTTCGAGGCGTCGCGACCGCGTGTCATGAACGTCCTCAGTGGCGATCGCATCCTCGTGACCGCGCAGTACAACCTGCTCGTGTCCACGACCACGCTGGACGGAGCCTCCGGCGCGGAAGCCGACTTCGACCTGTCGTCGGCCGGCCACGGCCTCAACGTCCCCGTCGTGCTGATGACCGTCGAGGACTGAGGGCCCGTGCAGATCCTGTAGCCCGTTGTAGTCCTGACGGCGCGCGCCACGGTGACACCGCTTCGCGGTCGGAGCTGTCCAAGTGGAAATGGTCTGGTCTCCGGATTCCGATCCCAGCGTCTGGCCGCGATAGTCCGCGTGCTCGTCGGGGGACGTGATCCACTTCCCAATCGACATGCCGTGAATCGACCCCGCCAGCGCGGTGTGCTCAAAGCTTAGGCGTCGCCGAAAGCACGAAGCCTGCGCCATGAGCAGGCACGACGGCGGCGCCGTCGATGTCATTGATTCCACGTAGGCCGGTGTGGAACACCGTTTGCTCCAGTCTGCGCCGCCGACAGATCTTCCTGGAGGAGATTCATGACCCGACGCCGCGTCGTTATCGTCCTCGCCACCATCCTCGCTCTCGGCTTCGGGGCCAGCAGCGTCGTGCTGTCGCAGAGCGCCCCCGGCAAGGTCGCCATGCTGCTGCCGGGCAGCGTCAACGACCAGAGCTGGAACGCCGCGGGCTACGCCGGGCTTCTCAAGCTCAAGGACACGGGCGCGGAGATCGCGTACTCGGAGAACGTCCAGGCCGCCGACCACGTCGAGGCCATGAAGGACTACGCGCGGCGCGGGTTCAGCCCGGTCATCGGCCATTCCGGCCGCTTCCTCTCCGCGGCTCAGCGGGTCGGTCCCGAATTCGGCAAGACCACCTTCCTCGTCGGCTCCGGCTCTGGCGGGCAGGCCAACGTCATCTCGCTCGACGTCGCCAACGAGCAGTACGCCTACGTCGTCGGCGTGCTGGCGGGCAAGATGACGAAGACCGGCAAGGTCGGCGCGGTGGCGGGGCTGGAAGGCCTGCCCAACATGATCGCCAGCATGGGCGGCTTCCGGCTCGGCGTGAAGAGCGTCAAGCCCGACGCCGAGGTGAAGATCATCTATCTGCAGTCGATGGAGGATCCGGCCGCGGCCAAGGAGGCGACGTTCTCGCTCATCGCCGGCGGCGCTGACGTCATCGGCGGCAAGCTCAACGCCGGCCACGCGGGCATCATCCAGGCCGCCAAGGAGAAGAACGTCTACGCGACCGGACGCTCGGTCGGCCACACGGCGATCGCGCCCGAGCGCGTGCTGACCAACATCGACGAGAAGTGGGCGGACATCTACGTCGCCGCCGTGACCGACCTGCGCGCGGGCAAGCTGACCGGTCACTACATCCCCTACGGCTACAACACACCGACGGGCGGCGCCGACCTCCGCTATTCATCCGACCGCGCGCTGAACCCCGTGGTGCCTGCGGCGGTCGCCGCCGAGCTCGAGACCGTGAAGAAGAAGATCGCGTCCGGCGATCTCAAGATCAAGCCGACCAAGGAAGACGCGCGCGGCGGCGTCTGAGCATTCCCCGACCGCGATGAGCGTGCACGGAGCAACGATGCTCCGCATGCAGGGGATCTCGAAGTCGTTCGGGCCCGTGCACGCCAATCGGTCGATCGACCTCGAGATCCCGGCCGGCCGCATCGTCGGCCTGCTCGGCGAGAACGGCTCGGGCAAGACCACGCTCATGAACGTCCTGTTCGGCATGGTCGCGCCCGACGCGGGCTCGATCGTCTTCAAGGGACGCCCGCTGACCGGTCACTCGCCCCGAGAGGCGATCGCCGCCGGGATCGGCATGATCCATCAGCACTTCATGCTCGTGCCGGCGATGACCGTGACCGAGAACGTCATGCTCGGCTGGGAAGCGACCGGACGCTGGCTCCGTCCCGCCGCGGTCGCCGCGCGCATCCGTGGCGCCAGCGCCGCCTACGGTCTCGGTCTCGAACCGGACGCGCGGGTTGAGCTCCTGCCGCTCGGCGCCCAGCAGCGCGTGGAGATCGTGAAGGCCATCCTGCGCGGCGCCGAGCTGCTCGTCCTCGACGAGCCGACCTCGAGCCTCAGCCCGCCCGAGATCGCGAGCCTGCTCGGCGTGCTGCGTCGACTGCGCGACGAGGGCCGCTCGGTCATCTTCATCTCCCACAAGCTCGGCGAGGTCCTGGAGGTGTGCGACGAGGTGATCGTCCTGCGCGACGGCCAGGTCGCCGGCCGCGCCGAGGTCGCCGGCATCGGCCGCCGCGAGCTCGCCCACATGATGGTGGGCCGCGACGTCGGCGCGCCCATCGACCGGGTGGCGCGCGCGCCGGGTGATGAGCGTCTCGTGGTGGCCGATCTCGCCGCGTCCGATGCGGCGGGCGTCGAGCGGCTCCGCGGGGTCAGCTTCTCCGTGCGGGCCGGCGAGGTGCTGGCCATCGTCGGCGTCGACGGCAACGGCCAGGCCGAGCTGGCCGGGACGATCGCGGGCGTCATCGCGCCCTCGCGCGGCGCGGTCTTCGTGGACGGGGCCGACGTGACGGCCGGCGGCGTCGCCGCACGCCGCGCCGTCCGCCTCGCTCACGTTCCCGCCGACCGGGCGACGACGGGACTGGTCGCCGAGATGACCGTCGCCGAGAACCTCGCCCTGCGCGCGTTCGACGATCCACCGTTCCGTCGCGGTCCGTGGCTCGATGCGGACGCGATGAGCGCGCTGGCGCGTGAGCGGATCGCGGAGTTCGCCATTCGCGCCTCGGGGCCAGGAACGGCGGCGAGCACGCTGTCCGGCGGGAACCAGCAGAAGATCGTGCTGGCGCGCGAGCTGGGCGGCCGGCCCGGCGTTCTCGTCGCCGAGCAGCCGACGCGTGGCCTCGACCCCGGCGCCACGCGGTTCGTGATCGATCAGGTGCTCACGCTCCGCGAGGCGGGCGGCGCCGTCGTCTACATCTCGACCGAGCTCGAGGAGGCGCTCCTCGTCGCCGACCGGATCGGTGTCATGTACGGCGGCCGCATGGTGGGCCTCGTGCGACGCGAGGACGTCGACCTCTCCCGCCTCGGCCTGATGATGGCCGGCGCGCTGCAGGAGCATCCGGACGCCGCCGCGCTCTACGGCGTGCGCGCGCCGTGAGGGCGGCGCTCGCCGTCCTGCTCGCGTTCGCGCTGACCGCGCTGCTCATCATCGCCGCGGGGAAGAATCCCCTGCTCGCCTACGCGGCGCTCGTGCGTGGGGCGATCGGCTCCTGGGATCGCGTCGGCGTGGGGCTGAACAAGGCCACACCGTACATCCTGACCGGCGTCGGCGTCGCGCTGTGCTTCCGCGCGAAGGTCATCAACATCGGCGGCGAGGGCCAGATCGCGCTGGGCGGGCTCGCCGCGACGTGGATGGCGCTGACGTTCCCCCGGATCCCGCCCATCGTGCTGCCGCTGCTCGCGCTCGCCGCCGGTGCCGTGGCCGGCGCGGGCTGGGCGGCGGTGGCGGCGGCCGTCCGGCTACGGCGGGGCGTGCACGAGGTGCTCGTGACGCTGCTGCTCAACTTCGTCGGCGTGCTGATCGTGAGCGAGGCGCTCCAGGGCAGCCTCGGCGAGCCGGGCGCGGGCTTCCCGCAATCGCCGTTGCTCCCGGCCGCGACGTGGCTGCCTCACCCGCTGCAGGGCAACGATCTCCACGTCGGCATCCTCGCCGCGGTCATCGCGATCCTCGCCGGGCACGCGCTGCTCTGGCGGATGCCATTCGGCTTTCGCCTGCGAGTCATGGGCGCGAGCGTGCCCGCCGCCGTCTACGCGGGCATCTCGCCGCCGCGGACGTTTCTCGGGGTGATGTCGCTCGCCGGCGCGCTCGCCGGGCTCGCCGGCGGCATCGAGGTGCTCGGCGTCCACTACCGTCTCATCGACGGCTTCTCGCATGGCTTCGGCTTCAACGCCGTCGCCATCGCGCTGCTCGGCGCGCTCAACCCCGTCGCGATCCTGCCGGCGGGGCTCTTCTTCGGGTTCCTCGAGACGGGAGCGCAGGCGATGCAGCGGGCCGTCGGTGTGCCGACGCCGCTCGTCTCCGTGATCCAGGGCCTCACGATGGTGTTCATCCTGTCCGCGATGGGCGTCTCCGCCCGTCGTCCTCGCGTGTGAGGCGATGGACTCGGTCGCTGAATTGCTCGCCGCCTCTCTCCGCATCGCGACGCCGCTGCTCTTCGCCGCGCTCGGCGGGATCCTCTCGGAGCGCGCGGGTGTCTTCGCCGTCGGCCTCGAGGGAATGATGCTCACGGGCGCCTTCGCGGGTGTGATCGCCACCCACGCGCTCGGTCACGCGGGACTCGGTCTCGTGGCCAGTGCGGTGGGTGGCGCGCTGCTCGCGGCGATCGTTGCGATCGCGACCGTGAGGTTCTGCGCGGACCAGATGGTGACCGGCCTCGCCGTCAACATCCTGGCGCTCGGCCTGACGAGCTTTTTGCTGCGCGGCCTCTTCGGCCGCGGTGAGGCGCCGATCATTCGCGTCACCCCGCTGGCGCCCCTTCCGATCCCCGCGCTGAGCGATATTCCGATCGTCGGCCCGCTGCTCTTCCGTCAACCCGCGCTCACGTACGTCGGCCTGGCGCTCATCGTCGCCATGTTCGTCCTCCTCCACCGGACACGCGCCGGCCTCACGCTGCGCGCCGTCGGCGAGAACCCGACGGCCGCGTTCGCCGGTGGCGCCGATCCCCTCCGCGTCCGAGCGGTCGCCGTCGTCTCTGGAGGCGCGCTCGCCGGCATCGGCGGCGCCGTGCTGTCGTTGCAGCAAGTCGGGACGTTCACCGACGGGATGACCAACGGCCGCGGCTACCTGGCGCTGGCCGCCATCATCGTCGGCCGCTGGTCCCCTGCCGGCGCCTTCGTGGGCTGCCTGCTCTTCGGTGCGACCGACGCGCTCCAGCTCCGCATCCAGGGCCTCCGCCTGCCCGTCAGCTCCTACGTGATCCAGATGCTCCCCTACGTCGTCTCCCTCGCCGTGCTCGCCGGCCTCGGCCGCGGCGCTAAACTACCCTCCGCCATCGGCACCCCGTTCGTCCGTCGCTGACGCCCGAAAGGAGAACCACCGTGCAACGAGTCGACGTCCACCGCTTCCCCACGTCTGCCCCGGACGACGTCTCCGGCCTCGCCTCGATGCTGGACTCCGGCGCCATCGACCCCGGCAACGTCATCGCCGTCCTCGGCAAGACCGAGGGCAACGGCTGCGTGAACGACTTCACGCGCGGCTTCGCGACGACGTCCTACGCCGGCCTGCTCGCCTCGCGGCTTCGCACCTCGCCCGCCGAGATGGAGAAGCGTGTGCAGTTCATCATGTCCGGCGGTACCGAAGGCATCATGACCCCGCACGTCTCGGTGTTCGTGCGCCGCGACGTGCCGGGCGGCCGCCGTCCAGGCAAAGGCCTGGTCGCCGGGATTGCCAGCACGCGAGACATCGAGCCCGAGGAGCTCGGCACGATGGCCCACGTGCGCGAGGTCGCCGCCGCCGTGCAGCGCGGGATCGCCGACGCCGGCATCACCGATCCCGCCGACGTGCACTTCGTCCAGATCAAGTGCCCGCTCTTGACGGCCGAGGCGATCACCGACGCGACGGCCGCCGGCAAGCGCGTGGTCACGACGAGCACGTACCCGTCAATGGGCTACTCGCGCGCCGCCGCCGCCCTCGGCGTCGCTCAAGCCCTCAACGAGGTCGGCGCGTCCGCGCTGAGCGACGCCGTGATCGCCAAGCGCTGGGATCTCTTCTCGCGCGTCGCCTCGACGTCCGCCGGCGTCGAGCTCGCCCACAACGAGATCCTGGTCCTCGGCAACGCGGAGCGCTCCGCCAGTGACCTCCTGATCGCACACGACGTGATGGAGGACGCCATCGACCAGTCCGCCGTCCGCCGCGCCATCCGCGCCGCCGGGTGCGAGACCAACCCCGACCGCATCCTTGGCGTCTACGCCAAGGCCGAGGCGTCTCCGTCGGGGCGCATCCGCAACCGGCGCCACACCATGATCGACGACTCCGACATCAACCACACCCGCCACGCCCGCGCGGTGGTGAGCGCCGTGATCGCGTCCGTCGTCGGCGACCCGATGGTCTACGTCTCCGGAGGCGCCGAGCACCAGGGGCCGAGTGGCGGCGGGCCTGTCGCGGTCATCGCGCGCCGCGCGTGAAGCCGGGTGTAGAGTGACATTCGAACACCAGACCGCGACCTGCCCGTGGCGGAGGGAGGTCCATGAACCACGACCTCCAAGACAGCGATGTTTCGACCGTATTGAGCGAGATGTCGCTCCTCACGGAGGAGACGAAGCGCGTGTTCGGCTCGCTCTCGGGGCAGCAAGTCAACTGGAAGCCGAGCGAGGATGACTGGAGTATCGGCCAGTGCTTCGATCATCTGCTCATCTCGAATCGGCCGTACGTTGTGTTGGTCGAGGAGCTTCTGGCCGGCCGGCGCCCCAGACGTGCCTGGGAGCGCGTGCCGCTGGTTCCCCGGCTCTTCGGCAGACTACTCATCAACACGCTCCGCCCCGACTCTGGACGCACGTCCAAGGCGAGACCCGCCTTCCGCCCTTCGACGAGTCACATCCCTCCGTCGATCATCGCGACGTTCCTCGACCAGCAGGAACAGTTACGGCGTCTCATGGAAACGAGCCACACGCTCGATCTGGATCGGATCGTCATCACGTCGCCCGTGGTCAGCTTCGTGACGTACAGCTTGATGGACGCCTGGCGCATCATCGTCGTCCACGAGCAGAACCACTTCGTCCAGGCGACGCGGGTCATGGAGTCGCCCGGTTTTCCGGTTTGAAGATGAAATATGAAGATCGTGAGTGAATTCGCCCGTGCTGATCAGCTGTTGCGCGACGCGATCGGGACGAGACGGCTCGTGAGCTTCACTCTTCACGGCCGGCGGCGGATCGGCGAACCGCACGACTATGGGATCATCGACGGCGTCCGTCGACTCTTCTTTTACCAGGTGGGCGGCGAAAGCCGATCCGGCCGACCCTACGGATGGCGCTGGGGCGACGTCTCGAACATCTCCGACCTGAAGATCCTCGGCGAACGATTCAGTGGACCGCGTCCTGCGCGGTCCGGCCGGCACGTTCGCTGGGATGTGCTCGTTGCCACCGTCTCGCCGAGGCTCGGGCCTCACCGAGCGCCGGGCGGCTGAGTGGCGGCGCCGGCCAACGTGCGATCGGGTGGCCTTCCACACGTTCAAGGAGGAATCGTGAAGCGTCGACTCATCAGTTCGGGATCATCGTTTGAGCGTGAAGTCGGATACTCGCGGGCGGTCGTCGATGGGGAGTGGATCTTTGTCTCTGGGACCACGGGGTTCGATTATCGGGCGATGACGATCTCGGACAGCGTAACCGAGCAGACTGAGCAGGCACTGAAGAACATCCAGTCGGCGCTCGAGCAGGCCGGGGCAAGCCTGCGGGACGTCGTACGCGTCACGTACATTCTGCCGCGGGGTGAAGACTTCCCGCAGTGCTGGCCCATTCTTCGGAAGTACTTCGGCGAGGTGCGGCCCGCGGCGACGATGATCTCCGCGGGACTGGCCGACGCGCGGATGAAGATCGAGATCGAGGTCACGGCGCGCCATCAAGCCGAGGTGTGATGCGGCGGCTATTCCGGCTGACCGGCGGCATCTGACGCGAGTCGCGGGCGGCGCGCCGCTCCTCGCGTAGCGCTCTTCTCAGCCTCGTCCACCGTCCACGTCGCGACGTCGATTGCGGCGCCGCAGTCGTCGCGCCCGTCGGCGTCGCCCGCGCCCTCGACGAGGTCCCCGGCGCCGCGCTCAGCGACGGCGCGATCGCCGAGCGTTACGGCCTCGTCTCACGGGCGGCTTCGACGTGGGCCGGCGTCGAGCTCGCATGTGGTGTAGCTCACGCCAGCGCGACTCCTTCTCCCAGAGGATGTCGCGCGACTCCGTCGGCCGTTGAAATACACACTGGAGATGTGTATTGTATCGCTGTGGAACGCCGCGTTTTCTATCGCCGCATCAACATCACGCTTCCTGAGACGGCGTTGCGGATCGTCGACCGAGTCGCCGCGCGCGGCAATCGAAGCCGGTTCATTGCCGAATCCATCAAGCATTACGCCGCTGAAACTCGCAGGGCAAAGCTGAGAAAGCGCGTCAAGGCGGGCGCCATCCGTCGAGCCGCGCGCGACCGATCTGTCATGGCCGAGTGGTTCGGTATCGAAGAGGAGGTCAGGCCGCGGCAGCGCAAGTAGTCATTCCGCGCCGGGGCGACGTCTACCTGGTCTCGTTCGATCCCACGCTCGGAGCCGAGATCCGGAAGACGAGGCCCGCCCTGGTCATCCAGAACAACGTCGCAAACCGCTATAGCCCGATCACCATTGTCGCCGCCATCACGTCGATGATGGACGCCGAACTCTATCCATCGGAGGTCATCGTGCGGGCACGCGAAGGAGGTCTGATGAAGGACTCCGTGGTCTTGCTGAACCAGATCCGGTCCATCGACAAGGCGAGGCTGGTTCGCCGGCTAGGGCGTCTAGGGTCGCAGACGATGTCAGCCGTGGACACCGCCCTGGCCGTCAGTCTCGGTCTGGTCCGGCTCTAACGCTTGCCTAGTCCCTGCTGACCGTCGGTATCATGCGCGCACCCAGCGCCACGCGCATTCGGTCGCGTAGCGCCCGCGTCGCCGCCTCGTCCACCGCCCACGTCGCGACCTCGATCACCACGCCGTAGTCCTCGCGCGCCGATCGCGGGCTCACGAGCTCGTTGCGGACGTCGCGGAGCACGCGCGCGGGAGCGCGCTCGAGCGGGTCGCCCCAGCCGCCGGGGCCCGCCGACTCGCAGACGAGCACGTCGCCGCGCTTCATCGTCATCGTGAACTTGCCGGGCAGCTCGCGGTGCTCGCCGTCGGGGTTCAGCACGTTGCGCGACGGGCGGCCCGCGCGGCCGCCGAAGAGGCCGTACGGGCGAAAGTCGTGGCGATCCGCCCGGACCTGCAGCACCGCTTCCTCCTCGAGCAGCTTGTAATCACGACGGATCGACGCGCCGCCGCGGTACTTGCCGGGGCCGCCCACGTCCTGGATGAACTCGGTGCGCAGGATCTGGAGCGGCTGCTCCGCCTCGGTGATCTCGACCGGAGGCAGCGACATGTTGGCCATCAGGTTCGCGTTGCCGTCGAGGCCGTCGGACCAGGCGCGGCCGCCCCAGGCGGAGCAGACGAACTCCACGAAGATGAAGGGCTTGCGCTGTTGATCGTAGC
>Ga0075435_100003011_pt1 | contig 11342 bp, 6 predicted proteins | sample RhiMethybrSRZTD4_FD_75302 | JGI IMG/M metagenome (GOLD analysis project Ga0075435, IMG submission 75302) | Populus rhizosphere microbial communities from Tennessee, USA - Rhizosphere MetaG P. TD hybrid SRZTD4 | ecosystem: Host-associated > Plants > Roots > Rhizosphere > Soil | place: USA... | reverse complement strand
GCCGTGCGGCCAGTGCTTCTACTGCCTGAACGGATCGCACTCGCAGTGCGGCGGCGCGGTCGGCGGGTGGAAGTTCGGCAACACGATCAACGGCGCGTGGGCCGAGTACCTGCTCGTGCCGGACGCGCGCGCCAATCTCGCGCCGATCCCGCGCGGCCTCAGCGACGAGGACGTCCTGCTGTGCCCGGACGTGTTCTCGACCGGCCTTGCCGGCGCCGAGCGCGCGAACATCCGCGTCGGCGACAGCGTCGCCGTGTTCGCGCAGGGGCCGATCGGCTTGTGCGCGACGCTCGGCGCGAAGCTGAGAGGCGCGGCGCTCATCATCGCAGTCGATCCGCTCGCGAGCCGGCTGGAGGTCGCCCGGCGGTTCGGCGCGAACGTCACGCTCCCGTCGACCACCGCGGATCCGGTCGCCGAGATCAGGCGGCTCACCGACGGACGCGGCGTCGACGTCGCGATCGAGGCGCTCGGGCAGCAGGAGACGTTCGAGCACGCGCTGCGATCCATCCGTCCCGGCGGCACGCTGTCCAGCCTCGGCGTCTACTCCGGCAAGATCGTCGCGCCGCACCAAGCGCTGTATGCCGGCATCGGCGATCAGCAGATCGTCACCACGCTCTGTCCCGGCGGCAAGGAGCGCATGCGGCGCCTGATGGCGATGATCGCGAATCGCCGTGTCGATCTGTCACCGCTCGTGACGCACCACTTCGGGCTCGACGAATTCCCCGAGGCGTTCGAGCTGTTCAGCAGTCAGCGCGACGGCGTCCTGAAGGTCGCGCTGCACCCGACCGTTCACGCCGATCGCACGCCGGGCCCGGGCCGCGCGCGCGAGATCAGCGCGGTCTGCTGACGCGAGAAGGGGGGTCGGAAGGGATTTCGCGTGGCAGCAAGCTGCGATGAAAGGCAGGTCCCGATGAAATCGAACGCCACGATCGCAGAGGTTCTCTTCGTGCTCGCCGCTTGGATGGCCGCTGTCGGCGCGCCGCGGATCGCGGCGGCGCAGCCGGCCACCACCCGGTGCGCCGCCTGTCATTTCGCGAACATGTCCGAGGTGCCGTCGCCCGAGCGGCTCGCCGACTGGCAGCGCTCCGCGCACGCGCGCCACGTCGTCGGCTGCCACGAATGCCACGGCGGCGATCCGTGGGCGGTCGTTCCGCGCGACGCGCACCGCGGAGTCGTCGCGGCCGGTCAGCTGTCGAGCCCCGTCAACGCCGCCAACGTCGTCTGGACCTGCGGGCGATGCCATGAGGCGAACGCGCGCGCGTTCGAGCGCAGCACGCACCGCGCGTCGGCGGCGCGCGGCGGCGAGGCCGCGCCGACGTGCACGACGTGCCACGACACGATGCGCGCCGCGGTCCCGTCGCCGTCGGCCCTCGAGGCGCGGTGCGCCGCGTGCCATCCGGCCGATTCGGCGCGCGGCGAATACCCCGCGCTGATGCATGAGGGCGTCGAGGCGCTGAACGCGCTTCGCGTGCGGATCGACGCGCTCGACGACGCGGTGGCGCGGGTGCCGGAGCATGGACGCCGCGTCGAGCTGCTCGTCGCGCTCAACAACGCGCGCGGGATCGTCGCCGCGTCGATTGCCGCGATTCACACGTTCGACATCCAACAGGTCAACGAACGGCTGACGATCGCGCGGCGCGAGATCGACGCGCTGGCGGCGGCGACGTCCACGGCCGTCAGCGATCGATGAGGAGACCGCCGTGACTATCAGAGTCCGTCTTGCGTGCGCGACGCTCGCCGCCGCCGCGGCGATCGCGTGCGCGACCGAGGCGCGCAGACGCGAGGGCCGCGCCGAGCCGCCTGCCGGACGGCCGCCAGTCGCGGTGACCGTGGCGCCGGCTGCGATTGAAACCGTCACCGACGCGATCGACGTCGTCGGATCGCTGTCGCCGAAGTTCTTCGCCGACGTGAAGGCGGAGGTCACCGGTGTGGTCGCCGCCGTGCACGTCACGGAGTGGACGGCGGTGCGCGCGGGGCAGCCGCTGGCGCGCCTCGACAGCGCCGAGACCGACGCCGCGATCCAGGCGCTGCAGGCGGCCGCCGCGCAGGCGGCCGTCGCGCAGACGCGCGCCCGCCGCGAGGACGACCGCGCGCGGGAGCTGCTGCAGTACGGCCTGATGACGACGCAGGCGGCCGACGAGGCGCGCTCGGCGCTCGAGGCGGCCGACGCCGCGGTCGCCGCGGCGCAGGCGCAGATCCGAACGGCCACTGCGCGGCTCGCCAAGTTCTACATCAACGCGCCGATGAACGGCGTGATCGCGATGCGGCGAGTGAACGTGGGCGACCGCGTGGAGAACATGGGCGGCGGCGAGCCGATGTTCCGGATCGTCGACAACCGGCTGCTGGAGCTGACCGTCACGGTGCCGTCGACGCAGGCGGCCGCCGTCCGGGTGGGGCAGCCGCTCGAGTTCACCGTCGACGGCCTGGCCGATCGCCGCTTCGCAGGTCGCGTGATGTTCATCAACCCGGCGGTCGACGAGGCGAGCCGATCCGCGCGGATCGTCGCCGAGGTGCCGAACGCCGGCGGCGCGCTCAAGGGCGGACTGTTCGCGCGGGGCCGCATCGTCACCGCGACGCGGCCCGACGCCGTCGTCGTCCCGCGCGAGGCGCTGCTCGACTGGAACACGGCGGCGCGCACCGCGCAGCTGTTCGTCGTCGACGCCGACGGCGCGTGCGCCGAGGCGCGGCGCGTCCGCGTCGGCCGGACGACGGCCGCGGGCGTGGAAGTCGTCGAGGGGCTCGCCGCCGGCGAGCCGGTCGTCACGCGCGGCGCGTTCGCGATCCGTCCCGGCGACACGGTGACCGTCGCGCCCGCGCGCCGCGAAGGCGCGTAAGACGATGTTCCTCTCGAATCTCTCGATCAAGCGTCCGGTGTTCGCGACGGTGTTGATGCTGTCGCTGCTCACGCTCGGCGCCGCGTCGTACCGGCGGCTTCCGATCGATCTGTACCCGAACGTCGAGATACCGGTCATCACGATCGTCACGGTCTATCCGGGCGCGTCGCCGGAGACCGTCGAGCGCGAGGTCTCGAAGCGGATCGAGGAGGCGATCAATCCGATCGCCGGGCTCCGCCACGTCGGGTCGACGTCGCGCGAGGGGAGTTCGCAGCTGTTCGCGGAGTTCGAGCTCGAGGTGAGCGTCGACCGGGCGGCCGAGGAGGCGCGCACGAAGATCGCCGCCATCCGGGGCGATCTGCCGCAGGCGATCCAGGATCCGATCATCGGCAAGCTCGACATCGGCGGCATGCCGATCATGTCGCTCGCGGTTCGATCCACGTCGCTCGCGCCGCGCGATCTCACGGCGCTCGTCGAGCAGAAGATCGCGCGGCGGCTCGAGAACGTCGCCGGCGTCGGCAAGGTCGACCGCGTCGGCACGGTCGATCGCGAGATCGCGATCGCGGTTCGCACCGATCGGCTCGACGCGCTCGCGATCGGCGTCGACGAGCTGATGGGCGGACTCGCGCGCGAGAACGTCGACACGCCGCTCGGCCGCGTGACGGGCGCAGCCCGCGAGACGTCGCTGCGGATGCAGGGCAGGGCCCGGACGATCGGCGAGCTCGCCTCGACGACGATCGCCGCGCGCGGCGGACGCCCGATCGCGCTCGGCGAGCTCGCCGACGTGGTGGACGGCGAGGAGGAGGCGCGCTCGCTCGCCTTCGTCGACGGCCGGCCGGCGATTGCGCTCGACGTGCTGAAGCAGAGCGGCGCGAACGCCGTTGCGGTGGCCGACGCGATTCGCGCCGAGGCGGCGCGGCTCGCGGGCGAGCTGCCGGCCGGCACGACGCTCGACATCGTCCGCGACGGCTCGACGATGATCCGCGAGTCGGTCGCCGACGTGCAGCAGACGATGGTCGTCGGCGGGCTGCTGACGATCCTCATCGTGTTCGTCTTCCTCAACTCGTGGCGGTCGACGGTCATCACCGGCCTGACGCTGCCGATCTCGGTGATGTCGTCGTTCATCGTGATGAACTTCGCCGGCATGACGCTCAACGTGATGACGCTGATGGCGCTCTCGCTCGCGATCGGCCTCCTCATCGACGACGCGATCGTCGTGCGCGAGAACATCGTGCGCCACCTCGAGCGCGGGGAGGATCACTTCACGGCGGCGCGAGAAGGCACGAGCGAGATCGGGCTGGCCGTCCTCGCGACGACGGCGTCGATCGTCGCGGTGTTCATCCCGGTGGCGTTCATGAAGGGGATCGTCGGACGCTTCTTCTTCGCCTTCGGGATCACCGTCGCGTTCGCCGTGCTGGTCTCGCTGTTCGTGTCGTTCACGCTCGACCCGATGCTGTCGTCGCGGTGGATCGATCCCGACGTGGCGCGAGCCGGGCGCCGCCGCCTCGTCGCCCGCGCGCTCGATCGGTTCAACCGATGGTTCGACCGCACGGCCGACCTCTATCGGGGCGCGATCGGCTGGGCGCTGCGGCACCGGCCGTCGATCGTCGGCGTCGCCGTCGCGGCGTTCGTCGGCGGCCTCGGCGTGATGGCCCACCTCCAGAGCGAGTTCTTCCCGCCGTTCGACCAGGGCGAGTTCGTCGTCTCGTTCACGGCCGCGCCGGACGCCTCGATCGACGAGACGAGGGGACGGCTGGACGAGGTGATCGCGGCGCTGCGCCGCTTCCCCGAGGTGACGCGGCTCTACGCGAGCATCGGCGCCGGCGACGCCGGCACGGTGCGCGACGCGCGCGTCTACGTCAAACTCTCGGACCGCGCCGCGCGCGTACGCGGACAGCAGGAGATCGAGCGCAACGCGCGCGCGCAACTGCTTCGCATCCCCGGCATCGTCGCGTCGCTCGGCCGGGCGGACTCGCTCGACAACCGGAAGCCGCTGCTCGTCAGCGTCCGCGGCGAGGACATCGCGCGGCTGAAGGATTATTCGCAGCGGCTGAAAGGCGATCTCTACCTGGTGCCGGGGATCGTCGATCTCGAGGCGACGCTCGAGCAGGATGCGCCGGAGTACCGGCTCGTCGTCGATCGCGAGCGCGCGGCCGACGTCGGCCTCCATAGCGGCGCGATCGCCGGCCTCGTCGCGCCGCTAGTCGGCGGCCGCGTCGTGACGACATTCGAAGACGAGACGGGCGAGGCGCGCCACGTGCGCGTGCGCCTGCCACAGGGGCTGCGCGAGGACGCGTCGCAGGTCGAGCGCCTGCGCGTCGTGGTGGCGCGCGGCGGGCAACCGGCGCTCATCCCGATCGGCAGCGTCGCGCGGTACGACCTCGGTGCGACGCCCTCGGAGATTGGCCGCATGGATCTGTCGCGACAGGTGACGGTGAGCGGCAACCTCGACGGGCTGCCGCTCGGCACCGCAGTGGCGCGCGTGCGCGCTGCGACCGACACCCTGAACCTGCCGCCCGGCTACCGCATCGTCGTCTCGGGCGAGAACGAGGCGATGGAGGAGTCGTTCCGCTACATGGGCGAGGCGCTCGTGCTCGCGATCGTATTCGTCTACCTGATCCTCGCGGCGCAGTTCGAGTCGTTCCTCGATCCGCTGTCGATCATGTTGTCGCTGCCGCTGTCGATCGTCGGCATGGCCGCGACGCTGCTCGCCACCGGCGACACCGTCAACATCATGTCGCTCATCGGGCTCATCATGCTGATGGGGCTCGTCACGAAGAACGCGATCCTCCTCGTGGACTTCAGCAAGGTGCTGCGCGCGCGCGGCCTCGATCGCACGCAGGCCGTCGTCGACGCCGGCCGCACGCGGCTGCGCCCGATCGTCATGACGACCGCGGCGATGGTGTTCGGGATGTTGCCGCTCGCGCTCGGGTTCGGATCGGGCGGCGAGATGCGCGCGCCGATGGCCCGCGCGGTGATCGGCGGGCTGATGGCCTCGACGCTGCTGACGCTCATCGTCGTGCCGGTCGTCTACACACTGCTGGACGATCTGGCGGAGTGGCTGCGGCGGCACCGGAAGGCGGCGCATACCGCGGCGGCCACGGGCGCGGCGCTCTTCGCGCTTGCGACGATCGGTGCAGGCGCCGCGCGCGCGCAGGATCCCGCGCGCGAGACGAAGACGATCGCCCTCGAGGAAGCGCTCGCGATCGCGTCGCAGCAGAACCGCGACGTGCAGAAAGCGATCGAGTACCAGAACTGGGTGCACGGCAAATACGTCGAAGAGCGCGCGTCGGCCTTGCCGCAGGTGACCTTCTCCGGAAGCCTCGTGCGGCAGTTCGACGACACGCAGAGCCGGCTGTTCGGCGCCGTTCCGGGGTTCGGATCCACGTCTGGGAGCGGCCCGAACCTCCAGGAAATCTTCGGCGGCCGCCAGGACGTCCGGTTCGCCGAGCTGAAGATCACGCAGCCGCTCTTCTCGTGGGGACAGGTCGGCGCGGCGGTGCGCGCCGCCCGCGTCGGCTACGCGCTCGCCGAAGGGCAGCTGCGCCGCTATCGCCAGGCCGTGGCGAAGGACGTCTCGACGGCGTTCTACGACGCGCTCGTCGCGCGCGAGCTCGCAGGGCTCGCCGAGCAGGACGTCGCGCAGAAGCAGCGCCACCTCGACGAGACGGCGCGCCGCCGCGCGATCGGCACGGCGACCGACTACGACGTGCTCGCCGCGCGGGTGGCGCTGCAGAACGCGCGGCCGGCGGCGATCCGCGCGCAGAACGCGGTCCGCACGAGCCGCGATCAACTGCGCTTCCTGCTCGCGGAAACGGCGCCGAATCTCGAGGTCGCCGGCACGCTCGCCGTGGACGTCGCGCCGCCACCGCCGTACGACACCGTCGTCGATCGCGCGCTGCGCAACCGCCCGGAGCTTGGCGAGCTCGCGAGCCAGCGCAACATCTACACCGAGCTCGTGACGATCGCGCGCGCGACGGGGAAGCCGCGGGTCGACTTCGCCACCGCGTTCGGCAAGCGGAGCCTCGGCCTGCCGTCGCTGTCGTCGACCGGGACGACGTGGAACACCGCGCTCGTCGCCACCGTGCCGCTCTTCGACGGGATGCGGACGGACGGACGCGTCGCGCAGGCGCAGACCGAGCTGTCGCGCATCAAGCTCGACGAGCTGAAGCTGCGCGAGGCGGTCGCGCTCGAGGCGCGGACCGCCGTGAACGCGGTCGCCGAGGCGGTGGAAATCGTCGCCGCGAGCGCCGGCACCGTCGATCAGGCGGAGCGCCTGCTGTTCCTCGCGGAGAAAGGCTACGAGCTCGGGGTCAAGACGCGGCTCGAGGTGCAGGACGCGGAGATGAACCTGCTCGCCGCGAAGACGAATCTCGCGCGCGCGCGCCGCGACTACCACGTCGCGCGCGTCGCGCTCGCGTGGGTGAGCGGCACGATCGAGGTCAACCCGCCGGCGCCGTGACGCGGACATCGCCTCCGGCATCCGGGACGGCTGTTCGCAACGGCCGTCGCCGCCGCCGGTCCGGCACCCGTGCCGCGATTCCGGCGGCCGACCGGGCGCATCGCTTCAAAATCGCCGAATCGCCGTCGTGTCGCGTGGCACTGCGGTTGCTCATCGTGCTCACAGTGACGCGGAGGTTCGTGCATGACCTTTCAGTGTCCCCACCCTGATCGCGAGTCCGGATCGTTCTCCCGCCGCGACTTCGTGCGGCTCTGCACGATGGCGGCCGCCGCGATCGGGCTCGGGCCCGCCGCCGCCGAGCGCTTCGTCGAGGCCGCCGAGCGCGGCGCGAAGCCGTCGGTGATCTGGCTGCAGTTCCAGGAGTGCACCGGATGCACCGAGTCGCTGCTGCGAACCTCGCACCCGGCGGTGGACGATCTGATCCTGGATTTGATCTCGCTCGACTACCACGAGACCCTTTTCGCGGCCGCCGGTCATCAGGCGGAAGCCGCGCTCCGGCAGGCGATGCGCGCCAACGCCGGCAAGTACGTGTGCGTCGTCGAAGGCGCGATCCCGACCAAAGAGAACGGCATTTACTGCATGATCGGCGGCCGGACCGCACTCGACATCCTCAAGGACGTCGGCGGGCAGGCCGGGGCGGTCATTGCCATCGGCTCGTGCGCATCCTGGGGCGGGGTTCCCTCCGCCGACCCCAACCCGACCGGCGCGGTCGGCGCGCACGAGATCCTGAGGGGCAAGGCCGTGGTGAACATCCCCGGCTGTCCCGCCAACCCATACAACTTCCTCGGCACGGTCCTGCAGTATGCGACCTACGGCACGCTGCCGGCGCTCGACAGCGACAACCGCCCGAAGTTCGCCTACGGACAGACGATTCACGAGCAGTGCCCGCGGCGCGCGCACTTCGACGCCGGCCGCTTCGCGCAGCGGTACGGCGACGAGGGCCACCGCAACGGCTACTGCCTCTACAAGCTCGGGTGCAAAGGGCCCGTGACGCACGCCAACTGCTCGGTGCAGCACTTCGGCGAGGTGGACGGCGCGTGGCCGATCGGCCTCGGCCATCCGTGCTTCGGCTGCACCGAGCAGCGCATCGCGTTCCGCGTGCCCCTGCATACGACGGTGGACATTGAGCGGCCGATGCCGCCCGACACCTACGCGCCGATCCACGCGGCGCAGGGCCGCGTGAGCCCGGTCGCGACTGGCGTCGCCGGCGCGATTCTCGGCGGCCTCGCCGGCGCCGGCTTCATGGCGTCGAAGAAGTTGTCGGACGACAGTCGCCCGTCGCCCCCGCCGGCGCCTGCGGCGGAGCGCACCGACGCCGAGGCGTAGCGATGGGCATCACGCGACGCGCGGCGCTGCAGGCGATGCTGACGGCGGGCGCCTCGGCGGCGGGCGTGCGCCCGGCGGCCGCGGCGGTGGTGCCGGCGCCGCCGGCCGACGCGCTCGGCCTCCTCTACGACGCGACGCTGTGCATCGGCTGCAAGACGTGCACGGTGGCGTGCCGCGACGCGAACGGGCTCGAGCCCGACACGACGGCGAGCCCCGATCGGCTCTACAACGCGCCGGTCGATCTCAGCCCGCGGGCGAAGACCGTGATCAAGCTGTACGCGAAGGGGGCCGTCCGCTCCTACGTGAAGGCGCAGTGCATGCACTGCGTCGACCCCGCGTGCGCGAGCGGCTGCATGCTCGGCGCGCTGCGGAAGCGCGAGCACGGCATCGTGACCTACGACCCCGACCTCTGCATCGGCTGCCGCTACTGCGAGGTGGCGTGCCCGTTCGGCGTGCCGAAGTTCGAGTTCGCGAAGGCGGCGCCGAAAATCGTGAAGTGCGAGCTGTGCAGGGAACGTCTGGCAAGTGGAAAGGAGCCGGCGTGCACGGAAGTGTGCCCCCGCAACGCGGTCGTCTTCGGACGCCGTGCGGAGCTCTTGACGGAGGCGAAGCGGCGCATCGCGGAGACTCCCGGCCGTTACGTCCCGAAGGTCTACGGCGAGACCGACGGCGGCGGGACGCAGGTGCTGTATCTCTCGCACGTGCCCTTCGACACGATCGGGCTCCCGGCGCTCGGCGACGAGCCGGCTCCGCAACTGTCGCGATCGATTCAGCACGGCGTGTATCGCGGGTTCGTCGCGCCGGCGGCGCTCTACGCGGCGCTCGGCATCGTGATGGTGCGCAACCGGAGGCGCGATGACAGCGCGCGCTGAATCGATCGGCGGATCGCTCATCACGCCGGCGACGCGCGCGCTCGCGGCGCTCGTCGGCCTCGCCGCGCTGACCATCCTGTGGCGCCTCGTCGCTGGCCTCGGCGCGACGACCGCGCTCAACGACGGTTACCCGCTCGGACTGTGGATCGCCTTCGACGTGGTGACCGGCGCGGCGCTCGCGACCGGCGGCTATGCGATCGGCATCCTCGTCTACATCCTCAACAAGGGCCGCTACCATCCCCTGCTGCGACCGGCGGTCCTGACCAGCGCGCTCGGCTACACGCTCGCCGGCGTCGGCGTGACGCTCGACGTCGGCCGCTGGTGGACGATCTGGAAAGTGCCGATCTATTTCTGGCGCTGGAACTTCAATTCGGCGCTGCTCGAGGTGGCGCTCTGCATCATGGCCTATATCGTGGTGCTGTGGCTGCGGCTCGCGCCGGCGCTCCTCGATCCGGTGACCAGCGGCTCGAGCGATCGGTTGCGCCGCGCGGTCGCCACGTTCACCTCGGCGCTGGACCGTCTGACGATCCCGATGGTCGCGCTCGGCCTCCTGCTGGCGACGATGCACCAGTCGTCGCTGGGGACGCTGATGCTGCTCGCGGGATCACGGCTGCATCCGCTGTGGCGGACGCCGCTCCTCCCCCTGCTGTTCCTGATCTCGTGCGTGGCGATGGGTTTCGCGGTGGTCGTGTTCGAATCGGCGCTCTCGAGCGTCGCGTTCAAGCGGCGGCCCGAGACCGACATGCTCGCGTCACTCGCCGGCATGATCGTGCCGGTGCAAGCCGCGTTCGTCGTCCTGCGCGCCGGAGATCTCTGGTGGCGCGGCATGCTCGGACAGCTGGCCGCCCGCGACGCGCGCGCCGCGATCTGCGTCGTCGAGCTCGCCGTCTTTCTCGCCCCAGTGGCAATGCTCGCCCCGGTGCAGCGCCGCCGCGACCTCGGCGCGCTCGTGCGCTCCTCGATGGTCCTGATCGCGGGCGGCGCCCTATTCCGGTTCGACACGTACCTGGTCGCGTTCATGCCGGGAGCGAACTGGTCGTACTTCCCGAGCGTGCCCGAGCTGGTCGTCACCGTGGGCCTCGTGGCGTTCGAGGTGCTCGCCTACATCGTGCTGGTGAAGACGTTTCCGATCCTCGCCGCCGAGCCGCGCGTCGAAAGGCAGGCCGCCTGATGAGCACGCACATCACCGTCGATCCGGTGACCCGCATCGAAGGGCACTTGCGCATCGACGTCGAGATCGACGGCGGCGTGGTGAAGAAGGCGTGGTCGTCGGGGCAGATGTTCCGCGGGATCGAGCGGATTCTCATCGGACGCGATCCGCGCGACGCCTGGCTGTTCACCCAGCGCTTCTGCGGCGTGTGCACGACGGTGCACGCCATCACGTCGGTGCGCGCGGTGGAGAACGCGCTCAAGCTCGAGATCCCCGCCAACGCGCAGTACATCCGCAACCTGATCGTCGCCGCGCACGCGATGCACGACCACATCGTGCACTTCTATCAGCTCTCCGCGCTCGACTGGGTGGACGTCGTCTCGGCGCTGAAGGCGGACGTGCCAAAGACGGCGGCGTTGGCCGCCAGCCTGTCGGACTGGCCTGGTAACAGCACGCAGCAGTTCCAGGCGGTGAAGGACAGGCTGGCCGGCTTTGTCGCGAAAGGGCAGCTCGGGATCTTCACCAACGGCTACTGGGGCCATCCGGCGATGAAGCTCCCGCCGGAGGTGAACCTCCTCGCCGTCTCGCATTACCTGCAGGCGCTCGACTACCAGCGCAAGGTGAACCAGGTGGTCAGCATCCTCGGCGGCAAGACGCCGAACATCCAGAACCTCGCCGTCGGCGGCGTCGCGAACGCG
>Ga0075435_100003009_pt1 | contig 11347 bp, 6 predicted proteins | sample RhiMethybrSRZTD4_FD_75302 | JGI IMG/M metagenome (GOLD analysis project Ga0075435, IMG submission 75302) | Populus rhizosphere microbial communities from Tennessee, USA - Rhizosphere MetaG P. TD hybrid SRZTD4 | ecosystem: Host-associated > Plants > Roots > Rhizosphere > Soil | place: USA... | reverse complement strand
CCGTCCTGATCAGCGGCGAGACCGGCACGGGCAAGGAGCTCGTCGCGCGGGCGATTCACAAGCGATCTCGCCGTGCGTCGCGGGCGTTCGTGGCCGTGAACTGCGCGGCGATCCCGCGCGACTTGATTGCCTCGGAGCTGTTCGGCCACGAGAAAGGGGCGTTCACCGGCGCCGTTCAACGACAACTGGGTCGGTTCGAACTGGCTGACGGCGGAACCATTTTCCTCGACGAGGTCAGCGAGCTCTCGTCCGACATGCAGGTCAGCCTGCTCCGCGTGCTGCAGGAGCGCGAATTCGAGCGCATCGGCGGGCGGCCGACGATTCACGTCGACGTCCGCGTGATCGCTGCGACGAATCGTGACCTGACCGCAGCCGTGGCCGGCGGAAGTTTCCGCGAGGATCTCTTCTACCGGCTGAACGTGTTTCCGGTGGCGATGCCGCCGCTGCGCGAGCGGCCGGAAGACATTCCCGTGCTCGTCGAGTACTTCATCGATCGCTACGCGCGGAAGGCGGGCAAGACGATCCGCCGCGTCAACAAGCGGACGCTCGATCGCCTGCAGTCGTATCCGTGGCCCGGCAATGTGCGCGAGCTGCAGAACGTGATCGAGCGGTCGGTCATCGTGTGCGACACCGACGAATTCAGAATCGACGACAGCTGGTTGTCCACCGGGCCTGCCGTAGAAAGCGGGCTCGCGCTGTCCAGCGCGCTCGCGGGCCACGAGAAGACGATCATCGAAGACGCACTGCGCGCGAGCGGCGGCCGCGTGTTCGGGCCGTCGGGCGCGGCAGCGCGGCTCGGCATTGCGCGCTCGACGCTCGAATCCAAAATCCGTTCGCTGCGGATCAACAAGAACCGCTTTCGCGGACGACCGGCAAAGCCGTAATCAGTTTGGCAGGTTGAGCTTCTTCAGGAGCACGTCAAATCGCGGGTCGTTGCGCAAGCTCTTCAGGAGTGGCTCCACTCTTGTACACATCATGCTGGGATCACGTTGGGCATAAGCTCGGTCCAGCCACTCGAACGCTTCGTCGGTCTGGCTCCGGAAAGCATAAGTCGTGGCGATCTCGAACGCATTACTGGCATGGTATTTCGTCATCAACTCATTCAATGCGGCGTCCGACTCCTTTTTCCGGCCAAGCGCGTAGTACGTAAGCGCATAGAGATAGGCACGGTGGGCGTTAATTCTTACTCGCTCGATTTCACCCAAAGCATCTTGTGGCCGCCCCTGCAGCAAATAAGTTCGGCTTAAAATGATCGGGCTGGACCAATAATCGGGGTTCACTTCGAGGGCCTTCTTGCTATCGGCTGCGGACTGGTCCAGCCGCCCCATAAAAAACTCGGCTTCTGCAAGGTCCTCCCAACTACCTGCATTCAGCGGATCCAAGTCAACACCTCGGTGGGCAAATTGAAGGGCCTCGTCAAAGCGGCCGAAGCAGGCTGCCGCGAGAGCCGCCAGACCTAGATATTCGGGATTTCCCGGTTCGAGTGTCACCGCCCGCCGGTAGGAAGCATCCGCTCCAGCCCAATCGTAATCGACCGTGTACTTAAGCCGTCCCGTTTGGGAATGGGCTACGGCCAGGTTCGGGTTCAACGACAACGCTCGTTCAACGGCTTCACGTGCAAGCCGCCGACCCTCTTCCATCGGGATCAGACCCTCGTTGGCCTGCCAATTGCGCGCCCGGGACAGGTATGCCCAAGCCAATGCATAGGAGGGATCAAGCTGGGTTGCTCGTTCGAAATACGTTGCAGCCATGTCCGCATCTTTGTCGGTGCTGCCCTGAAAGAAATGGTACCCCTGCAAGTAGGCATCAAAGGCTTCCGGATTAGCGGGATGCGACTGAGCGAGCGCTGCTTCCTGTGTCGATGTCAGACGCAGCCGAATCTGCTGCACCACAGCCCTGGCCACATCGTCTTCGACCATAAAGAGGTCGTTCATCGGATAGTTGTAATCCTGTGACCACAGGTGAGTCTGATCCTTGACCTGAATAAGTTGCGCAGTCAGTCGAAGTTGGTTCCCGCTCTGGCGCAGGCTGTTCTCCAGCACATACTGCACGGAAAGATCGCGTCCAATCTCGTCGAGGCGCGCGTCCTTGTGCTTGTATCCCATGACCGACGTTCGCGCGATCACACCCAGCTGTCCCGGGTCGAGCCGGCCCAATTGCGATATGGTTTCCTCGGTCAAACCGTCCGCCAGATAGTCCTTCTGCGGATCGCCCGTGAGATTCTCGAACGGCAGTACCGCGATCATGATTCGTTCTGATGCCGCCCGTTCCGCAACTCGAGAGTGCCGCCAGGACACGTAGCCGGCGCCGATCAGAATCAAGACCGATGCGCCGACCACGGCCGGTGTCCACCAGCGCCAGGGTGCCTTCGGAACCGCCGCGCTCGCCGCACCCTCGAGGATGGCTTCTGGCACTTCGGCAACCGTGACCGTCCCGGTGAACTGGTAGCCCTTTCGGGCGACGGTCACGATCAGGCGATTGTCTTCTGAGTGGTCCCCGAGCGCCTTGCGTAAGTGCGAGATGTGTTGTTTCAGATTCCCTTCTTCGACGAACGTGTCGCCCCACACGGCGTGCAGCAATTCTTCTTTGGTGACCACGCGATTCGGGTTTTGCGCCAGGAAGATCAGGACATCGAAGGCCTTAGGCGTGAGGGAGACAGGTGTATCGGCGCGAGACAGCGTACGCCTCCGGGAATCGAGCGCGAACGGGCCGAAGCGGTATACGTGACTCATTTACCGTTTTTCACCGATTTTTACCGTCGTCTGAACGACTTCTCACGTCCGCTCCCCGAGAATGCGCGTCGGAGTTTAGAGGCAAACGGTCACCGCATGAACGCATCAGCCGGCGACATCGCAATCCTTCTTCCAGCGTCCGGGATTTCGCCAATTGGTGAAATCCCGGTCAGTCAACGATCGCCCAACCTCTTTAGATTCAGCGCTTGGCACTGGCGTTGTGATTGCTCTTTCAACTGCGGTTCCATGCTGAAGATTCAGCGCACGGCAAACGGCGACGTCGTGTTTGCCGTGAGCGGCCGGCTCGACGCGGGCAACATCAGCGAATTGTCGGCGCTCCTCGCCGCGGAGCCGGGTGGCCAGACTCGCGTCCTGGATCTCAAGGACGTCGTCCTCGTCGACGGCGACGTCGTTCGTTTCTTGAGCACGTGCGAAGCAGACGGCATCGTACTGCGGAACTGTCCGCCCTACATCCGGGCGTGGATGGCGCGCGAAGGAGAACGGTCGTGATCTCGCTGATGGACAGCAGCGCCGACGACACGATTGATGACGGCATCATCGGTCGAAGCACGGTGATGCGCGAGGTCGTCGACTATGTGCGCATGGTGGCGGCAACGGACTCCACCGTCTTGATCTGTGGCGAGACCGGCACAGGCAAGGAGCTCGTGGCCCGCGCCGTTCATCGTCTGAGCGGTCGTCGGGCGCACGCGTTCGTCACGGTCAACTGCGCGGCGATTCCCACCGCGCTGCTCGAGAGCGAACTGTTCGGCCACGAGCGGGGCGCGTTCACCGGCGCTGTGGTTTCGCGGATCGGGCGGTTCGAGCTGGCGAACCACGGCACGATCTTCCTCGATGAAGTCGGCGAGGCGCCGCTCGAGCTGCAGCCGAAGCTGCTGCGGGTCCTGCAGGAGCGCGAGTTCGAGCGCCTGGGCAGCCAGCACACGATCCAGACGGACGTTCGGCTCGTTGCGGCGACGAACGCAAACTTGTCCGGAATGGTGGCAGCGAAGCGCTTCCGCGCCGACCTGTACTACCGGCTCAACGTATTTCCGATTCAGGTGCCACCGCTACGCGAACGCCCGGAAGACATTCCGGTGCTGGTGCGGCATTTTGCGCGCGAGGCGGCACGGCTGATGAACCGTCGGGTGTTGTGGGTGTCGCCGCACGCAATGGACGCGCTCCTCTCGCACTCGTGGCCGGGAAACGTCCGCGAGCTCCAGAACTTCATAGAGCGTGCGGTCATTCGTTCGAACGGCGACGAGCTACGGGTGCCGCTCGAGGACCTCGAGGAGGACGCCGAGGTCGCAGACCGCGCGGCCCCAGGGACACTCGACGAAGCCGAGCGTCTGCACATTCTGGAGACGTTGAAGAAGACCCGCTGGGTGCTGTCCGGGCCGCGCGGCGCGGCGCAGCGATTGGGGATCAATCGCAGCACCCTGCAGTTCCGGATGAAGAAGCTCGGCATCGAGCGCCCGGCACTCGCTCCCGAGGCGAGCGGGTCATGAATCGAAAGAGTCAACAGTCGACTCTCTAGGGTTTCCGATCGCTCGGCGCGTGGCATAGCATCACCTCTTTCACCCAGGGGCTCAGATGACGACCTGGATTCGCCTCATTGCGGCACGAGCGATGTGCGCCTGTGCAGCCGTCGCGTGGCTTGCGTGCGGCGCCGCCGCGTTTGCTCAAACACCCTACGGTTCTGTTCGGGGCTACGTGCACGACGAACAGCGGGCTGTTCTGCCGGGCACGACCGTCACATTGACTGCGTCCGATGCTCCCGGGTCGTTCACAGCCGTCAGTGATACCCAAGGGCTGTATCGCGTCGTCGATGTGCCGCCCGGAACTTACACGCTGACCGCGGAGCTGGCTGGATTCGCGACGTTCAAGCGCGAGCCTGTGATCCTCCGAGCCGGCCTCAACGTGCTGCTTGACGTCGACATGAAGCTCGCCGCCCTCAGCGAGGCGCTCGAGGTCAAGGCAGAGCCGCCGCTGCTCGAGTCGAAACAGCCGCTTCAAGCGGTCAACATCTCGGGCGACTTCCAACGGAGCGTGCCGATTCTGCCTCGTCGCAACTGGGCCGACTTCATGATGCTCACGCCAGGCGTGTCGGTCGGCTCGAACAATGTCGCTCTTTTCTTTTATGTACATGGCGTCGATTTCGACGAGCACGTAATTCAGCTCGATGGCGCGGACGTGGCGTCTGGACAACAGAACCAGCTGTCCTATATCAGCCTCAACCCTGACGCTCTACAGGACGTCGAGATCAGATTGGCTGGCGTCGACGCCTCGTCTCAGATGGGCTACGGCGCGGCGATCAGCGCCGTCGCACGGTCCGGCACGAACCAGGTGAACGGATCCATTTCACAACTCCTTCAACCGAAGGAATGGAACGATCAGAACGTGCCGGGAGGTTCCTCTACGACGAGCCGGACCTCCGAAACCGATCTTTCAATCGGAGGACCGATTGCGCCCGACCGTCTGTGGTACTTCGGCACCTACCGGCGGTATTCGCAGTCGACTGGAATCAGCCGAACATCAGCGCAAATCGCCACGCTTCAGGCGCTCTCTGAGGGATTTGAGCCGTTCGACAATGCGATCGGCGGCAACTTTTTCGTCGGCAAGCTGACAGCCTCCCTTGGCCGTGGGCAGCGGCTCGAAGGGTTTTTTGAGCGAGACAACTCGCCGCAAGAAACCGCCTCGAACACAACGGCCGGCAACTACTTCAAACGGATCCAGGGTGGAAACGCGGCATCCGCCCGCCTCTTGTCTGTCTGGAGTCAGGCGGTGACGACCCGATTGAACCTGTCCTACAACGATAAGAGCCTTCCAACAGTGCCCTATCGAACGGATGTGCCTTCGCGAAACGTTTACGCCGGCACCGTACTGTCTGGTGGGAGGCTGGTTGGGTCGGGCCTGCTTGCGACGCTCGACAACAGCAGCAGCTGGCAAGACGTGCCGTATCGAAAGTTCACGGTGTCAGGCGACGCGACACTCCTCCGGCACGGTCCAATCGGCACCCACGAGTTTCAGATCGGAGCGTTCTGGCAGTCGGTCCGCGAAGAAGTGGACTTCCACTACGCGGCGAATGGGTTTTCGGTCGAAGACGATGTGCTCAGAGATCCCAGCGATCCAGCGGCCGGCGTTGTTCCGTTTCATCGCCAGGTGTTCGACGTGCCGTCGGTGAGAACGGCGCTCGGGCGGAGCCGCGACACGGCGTTCTACCTCCAGGACAGCTGGCAACCCATTCCCCGTCTGACAGCCGACATCGGTCTCCGCATCGAGTCGGTCAATCGCAGGGACGATCTCTTCGACGTCGTTTCCCAGAACAGCTCGCAGCCTGCGCCACGCGTCGGCGTGACGTACCTGTTGACGACGAAGGACGCTGTTCGTGCCACATACGCACGGCTCCACGAAGTGATGGCGGCAGGATCGGCATCGGTCGGTGCGACAGCGGCGGGATTCAAGGACCGCTACGATCCGAACCTGAATGGAAGCTTTGGAACGGTCTTCACCACGCCAGCGTCGAGCGCCGTCGCCGCCGATCGCATCATCGACCCGAACTACCATCAACCGTACGTGAACGAGACGTCGGTCGGCTATCGACGACAGTTGCCGGCGCTGGCCAGCCTCGACGTGAGCTACGTGTATCGGGAGACACGCGACAGGCCGGTCCTGATCGACACGAACGGTATCTACGCGAACGGTGTATTTCAGGGATACGTCAATCCGAACTTCAACCAGATTTATCTCGTCACCAACAATCGCTGGAACTGGCTGGGGTACTCTGGTCTCGACGTCTCTGTGGCAAAGCAGGCGGCGCGCGTGCAGTGGCTAGCAAGCTACAGCCACCAATGGCGCCATGTCGCGGGCACGTGGGTGCCGAACGACCCCGCGTCGTTCCTTCAGCCGGCGGCGTTTCCAAACGACAAAGGCATCGGGAACACCAAAGGTCCCTTGTCTGTGCCTATCGAGTCGAACAGCCTGTCCGGCACCTATATGGCGGGAGCGGGGCAGTGGCGTGATAACGTCGCGAGCCTCGGGGTGCATATCACCGGGCCGAAGGGTATTCGTGTGTCGCCTGTCGTCACATATCAAAGCGGGATATGGTCCGGTCCGGTCGTCACCAAGATAGCGGCGCCCGATCCGGCGTTCGGACCGACGACGCTCACCTTGAGCAACGGCCGTCTCGTGTCCAATCCTCTGGCCACGACGATTCGCTTCGCGTATCCGACACGCGCCGATGGGCAATGGGCGCCAAAGGGAATGTACAGCGTTAACCTGCAGCTCGGACGGGAATTCATCTTCGACGGGCGCAAGTTGATTGCCTCGCTGTCCGGATTCAACCTGACGAACGGCGACGCGCCGCTGCAGCTCGCTCCCGGCGCCAACCAGCAGTACAGCAACACGTACCAGCAGGGCTTCATCGTTCAACAGCCACGAGCGGTTCAAGCGCTGTTTCGATTCCTGTTTTGAATCCCAGTCGAACGCCTTGGATCGTGCTGGCTTGCGCGCTGCTCTGCAGTCCTCGTGCGTCTGCGCTGAATCCGTCGCTCGACATCAGTCAGTACGCGCATACGGCGTGGAAGGTCCGCGACGGATTTTCCAAGGGGCGGATCACGTCAGTGGCCCAGACACCCGACGGGTATCTGTGGCTGGGGACGGAATTCGGCTTACTTCGCTTCGATGGCGTTCGAAACGTACCATGGCAGCCGCCGGCGGGGCAACAACTTCCCAGCAGCTTTATTCGATATCTGCTCACCGCGCGCGACGGGACGCTCTGGATTGCCACCTTCAAAGGTCTCGCCAGCTGGAAGGACGGCACGCTGACGCAGTATCCGGAGCTGGCTGGACAGACTGTCGATACGTTGCTCGAGGATCACCAAGGCATCCTCTGGGTCGGCACGCAGGGCATGCCCGCCGGGATCCTTTGTGCGATTGAGCGTGGCCATACCGAATGCTACGGGTCGGACGGCAGTCTTGGTCGAGGCGTGGAGTCTCTGTATGAGGACCGGAAGGATAACCTCTGGGTAGGAGCGGAAACCGGGTTGTGGCGATGGAGGCCGGGGCCTCCGAAACACTATCCGCTGCCGAATGGAAGATTCGGCACATCCCAGATGCTGAATGAGGGCGACAACGGCGCGCTGTTGATCGCCACGGACAACGGCCTTCGACAGGTCATTGACGGGACGGTCCAGGCGTATCCATTGTCTACGCGGACGCCGTTCACGCCAACTAAGCTGCTCCGGGATCGCGATGGAGGTCTGTGGGTCGGAAGCATGAGCCAGGGTCTCGCGCATGTACGCGAGGGACGGGCGGATCGGTATACGCAGTCCGACGGTCTCTCAGATGATTTCATCAACAGGATGTTCGAGGATCGAGAAGGCAGTATCTGGGTCGTCACACGTTCAGGCATCGACCGGTTTCGCGAAATCGCCGCCGCCACCATTTCCGCGAAGCAGGGCCTGTCCAAGTTCGTCGACTCTGTTCTGGCCACCAGGGACGGTAGCGTGTGGATCGCCACCACTGCCGGCCTGTACCGGTGGGATGACCGGCACACGATCGTCGATAGTGGATTGCCCAGGAAAGTCTGGGAGTCCCTTTTTCAGGATCGCCGCGGGCGGATATGGGTCTCTGCGCTCGGTGGGATCGGCTACGTCGAGAATGGCCGGCTTGTTTCCGCACGAGGTGTTCCCGGTGGCGTGACTATCAGTCCCATCGTCGAGGACAATCAAGGGAATCTCTGGATCGCTAACGCGGAGCGCGGCCTTTTTCAGCTGCTCCGGAATGGGGACGTGCAACGGACTCCCTGGCCTCGTCTGGGACACCAGGACCATGCGAGCGCGGTGGCCGCGAATCCGTCGCGCGCCGGTCTCTGGCTTGGGTTCTATCAAGGTGGAATTATCTATCTTGTCGACGGAGAAATCCGTGCATCGTACGCGGCTCGCGACGGGCTCGGAGAGGGGCGTGTCAACGGCCTTCATGTCGATCGCGAGGGCACGCTCTGGGCCGCAACCGCTGGTGGACTCAGCCGGCTGAAGAGCGGCCATGTGACGACGCTGACCAGCAGGCACGGCTTGCCCTGCGATGAAGTGAATTGGGCGATCGAAGACGACGCCCATGCCTTCTGGTTGGCCACCGCCTGCGGCCTCGTGCGCGTTGCACGGCCCGAGTTGGATGCGTGGATCGCCGAAGCCGACAGAGGTAGCGATCCGAAGCGCACGATTCACGTCGAGGTGTTCGACAATTCCGACGGAGCACGAAGCCGGGCCACGGCGGCCGGCTACAGTCCATCAGTCGCCAGGTCCACGGATGGGAAACTGTGGTTCGTCACCGACGACGGCGTCGGCGTGGTCGACCCGCGGCACCTTCCCTTCAACAACCTGCCGCCCCCGGTGCAGATCGAGCGGATTGTCGCCGACCGCACTGAGATAGCGTTCACAGCAAACGGCGGCAGGCGTCTGCCGGCACTGACGCGCGACCTCCAGATCGAGTACACGGCATTGAGTCTTGTCGCGCCGGAGAAGAACCGTTTTCGCGTCAAGCTGGAAGGTTGGGATCGCGACTGGCAGGACGTCGGCACGCGCCGGCAGGCCTTCTATAACAATCTTCCGCCTCGCAACTATCGCTTCCGCGTGATTGCGAGCAACAACAGCGGCGTCTGGAACGAAACCGGCGCGTCGCTCGACTTTTCGATCGAGCCGGCTTACTACCAGACGACATGGTTCGCGGTCGCGTCGATCCCGACGACGCTCGCGGTGATCTGGGCGCTGTATCGGTGGCGCGTCCGGCAGGTCGCGTACGCGTACGAAACGCGCCTGCAGGAGCGGGTCAACGAGCGCACGCGCATCGCGCGCGAACTCCACGACACGCTGCTGCAGAGTTTCCACGGCCTGCTGTTCCGGTTTCAGGCGGCCGCCAACCTGCTCCCCGACCGGCCGGCCGACGCGAAGCAGAAGTTCGAGAGCGCGATCGATCAGGCGGCGCAGGCCATCACCGAAGGACGCGACGCCGTGCAGAACCTGCGGTCGTCGTCTGTCGATACACACGATCTGGCAGTCGCCATCGGCACGCTCGGCCACGAACTCGCCGCCGCGCAGGCGGCGACCGGCGACACGCGCGCGCCTGTCGTCGACGTCGCCGTTGAAGGCACGCCGCGAACGCTCCATCCGATCCTCCGCGACGACATCTACCGGATTGCCGGCGAAGCCATCCGCAATGCATTTCGTCACGCGCACGCACGCCACATCGAAGTCGAAATCCGGTACGACGACGAGCAGCTGCAAGTACGCGTGCGCGACGACGGCGAGGGGATCGATCAAGCCGTGCTCGAAGAGCATCGCGCTGGACATTTCGGATTGCCCGGCATGCGCGAGCGCGCTGAGGTCGTCGGCGGTCATCTCAACGTCTGGAGCCAGACCGGACTCGGCACCGAGATCGAGTTGACGATTCCCGCGGCCGCCGCGTACGCCACACCCCGCCCGCGTGGAGGCTTCGCGTGGTTCGTCAGGAAACGCGGGACGTCATGAGCGCGGAGCCGCCGCTCATCCGGATTCTCTGCGTCGACGATCATCCTCTCCTGCGCGACGGCATCGGCGCGCTGATCGACGGCCAATCCGACATGAAGGTCGTCGCCGAGTGCTCGAATGGCAGGGAAGCGATTCAGCAGTTCCGCGCGCACAAACCGGACGTCACGCTGATGGATCTGCAGATGCCGGAGATGAGCGGTCTCGACGCGATCATGGCGATCCGCGGCGAGTTTCCCGACGCGCGTATCATCGTCCTCACCACCTACGCCGGCGACGTGCAGGCATTGCGCGCATTGCAAGCCGGCGCCCGCGCCTACCTGCTGAAGAATCAGGTGCACAAGGAACTGCTCGACACGGTTCGCGCCGTGCACTCAGGCAAGAAGACGATCTCACCGCAGGTCTCGTACGAGCTTGCCGAGCACGCGACCGACGAAGCGCTGACGAAAGCGGAAGTCGACGTGCTGCGCCTCATCGCCGCCGGCAACGCGAACAAGCAGATTGCCGATCAACTGAGTATTACCGAGGACACCGTCAAAGGCCGCGTCAAGAACATCCTGGCGAAGCTGGGCGCGAACGACCGCACCCACGCCGCGATGATTGGTCTCAAACGCGGCATCATCGAACTTTAGAACAGCCAAACCGACCGTCACTCGAATGGGTCACCGCAGGACCCTTTCGAGTCTTTGCGAGTCGTTACATCTCCCGTAACGTCACACTTGGTGCGGCGGTTATTCTCGACCTTTGCGACGGGCCTGCCGGGCCTCGGCCTGCTGATCATGAGGCTCGTCGCCGGAGGCGTGCTCGTGTATCGCGGCGTCGCAGGCCTCGTGGGCGTGCTGTCGATCGGCCCGACGCCGGTGCTCGCCGCGAAGATCGTGCTCGGGTCTCTGCTGATCGCAGGCCTTTGGACACCGGTTACGGCGGTGCTCGCCGCCGCGCTCGAGATCGGGATCTTCGTTTTTCAGTCCGAGGATCCCTGGCTGCATCTTCTCCTCGCGACGCTCGGCATCTGTCTGGCGCTTCTTGGTCCGGGCGTCTGGTCCGTCGATGCTCGGCTCTTCGGCTGGAAGCGCATCTCGATCCGGGGCCGCC
>Ga0075435_100003008_pt1 | contig 11350 bp, 11 predicted proteins | sample RhiMethybrSRZTD4_FD_75302 | JGI IMG/M metagenome (GOLD analysis project Ga0075435, IMG submission 75302) | Populus rhizosphere microbial communities from Tennessee, USA - Rhizosphere MetaG P. TD hybrid SRZTD4 | ecosystem: Host-associated > Plants > Roots > Rhizosphere > Soil | place: USA... | reverse complement strand
AGCCGTCCGAGCTCTCGCCGGTCGTCGGCGGGCTGCTCTGGGGCGAGATCTTCACCGAGGCGGGGCTGCCCGCGGGCGTCCTGAACGTCGTCACGCACGCACCGGGCGAGGCAGGCCCGATCGGCGACGAGTTGACCGAGCATCCTGCGGTGCGCCGCATCAACTTCACGGGCTCGACCGCGACCGGACGGCGGCTCGCGGAGGCCGCGGGTCGCAACTTGAAGCGCGTCGTGCTCGAGCTCGGCGGTTACAACCCGCTCGTCGTGCTTGCGGACGCCGATCTCGACTACGCCGTCAACGCGTCGGCGTTCGGCGCCTTCCTGCACCAGGGGCAGATCTGCATGTCGGCGCGCCGCATCATCGTCGAGCGCCCGATCGCCGACGAGTTCACCTCCCGCCTCGCCGAGAAGACGAAGACGCTGAAGACCGGCGACCCGAAGGAGCCGTCGACGATCATCGGCCCGCTGATCAACGAGTCGGCGCTGCAGCTCGTCAAGGAGCGCGTGCAGGACGCGGTCGCGAAGGGCGCGAAGGTGCTCGCCGGGGGCGAGGCGGACGGTCCGTGCTTCCAGGCCACGCTGATCACGGACGTCCCGGAGGACTCCGAGTTCGCAAAGCACGAAACGTTCGGCCCGGTGGTTGCGATCGACGTCGTCGACAGTGCGGAGCAGGCGATCCAGCGTGCGAACTCGACGTCGTACGGGCTCAGCGCGGGGATCCTCACGGCAGACACCGACCGCGGCTTCGCGCTCGCGCAGCTGCTCGAGTCGGGGATCGTCCACGTCAACGACCAGCCGGTCGGCGACGAGCCGCAGATGCCGTTCGGCGGCGTCAAGGATTCAGGCTGGGGACGCTTCGGCGGACAGGCGGTGATCGAGGAGTTCACGGAGCTTCGCTGGATCACCGTGCAGAGCGGAACCGGCCACCCGTTCCCGTTCTAGGGGTAGTGCCCCTTCAGCAAATGTCCTCCGTGTCCCTGGCGGCTGCAAAGCTGCGCGCGGCCGCGTCCTCGGTCGCCCCGATAGGCAAAGCTATCGAGGCTCCCTGCGTCCTTGCCGCGCTTGCTTTTCGCTCGCCAGGAACGCGGCAACATTCGCTGAAGGGGCACTAGTTGTCGCCCTTCTTCTCGCGGATCGTCATCGCGGTCGTCCTGCTGCCGATCGTCCTCGGTGCGGTCTACCTGGGCGGCTGGTGGGTGTTCGCGCTCGTAGCGATCGCGTCGGCGGCCTCGCTGCACGAGTACTGGCTGCTCGCCCGGCCGCTGGCGCCGCTCGCGCCCGCGGGCTACGTCGGGACCGCGCTCGCGCTCCTCGGAGCGGAGATGTCGGGAGCGGTGTGGATGCTCGGCGGGATCATGTCGACGTTCGCGCTTGCATTCGGACTGAAGGCGATCTCGGAGGCGCGCGCCGCTGCGACGGGCGCGGTAAGCGCGACGGTGATGGGGACGCTCTGGATCGGCGGTGGGCTCGCCTTCTTCATCCTGCTGCGCGACCTCCCGGCACACGGACGGCTCGCGCTCGTGACCGTACTGCTCGCGGTGTGGGCAGGCGACACCTTCGCGTACTTCGCCGGGCGCCTGATCGGGCGCCACAAGATGGCGCCGGCCATGTCGCCTGGGAAGACGTGGGAGGGCTTCGTCTTCGGCTCGGCGGCGACGATCTTCGTCGCGTTCGTCGCACTGTACAAGCAGGATTTCCTGACCATCGCGCAGTCGATCGTCCTCGGCGTCGTGCTCGCCGTCACCGGGCCGATGGGCGACCTCTTCGAGTCGCTCCTCAAGCGCGACGCGGGCGTGAAGGACAGCGGTAGCCTCCTGGGCGCGCACGGCGGCATGCTCGATCGCCTGGACGCGTTCCTCTTCGCCGCCCCGGCGGCGTACTTCACGATCCTGGCCTTCGTGACGTGACGCTCGTGAACCTGGTTCGCGCGCGCCGTGGGGCGGGGTGAGACGGTCGGGCACACTGTGCCCATGACGCGGGTCGCGCTCCTGGGCGCCACGGGCTCGATCGGCCGGCAGGCACTCGAGGTGATCGACGCGCGCCCGGAGCTCGAGCTCGTCGCCGCGACGAGCGGGTCGACGGCGATCGACGGGCTCGCGCCGCTGACCCAGGTCGGCGGCGATGCGACCGAGCTGCTCGAGCGCGCGCGGCCGGACGTCGTCCTGAACGCGACGCTCGGCTTCGCGGCGCTGCCCGCGACGATGTGGGCGCTCGAGCGCGGCGTCACGCTCGCGCTCGCCAACAAGGAGAGCCTCGTCGCGGCCGGCGAGCTCGCCGTGGCCGCGCGGCGGCGCGGCGGCGGCCCGTTGCTTCCGGTCGACAGCGAGCACTCAGCGCTCTTCCAGTGCGCGCAGCTCGGCGAGCCGCAGAGCGTCGTGCTCACGGCGAGCGGCGGACCGTTCCGCGGCCGGGCGCTCGACGACCTGGTCGACGTGACGCCGGAGGAGGCGCTCGCGCACCCAACGTGGTCGATGGGCCCGAAGATCACGATCGACTCGGCGACGCTCGCCAACAAGGGCCTCGAGGTGATCGAGGCGCACTTCCTGTTCGGGCTGCCCTACGAGAGCATCGACGTCGTCGTGCACCCCACCTCCATCGTCCACGGGCTCGTGCGCTTCCGCGACGGGGCGTCGATCGCGCACCTCGGCTATCCCGACATGCGCGTGCCGATCTCGTACGCGCTCACCTATCCGGCGCGTGCCGAGACGCCGATCCCTCCGCTCGATCTCACGGCGCAGCCGCTCGAGTTCTTCGAGCCGGACGAAGGGACGTTCCGGATGCTGCCGCTTGCGCGCGAGGCGGGCGTGCGCGGAGGCACGTTCCCGTGCGCATACAACGCGGCAAACGAGGAGGCGGTGGCAGCGTTCGCCGCCGGCCGCATCGGCTTCCTCGACATCGCGGCGCTCGTCGCCGAGGTCCTCGGACGCGTCGACGGCTCGCCGGCCCGCGACCTCGACGAGCTGTACGAGGCGGACCGGCAGGCCCGCGAGCTCGTGGGAGCGACATGGGCCTGATCGCCGCGATCGTCGGCCTCGCGCTGATCGTGCTGATCCACGAGGCGGGCCACTTCTTCGCGGCTCGCTGGGTCGGCATGACGCCGCGCAAGTTCTACCTCGGCTTCGGGCCTCCGCTCGTGAAGCGGACACGCGGCGGCGTCGAGTACGGGATCGGCTCGCTCCCTCTCGGCGGCTACGTGAAGATCCCCGGCATGAACCGCCCGTCGCCGGGCGACCTGCGGCGGTTGCTCCCGCCGCAGGCGGCACAGGAGCACGAGGCGGAGCTGACAGCCATCGACAAGGCGATCGAGCAGGGCGACTACGACCGCGCGCACGAGCTCGTGCTCGACCTGAAGCCGTCGCTCGGCGAGACGCGCGCGTGGCAGGAGCTCGAAGGCTCGCTGGCCCGCGACGCGTACTGGCGCGCCGCCACCTGGCGGCGGCTCGTCGCGATCTTCGCCGGGCCCGGCGTCAACCTCGTCTTCGCGGTGCTGCTCTTCACCGCGCTCTTCCTCGTCTCGGTCACCCGCGACACGAACGTCATCGGGCGGGTCGTGCCGGGCACGCCGGCCGCCGCCGCACACCTGCGCGCGGGCGACCGCGTGATCGCGGTCGCCGGCGAGCGCGTGGCGCCGAAGGACATCCCCACGCACATCCGGGCGACGAATGGGCGGCCGTTCACCATCGTCGTCAAGCGCGACGGGCGCCGCCTCGTCGTCCCGCTGCGCGCGAAGAGCATCGACGGGAGCTACCGGATCGGGATCGCGATCGAGGTGCGTGACGGCCCTGGCGAGTCGCTGCCCGCGGCCGTCGGCGACGCGGTCGGGTTGACCGGCAGGATCACGGCCGACACGGTCCGCGGGATCGGGCACCTGGCCACGGGCCGCGACACGAACCAGGTCTCGAGCTCCGTCGGGATCGTGCGCGCGTCGGCACAAGCCTGGCGCGCCGGGCTGCGGACGTTCCTGTTCGTGCTCGGCCTCATCAGCCTCGCGCTCGGGCTGCTGAACCTGCTGCCGGTGCTGCCGCTCGACGGCGGGCACATCGTCATGGCGCTCGTCGAGAAGATCCGGGGGCGCACGTTCCCACAGTCCGTCTACATCCGCTATAGCGTCGTCGGGCTCGCGCTGTTCGCCGTCCTGATGTACTTCGGGTTGCGGAACGACATCTTCGGCCCCGGCGGCTGAGCACCGTGCCCGATCCCACCGCTCACGACCTGACGTTCCTCTTCACAGACGTCGAGGGGTCGACGCAGCTGCTCGACCGACTAGGCCCCGGCTACGGGATCGTCCTCGAGAAGCACCGCGCGCTGATCAGCGGCGCGATCGAGCTCAACGGCGGTCGCGTGGTCGACACGCGCGGCGACGAGTTCTTCGCCGCGTTCCCCGACAGCCGCGACGCCGTCGCGGCTGCCGTCGCCGCGCAGCGGGCGTTGCGGGAGGAGTCGTGGCCCGCCGGCGCGCCGGTCCGCGTGCGGATGGGCGTGCACTCGGGTCGTGCGCACACCGCCGGCGACGGCTTCGTGGGCCTAGCCGTCCACCATGCGGCCCGCGTGTGCCAGGCCGCCCGGGGCGGGGAGATCCTCGTCTCGGACACGGTCGTGGTCGACGACTTCGACCTCGTCGACATGGGCGAGCATCGCCTGAAGGGCATCCCGCGGCCGACGCACCTGTTCCGCATCGTCGCCGACGGCATCGACGCCGACTTCCCGCCGCTACCCGGCGCCGCGCCGGCGCTCGCCGCGCTGCGCGTCGCTCTGGCGGACGACTCCGTGCTCCTGCGCGAGGGCGTCGCGGCGCTCCTCGAGGAGGAGGGCTTCGAGGTCGTCGGCCAGGCAGGGACGGCGGAAGACCTGCTCGCGCTGGTCGACGAGGCGCTGCCCGACGTCGCGGTCGTCGACATCCGCATGCCGCCGACGAAGACCGACGAGGGGATCCGCGCCACCCACGAGATCAAGCGGCGCCATCCGCGCACCGGCGTCCTGCTGCTGTCGTCGTATATCGACGTGCGCAGCGCGGTCGACCTCTTCGCCGCCCAGTCGAAGGGGATCGGCTACATGCTGAAGGAGCGCGTGGCCGACGTCGACGACTTCACGGAGGCCGTGCGCCGCGTGTCCTCGGGCGGGACGGTGCTCGACGTCGCGATCATCGAGATGCTGCGGGCGGGCGAGCCGACCGAGCGCGAGCTCGCGATCCTGGAGCTCGCCGGCGAGCGCGAGCTCAGGGAAGCTTCTTCAGGTTGACCGCGCTCTGTTCGGCCGCGTGCACCACGGTCGGCAGCTGCACCGCGCCGAAGCTGTAGACGCCGCTCAACACGTTGCCGCGCACCTGGTAGACGAGCAGCGAGTCGAAGAGCAGCGGCTTCTTCTTGTGCGGGACCTTCTCGGTGATGTGATCGATGACGCCGACCGAGCCGGGCAGGAACTTCGACGACTTGATCGGATCGAAGCGGTTCCGGATCAGCCCGGCGCCGGGGATCGTGCTCTTGACGAATCCCTTCGGGCAGGTCGCGATCGCCTTCCGCAGCTCCTTCATCGCCTTCTTCGCCCAGCCGTGCTTGTAGTCGACGACCTCGTTCGAGAGGAACACGCCGGTGCCGTCGTTCCGGATGAACGAGACCTGGAGCCGGGCGACCCGCCTCCGCTCGCTTTTGAACGTGAACCCGCACACGTCGAGCGTGGCCTGGCCGCGCAACTCAGCGCCGTGCGGGATGTCGCGCACGATCGAGCCCGGGCCGACCTGGGCCGCCTTCAGCACGGCCCGGTTGACCGTCTTCTCCGGCCCGAACGCGAACGCCGCGGCCGCGAGGCACGCGGCGGCCACCGCCACGAGAATGCAACAGACTGCGCGGGTGCGCATCGTTCGAGCATAGGACGGCGTCGACCTCCCGTTGCCCCCCGCTAGGCTGGTCCCGTGGCCAGTCAGCGTTCAGTTCGCGTCGGCGGCATCCAGATCGGGGGTGGGGCCCCGCCGGTCGTGCAGTCGATGACGCTGACGAAGACACACGACGTGGAAGCGACGACGGCCCAGATCGCCGCGCTCGCGAGCGCGGGCTGCGAGATCGTCCGGGTGGCCGTTCCGAAGACGGAGGACGCCGACGCGCTGCCGCGCATCATCCGCTTCTCGCCGATCCCGGTGATCGCGGACATCCATTTCAACGCGAGCCTCGCGCTGCGCGCGATCGACGCCGGGGTCGCGGCCGTCCGCATCAACCCCGGCAACATCGGCGGCCCGGAGAAGGTCGAGCAGGTCGTACGGGCGGCCAAGGCGAAGGGGATCCCGATGCGCATCGGCGCGAACTCGGGATCGCTGCCGAAGCATCTCGCCTCGCTCGCGCAGGCAGACCAGGCCGAGGCGCTGGTCGAGGCGGCGCTGGAGGAGGTCAGGCTGCTCGAACAGCTCGACTACCGCGACTTCAAGATCTCGGTCAAGTCGAGCCACGTGCCGACGATGATCCGCGCGTACCGCCTGCTGGCCGAGAAGGTGCCCTACCCGTTGCACCTCGGGGTCACGGAGGCGGGCACACCGTACTCCGGGGCGATCAAGAGCGCCGTCGGCATCGGAGCGCTGCTCGTCGACGGGATCGGCGACACGATCCGCGTCTCCCTCACCGCGGACCCGGTCGAGGAGGTGAAGGCGGCGTACGAGATCCTGAAGGCGCTCGGCCTCCGCGAGCGAGGCCCGATCATGATCGCGTGCCCCAGCTGCGGCCGCGACAACGTCGGCGTGCAGCAGCTCGCGGAGCGGGTCGAGGAGCGCCTGCGCACGTATCCGGAGGCATTCGAGGTCGCGGTGCTCGGCTGCGCGGTGAACGGGCCGGGAGAGGCCGGCGACGCCGACTTCGGCATCGCCGGCGGCCGCGACGTCGGCTTCGTCTACGCCCACGGCCGGGTGCTGAAGAAGGTCTCGAGCGACATCCTCGTCGACGAGCTCTTCCGGGAGATCGACAGGTGGATCGCCGACGGCATGTACCGCCCGAAGCGGCTGAAGATGGCGAAGCCCGCCGCACTGGCGATGGCCGAGGCCTCCGCGATCCCGCTCGAGTCGTAGCGCCGCAAACGAGGTTTGTGTCGAGTCGACACAAGCTCCGGGACGCGCTCTGCGAGGCCCAGAGGCGCCTCGACGAGGCCGCCGCGGTTCGGAGCGTGCCGCCGGAGTCGGCCAGGTAGCCTGCGTCGGCAACATGCCGACGCGCCTCAGCCACTACTTCGCTCCGACGCTCCGGGAGGAGCCCGCCCAGGCCGAGTCGATCAGCCACAGCCTCCTGCTGCGGGCCGGCATGATCCGCCAGATCGGCGCGGGCCTCTTCTCGTTCCTGCCCCTCGGGTGGCGGGTGCACCAGAAGGTCGTCGAGATCATCCGCGACGAGATGGACGCGATCGGCGGGCAGGAGATGCTGCACCCGCTCCTCGTCCCCGCCGAGCTCTGGAAGGCCTCCGGCCGCTACGACATCGACGAGGTGTTCAAGGTGCACGGCCGCGGCGACCGCGAGTACGTGCTCTCGTTGTCGCACGAGGAGACGTTCACGTTGATCGCGAAGGAGCTCCGCTCGTACAAGGAGCTGCCGCAGATCTGGTACCACTTCGGCCTCAAGGAGCGAGACGAGCCGCGTCCGCGCGCCGGGCTCCTGAGGGTGCGCGAGTTCATCATGAAGGACGCGTACTCGCTCGACCGCGACGACGAGGGTCTCGACGTCAGCTACTGGAAGCACGCCGAGGCGTACCGGCGCATCTTCGACCGCCTCGAGCTCGAGTACTACGAGTCGGCCGGCGACGTCGGCGCCATGGGCGGCTCGATGGCGCACGAGTACCTCGCGCCGACGCCGTCAGGCGAGAACGACCTCGCGATGTGCGAGAACGGCGACTACGCGGCGAACGTCGAAGCCGCCGTCTCGCGCCCGAGCATCCCGGTCTTCCCCGAGCCGCGCACGGCGCCCGAAGAGGTGGAGACGCCCGGGGTGACCACGATCGAGGCGCTCGCCGCCTACCTCGGCATCGACCCGCGCACGACCTCGAAGGCGATGCCGGTGGTGCGGCTCTCGGACGGCCGGCTCGTCCTCGGCTTGCTGCGCGGCGACCACCGCTTGCACGAGCTGAAGATGGCGAGGGCGCTCGGCGGCGCGTTTCGACCGGCGCACCCGGACGAGATCCGCGACGCGTTCGGCGCGGACGGCGGCTCGCTCGGGCCGGTGGGGTTCCACGGCGAGATCGTCGCCGACGAGATCCTGCGCGAGGGGCAGTACGTTACCGGCGCAAACCGCAACGGCTGGCACCTCCTCGGCGTCGAGGCGGGCCGCGACTGGCGCGCGGACACGTGGGCCGATCTCCGGCACGTCGAGGAGGGAGACGCCTGCCCGAGGTGTGGCGGCCGCATCCACATTCAGCCCGCCATCGAGGTCGGGAACATCTTCAAGCTCGGAACCAGATACTCGGTGCCTCTGGAGGCAACGTACCTGGACGAGTCGGGTCGCGAGCAGGCGATCGTCATGGGGAGCTACGGGATCGGGCCTGCCCGCTCGATGGCGGCCGTCATCGAGCAGCACCACGACGAGAACGGCATCGTCTGGCCCGAGTCGGTCGCCCCGTTCGACGACCATGTCGTGTCGCTCGTCGGCGCGGAGGAGATCGCCGAGCGTGCGGCGGCCGCGCTCGAGGCGCGGGGGCGTGAGGTGCTGCTCGACGACCGCGATGCACGCGCGGGGGAGAAGTTCGCCGACGCGGACCTCTTCGGGATCCCGCGTAGGATCACGGCCGGCAAGAAGAGCCTTGAGGACGGCGCGGTCGACGTTCGCAATCGCGCAACCGGTGAGGAGACGCGAGTCAACGTGGAGGAGATCTGATGGCCAAGCGCCGGCGCTATGCATCCGAGCCGTTCGGCCCCGCGGTCGAGCGGTTGATGAACGAGACGGGGGTGACCTACCGCGCGCTCGCGGCGAAGACCGGCCTGTCGGCCGGGTATCTGAACCACCTCGTGCACGGGAACCGGCCGGTGCCGTCGAACGACGTCGTGGAGACGCTCTCTTCGGCGCTCGACGTGGAACCTGAGCACTTCCGCGAGTACCGGTTGCGCGTCATCACCGAAAAGCTCGAGGCGATGCCGGATCTCGTCGACCGCCTTTATAGGCGTTTGAACGGCTAACTACCCCTTTCAAAATGCGTCTCACTGTGTGGTCGGTGGGGTCCCGGCAAGCGACCACTGGGGGGTTAGGGGCCCCACCGCCACCCTGACCCGCCGCGAACGATGGATCGACGTCTTCACGTTCGCGGAGATGAACGAGCAGGATCCGGCCGGGATGATGAGCGACCTGCTCCCGCAAGGAGCTCGCCGGGACGGCGCCGAAACTAGACCGCGTGATCGGGACGTTGAACGAAGGCGCGCTGCACGCACAGCTGAAGGAGTGGTACCGCGGGCCCGGCGACCTGCTCGAGCAGAAGGTCGCAGGCTACGTCGTCGACCTCGTTCGCGACGACCTGCTCGTCGAGTTCCAGACGGGCGGGTTTGCGCCGCTGCGCAGGAAGCTCGCCGCGCTCCTCGAGCTGCGTCGCGTACGGCTCGTCGCGCCGGTCGCCGTGTCGAAGCGGATTGTGCGGCTCTCCGAGGACGGGGAGATCCTCTCGGCGCGCCGGTCGCCGAAGCGCGGCTGCCTGCACGACGTCTTCGACCGGCTGGTGAGCATCCCTGCACTCCTGAACCACCCGAGCTTCGAGCTCGAGGTGCTGCTCACGCACGAGGAGGAGCTGCGCATGTTGCGGCCGGGCCGCGCCTACCGCCGGCACGGCTGGGTCGTGCAGGGCCGGTCGCTCGTCGCGGTGGAGCAATCGCTCCTGATCGCCGGCCCTCCCGACGCGGCGGCGCTGCTCCCGGAGCTCGCGGCGACGTTCGACACGGCCGAGCTCGCCGCCGCCGGCCACATCGACCGCCGTCTCGCGCAGCGCATGGCCTACTGCTTGCGCGCGCTCGGGGTGATCGCACCGGTCGGCAAGCGCGGCGGCAGCGTTCTCTACGCTCGCACCTGATGCGGATCGCGACGCCGGACGGCATCTCCCTGCACGTGCGTGAGGAGGGCGCAGGAGCGCCCGTCCTTCTGCTGCACGGCTTCCCCGACTCGTCGACGCTGTGGCGCAACCAGGTTCCGGCGCTCGTCGCAGCAGGGCACCGCGTGGTCGCGCCCGATTTGCGCGGCTTCGGGGGGTCCGACAAGCCGCGCGAGGTCGAGGCGTACCGCATCACGCGGAGCGCGGAGGACGTCGTGGCGATCCTCGACGCGCTCGACATCGAGCGCGCGCACGTCGTCGGCCACGACTGGGGCGCTGGGCTCGCGTGGGTCGTCGCCGGGCTCCACTCGCAGCGAGTCGACCGGCTCGTCGCGATGTCGGTCGGTCATCCGAACGCGCAGGTGCCGACCGTGGAGCAGCGCGAGAAGTCCTGGTACATGCTGTGGTTCCAGTTCGAGGGACTGGCCGAGGAGCTGCTACCGCGCGACGACTGGAAGCTCCTGCGCGAGTGGACGCGCGGACACGGCGACATCGACCGCTACGTCGAGGATCTCTCGCGTCCCGGCGCGCTGACCGCGGCATTGAACTGGTATCGCGCGAACGTCCCGCCGCAACGCGAGCTCGCGCCGCGCCGAGCGTTTCCGTCGATCGCGGCGCCGACGCTGGGGCTCTGGTCGAGCGGCGACGACTACCTCCTCGAGCAGCCGATCCGCTCGTCGGGCGAGCACGTCACCGGCGGTTTCCGCTACGAGCGCATCGACGGCGCGAGCCACTGGCTGCAGCTCGACGAGCCGCAGCGCGTCAACGAGCTGCTCGTCGAGTTCCTCGCGTGACCTGACGGAACTGGTTCGGCTGTCCGCCGCCGCGCATGGTGTCGATGTTCTCCGCGGACCGCCGTCACCCCGAACCAGTTCACTATCCTCGCCCCGGCGTGCGCCTCGCAAGGCGTCCGATCAGCTCGAAGTCGGTGCTCGCGCGTCGACGAGATCCGCAACGAGCGCGAAGTCCTTCGGATTCAGCGTCAGTAGAGGTACCCCGTGGACGTTCGCCGTAGCCGCGATCACGAGGTCCAGTGCGCGTCGACGCGCCTTCCCACCACGGCTGACAACGGCTGCCGCCAGCTTTCCCCATTCGCGCGCGACCGCCGCGTCGACCGGCAGCGGGTCGAACGTCGCCTCGACGATCCCAAGGCGCTGCGACCGTCGTGCTCGCTCGTCATCGTCCGAGGCGACGAGGACGCCGAAGTGCAGCTCTGCCAGGGAAACGGCGCTGACCGCCCCTTCGAGCTCGCCCGGGCTTTCGACGCCGATGAGAACCGACGTGTCGAGGAGGACGCGCATTTACTCCGCGAAGACGTCGGC
>Ga0075435_100003007_pt1 | contig 11352 bp, 12 predicted proteins | sample RhiMethybrSRZTD4_FD_75302 | JGI IMG/M metagenome (GOLD analysis project Ga0075435, IMG submission 75302) | Populus rhizosphere microbial communities from Tennessee, USA - Rhizosphere MetaG P. TD hybrid SRZTD4 | ecosystem: Host-associated > Plants > Roots > Rhizosphere > Soil | place: USA... | reverse complement strand
AATCATCCCTCTCCCCTCAGGGGAGAGGGCAGGGTGGCTGAGGGTGAGGGGTGGTTAGCGGTACGCGTCCGGGGCCTGAATGGCCGAGGCCCAGAAGACCGGATCATGGCTGGGGAACACGCGCCCGCCCATGAGGCGGGCGATGGTCTTCAAGCGCTTGATGGAGTGCATGGCCCGGGTGGGATCCCACACCACGCCGGGAGGAATCTCCTTGTCGATGGACTCCTGCCAGTAGCAGCAATCGCCGGCCAGGATCACCGGGCCGGACTCCGGCAGCTCCACGAGGAGCGACTGGTGGCCGGGAGTGTGGCCGTCGCTTCGCAGCACCGTCACCCCTGGCACGATCTCCGCGTCGCCGTCGAGGAGGCGCCAGCGCTGTTCGGGCAGGTCGAAGTTCTTCTTGTAGTAGTAGGTCGCGAGGAAGCCCGCGGGATAGTGCGCGTAAGAATACTCGTCCTGCTGCACGGCGATCTCCGAGCCCGGGAAGAGAAAGGCCCCGCCCGCGTGATCGTAGTGGAGGTGCGAGAGGACGACCACGTCCACGTCGCCCGGCTCGAGGCCGATCCCGTCGAGCCGGCGCACGAGCAGATCCGCCTCGCTGAACCTGGCGAGGGGATCGTTGCGCAGGAGGCCGGGCACCGCGCGCGGGGAGAGGCCCGTGTCGAAGAGGATGGTGGTGTCGCCGGTGCGCACCAGGTAGCAGGAGACGGGAATCTGGACCTTCTCCGCCGAGCGCTCGCCGAAGAAGAGGCCGGACTTCTCGAAGCCCATGAAGCCGTTCTGGAGCGCGAACAGCCCCTTGACGGCCATCTAGGCGGTGGCTTTGCGGGGGGCGCGCACTCGAGCGGCGCGGCGGGGCGGCGAGAGCTGCTGCGGATCATAGACCCAGATCTTGTGGGCGGCCGCGAAGCCCATGGTGACGCTCTTCTCGTTCAGGAGCACGGTGATGGTGCCCGCGTAGGGCGCCACCTCGGTGACGGTGAGCTTCATCCCCGGCCGCACGCCATTGTCCCAGAGGAAGTGCAGAAGCTGGCGATCTGCCTCGGCTTCCTCGGTGATGCGCTCCACCACGAAGGACTGTCCCTTCGTCGCCTGGGAGAGGGGAATCGGATTGTGGGCTTCGGGCTGGGGCATGCCGGGGATGGGGTTGCCGTGCGGGCAGGTCGACGGCATGCCCAGCATCTCGGCGAGCCGCTCCTCCACCACCGGCGACAGGGCGTGCTCGAGCCGATGCGCCTCGTCGTGGGCACGCGACCAGTCGAGACCGAGGACGTCGGTGAGCCAGCGCTCGAGGAGGCGATGGCGCCGCGCCATGGTCTTGGCGATGTCGAGGCCCTTGGTGGTGAGGCGGATCTCCTTCTTGCCCGCCACCTTGACGTAGCCCTCGCGCTGCATGCGGCGGAGCGCCTCCGTGATGGAGGGAGCCGAGACGTGCATGTGGCGGGCGAGGCGCGCGCCGATGACCGGCTGATCGGTGCCCGCGAGATCGTAGATGGCGCCGAGATAGTCCTGGATGGCGGGGGTCGTTTCCATGCGCAGAGGATACCCCTGGGCCTCCTGCGCGGGCAAGTCCGTGCTATCCTTCCCGCGCCGGCGGCCGCTCGCGCCCCGCGCGCCACCCGAGGAGGTAAACGATGGACTTCGCCCTCACCGAGCAGCAAGAGCTGATCCGCAAGGAAGTGGCCGCCCTCGCCCGGAGCTTCTCCCTCGACTACTGGCTCGAGAAGGATCGCAAGCACGAGTATCCCCACGAGTTCGTGAAGGCGTTCGCGGAGGGCGGCTGGGTCGGCCTCATGATTCCCGAGGCCTACGGCGGCGCCGGGCTCGGCGTCACCGAGGCCGCCATCATGCTCCACGAGATCTGCGCCTCGGGGGCGGGGACCTCCGGCGCCTCGCCCATCCACTTCTACTGCTTCCCCCCCGAGCCCGTGGTCCGCTACGGCACGGACGAGATGAAGCAGCGTGAGCTGCCGCGCATCGTGTCGGGCGAGACCATCATGGCCTTCGGCGTCACCGAGCCCAACGCGGGCACCGACACCTCGCGTATCCAGACGCGCGCCGTGCGCGAGGGCGATCGCTGGATCGTCAACGGCCGCAAGGTGTGGACGACGAACGCCCAGAACGCCAACCGCATCCTTCTCCTCGCGCGCACGAGCGACCGCGATCCCGCCAAGCCCCTCAAGGGCATGACGCTGTTCTTCACGGAGTTCGACCGGTCGGCCATCAGCGTGCGGGAGATCGAGAAGCTGGGCCGGGCCGCCGTCGACTCCAACGAGATCGCCATCGAGAACCTGGAGATTCCCGAGGCCGACGTGGTCGGCACGGTGGGCGACGGCTTCTATCACCTCATCGACTCGCTCAACCCCGAGCGCATCGTGGTGGGGATCGAGGCGGTGGGGATCGGGCGCGCCGCCCTCGAGCGGGCGACCCAGTATGCCAAGGAGCGCGTGGTCTTCGACCGCCCCATCGGCAAGAACCAGGCGATCGCCCACCCGCTCGCCCTCGCCCTCGCCCAGCTCGACGCGGCGGAGCTCATGTGCCTCAAGGCGGCGTGGCTCTTCGACACGGGGCGCCCCTGCGGCCGCGAGGCCAACGCGGCCAAGCTCCTCGCCGCCGAGGCGGGCTTCCAGGCCTGCGACGCCGCGCTCCAGACCTTCGGCGGCTTCGGCTACGCCAAGGAGTTCTACGTGGAGCGCCTGTGGCGCGAGATCCGGCTCTACAAGATCGCGCCCATCTCGCAGCAGATGGCGCTCAACTATCTCAGCGAGCACGTGCTGGGGCTGCCGCGCTCCTATTGATGGCGCTCACTCTCAACACCCTCGATCAGGCCTTCGAGACGCCCGACGACGCCATCGTGGCCAAGACCCTGGCGGAACTCGACGGCCTCCGCAATCTCATGGCCACCCTCGCCCACGACGAGGCGACCTATCTCCAGGCCAGCGGCAGCGCCGCCTCCGGTCTCACCCTCATGTACCAGGACGGCTCTGTTACCCATCGCTTTCGCAGCGTGGACAAGCTGCCGCTGGCGCGGGTGACTGACGCCTTCCAGCAGTACCTCCGTGGCGAGTCGGCGTGGCGGGAGAGCTTTCGCTGGGTGGAGGACGCGGAGCGCGTCGAGGTCGTGAAGTGGTACGACTCGTGGTGGGCCTACATCGCGGCCTTCGTGGTGGTGATCGCGCTGTTCGTCTACTGGCGAGGCTGGTACTAGCGCGGGGCCTTCCGAGGACCCGCGCGCTATCTGCGCGGAGTGATCTGGAGCAGGGCGGGCGCTTGGGTCTCGATCTGGATGGTGGTGTGATCGATGCCGAAGCGCGCGTGGAGGATCACGTGCAGCTCGTCCAGGACGTGGGCGGGCGGCGTGCCCCGCTCCACCTCCACGTGGGCGCTCATGGCCTCCCGCCCCGAGGTGAGGGTCCACACGTGGAGATCGTGCACGCGCTTCACCCCTTCCGCCCCGTGCAGCGCCTGCTCGATCTCACCGAGATCGAGATGGGGCGGCACGCCCTCCAGGAGCACGTTGACGGCCTGCTTGAGCAGTGAGTAGGTGCGGGGCAGGATCAGGAGGCCGATGGCGGCGCTGGCCAGGGCATCGGCCGCCGTCCAGCCGGTGACGAGGATCACCACGGCGGCCGCGATCACCGCACCCGAGCTGAGGGCATCGCCCAGCACCTCGAGATACGCGCTCCGCACGTTCAGGCTCTCGCCCGCGCCCTTGTGCAGGAGCATGGCGGCGAGCAGGTTCACGCCGAGGGCGGCCACCGCCACCACCAGGACGGGCCCCGCCGTCACCTCGTGGCGGATGCCCAGCCGGCGCCACGCCTCGACCAGGATCACGATGGCGAGCACGCACAGGACCACGCCGTTGACGAGGGCGGCGAGGATCTCCACGCGATAGTAGCCGTACGTCTTCTCCGCGGTGGCGGGCCGCTCCGCGAACCACACGGCGAGGAGGGAGAGGCCCACCCCCGCGGTGTCCACGAAGAGATGGGCCGCGTCGGCGAGGAGGGCGAGCGAGTTGGTCCACCAGCCCACCACGACCTGCACGAGCATGAACGACGCGCTGAGCCCCAGGACGGCCCAGAGCCGACCCTTGTGGCGCGAGGAGTGGGTGTGGTGGTGCGCCACGGCGCTCAGCGCTGAGCGGGCACCACGAGGCGCGCCTGGCCCTGCTTGATGCCCTGGCTCTCGTAGAAGCCCGCGCGCGCCTCGAGGGCGAAGCGGAACTCGCCCATAGGGCCGTACAGCGCGGTGGGACTCGGGTCCATCTTGAGGATGGCGAAGATGTTCCCGTCGCCCTTGATGAAGGCGATGTCGAGGGCGGCGGGGACGTTGTTCATGTGGAACTGGCTGTAGATCTCGCGGCCGAAGTCGAAGAGGATGAGCGTCTTCTGGATCTCCTGCGGCGTCGCGCACTGGAAGCCCGCCGCTGCCTGCTCCGACGTCTCCGCCACCTTGACCCGGATGGCCATGCTCTTGGCCCCCGTCTGCACCGTCACCATGCGCACGGGCATGGCCGCGAAGGCCTCGCGCCAGCGCTTGCATTCCCCCTCCTGGGCGGAGGCGCCGCTGGAGACGGCGAGGGTGAGGAGGACGAGGGCGGCGACCCGTTCGCGCGGGCTGCCCGGGAGTCGGCGGAGCCCGGCCGCGACCGCGAAGACCAAGAGGGCGGTGAGCACCACGGCGCCCCCCGCGGCCAGTCGCAGATAGTAGGCGGCGGTGAGGCCGATGAGGACGGCGGCCAGCGCGGTGACGATGGCCACCGTGGTGGCACGGCGGAAGCTCCGGCCGAGGCTGAAGCCCGTCAGGGTCGGGATGACGATCATGGCGCTCACCAGGAGCACGCCGACCATGCGCATGGCCACCACGGTGGTGAGCGCGGTCAGCAGCGTCAGCATGAGGTTGAGGGCGGTGACGGGCACGCCGCTGGTCCGCGCCAGGTCTTCGTGGAGCGTGATGACGAAGAGGTGGCGATAGGAGAGGAGGATGGTCCCCACTACCACGGCGCCCAGCCCGGAGATGAGCCAGACGTCCGAGGGGCTGACGGTGAGGATGCTGCCGAAGAGGATGGCGAAGAGATCGGCGTTGAAGCCCCGGGCGAGGCTGATCAGCACCACCGCCAGGGCGAAGCCGCCGGAGAGGAAGACGGCCAGCGCCGCGTCGCCCTGGAGCCGGCCGTGGGAGCGGAGCCGCTCCATGCCGAGGGCACCCACCACCGTGACGACAAGGGCGCCCAGGATCGGCGAGGAGCCGAGCAGCAATCCCACCGCCACGCCGGCCAGAGCCACGTGGGCCAGGGTGTCGGCGATCAGGGAGAGCCGGCGGGGCACGAGGAACACGCCGATGAGCGGGCAGACCACCGCCATCACCGCGCCGGCGGCGAAGGCGCGCTGCATGAAGCCGAATTGCAGGAACTCAGGCATAACTAGTGATCGTGGCTCACGATTCTCACCGCGGGCCCATAGAGGGCGGTGAGGGCTGCGTCGCTCAGGAAATCGCCCGGCCGGCCGTGGAAGATGAGCCGCCGGTTGAGGCAGGCGAGCTTGGTCACCTCCTTGGCGACGACGCCGATGTCATGACTCACGAGGATCAGCGTCACCTCCCGTTCCCGGTTCAGGTGATGGAGCATGGCGTAGAACGAGGTCTGGGCCTCGGGGTCGACCCCGCCCGTGGGCTCGTCCAGGATGATCAGCTCCGGGTCGGAGACGAGGGCGCGGGCGATCAGGACCCGCTGCTGCTGGCCAGTGGAGAGGGCGCCGATGCGGGTCCGCCCGTGCGCCTCCATCCCCACCCGCGCGAGGGCGTCCTTCACGCGGACGCGCTCGCGTCTGCCGATGCGCTGGAAGAGCCCGAGGCTCGCCACCAGCCCCGTGGCCACCACCTCGCTCACCGTCACGGGCAGGGAGGGATCGAGGGCGGCCCGCTGCGGCACATAGCCGAGCCTGCGCCACTCCCGGAAGGTGGCGGGCGGCTGGCCGAAGAGCCGCACCGATCCGGCCTGCGGCTCGAGCAGCCCGAGCATGACACGGAGGAGCGTGGTCTTCCCCGATCCGTTGGGGCCGATGATGCCGAGGAAGTCTCCCGGCTCCACGGTGAGGTTGATACCGTCCAGCACGTCCACCTCGCCGTAGGCGACGCCCACGCCGTCGAGCTCGACGAAGGGACGCATCAGACCGCGCTCCGGCGGGCGTCCCACCAGGCGCCGAAGGCCGCGCACGAGGAGCCCAGGAGCAGGCCGCCGAGCACGTCGGATGGCCAGTGGGCGTGGAGCACGAGGCGAGCCAGCCCCACCAGCACCACCATGACGAGCACCACGGCGGTCAGCGCGGTGCGCGTGGCGCGGTTCCACTGTTCCTTGATGGCGAAGTAGATGGCGATCACGGCGAAGGACGCCGCGCCCGTCATGTGCCCGCTGGGGAAGCCCATGGCCTTGCCGCGCGGCCGCGGCCGCCCCACCAGGTGCTTCGCGGTCTGCTCGATGATGGGCGCGGCGAGGAGCACGAGCGCGATGAGCCACCAGCGCTTCCTCGCCTCCGGCGAGATGGCGAAGAGGACCAGGGCGGCGGGGACGAGGCCCTTCCAGGAGCCGAAGATGTTGACCCAGGAGAAGAAGGTGACGATGTCCGGGGTGCGCCGGGCCATCACGCCGTCGTACAGCGTCGTGTCGCCGGGCAGGAGCCCGACGGCGAACACCACCACGGCGAGCGCCACGAAGAGGGCGGCGCCTCCCAGCGAGAGGCCGCGCCAGCGATGGGCATGCGCGCGCATGACTTCCAGATTGTATACGAACGGCCGGCGCCTCCGGCCACACCCCTACCTGCAGCCGAGGCCATCGCGCAGGCTCTCGAGGTTCTTGCTCATGAGCTCGAGATACCCCACGCCGTCGGCGGCCTCCTGCTTGGTGATGCCCTCGACGGGATTGAGGGTGAGGAGGCGCACGCCTACCTCGTGGGCCAGCGTCTCGGCGAGCCGCGGGCTCACCAGGGGCTCGAGGTAGATGGCGGTGACCTTTCGCTCTCTCGCCGTGCGGACGATGGCGGCGAGGGCGGCGGGGCTCGGCTCCGCCTGCGGGGCGAGGCCCGTCACCGCGATTTGCGTGAGCCGGTAGCGGCGCGTGAGATAGCCGAAGGCGGCGTGCGAGACCACGACGTCGCGGCGGGCGCAGTCGCGCAGCCCGGCGTCGAATCGCGCATCGAGGGCGGCGAGCTTCTCGCCGTAGGCCGAGGCATTGGCGGTATACGCGGTCTTGCCGGACGGGTCGCTCAGTTCGAGAGCGTCGCGGATCGCCTCGACCTCTCGCCAGGCGAGGAGTGGGTCGAGCCAGACGTGCGGATCCATCCCCTCCCCGCCGGCCCGCGCCACCGTGAGCCCGGCGCTCGCCGCGACGACCACCGTGGAGGATGCCGCGCCCTCCGAGAGCAGCTTGTCCACCCACGGCTCGAAGCCGGCGCCGTTGTACACGAAGACACGCGCGCGCCGCACCTGGGCTACGTCCTGCGGGGTGGGCTCCCAGTCGTGGCCGTGGACACCGGGCGGCACCAGCGAGACGATCTGGGCTCGATCCGCGGCGACCTGGCGCGCGAACTCGTACATCGGATAGAAGCTCGCCACCACGAGCGGCTTGCCCGCGGGGGCGGGCGCCTGCTGGCAGCCGGCCAGGATCAGGGAGGAGAGCAGGACGACGAGAGGCACGGCCCGATTCACGCGAGGCGCCTCCCGCCCGAGGTGCGGGTGAGCGCGGCCAGGATGAGCAGGATGAGCCCGAAGGCGCACACGACGGTGGCGCCGGTCGGCGTGTCGAAGGAGATGGATGCGACCATCGCGATCACGCTCACCAGGGTGCCGAAGCTCCAGGCGATGGCGAGCCGCCGCGGGATGGGACCGCCCAGGAGATTCGCGGCCAGGGTGGGCACGATCAGGTAGGAGAAGACGAGGAGCACGCCCGCGATGCGCACCGAGCTCGTCACCACCACGCCGAAGGAGGCGTAGAAGAGAAAATCCCAGAAGCGCACGCGCCACCCCTCGCGGTAGGCGCGATCGGGGTCGGTCGAGATCAGGAGGAAGGGGCGCCGGCAGAGCCAGTGGAAAATGCCGATGACGGCGTAGAGGGCCGCCACCTTCAGGACCTCCGCCCCGCGCACGGCGAGGATGCTCCCGACGAGCATGTTCCGGAGATGCTCGGCCCCGTGCGCCGTGCGATCGGCGACGAGGACAGCCGCGGCGGAGGAGACCGCGTACACCACCCCGATGATCGCCTCCTGGGAGACCTTCCGCTCGCGGCTACGGGTGAGAGCGAGCACGGCGGCGCCGAGGACGGTGAAGGTGAGCCCGAAGGCGTAGGAGCCCCACGACTCGAGATCGTACCCCCACAGGAAGGCCGCCGTCGCCCCTAGCGAGGCGATCTGGGCGAGCGCGATGTCCACGAACACCACCTCGCGCGCGATGACGTGGAGGCCCAGATAGGCGTGGATGCCGGTCAGCACCAGGCACATCAGGAACGGCGCCCACATGAGGGAGAGCAGGTCGTTGGTCATGGGCTACTTGAGGGCCTGGGCGAGCGTCTTCACGTTGAAGTCGATCGTGGCCAGGTACGTGTCGGTGCCCTTCATGGCGCCCACGGCGGAGGCGAGCACGGCGACCTGGGCGCCTGCGTCCTGTCCCACACGCTCGATGAGCTTGAGATCGCTCCACGGCTCCGCCACGATGACCTTGGCCCGGTCCTCCTTCATCAGGCCGATGAGCTTGACGAGATGGTTGGCGGTGGGGGGAATGCCCGGCCGCTCCTCGATGGTGCCCACCTGCTGGAGCCCGAATCGGGTGAGGAAGTAGATCCACTGGGCGTGGCTGACCACCACCGCCGCGCCCTTGGAGGGCTCGAGCGTCTTGCTCCAGCGCCCCATGGCTTCCTCGAGGCTCCCGAGGAACTGCTGGCGGTTGCGCTCGAAGGCGGCGCGATGCTGGGGGGCGAGACGCGCGAGGCCTTCCAGGATGTTCTGGGTCACGGCGGGGGCCATGCCGGGGTCGAGGGTGTAGTGCGGATTGCCTTGCGGATGGATGTCGCCCATGGAGCGGTCGACGCGCGTCTTGGGCACCTCGAGGACGCCGAGCCCGCGCGAGGCGTCGATGCGTCCCGCCGCGCCGGGGATGACGTTGGCGTTGTTCGCCCCTTGCGCGACCACGTCCGCCCAGCCGTCGAGCTCGAGGCCGTTCACGATCAGGGCGTCGGCGCGGCGCACCTTGATCATGAGGCTCGGCCGAACCTCCAGATCGTGGGCGTTCTGATTGGGCCTCGCCATGGCGTCGACCTCGGCAAGGTCGCCCGTGACGGCCTCGGTGAGCGCCTTGAGGTCGGTGGTGCTGGTGACGACGCGGAGCTTCTCGGCTCGGGCGGGGGAGGCGACGGCCGTCCACGCCGCGGTGAAGGCCAGGATCAGGATCACGAGTCGTCGCATGGTCGTCGGTCCTTTCGCCATCAGAACGGGTGCGCGGGATGCGCGCCCATGATGAAGGTCGCCTGGAGGAAGTACTCGCTCACCTGCTTGGCGCTGCCGCCATTGTCCTGGAATTCGAGGTAGCTGCAGCACTGGCTCCGGGTCGTCTGCTTGTAGCCGAGCCGGAAGCGGAGGAACTCCGAGGGATAGTACGTGAGGAACGGCTGCACTGCCCACTCCGTGCCGGGGGCGGCGGGATATTGCGTCCGGTCGTAGCGGAAGCCCAGGAGCCACTTCGACAGCTCGCCGTGCGCGAAGGGCTGGATGCCGCCGTAAACGTAGAACCCCTGGCTGTCGCGCTGGCGCGTCTGGTCGATGCCGGCCAGGTTCGCCGCCACCACGTCGCGGAAGGACAGCAGGTACTCGCCGAGCACGCTCACCGCGGCGTGCTGCCAGCCGGGCGGCGTGTACTTGTACTTGGCGTCGAAGCCCACGATGGTGCTGCTCCGCTGCTGCTGGGTCTGGCCGGAGGCGACGGAGGCGCCGACCTGGATCGCGCCCCAGTCCTCGAGATCGAAGAACGTGCGCACCCGTCCCGTGGCGAGAGGATCCGAGATCTGCCCGCGCCCGAAGGCCACGTCGTTCACGCCGTTGAACACCCCGCCCAGCACTTCCAGGTAGAAGGGCAGGGGCGGGACCCAGGTCGCCTCGAATCCCGATTCCACGAGCCCCTCGGTGCCGAAGAACTGCTGGAGCACGTTCGGATTGTCGACGAAGGGCCAGTCGTGGGCGTGGATGGGATTGAGATAGCCGAAGCGGTTGCGCATGAGCCCCATCTTGAGCTGGGTGCCGTAGGGCAGGGCCATCAGGGTCAGGTTCGCCTCGGCGAGATTGACGTTGAGGCCACCGCTGCGGGAATCCTGCTCGGCCTCGAAACGCACCTCGGCCCGCGCGTAGGGATCGATCTGTCCGAAGAAGGAGACCTCGACCTCGCGCGGGAAGAAGAGGTTCTCCAGGCCGGGGAAGCTGCCGCCCTGGTTTTTCTGCACGTTGTGCTGGGTCAGGTTGCCCACGAAGTCGCCTGTGACGCCCATGTCGAAGAGGAGCTGGCCGGCGCCGCGCCGCTCGTAGAGCGCGAAGGGCTCGCGGGGCTTGATGAGGTCGAGGGGCGAAGGCTCGCTGCCCGGCGGGCGCTGCTGCGTCACCATCTCGGTCGTGGGCGGAGCGGCGGGGGCGGGCGTCGCGGGAGCGGGCGGCGCGGCCGCCGACGGCTCGGGACGCTTCTCCATGCGCTCCAGGCGCTCGGACATGGAGTCGAGCGCCTTTTTGTATTGCTCCTGCATGGCCTCGAACTGCTTCCGCATCTGCTCCATCTCGCGGCGGAGGGCGTCCGCGTCCTGGGCGCGAGCCGGAGGGATGCCCACGAGCAGAGCCAGGACCAGCATCAGAGCGAGCGCGATGATGTCGCGCATGAGAACCTCCCACGTTGGAGCCATGGACAATGAGCCCGTGAGCGCGAAGTGATCCGCGCACGGGCGACGCCTCAGGAAGCGGGAGCGGCGAGGCTAGACGAGCGGAGGAGCGCGGGAATCAGCGAGGCTGGCCGGAGGGCCGGGCGCCCATCCGGGTGCGGCGAGAGCGACGTGCAGGCTGCCGAGTGAGGGTGACGGGACGGCGGAGGAAGGAGGCGCCCAGCCGTCGGCATGGACGGCCCCGAGCTGGGCGAGGGGACAGTCGGCGTTGTAGAGGCCGAGCCGGCCGTTCTCGTGGGAGTGAGCAGGCTGCATCCCCGCGAGGGCCATGGCGCAGCTCAGGAGCGCCACGAGGAGGAGGATCACCGTTTGGTGTCGCGTGGAGACGCGGCTTTTCATACGCGGGCTACTTGTATAGCGCGACGGACGGTGGATTTGCAAGACGCCCACGG
>Ga0075435_100002998_pt1 | contig 11364 bp, 9 predicted proteins | sample RhiMethybrSRZTD4_FD_75302 | JGI IMG/M metagenome (GOLD analysis project Ga0075435, IMG submission 75302) | Populus rhizosphere microbial communities from Tennessee, USA - Rhizosphere MetaG P. TD hybrid SRZTD4 | ecosystem: Host-associated > Plants > Roots > Rhizosphere > Soil | place: USA... | reverse complement strand
ACCGTGGACGTCGTGGTGCAGGAAAACACCAAGGCGAACATGGAGAAGATGGACATCTTCAAGCAGAACGACAACCGTGGGATGGCGAAGCGGACGTTCAAGGACAAGATGACGCTCGGCAAAGGGGCCGACCAGATCGATCTCTATTATTTCGGTCCCGGGCACACCAACGGCGACGCGATCGTCGTCTTTCCGGCGCTGCGCACCGCGCACCTCGGCGATCTGTTCGCCAACAAGGGCCTGCCGCTCGTCGACGGCGCAAACGGCGGCAGCGTGCTGCAATATCCCGACACGGTGATGAAGGTCTACAACGGCGTCAAGAACGTCGAGACGGTGATCAACGGCCACAGCAACACGACGATGACCTGGCCGGATGTCAAAGAGTTCGCCGATTTCAACCGCGACTTCCTCACCTGGGCGCAGGGCGAGTTGAAGGCCGGCAAGACGCCGGAACAAGCGGCGCCCGAGTGGAAGGTGCCGGACAAGTACAAAGGCTACTCGTCGCAGGTGGCGGCGCTTTTCGGCGGCCTTCCTGGACGGATCCAGCGGCTCGCCGACGAAATGAAGAAGTGACGGGGCGGGCGGCTACGGGTTAGCCGTCGACGGAAGGGAGCGGACCAGGAACTCGCGCAGTCCGTCGAGCGTGGCGGCGTGGTGAATCCCGTGCGGCGCGTGAGCGCCGTAGGCCACGATCGGAACGCCGTACTGCGTCGCGAGCCAGATTTCCGATTCCGTTCCCGCTCGTCCGGGCAGCGCCACGATCGCGTCGGCCGACAACACGTTGATGTGATTGCGGCTCGACGCCAGCGTGCCCTCCGTACCGCTGTCGGGCAGATGCGTATAGATCGCGAGCTCCACCCACTCGTTCGGATAGCCTGACGGCAGGTCGTAGCCGGGGTTCGTGGCGATCCGTTCTTCGAGCGCGTCGAGACCCGCGACGAGTCCCGGGACCACGCCGATTACGATGCCGCGCCGCGGTGAGGTTTCGAAAAAGGCGCGGCTCGCCACTTCCATCACGCCGCGGCCGCCACCGGTCAGCAAGTCGTGACCGAGCGTGGCAATCAACCGTCCAACGTCCGCCGCATGGGCATCGGCGCTGCGGCCAGAGCCGATTACCGTGACCACCGTCCTCGGCGCGGTGGCGCGGCTGCGAGCGCGGCGCTTGATGAGTGAAATCGGCACGCCGCTAGAATACCAAGCGCGTCCGAGCGTCCGCCTTTCGCGCCGAACGGCGAATGGTCAGCTGAGCCGCGTCAATCGCACCGAGACGACCACCCACACGCCGTCGATCTTTCTCAGCTGGACGTCGACAGTTCCCGCCGCGAGCATCCCTTCCCAGTCGCTGACTTCGACCGACGCGGTTGTCGCGTCGCGGCTCGCGATCTTCCAACCGACCCACGTGCCGCCGCCGCCGTTTCCGTCCGCCGGGATGTCGCGGTCGAAGAGCACCGGGCCGCCATAGCCGGCGAGGTGAATCCGCGGCGCCCCCCGCTGCACGTACAGCAGCTCGCGCGAGCCGCTCATCGCGAAGGTCGCGAAGATCGCTTTCTGCAGTATCGCGCCGGTCTCGTCCGCGCGGGTGTCCGCGGGGCGCGCAAACAGCGGGCAGACGTCGCGGCCGTCGGGAATGCCGTCGCCGTCGGTGTCGCGCCGATGCGGATTCGTTCCGAGACGAGCCTCTTCGCGATCCGTCCAGCCGTCGCCGTCGGCGTCGCGTTCGACGTCGTCGATCACAATCGGCATCGCGCGATCGGCAACCATCAACGTCAGGCGCCGCGGCCCCGACCACGCGAGCGAGGTCGGTTCGCCATAGTGAAAGGGCGCGGCGGGTGCGATCAGCTTCGGCCGCGACCAGGTCGTCGGATCGTGAGGCGTTCGCGTCGCGAGCAGGAAGAAATCGTGGCCGCCGAGGAGTTGCGCGGAAGCGACGGCGTAGGTGACCGCGTCGGACGCGATGATCTGGGCAAGCAGGAGCGCCGGCGTGTCGCTCATGTGAAGGCCTACCGCAGGCCACCGATCGAGCGTGACCGTTGTCGGCAGGAGCGGCTGCGCCGCGAGGACACGCTCGACGCGCACGATCGCGGCGAGGCTTTCCGGCGTCCCGAGCGTGCCGAGCCGCGCGTAGGCCGCAATCCTCAACTGCTTCGGCTGACCGATCCTCGATCGGCCCTGCGCCTCGCGTGCGGCGTCGTCCGACGCGGCAATTCGTTCGAGCCACGCCACGTCGCTCGACGCGTCGACTCGAGCGACTGCCGGCGGCGCCGGCTGGCCGCCAATATTTGTCGGGAGGACGAGGCTCGCCGCGATCACGCCTGCTACCGTAAGCCAGCTACGATGAGCCACATGCACCTCGTCCAACTACTGCTTCCACTCTACGACAACAGCGGGAGCCGCTTCGATGAGCCGACGTTCGCTGCCGTGCGCGTGCAACTGACGCAGCGCTTCGGCGGCGTGACCGCGTACATGCGCTCGCCGGCGACCGGCTTGTGGAAAGAGGACACGGGTAACGTAAATCGGGACGAGGTGGTAACGGTCGAAGTGATGGTCGACCACCTCGACCGCGACTGGTGGCGCCAGTACTGCCGTCAGCTTGCCGCCTCATTCCGCCAGGAATCGCTCGTCGTCAGGGCAATCGCCATCGAAACCTTCTGATCCACTAAACCGTTTCGCGGTCGCTGCCGTCTAACCTGTCTACATAGTAGACATGGCGCCTGCTTACCTCGGCGAATTCGAACAGCTGCTGCTCTTAGCCGTTTTGAGACTGGGCAGCGAGGCCTACGCGCTCGACATCGCGCGTGAGCTCGATGTCCGCGCCGGCCGATCGGTGTCGCGCGGCGCGTTGTACACGTCGCTCGATCGGCTCGAGGACAAGGGTCTGCTGCGCTGGAAACTCACCGCGGGCACGCCGGCGCGCAACGGCCTGCCGCGGCGCCTCTACACGGTTACCGCCGCCGGGCTCACCGCGCTCCGCGCCTCGCGCAGCACGCTGCGACGGATGTGGCGCGGCCTCGAGGAGCTGCTCGAGGAGCCGACTTCGTGAACCGGCCCGACGATACCGGCGATCGATGGCTGCCGCGCCTCGCGATATGGTTCCTCGGTCGCGTGCTGCCTCGCGGTCCGCGCGGTGACACGGTGGTCGGCGACCTTCTGGAGGAGCGGCAGGCGCGCGGCGCCACGACTGCGGCGACGCTGCGGTTCTGGCGGCAGGCATTATCCGTCGCGGTGCGCTACCGCTGGCGGCCCGAAGGCGTCAACGAGCCGGCACCTGCCGGCGTGAGGAGCACTCGCATGTCGCTCGACAACCTTCTCCAGGATGTGCGCTATGCCGTGCGGTCCTACGCGAAAGCGCCGTCGTTCGCGCTGACGATTCTCGTCACGCTGGCGCTCGGCATCGGCGCGTCGACGGCGATTTTCTCGATGGTCAACGGCATCCTGCTGCGGCCGTTGCCGCTGCCGGATCCCGATACGCTGGTCTACGCCAACGAAATCAACACCAACCGCCGCGGCCAGGCGATCTCGGTCTCGTGGCCCAACTATCTCGACTGGCGCGCCCGCGCGCAATCGTTCACGGCGCTCGCCTTGACGCGTGAAGAACCGATGACGCTCACCGGCGTCGACCGCCCGCAGCGCCTGCGGGCGCGCCGCGTGACCGGCAACTTCTTCGCCGTCGTTGGCATTCCGTCGGCGATCGGTCGCACGCTCGGCGACGAGGACGATCGGCCGAACGCGGCACCGACTGCGGTCGTCAGCGCCGGGTTCTGGCAGACGCATCTCGGTGGCGACGCGTCGGCGCTCGGCCGAGCGCTCACCCTCGATGCGACGGCGTACACCGTCGTCGGCGTCATGCCACCGGATTTCGAGTACCTGCGTCCGTATGACGTCTTCGTGTCGATGGGACCGATCTCCGGAACACCGAACATGGTCGAGCGCGGCAATCATTCCGGCTTCTCGGCCGTCGGCCGGCTGAAGTCTGGTGTCGCGCTCGATACCGCCGACAGCGAACTCAAGACGATCGCCTCATCGCTCGAGCGCGAGTATCCCGGTACCAACAGCGCCATCAACGTGCTGACCAGCCGGCTTGCCGACCGGCTCGTCGACAGCATCCGGCTGATGCTGCTCGCGCTGTTCGGTGCAGTCGGGCTCCTGCTGCTGATCGCCTGCGTGAACGTCGCCAACCTGCTGATTGCACGCGGCGCAGGGCGTCAGCACGAGCTCGCCGTTCGCGCAGCGCTCGGCGGCGGACGCGGCCGGCTCGCCACACAGCTGCTCGTCGAGAGCACGCTGGTCTCGATCTGTGGCGGCACGCTGGGCATTGGCGTCGCCGCCGGACTGGTGCGCATGCTGGTCGCGATGGCGCCGGAAGGGACACCGCGGCTGGCCGATGTCGGCATCGACGGCGCGGCTCTGCTCTTCGCGTTCGGCGCCGCCGCAGTCTGCGGCATCGTCTTCGGTGCGCTGCCAGCGTTCCAGGCGTCGGCGGTCGGCGGACAGCAGGCGCTGGTGCGCGGCCGATCGTCCGGCGCGTCGGCGCGAACGCATCGTCTGCGCCGCGGACTGATGGCCGTCGAGACCGCGCTGGCGCTGATCCTGCTGACCGGCGCGGGCCTGATGATGCGGACGTTGCAGCAGCTCACACATGTCGACACAGGTATCCGCGCGGATCACCTGCTGACCGCACAATTCATGCTTGCCGGCGAGGAGTGGACGCCGGCCCGGCGCCGGACGTTCTACGACGATCTCGTCGGCCGCGTGCGCGCGCTGCCTGGCGTCGGCAACGTCGCGCTGGCCGGCGCGCTGCCAATCGACGGTTCGAACTGGAACTCGATCTTCATCGTCGGCGACCAGCCGGTGCCCGAGCGCGCGAAACTGCCGAGCGCGGCCTTCACGCCGGTCAGCGACGGCTACTTTGCGACGATGGGCATGCGGTTGATGAGCGGCCGTCTGTTCGTCGCGACTGAAAAAGTGGACGCGTCGTACGTCGTCATCGTCAACGAGACGTTCGCGAGGAAGCTCTGGCCCGGTCAGAACGCTGTCGGCAAGCGGCTGAAGCAAGGCTGGCCGGAAACGCCGGATCATCCGACACAGCCGGGCGCGTTCTTTGCGCCGTGGCGTGAGGTGGTCGGCGTCGTCTCCGACGTGAAGTTCAACGGCATCGCGAACGAAACCCCCATGCAGGCGTATCTGCCGCTGACCCAGATCCCGCAGCGATCGCTATCGCTGGTCGTCCGCAGCGCGACGGATCCAGTCACGCTGGCGTCAGCGGTCGAAGGCATCGTCCGCGATCTCGACAGGAACCTGCCGCTGTTCGACGTGCGCACGATGGAAGCCATGCTCAGCGCGTCGATGGCGCGCGAACGCATGTCGATGCTGATCTTCGCGGTGTTCGCAGTGGTGGCGCTCACGCTCGCGTCGGTCGGGCTCTACGGCGTCGTCGCGCACGGTGTCACCGAGCGCACCCACGAAATCGGGGTGCGCATGGCGCTCGGTGCGGGCGCGCACCACGTGCTCGGCCTCGTCGTCCGGCAGGGACTGTCGATGGCGCTGATTGGGACGGCGATCGGCGTCGCCGGCGCGGTCGCGCTGTCACGATGGATCGAGGCGCTGCTTTTTGGCGTCAGCGCCACGGATCCGGCGACGTTCGCGATCGTCGTGGGCACGCTTCTCGCGGTCGCGGCAATCGCCTGCTATATTCCCGCCTGGCGAGCCACACGCGTCGATCCGACGACGGCGTTGCGCGCCGAGTAGGATTTCCGCAATGCAGTATTGCGAGTACCCGACGACCGCGCAGCTGGCGCGGTCGGTCGCGTGTATCTGGACGCTCGAAGGAGACGCGTGTGAGGGCGCCGAGGCGCCGCAGCCCATCCTTCCCGACGGACGCGCAGAGTTCGTGATGCATCTCGGCGACGGGTTTGCGCGTGTTGATCAAGGCGCGATGCAGCGGCAGCAGTGGGCGATTTTCGCCGGGCAGCTCGATCGACCGTTGACGCTGCGACCGACTGGCCGCATCGCCGTCCTCGGTGTCCGGTTCCGTCCGGACGGCGCGGCGCGCTTTACGCCCGTCCCTCCACACGAGTTCGTTGGGCGGACTGTCGGCGCCGCGCTTGCCTCATCGTCGCTCGCGAACGTGGCTCGACGCGTCCGTGAGTCCGCGGCATCCCTGCCCGACGCCGTCCGCCTGGTCGAACGCCTGCTGGCGCCGGCCGAGCGCCACGACGCAGGCGACCGACGCGTCGCTTCGGTCGTCGACGCAGTCGTCCGGAGCGGAGGTCGCGTCGCAATCGAAAGCGCCGCACGACAGACCGGCGTCCCGGCGCCAGCTCGAACGGCTGCTCCTCCGCGACGTCGGCGTGCCGGCCAAACAACTCGCGCGCATCACCCGCTTCGAACGTGCGATACGGATCCTCGGGCACGACGCGAGTCCTGCGCGCGGGATCCGAACCGCACACGCCAGCGGCTATGCCGACCAGGCGCACTTCATTCGCGATTTTCGAGAGTTTGCCGGCTGCGCACCGACTGAACATCTCGTTCCACGCGCCGAACTGACTGGGTTCTTCACGGGTCACAATCCGTAGGTGCGGCCTTTGAGGCCGCACTGGCCGCCCTGAAAGGGCGCCCCTACGTCGATGACCCGGTCCCGTCGCATTTGTTCAATCGCCGACGCCGACCGAACGACTACGATCGCGCGCATGCTCCGAATCGCCATTCTCTTCTTCTGTGCGACGGTCCTGCCGCACGCGCAGGCGGCGCCGCGGCGCGCGACGATCGCGGAGGTTGCATGGCTCGCTGGCACCTGGGTGCGCGTTGATGGCACGCGGACGGTCGAAGAACGGTGGACGACGCCGGCGGGCGGCGCGATGCTCGCCGTGTCGCGGACGATCGCTGATGGACGGCTCAGCGAATTCGAATTCCTGCGGATCGTCGAACGCGACGGCGGCCTCGTATACGTCGCACAGCCGAACGGCCGGCCGCCAACGGAATTCGCGATGACGCGGCTCGAGGCGACGAGCGTCACCTTCGAGAACCACGAGCACGACTTCCCCAGGATCATTCGCTACACAGCGCGCGCCGACGGCACTCTTGTCGCGTCGATTGCCGGCACCGGCGGCGCGCGCGAGCGATCGTGGGTGTTCTCGCGTCAGCCTGCGACGCGAAAACTGTCGGGGCTAGGGACTGGGGGCTAGGATCTCGGCTAGCCCCGAGCCCCCGGCCCCGACGCGACGCCTACCGGTTCTTCTCGGTCGCAGCCGACACCAACTTCGCGAGCATCACGTTCGCCATGCCGTTGCTGGCGCCGTCGCCGGTCACGGCGATCTCCGGCACCACCTTGACGTGGTGCTCGCCGAGGATCGTCGCGATCTGCATCGCCGTGTAGCCGCTCTCGCCAACCGCGCCGACGCCAAGCTTGTAGGCCTCCGCCTTCGCCGCACCGACCGCACGCAGCGCCGTCGCTTCGGCGTCGCCGGCAAGCCGCACCGACGCGGCCTGGCCCTGCGCCCGCAGTTCGAGCGCGCTGCCTTCGCCGCGGGCCTGCTCCGCGGCCGCCAGCGCGTTCTGCTGCGCGACCTTCACCATCTGCTCCGAGCGCACGACCTCGCCCTGCAGGTTCGCGACCGCCGTTTCACGTTCGAGCGCCTGCCGCTTGATCTGTGCCTCGCGCTGCACTTCATACGTGCACTCGAGCTCCTGCGCGATCTTGCGGTCGGTCTGCGTCTTCATCAAATCGGCCGGCGGCGCGATGTCGCCGACCAGCGTGTCGATGCACTCGACGTCGTAGGCCTCGATCGCCTTCCGAATGTTCTCGAACGCGTGCCGCTGCCGCTCGGAGCGCGCCGACAAAAATTCCAGGACCGTGACCTGCTGCGCGGAGTTGCGGAAGTAGTTGCCAACGGTCGGCTGCAGCACGTGATCGACGAGGTTCTGCATCGACCCGACGCGCGAGATCACCCGCGGCGCGTTCCGCATGCCGATGTGGATGATCTGCGAGACATCGAGGCTGAAGGAGAAGCCGTCCTTCGACCGCACGATGATCGACGAGAGTCGCTCGTCGTAGTGATGCGCCTCGGTGCGCTGCGCCCAGTTCAGCACGATGTTGGTCGTCGGCACGAGTTCGACCTTCATCACCTTGGTGTTCAGCGGATGCTTGCCGGGCAGCAGCGGTTCGACCCAGACGCCCTTGCGGCCGCGCTCGACGAGATCGCCGTGGGTGAACGAGTCGCCCGACACGTCGACATGCTCGCGGCCGACATAACTGACGACGACGCCGACATAGCCAATCGGCACTTCGACCAGCGGCACCTGATCGACCTGCACGAGCCACGGGTTCAGGTTCCACGAACCCGAGAGCAGGACTTCTTCCTGGAGACCGCGGCAGCCGCCGGCGTCGATGAATGCCTGGCCGCGCTGGAAGCTCTCGTGACCGGGCACGACCGGACCGGCCATATCGCCGGCCGGAATCGGCCTGCCGTCGAGCATCGTCACGATGCCGACGCGCTCCGGCTGCACCTGGTAGACGCGCAGTTCCGCGGCGGTCATGCCGGAACGCGACGCCGTCGCCGGCATGATCACGTCGAACAGCGCGGGGTTGATGCGGTACGTGCCGGCCGTGAGCACCGCGATCTGACGGCCACGTTCACCGCCGCTCGTGAGGAACGCCTCGGCGTCCTGAAAGTTGTCGCACGCCACCAGCTTGCCGAGGACGCGTTCGCTCGGCATCGCGGCGCCGTCGGCGGCGACGACCAGCGCGATTTCACCAGGCCGAACGACGACGGTTGGCACCTTGATCACGCGGTAGCGGACGCGCCACAGGAAGAAGTGCCAGCCGGGCGACAGCATGCGCGCCTGGTAGCCTGCCTCGCCATGGAGCGCGACGATGCGGCCCGAGGCCAGCGGCGGACCGAAGCGCTTGACCACCAGCCCCGATTCGCTGGCGCCGACGATGCGGACGCTCGAAGCGATCACCGCGAGCGCGAGGAAGACGACCGCGGCGGCGACGACGGTGAACACGAGATGTTCCCAGACCAGGCTGAACATGACGTCTGTCCTTTCCGGGCGGACACGCTTGCGTCCACCGAGGCTGGACTCGAGGTGCACGCGCCGCGCCGGGGGTTTTGTTGGAGTTTTGGCCTTCTCGCTGCTGACGATCGGTAATTAATTACGTGTTGATGCGTGATTAAATACCGGAATGGGAGCCGTGGCATGGGTGGGTGTGCGACCGTCGCCGGAGGTGGTAGAGCGCTTGCGTGTCGCCGGCATTCACATCGAGCGTGACGATCCGGAGGAGCTGCCGCTCGTCGTGTCGACGGCGACCGCTGCGAAAGTGCCGGCGCCGCACGCCGAGCGCGGGCGATGGCTCTGGATTGCTGCCGCCGCGGTGCCGCACGCGCGGGCCACCGATGCCGTGCTGCGCGGCGCCTACGACGTCGTCGCGCTGACCGCTCGCGACGCCGCGGCAACGATCGTCACCCGCCTGGAAGAAATGCTCGCGGCGAAGGCGGCCGTTCCGGCCGCCGATCACATCGTGCAGAAGAGCGCGGCGTCGCGCGCCGTCCTGCGGCAGGCGGCCCTCGTCGCGGAGACGGCGATGGCGGTGCTGCTGACCGGAGAGACCGGCACCGGCAAGGAAGTCACCGCGCGGCTGATTCACGACTGGTCACCGCGCCGCGCGCGCCGCTTCGTGCCGATCAATTGCGCCGCGATCCCGAACGAGTTGATGGAAGCGGAGCTGTTCGGCTACGCGCGCGGCGCGTTCTCGGGCGCGGTGCAAGCCTACGACGGTCAGTTGATGGCGGCGGCCGGCGGCAGCGTCTTCCTCGACGAGATCGACGATACGCCGCTCGAGACTCAGGTGAAGCTGCTCCGCGTTCTCGAGGATCACGTCGTCAGCCGGCTCGGGGAAAACGAATGGCGGAAGGTCGACTTCCGGATCATCGCGGCCACCAACCGCGACCTCGAGCCGCTGGTCGCGTCGGGTCGCTTCGGTGCGGACCTCTACGAACGCCTTGCCATCGTTCGGATCCATCTCGCACCGCTGCGTGAGCGGATCGAGGATCTGCCGGCGCTGGCGCGGCATTTTCTCGATCGCTTCGCTCGCGAGCACGACCGCCCGGCGATCGAATCGCTGCGCGCCGACACGGTACGAGCGCTGACGTCGTACCCATGGCCGGGCAACATCCGAGAGCTCCGCAACGTGATGTTCGAGACGATGGTCTACAAGCGCGCCGGACGCGAGCTGCTGCCATCAGACCTGCCACTGCGGATTCTCAAGACGGCGCGGCGCGGCGACGAGCTCGTCGATCACGGCCGGCTGCAGCAGCGGCTGCGCGACGGGCGGCTGAACCTGCGCAATGAGGTCCGCGCGCTCGAGCGCACGGCGCTCGACGCCGCGCTCGAGGCGAGCGGCGGCAACGCGGCGGAAGCGGCGCGCCTGCTCGGCACGGTCGGCCGCGGTCGGTCGCGCGATCCGGGGGGCACCGTGCGGGCGATGAAGCGGCGGCTTGGGTATCGTGGGTAGAGTCGGGGCTGGGGGCTCGGGGCTGGCTGCCACCCGTCAGCCGAACCGGGTGATTCGCCGCGTACGAGCTTTAACGCAAAGGCCGCAAAGAACGCAAAGACGAGCGCGGCGTGCGGCGCACGCGGACCTTCGAGATCTTCGCTTCGTGATCTTCGTGGTTCCGTGGACAGGGATGCAGCGTCACACGCATTTCTTTGCGCGTCTCTGCGATCTTTGCGGTCTTTGCGTTCTCGTGGGCGGTGGGGATGGAGCAGTTACGGGACGTTGACGGTGAGCGGACGCGATGCGGTTGCGGGCTTGACACCGGTGACGCGCGTCACGCGGCGGCCGGCGCGGCTCATCGCCGTCACCTCGACGTCGACGCTCGCGGCAGTAGCGGTTCCGAGATGGGCCGGCATCACGTTCTGCGAACAGTAGCCGCCGCCGGTGTCGACGAGCGCCGACGAGATCAACCGGCGCGTGCCCGCGGCGTAGACGCGCACCTCCGCGCCAGGCAGGGTGTGGCGTCCTCGCGCGTCGACGACGTCGATCGCCAGCGAGCGGCGCGCCTGCTCCGGCGGCAGCAGATTCCGGAACAGGTAATGGCCGCCTGCGGGGTCGTTGTTGGTCAGCGCCAGGTCGAGCGCGCCGTCGCCGTCGTAATCCACCCACTGCACGCCGTGGCTGCCGTCATGCTCCTTGATCAGCGTCGGCAATACGTCGTCGAACTTCGCACCGCCGTTGTGAAACAGATGATCCGGGTAGTGGGTGACGTTGACGAGAAATCCGGCGACGTAGAGATCCGGCCGGCCGTCGTTGTCATAATCGCCCCACGACGGCGTCGTCGCGTGCTGCTCGAAGAACAGGCCGACCGA
>Ga0075435_100002997_pt1 | contig 11365 bp, 12 predicted proteins | sample RhiMethybrSRZTD4_FD_75302 | JGI IMG/M metagenome (GOLD analysis project Ga0075435, IMG submission 75302) | Populus rhizosphere microbial communities from Tennessee, USA - Rhizosphere MetaG P. TD hybrid SRZTD4 | ecosystem: Host-associated > Plants > Roots > Rhizosphere > Soil | place: USA... | reverse complement strand
ACCGAGTTCGTGACGAGCTTCGTCACCGGCTCGACGAGCGGTCTTGGGAACGCGCCAAAGCCAAGGCGCCAACCCGTCATCGCGAACGTCTTGCTGAATCCGTCGAGGACGATCGTGCGCTCGAGCATCCCGTCCTCGCGCGCGATCGGGTGGTGCGTCCCCTCGTACAGCAGCTCCGCGTAGATCTCGTCCGAGAGCACCCACAGATCGTGCTCGCGCGCGAGGCGCGCGATCTCGCGCACCGCCTCCTTTGACAGCGCGCCGCCCGTCGGGTTGTGCGGGCTGTTGAGGATGATGAGCTTCGTCTTCGGCGTGACGAGCGCGCGCAGCTCGTCGAGGTCGGGGACGAAGTCGTTCGTCTCTCGCAGCACGAGCGGGACGGGTGTGCCGCCGGCGAAGCTGATCATCGACGAGTAGATCGGGAACCCGGGATCGGGATAGATCGCCTCATCGCCGCCCTCGACGAGCGCGAGGATCGCGTAGAACATGATCGGCTTCGCGCCGGGCGCGACGATCACCTGCGACGCGTCGTACGACAGGCCGCGCGTGCGCGAGAGGTATTCGGCGATCGCCTCGCGCAGCTCGATGACCCCGGCGGATGGCGTGTAGTGCGTTTCGCCGCGCTCGATCGCCGCGACGCCCGCGGCGGTGATCGCTCGCGGCGTGTCGAAGTCCGGCTCACCGATCTCGAGGTGGACGATGTGGCGTCCCTGCGCCTCGAGCGCACGTGCGCGCGCGAGCACTTCGAACGCCGTCTCCGTGCCGAGCCGCCCCATCCTGCGTGCCAGGGGACGCATTCGCGCCATGTTAGGCGCTAGTCGATCTTGCCCTCGATGCAGCGGCATCCCATCGGTCCGACCACGGCCGAGTGCGCGGTGCCCGCCGGCAGCACCATGCGATCGCCCGGCTCGAGGTGGATCGTCCCGCCGTCGCGCGTGCGGAAGTCGATCGAGCCGCTCGTGCAGTACAGGAGCTTCGTGTACGGATGCGTGTGCTCGCCGTACCGATCGCCTGGTCCGTTCGACCACGAGTAGACGTCGCGCGCTTCGCCGCGGATGCGCTCGTCGATGCTCACGCACCGACGATACGCGCGCCGTCCGATACTCCGTGCGTGCGCGTGGGAGTGGTGTTCCCTCAGACGGAGAGTGGCACCGACGTGGGCGCGGTGCGCGACTACCTGCGGGCCGTCGAGCAGCTCGGCTACGTGCACGTCGTCGCGTACGACCACGTGCTCGGCGCGGACCGCTCGTCGCGTCCCGATTGGAAGGGGCCGTACGACGCCCGCTCCTCGTTCCACGAGCCCTTCGTCTTCTTCGGCTTCGTCGCCGCTGTGACGCAGCTCGAGGTCGCGCCGGCGGTCATCGTCCTGCCGCAGCGGCAGACCGCCCTCGTCGCGAAGCAGGCGGCGGAGGTCGACATCCTCGCGCGCGGACGCTCGCGTCTCGGCGTGGGCCTGGGGTGGAACACGGTGGAGTTCGCGGCGCTTGGAATGAGCTTCACGAACAAGAACCGCAGGATCGAGGAGCAGATCGCGCTCATGCGCCGCCTGTGGACGGAGCCGATCGTCGACTTCGCGGGCCGCTGGCATCGCGTCGATCGCGCCGGGCTCAACCCGCTTCCGGTGCAGCGTCCGATCCCGGTGTGGATGGGCGGGTCTGCCGAGGACGCGCTGAGGCGAATCGCGCGCATCGCCGACGGCTGGTTCGCCCAGTACGTGCCCAACGAGAACGGCCGCGCGACCTTCGAACGCTTCCGCGGCTACCTGCGCGACGCCGGCCGCGACCCGAGCGCCTTCCCGATCGAAGGGCGCGTGAGCATCGCGCGCATCGAAGGCGGCCCCGATGAGTGGGCGAAGATGGCGCACGCGTTCCGCGACGAGCTCCGCTGCACGCATCTCGAGATCAACACGATGGGCATGGGCCACGCCTCGCTGGCGGATCACGTGAAGACGCTCGCGCGCTTCGCGGTGGAGGCGAAGGACCTCTTCGACTAAGGCTTCGTCGCCGCGACGACGACGCCGTACGGCGAGAAGCGGACCGCGTCCCCGCCGCTCACGCGGCGCGCGTACAGACCCTCGTCCCGCGCGATGTAGATCCACTGCGCGTCGGGTGACCATCCCGCGAAGCGGCCGTCCTGCTCGAGCACGACGTCGCCGGTCTCCGCGTCGCGCACGACGGCGCGACGGCGCGGCGCCGCGCCACCCTGCGCGGACGTCTGCGTGTAGCCGACGAGCCGCCCGGTCGACGCCCAGGCCTCGTCGGTGACGGCGTCCCCGGTGATGACCGCGCTCGGGTTCCCGTCGCGCGAGCGGAACATGGCGAAGGTGATCGTCGTCGTCGGCGCGAGGAAGCGGACGTGCAGGGCGAAGTGACCGCCGTCGGGTGCGGCGGTGAGCAGGCTCGCCTCGGCGATGCCACGCGTCTGCGTCGGCGCCTGCGCGCGCGGATCGGCGATGAGCTTCGCGATCGTCGTGAGCTCACGCTTCTGCGTGCCGTTCCAGAGCTCGATCGCCTGGGAGTCGCGAGCGCGGTCCCCGACGCGCCACGAGCCGTTGTTCAGCACGACGACGCCGGCCTTCGTCCAGAAGGCCTCACGGCCGGCGATCGTCGACCGCGTCGCGCTCGTCGCCGCATCGAGGAGCAGGATCGTGAGGTCGCTCGACAGCACGACCGGGTCCGTCGCTGCCGCCGGATAGGCGGCGACCGAGAACTGCGTCCCGTCCGGCGACCATGTCGGCAGGACGCCGATCGACGACGGCGCGCTGTACCGCTTCACGTTGCCGGTCCGATCGACGGTCACCGCGATGAGCTGGAAGGCCGACGCGCCCGGACCGAGGCTCTCGACGGTGAGGATGCGGTCGCCGGCCGGCGACCACTGCGGCGGCAGCGGCAGCGCGTTCCGCCGGAGCGTCTGGCTGTTGAGATTGCCCGCGCGCAGCAACGTCGGGACGCCGTCGCCGCCCATCGTCCAGAGGTGGCCTCCGAGCGCGAACACGAATCTCGCGGCGGGCACGTCGACCTTCGGCGGGCTGACGCGCGTGAGCGCGGGGTTGTGCGGGAACCACGCGTCGCCCTGCGCGACCGAGCCGAGGAGCACGACCGCCGGCCCGGTCGTGCCTGACGGCGTGAGGTCGACGCGAATGAGATTGCCGCTCGCGAAGCCGACGGCGAAGCGCTTGTCCGCGGAGACGCTGAGGCGCTCGATGAGGCCCGCGTTCGTCGGCAGGTCGACATAGCCCTTCGTGAACGCGACCTGCGCCGGATTCGTGCCGCGGTGCATGAGGAAGCCGCCGGGCCATGGCGCATCGAGACGGAAGGCATCGGCGTCGAGCTGGAACGGCTCGCGACGGAGATCCTCGCCGTCGACGGTCACGCTCCAGACGCTCGCGCTCGCCGCGAAGACGAGCGTCTCCTGCGCGCCCGCGAATCCGGACACGCGGCCCGAGAGGAAGTACACGCGGCCGTCGCCACCGACGAGCGGCGTCGCCGATGAGAGACCGGTGAGCGGTTGGAGCTGATTCATCCCCGTCGCGCGGAGCCGCCCGACGATGCCGCCCGTGGTCTGGACGAGGAGCTCGTCCTCCGAGATCCAGTCCGCCGCGAGCACGTCCTCCGTGTTGGTCACGCGGATCCAGCCGCTCCCGGGACCGGACGTCACGTACACGTCGCTCTGCGACCCGGTCTGGCGCTGCACGGTCGCCGCCAGGCGCGTGCCGCTCGGGGAGAAGCGGTGATCGACGATGCGGAACCCGTCGGCGCGCAATTCCGGCGGGAGTGTGTACCACGTGGTCACGCCGTCGACCCGCACGACGACGAGACGGACCCCCGCTTCCACGTATGCCACCGCGCTTCCGTCGATCGCCCATTTGGTCCGCGATATCGACGCTGCGTCGCCCTTCGCGACCGAGCGGCGCCGCGAGTTGTCGGCGTTCGCGAGCCAGAGGAGGTAATCGCCGTTCGCCTCGCTCCGCCAGTACGCGAGGCGACCGGTCGCGGAGAGGTCGGTCGTCGGGCGCGGCGCGGCTGTGGCCGTGGCGGTCGGGGTCGGCGAGACAGCAGCGGGCGCAGTGGCGACGGGGCTCAGCGTCGCGACGACGAGCGAAATCACGGTCGCGCCGACGATGAGCATGGCCGCCGCCGCGTACGGAAGCAGCCCTCGGGCCTGCCGCACGCGTACATAATCAGCCTCGATGCCAGACCCGATGGAGGCGGCTCGCACATTCATGGACGCCCTCGAGGCGCGCGATCCCGAGCGCGCGGCGAGCGTCTGTGCCGACGACGTGCAGATAGAGCTGCCCGGGGGCGACAGCGACCTCGTCGGCAAGGAGGGCGCGCGCCAGCTCGTGCGCATGGCCCCGAACTTCGTGAGGCGCATCCGCGATGGGGAAAAGCAGGGGACCACGGTCATCCTGCGCGGCCTGACCCGGGCGCCGGGGCACTTCGCGAACTACAGCATCTGGACCTTCGAGACCGACGGCCAGCTCATCAAGCACGTGCGCTTCCAGTGGCGACCGGCGAACTGACGAACCCCGGCTCGGCGATGCCGAGCCGCTTCACCTCTACACGTATCTGAAACTTCGCGGGACCTTCGCGAGGCCGAAGTCGCTCACCGGGCGGGGTCGTTTGTAGCGGCGCGCGTTGGTCACCGGCAGCGTCCAGCCCGCCTTCGTGCGTCCGGATCGCTCGCCGAGCACGCACTCTCCGACGACCATCCCCGTACCGACGACCGCGAGGAACGCCTTCGCCGGGAGACGTGTGGGCGGCAGCGTGCGGTGATCGGCGTCACGCGAGCCGTCGAGGATCGCGTCCGCGTTCTCCGCGCTGATCGCGAGGACGATCTTCTCCATCGGGAACTACATCGGACGCGTCTTGCTTCAGCGCGCGCTGCTGGCGATCCGCTCCATCGCCGGCGTGAGCACGGCGAGCTCGTCCGCCGTCAGCTGGTCGGCGAAATGCGTCGCGATCGCGCGGATGTGCGTCGGCGCGGCCCGGCGCACGAGATGACGTCCCTTCGGCGTGAGCACGACGAGGAACCCGCGCCTGTCGCTCGGGCAGACGCGCCGCTCGATGAGCCCGTCCCCCTCGAGACGGTCGAGCGCGCGCGTGATGCCGCTCTTCGTGAGGAGCGAGCGCTCGGCGAGATCCATCGGGCGGACGCCGAAGTCAGGGCCGCGCGCGATCTGGACGAGGAGGAAGTGCTCGCCGAGCGGGAGGCCGCCGCGCGTCTCCGCCACCCGCTCGAGGACGTGCGAAGTAGCCGCGTACGCCCGGAGGAACGCCTCCCAGGCTCGCACCTCCGGCTCGCTGAGGCGCCGCCTCGACCGTGGAATAGGTTGCGTAGGCAACTAGTTGATTGTACCAGCAACTATTTCGCCGAACAGGCGAGAGGGGACAAGTAGAGACATGAACTGGTACATCGACCCGGCGCACTCCCAGGTCACTTTCAAGGTCAAGCACATGATGGTGAGCACCGTCCGAGGCAGGCTCGGCAAGCTCTCCGGCCGCCTCGATCTCGACCCGGAGCGCCCCGAGGAGGCGGACTTCGAGATCGCCGTCGACGTGACGGGGATCGACACCGGCGACGACCGCCGCGACGGCCACCTCCGTTCGGGCGACTTCCTCGACGCCGAGACGCATCCGGCGATCAGCTTCAAGAGCAACGCGATCTTCGCGAAGGGCGAGGGCCGCTACACCGCGAGCGGCGATCTGGTGATCCGCGGCAAGGCACTGCCTGCCAGCTTCGAGGTCGAGCTCCTCGGCGTCGCCGGTGACGCGCGTGGCGCGACCAAGCTCGGCGCGACCGCGACCGCGACGATCGACCGCACCGACTGGGGACTGACGTGGAACATGCCCGTGCCGAACGGCGTCCTCGTCGGCGAGAAGGTGAAGATCGAGGTGGATCTGCAGGCGTACGACGAGGCGAGCGCGAAGACGCTCGGGCTCGCCGCCTAGACGTCGGACACGTTGGCCGACATCGTCGCGCGCGCGCGTGCCGCGATGCGGCCGACGTCGCCGGGCGAGATCCCCTCGAGGCGCGCACGCGTGTGATCGAGGTATCGCTCCTCGGTCGCCGCGTGCGCGTCCTCATTCACGCCGCGCGCTGACGGGTACGGCTCGAGCCGCCAGCGCGGCCCGAGCACGAGCGCGAACGTCGCGAGGGAACGCGCCATGTGGAACGGCGACGTGACGATGAGGAGCCGTCGCGGCGCGAGCGCCGCGAGGTAGCGCTCGGCGACGAACGCGGCGTTGCTCAGCGTGTCCCGCGACTCGTCCTCGATGAAGATGCGCTCTGGCGCGATGCCGCGCGCGCCGAGGCGATCGGCCATCAGCGCTGCCTCGGTGCGTCGTGGCTTTGGCCCATTCCCGTGACTGCCCGAAACGATGATGGCGATGTCGCGTTCGCGCGCGAGCGTCGCCGCCGCGTCCGCGCGTGCGAGCGTGGTCGCGGTCGGTGATCCGTCGGGCTCGAGACCGCCGCCAAGCACGACGGCGATCTCGCGGTATCTCGCGAGATCGCCGTCGGCGTTCGTCACGGTCGCGCGATTACGACTTCTTGTAGAGGGTCCCGTCCATGATCATGACGATCGTGAAGTTGTCGCCGCTGCCGTTCTGGAAGATCTTGTCGGAGAGGTCCGGCCAGCCCGCGACGCGTTTCTTGTCGTTCACCGGGTTGTTGTTGTAGCGCTCCCACAGTGGGAGGCAGGGCAGCAGATCGTTGAACGCGAGCGTGAGCTCGGTGACGATCGGTTTCTGTTTCGCGGTGTCGAAGCCCTCGACCGCCTGGTTGAGCTTCGCCTCCCAGTCGATGCCGTTCGTGACCGGGTATTTCTGCCCGCCGCCCGCGGGCGTCGTGTTGTACTCGCGCAGCGGCCGCACCAGCGACTGCTGCGGATGCGGGTTGCCGATGCCCCACGCGTTGAGCGCGATCTGGAACTTGCCGTCGTTCGTGTCGGGCAGCTGCTGCGAGCGCGGTGCCCCGCGCGGCGTGATCTTGATGCCGAACTTGTTCAGGGCGTCGGAGGCGTGCGTCGCGGCGCTCGCCCAGTCGGCGAAGTCGCTCGGGTAGTACAGCTCGAACTCGAGCTTCTTCCCATCCTTCGCGTAGATGCCGTCGGAGCCCTTCGCGTAGCCAGCATCCTTCATGAGGCCGTCCGCCTTCGACGTGGAGTACTCGTACTCCTTGAGCTTCTTCTGGTCCTCGGCCGAGAGCCAGTTGGGCACGAGCGAGTCCGAGTAGCCGGCCATGAACTTCGGCGCCTTGCCGGACTCGCCGTACGCGATCGCGCCCGACTCGTTGCGGTTGATCGCGTGCGCGACGGCCTGCCGGAGCCGCTTGTCCTGGAACTGCGCCGCGTTGTTCCAGTGGAAGTACATCGCCGGTCCGGTGAACAGCGGGCCGCGGACGATCTTGAGCCCCTGATCCTGGAACTGCTTGTCCGTCGCGACCGGGAAGCCGTGCGTCGCGTAGTCGACGTCGCCGCTGAGCACGAGCGGCGTGACCTGCGCGGTCTCGCCCTGCCAGAGCAGGAGCTTGTCGAAGTTCACCTTGTCCGCGAAGAGGCCGCCGTTGTTGCGGACGAGGGACATCTGCGCGTCGGTGACGCTCGAATAGTCGATCTTGTACGGACCGACCGACGGGAATTTGTCCGGACGGAGCTTGTCCTTGTCGGCGCGAAGCGCCTTCACTTCATCCGACGCCGTCGTCTTGCCGGCCGCGAACAGGTCCTGCAGCTTCTTCGCGAAGTCGCCGTACACCTTGTCCGGGCGGATGCCGTTGCGGAGGATGAGCCGCTCACCGATCGAGGTCGGCGTCTTGTAGTGGAACTTCACGGTCGTGTCGTCGACCGCGGTGATCGTGTCGACGTAGTTCCAGATACCGAATCCTTCCATGCGGCCGATCCAGTAGGTGGTCACGACGTCCTTCGACGTGAACGGCGTGCCGTCGTCCCACTTGAGGCCCGAGCGGAGCTTCACCGTGAAGTCGTTGCCGTCGAGCTTCGACGATTCGGCGAGCCAGTAGTCCCACTTCGCGTCCGCCCAGCGGTACACCGCGAGCGACGGGATGAACACGTCGGTGTAGATCGAACCGGAGAGGATCGCCCCCGTCGCGAAGTAGTTGTAGTGGCCCTTCGGAGGGACATCCCATGGCCACGCGCCGTGGAACTCGCCGCCCTTCGCCTTGCCGGCGACGGGACCGCCGCTCGCGCCGGGCACGCCGGCCTGGCACGCCGCGGCCACGAGGCCGAGGGTGGTGAACATGGAGTCGCGAAGGAATCGCCGCCGTGTGGGTGTGTATCGAATAGCGATGCCGCGTTCGGCCTCGGTCATGAACCCCTCCCGTGTGTACGGCCCCCATGGCGGGGGTCCGTGACTTTGTAGTCCTTCGACCCGGCGTTGTCACGCCGCGCCGGAGCGTGCGGGCCGCTCAGGCGCGCCAATAGGAGTACCACCGCGACGAAGACGACGCTCACCACGAGCGCCATCACCGCGACGACGAAGGCGGCGCTGGAACGGTCTTGGAACGCGACGGTGAGCACGGAGAGCACGAGCAGCAAGATCGCGAGACGCAGCGCGGCTCGCGCGACCTCGCCACCGATCACGTCGCGAGCGCGACCTTCTGACCGGTCCGCTCGCGCACCGCCGGATGGCACGCGACCTCGCGATCGCCCGGGATCGCGGTGAGGTCCGGTCTGACCAGATCGCAGAGTCCCGGCTCCATTCGCGGGCAGCGCGGGTGGAAGGTGCAGCCGATCGGCAGATCGAGAAGGCTCGGCACGTCCGCGCTGCGCAGCGGGACCCGCTCCTTCGTCCGCGTGATCGTGGGATCCGCTTCGGGGATCGCCGCGATGAGCGCCTCGGCGTACGGATGCGCGGGATCGCTCACGAGCGATTCGGTGGGGCCGAGCTCGACGACGCGGCCGAGGTACATCACCGCGATGCGCCCCTCGCGCGCGAAGTAGCGCGCCACCGCGAGGTCGTGGGTGATGAGCACGATCGTCACGCCGAACTCGCGGCGCAATGAGAGGAGCAGGTTGAGCAGGCTGATGCGGATCGAGACGTCGACCATCGACACGGCTTCGTCGGCGACGATGACGCGCGGCTCCACGGTGAGCGCGCGAGCGATCGAGACGCGCTGGCGCTGCCCGCCCGACAGCTGATGCGGATACTTCTCGAGGAAGTCCGCGGCGGGCACGAGGCCGACGCGCTCGAGGAGATCGGTCGCCGCGCCGAGCGCCGCGCGCCGCCCGCGAACGCGACCGTGATGCAGCAGCGGCGCCAACAGCGTCTGCGACACCGTCCGCGTCGGATTGAGCGACGCGTACGGATCCTGATGCACGATCTGCACGGCCTTGCGGAACTTCCGCAGGTCCGCGCCCTTCGTCTGCCACACGTCCTTGCCCTCGTACAGGAGGCGCCCATCGCTCGGACGGATGAGGCCCGCGAGCAGGCGGCCCGTCGTCGTCTTTCCGCAGCCGCTCTCGCCGACGATGCAGAGCACCTCGCGCTCGGCGAACGCGAGCGACACGCTGTCGACCGCCTTCACGACTCCCAGCGGGGTCCGGAAGGCGCGGCTGACGCGGTCGAGCTCGATGAGCATCAGGCGAGCTTCTCGGCGACGGGCCGCTGGGCGTCGCCGACCACCTTCGCGACATCCTGCCAGCGGATGCACGCCGCCTCGTGCGCGGGCGTGTCGACGGCGACGAGCGGCGGTTCCGCGGCGCGGCACGCGTCGATCGCGAACGGGCACCGCGGTGCGTACGAGCAGCCGGGCGGCAGGCGGATGAGGTCGGGCGGCGATCCAGGGATCGACTCGATCGCGCCCAGCGCGCCCGAGACACGCGGCACGGCGCGGAGCAGACCGACCGAATACGGATGGCGCGGACGGTAGAAGAGATCACCGACGCTCGCGCGCTCGACGATGCGCCCGGCGTACATCGTGATCATGCGGTCGGCGAGCTCAGCCGCGATCGAGAGGTCGTGCGAGATGAAGATCATCGCGAAGCCGAGCCTCCCGCGGAGCTCGCGGAGCAGGTCGAGGATCGCGCGCTGGGTGAGGATGTCGAGCGCGGTCGTGGGCTCGTCGAGGATGAGGATCTGCGGATCGAGGAGCAGGCTCATCGCGATGAGCACGCGCTGCTTCATTCCGCCGGAGAGCTCGTGCGGGAACGCGCGGAGGACGCGGCGCGGGTCGAGGTGGACGAGGTCGAGGAGCTCGTCGGCGCGCCTCCGCACCGCCCGCTCGTCTTTCATCCCGTGCGCCTTCGCCGTATCGAGGAACTGGTCCCAGATAGTGATGACCGGGTTGAAGGAGTTGAGCGCGGCCTGGAAGACCATCGCGCACTCGGACCAGCGGAACTCCCGCAGGTCGTCGTCGTCGAGCTTGCGGATGTCGGTGGTCAGGCCGCCCTTCGTGTAGAGGAGCTCGCCCGCGCGCACGACGGCGCTGCGCGGCGAGAGGCGGATGAACGACACCGCGAGGGTGGTCTTGCCGGAGCCGCTCTCGCCGATGATCGCGAGCGTCTCGCCGGGCGCGAGGTCGAACGTCACGTCGCGCACCGCGCGAACCGGGCCGCGGCGCGTGAGGTAATCGATGGACAGTCCGCGGACGGAGAGGACCGACGGCGCGCCGTTCACGCCGAACGCAGTCGCGGGTTGAAGATGTCTTCGAGCGCCGACGCGAGCGAGACGAGCGAGAGCTGGAACAGGGCGATGGCGAGGATCGGGCTGAGGATGTACCAGAACGAATCGCGGAAGAAGATCGCGCCCTGACTGTTCGCGAAGTACAGCATGATGCCCCAGTTCTGCCCGGAGAGGGGCACGAGCCCGAGGAAGATGATGCCGGCCTGCGCGTAGATCGCCTGGGTCATCGCGAGGATGAAGTGGATCGCGATGTAGCTGCGCATGTTGGGGAGCATCTCGCGGAAGATGATGTGGAAGAGGCCGAGGTCCAGCGATCGCGCCGCCTCGACCCAGTCGCGCTCCTTGAGTGAGAGGACCTGCGCGCGCACCTGCCGCAGCAGGCTCGGCCACTGCAGCAGGGCGAGGATCACCGCGAGCACGAGGAAGCCCGACGGCCGGACGATCGCCGCGACGACGATGAGCAGGATGAGCTGCGGGATCGTGAGAGCGACGTCGGTGATCGCGAGGATGACCGTATCGAGACGACCCCCGACCGTGGCGGCGAGCCCGCCGAGGGACACCGCGAGGAGCGTGGAGAACGCCGCGGCGAGGAACCCGACCGTGAGGATGTCGCGGCCGCCGTAGACGATCTGGTTGAGGACGTCGCGGCCCTGGAAATCGGTCCCGAGCGGATGCGCGAAGGAGGGCGACTGGTAGACCTCGCGGATGTTCGGGTCGGTCATGAG
>Ga0075435_100002995_pt1 | contig 11369 bp, 13 predicted proteins | sample RhiMethybrSRZTD4_FD_75302 | JGI IMG/M metagenome (GOLD analysis project Ga0075435, IMG submission 75302) | Populus rhizosphere microbial communities from Tennessee, USA - Rhizosphere MetaG P. TD hybrid SRZTD4 | ecosystem: Host-associated > Plants > Roots > Rhizosphere > Soil | place: USA... | reverse complement strand
GCCACCGGCACGCCGAGCGCGTTGTAGACGAAGGCCAGGAACAGGTTCTGGCGGATATTGCGCATGGTGGCGCGCGACAGGCGGCGCGCCCGCACGATGCCGCGCAAGTCGCCCCGCACCAGCGTGACGCCGGCGCTCTGGATGGCGACATCCGCTCCGGTTCCCATGGCGATGCCGACATCGGCCTCGGCGAGGGCCGGCGCGTCGTTGACGCCGTCGCCCGCCATCGCCACCGCGCGCCCCTCGGCGCGCAGCGCCTTCACCACCGCGCCTTTCTCGTGCGGCAGGACGTCCGCGCGCACGTCGGCGATCCCGAGGCGCCGCGCCACTGCCTGCGCGGTCAGGGCGTTGTCGCCGGTCAGCATGACGACGCGGATGCCTTCGTCGGCGAGCGCGCGCAAGGCCTCGGGCGCGGACGCCTTGATCGGGTCGGCGACGCCGAGGAGGCCCGCGAGCCGCCCGTCCAGCACGAGAAACACCACGGTCCCGCCGTCGCGGCGCAGCGCATCGGCCCGCGCCTTCAGGTCCTGCGGCACGCTGGCGAGCGATTCGGCAAGGCGCAGGTTTCCGAGCGCGGCCTTGCGTCCTTGCAGCGAGGCTTCGACGCCCTTGCCGGTCACGGCGTTGAAGTTTTCCACCGGCAGGAGGTCAAGCCCGCGCTCCCGCGCGCCCTGCAGGATGGCTGCGGCGAGCGGATGTTCGCTGCCGCGCTCCAGGCTGGCGGCGGCCTGCAGCACCTGCGGCTCGGTGAAATCCGGCGCCGGGATCACCGCGCTGAGCTTCGGCTTGCCCTCGGTCAGCGTCCCCGTCTTGTCCACCACCAGCGTGTCGATCCGCTCCAGGCGCTCCAGCGCCTCGGCGTTGCGGATCAGCACGCCCGCCTGCGCGCCGCGCCCGGTGCCCACCATGATCGACATCGGCGTGGCGAGCCCCAGCGCGCAGGGGCAGGCGATGATCAGGACCGAGACGGCGCTCACCAGGGCGAAAGCCATCGCCGGCGGCGGCCCGTAGATCGACCAGGCCGCGAACGCCGCCAGCGCGACGCCGACCACGGCCGGGACGAAATACGACGACACGACGTCGGCGAGATTCTGGATCGGCGCCCGCGTGCGCTGCGCGTCGGCGACCATCTGCACGATCTGCGCGAGCAGGGTCTCGGCGCCGACGCGCTCGGCGCGCATGACGAAGCTGCCGCTGCCGTTCAGCGTGCCGCCGGTGACCGGGTCGCCGGCGTGCTTCTCCACCGGCAGCGATTCGCCCGTGACCAGCGACTCGTCGAGGCTCGAGTGGCCCTCGAGCAGCACGCCGTCCACGGGCACCTTCTCGCCCGGCCGCACGCGCAGCCGGTCGCCCCGCTGCACTTGCTCGAGCGGGACGTCCTCGTCGCCGCCGTCGGCGCGCAGGCGCCTCGCGGTCTGCGGCGCCAGCTGCAGCAGCGCGCGGATGGCGCTGCTGGTGCTGTCGCGCGCGCGCAGCTGCAGCACCTCGCCGAGCAGCACCAGCACCGCGATGACCGCGGCGGCCTCGAAATACAGGCCGACGCGCCCGTGTGCATCGCGGAACGCGGCGGGGAAGATGCCCGGCGCGAGCAGCGCCACCACGCTGTAGGCGAACGCCACGCCGACGCCCAGGGCGATCAGCGTGTACATGTTGAGGTGGCGCGTGACCAGGGAATTCCAGCCGCGGACGAAAAACGGCCACGCCGCCCACGCCACGACGGGGGTGCTCAGGATGAACTGCGTCCAGTCCGAAGCCCGGCTGCTGACGTAGTGCTCGAGCATGGCGAGCGCAAAGACCGGGAGCGTCAGGACCAGCCCGATCCAGAAGCGCCGCGTCATGTCGGCGAGCTCGGGGTTGGCCGCCGCCTCGGCGCTCGCCACCAGCGGCTCGAGCGCCATGCCGCACTTCGGGCAGGCGCCCGGCCCGGCCTGGCGGATTTCCGGGTGCATCGGGCAGGTATAGATCGTCCCCGGCGCAGCGGCGGGCTGCGGCGCGGGCGGCTCCGCGTTGCCGGCGTATCGCGCCGGGTCGGCGCGGAATTTCTCCAGGCAGCGCGGGTTGCAGAAAAACCAGTCCCGGCCGCCGTGCGCGTGCTTGTGCCTGGCTGTCGCGATCGTGACCGTCATGCCGCACACCGGGTCGATCGCCTTGCCTTCGGGAGGAGCGGAACGCTTAGCAATATCCATGCGGTGATTCTAGAATGGCCACGATGGAAACCGTCGAACTGAAGGTCGAAGGAATGGACTGCCAGGGTTGCGTGAAGAGCGTGACCCGCATGCTCTCCGGCGTCGCCGGGGTGCAGGCCGTGGACGTTTCGCTGGAGGAGGGGCGCGCGCGCGTCACCTACGATCCGGCTAAATCGAGCCTCGCCGAGTTCAAGAAGGCGGTCGAGCGCGCGGGGTACAAGGCCCCTTGAAGCCTTCTCTGCAAAAAAATCTTTCCTTTGAAAAGACCATAAGGATCGATGAGAAGCGCTGCATCGGCTTCATGGGCAAGGAGGGCATGGTCTACGCCACGCCCATGATGGTGAGCGATGTCGAGTACGCCTGCCGCGACTGGCTGCTCGCGCACCTCGACGCCGGCGAGGACTCGGTGGGCACGCAGGTCGTCATCGATCACCTGGCGCCGACACCTCTGGGCTTTTCGGTGACCATGCAAGTCAACGTCGTGGAAGTAGACCGGCGAAAGATCGTCTTCGCGTTCTCGGTCAGGGACCTCGAGGAAGTCGGCCGCGGCACGCATACGCGCTTCGTCGTCGACAGCGCGAAGACGCGCGAGCGCCTCGCCGCCAAGCGCGCCAAGGCCGGCGCGGAATGAAGCTCCTCGAAGGCGATACCGCCCTGGTGACCGGCGCGGCGCACGGCATCGGCCGCGGCGTCGCCGAGGCGCTGGAAGCCGAGGGCGCGCGGGTGCTGCGGGCGGACCTGGAAGGCTGCGAGCTGAAGTGCGACCTGTCGACCATGGACGGCGCCCGGCGCGCGGCGGACGAAGCCATCCACAAGCTGAAGAGCGTTTCGATTCTGGTGCATTGCGCGAGCCCGCGCCGCCAGGAGAGCCAGACGGTCCTGCAGGTCACCGCGGATCAATGGCGCGAGATGCTGGCGGTCAATCTCGACGCGGCTTTCATGCTCTCCCAGCGGCTTGCCGCTCACATGATCGAGCAGGGCGTGAAGGGCAGGATCGTCCTGATCACCTCGCTGCACGCCGAGTCGCCGCGCAATCTGCCGCACTACAGCGCGGCCAAGGCCGCCGAGACCATGCTGGTGAAGGAGCTGGCGCGCTCGCTCGGGCCGCGCGGCATCCGCGTCAACGCCATCGCGCCCGGCGCCATTCCCGGCGGCGGTTTCCAGGCGCCGGCCGAGATGGTGGAGAAGATCCCGCTGCGCCGCTTCGGCACGCCGGCCGACGTCGCGGCGATCACCGTGGCCGTGCTCTCCGAGCGCTTCGGCGCCTACGTCACCGGCGCGAGCGTGGTGGTGGACGGCGGCATGGGGCTGCACAACTGGATCCCGCCGGCCAGCGCATGAGCCAGCCCTGGCTGCCGCTGGCGGGGGTGCGCGTGGTGGATTTCTCGATGTTCGTCCCCGGGCCGTTCTGCTCCTCGATCCTCGCCGACCTCGGCGCCGCGGTGATCAAGGTCGAGCCGCCGAAGGGCGATCCCGGGCGCGCCTATGTACCGGTGCAGTTCAGCACGGAAAACAGGAATAAACGGAGCATCGCCGTCGATTTGAAAAATCAGGAATCGCACGAGATCGTTGAACGGCTTGTCCGGCAATGCGAGGTCGTCATCGAGGGGTTCCGGCCCGGCGTGGTCAAGCGGCTGGGGATCGATTTCGAGAAGCTCAAAAAGTACAACCCGAAACTCGTGTACTGCTCGATCTCCGGCTATGGCCAGACGGGGCCGTGGCGCGATCGCCCCGGGCACGACGTGAACTACGTCGCCGCGGCCGGCGGCCTGGCCTACCCGGGGCAGTGGCTCAAGGAGCCGGCGCGCTCGTCGCTGCCAATTGCCGATATGGCAGGCGGCGCGTTCGCCGCGATTGCAATACTTTCGGCTTTAAGGGAAGGTAAATCGGTTCACCTTGATTTGTCCCTGTTCGAGAGCGCGTTCTTCATGGCCGCGATGCGCCATGGCCTCGACGCCAGGGCCGACCCGCGCGCGCATCTCTTCCCGGTGAACGACGTGTTCGAGACCGCCGACGGCAAGCGCCTCACGCTCGGCATCCTGGAACAGCACTTCTGGCAGAACTTCGTCAAGCTCGCGCCCGAGCTGGCGCAGGAGCGCTTCGCCACCGACGCGAAGCGCCGGGAGAACGGCGACGTGCTGTCCATGTTCCTGCAGGAGATCATCGCGCGGAAGAGCGCCGACGAATGGATCCGCCTGCTCGACGCCGGCGACGTGCCGGTCGACCTGTGCGTCACGCCGGCCGAGGCCGCGGCGCAAAACCGGCAATTGATCGAGCGCCAGGCCGTCACGCGCGGGTTCGCCGGCTTTCCGGTCTGGGCCGACGGCGCGCGCGGCGGCAGCCTGCGCGCCGGCACGCCGAAGCTCGGCGAGCACGCGCGCGAGATCCTGGTCGAGCTCGGCTTCGACGACGCGCAGATCGCCGACCTGGTGAAAGATGGAATTCTCGTTCAGTCCTGAGCAGGAGCGCATCCGGGACGCGGTGGCGAAGCTCTGCGCCGGCTTCGGCGACGACTACTGGCTGAAGCGCGACCGCGAAGGCGGCTTCCCGGCCGATTTCCACCAGGCTCTGGCGCGCGACGGCTGGCTCGGCGTCGCCATGCCGGAGGCCTACGGCGGCGCGGGCCTCGGCATCGCCGAGGCGGCGGTGATGATGCAGGCGATCGCCGAATCGGGCGCCGGCTTCTCCGGCGCTTCGGCGGTGCACATGAACATTTTCGGCCTCAACCCGGTCGTCGTTTTCGGCAATGAGAAGCAGAAGGCGCGGATGCTGCCGCCGCTGATCCAGGGCAAGGATCGCGCCTGCTTTGCGGTGACGGAACCGAACACCGGGTTGAACACGAAGAAGATCAAGGTCAAGGCGGAAAAGAAGGGAAACAAATACTTCGTTTCCGGCCAGAAGGTCTGGATTTCCACGGCCCAGGTGGCCGAAAAAGTGCTGCTGCTGGCCCGGGCGGATGCCGGCCTGACGCTTTTCTACACGGACTTCGACCGCAGGCACATCGAGGTGCGCGAGATCGAGAAGATGGGCCGCCACGCGGTGGACTCGAACCAGGTGTTCTTCGACGCGCTGCCGGTGCCCGAGGAGGATCGCATCGGCGAGGAGGGCAAGGGCTTCGAGTACATCCTGCACGGCATGAACCCGGAGCGCATCCTGATCGGCGCCGAGTCGGTGGGCCTGGGGCGCTGCGCGGTGGCGCGCGCGGCGAAGTACGCGAAGGAGCGCATCGTCTTCGACCGGCCGATCGGCCAGAACCAGGCGATCCAGCATCCGCTCGCCGCCAACTGGATGGCGCTCGAGGCGGCGAACCTGATGGTCTGGAAGGCGGCCTGGCTCTACGACCAGGGCAAGCCCTGCGGCGCCGAGGCGAACGCCGCCAAGTACCTCGCCGGCGAGGCGAGCTTCGATGCCTGCCAGCAGGCGGTGATGACCCACGGCGGCTTCGGCTACGCCAAGGAGTACCACGTCGAGCGCTACCTGCGAGAATCGCTGATCGGGCGCATCGCGCCGGTGACGCCGCACCTGATCCTGTGCTTCATCGCCGAGCGCGTGCTCGGCCTGCCGAAGTCCTACTGAGGAGGAACGCCATGCCGCCGCGCGGCCCGCTCGTCCCGCCCGTCTACCTGGTCGCCGCGCTGGCGCTCATGGCGCTGCTGCACTTTTTCGTTCCGGTGGCGATCCTCCTGTCCGAGCCGTACCGGTATGCCGGCGCGGCGCTGATCGCGCTGTCGCTCGGCTTCGGCTTCTGGGCGGTGTATCTGTTCAGGAAAGCCGATACCGGCGTCGTGCCGTTCACGCCGGTGAAGGCGCTGGTCGCGCACGGGCCCTACCGCTTCACGCGCAACCCGATGTACCTCGCCATGGCGGGCCTGTTGCTCGGCACCGGCGTGCTTTTCGGGTCGCTTGCGCCGCTTATCGTCATCCCGGTGTTCATTGCGCTGATCGAATGGCGCTTCATCCTGGCCGAGGAGGCGATGCTGGCCGCGGAGCTGGGCGAGGCCTACCTGGAATACAAGGCCCGGGTTCGTCGTTGGTTGTAGAGAGGAGGGGTATATGGGATTCGTTCTTCGGGTTGGAATTCTTCTTGTAACGGCAACGGCATGGGCCGCTGATTATCCGGCGCCGAAGGAGGGCACCTGGGTCGTCAGGGACTTCAGGTTCCACACCGGCGAGGTGCTGCCGGAGCTGAAGCTGCACTACACCACCGTGGGCGAGCCCACCGGCCAGCCGGTGGTGGTGATGCACGGCACCACCGGCTCGGGCACCGGGCTGCTTGCGCCGACTTTCGGCGGCGAGCTGTTCGGCGCGGGCCAGGCGCTGGATGCCAGGCGCTACTACGTCATCCTGCCGGACGCCGTCGGCCACGGGAAGTCGAGCAAGCCCTCCGACGGCCTGCGGGCGAAATTCCCGCGCTACAACTACGAGGACATGGTGGACGCGCAGCATCGCCTGGTGACCGAGCACCTCGGCGTGAAGCGCGCGCGCCTGGTGATGGGCAACTCGATGGGCGGCATGGAGACCTGGATCTGGGCGCAGAAGTACCCGGGGTTCATGGACGTCGCGGTGCCGATGGCCTCGCTGCCGACCGAGATGGCGAGCCGCAACTGGATGCTGCGCCGCCTGATCGTCGACTCGATCCGCCGCGATCCCCGCAACGCGCAGTTCGCCTCGGTGTTCTACGGCATCGCCACCAACGGCGGCAACTGGCTCTACTACAAGGCGGCGCCGACGCGCGCCAAGGCCGACCAGTTCCTCGACGCGCGCCTCAAGGCGCCGTTCCCGGCCGACCCCGACGACGTGCTCTACCAGTGGGACTCGTCGCGCGACTACAACCCGTCAGCCGGCCTGGAGAAGATCCAGGCGACGCTGATGGCGATCAACTCGGCCGATGACGAGAGGAATCCGGTCGAGGTGGGCGTCCTCGACCGGGAGATCAAGCGCGTGAAGCAGGGCCGCGTGCTGCTGATCCCGGGCAGCGAGAGCACCCTCGGCCACGGCACCACCGGCCAGGCGCGCTTCTGGAAGGACGCGCTGGCCGAGCTGCTGAAGACTGCGCCCTACTTGACGGCGAAGCAGTAGAGGCGGCCGTCGCCGCCGGAGGCCTTCAGCGCGTCGTGGCTGCAGCCGCGCGAGAAGTGCGAGGTGTTCCAGGACTTCGATTCGTCGTCGTTGCGCAGGCCCTCGCGGTCGTGGTGGCCGACCACGGCTGAACCCTTGTCGGCGCTGGTCCAGTTGCTGCACGTCGAGTCGTCGCCGCCGGCGGAGTAGGCCCGGCCGTCGGAGCGCGAGCCGGTGAGGATGTCGTGCATGTTCGGCTTGTCGCCGCGCGCGTTCACCACGTTGCCCTTCTCGTCGAGCGCCGTCTGCTTGTTGATGTTGGGGTTGGCATGCAGGTCGGACAGGTCCTTCGCCACCACCACGCCCTTGGCGTTCTTCCACGGGCCCTTGCCGATGCGGTCGCGCGCGTTCACCGGCTTGGCGCCGGTGGCGCTGAGGTAGGCGCGCCAGGCCTTCTTGCTGCCCGCGGCGGCGGCGAGCGACTGGCAGCGCTTGTCGGCGCCGGCCAGCCCGCCGAGGTTGGCGCTGCCGCCCTGGCTGGTGACGAAGAACGACATGTCTTTCTGCTGGGCTTGCGCGGCGCCCGAGGCGAGCAACAGCGCGAGCAGGGTCAGTCTCAGTTTCATGGATTCCTCCTTTGCGGGATAACGAACAGGCTTGGCACTTATACTATTCCAGATGGCCGGGATCCATGAAGGCGGATGCTTGTGCGGTGCAGTGCGCTACCGGGTACGCGGCGAACCGGCGCGCGCCTCGGTGTGCCATTGCACCTTCTGCCAGAAGCGCACCGGCAGCGCCTTCGGCATGGGCGCCTACTTCAACGACGACGCGGTGGAGAAGCTCGAGGGCCCGCGCAAGAGCTACCAGCACATCTCGGACGAGTCCGGGCGCTGGCTGAAGGTCGAGTTCTGCACCAACTGCGGCGGCACGGTCACCTGGACGCTGGAGATGATGCCCGGCATGCGCGGCTTCGCCGGCGGCTCGTTCGACGACCCGAAATGGTTCCGCATCCTGCGCCACAGCTGGATGCGCTCGGCGCACCCCTGGGTCAAGGCGCCGCCGGGTATGGAAACGCACCCGCAAAGCGCGCAGCCGCCGAAGAAATGACGAAGAAGATCGCCGTCATCGGGCGCGGCTTCGCGTTCATGGACCTGAAGGTCGGTTTTCGCTTCCGCACGCACCGGCGCACGATCCGCGAGGCGGACCTTGCGGCATTCGTCGCGCTCACCGGCCTGACCGAGGAGCTTTTCTCGGTCCAGGAGGAAAGGCAGCTCGTGCCGGGGGCGCTGGTGTATTCCTTCGCCGAGGGGCTGCTACTGCCGAGCATGCAGGACACGGGGCTCGCCTTCCTCAACGCCACCCTCGACATCAAGGCGCCGACCCTGGTCGGCGACACGCTGCACGTCGAGTGCGAAGTGACCGAGGCGCGCAAGACTTCCAAGGGCGACCGCGGATTGGTGCGATTCCGAAATCGGGTCGTGAACGACAAAGGCGAAACCGTTCTTGAATACAACCCCCTGCGCCTGTTGAAGCTCAAATGATCGACCACGTCGACCACATCGTCCTTACCACGCGCGACAAGGATGCGTGCATTCGCTTCTACACGGAAGTCCTTGGCATGACGCTGGAACGATTTTCCGAGCATCGTCTTGCCCTGCATTTCGGCACGCAGAAAATCAACCTTCACGAATGGGGCAGGGAATTCTCGCCGCGAGCGCATGTTGCGGTACCGGGTTCTCTGGACCTCTGCTTCATCGCATCGACTTCCCTGGAAAAAGTAATTGAAAAACTGAAACAAAACGGAATTCCTGTTCTCGAGGGCCCGGTGATGAAGACCGGCGCGCAGGGGCCGATCCGTTCCGTCTATGTCCGCGACCCGGACCTCAACCTGGTGGAAATCTCCGTCTACAATAAGTAGAGGAGGGTTGACGATGAAAAGAATACTGATCGCGGTGCTGCTGGCGACGCTGCCGCTCGCGGCGGCGGCGCAGGCCTGGCCGCAGCGCCCGGTGAAGTTCATCCTGCCGCTCGGCCCGGGCTCCGGCGTCGACATCACCGGGCGCATGCTCGCCGACCAGCTCACCAAGCGGTGGGGCCAGTCGGTGGTGATCGAGAACCGCCCGGGCGGCGACGGCGTGGTGGCGATCAACGCGGTGCTCGCGGCAAAGGACGACCACACGCTGCTCTACGGCCCGGCCTCGTCCTTCGTCGGCCACCCCTACACGCTGCCGAAGATGCCCTACGACCCGAAGGAGCTGGTGCCGGTGGCGCGCGTCTCCAATACCGTGGTGTCGATCTCGGTGCCGGCTTCGCTCAAGGTGCAGTCGCTCAAGGAGCTGCTGCAAATGGCGCGCGAGGAGCCGGGCAAGCTGAACTGGACCTCGCTCACCAACGTCACCGACATCATCGTCGCCGGCTACCTGAAGAGCGCCGGCATCAACATGGTGCGCGTGCCCTACAAGGACGCGGTCAGCGCGATCAACGACCTGATCGAGGGGCGCATCCAGCTGTACTCGTCGGCCTACGCCATCGTGCGCACCCAGGCGCAGGCCGGCCGCGTGCGCGTGCTCGCGGTGCAGAGCCGCCAGCGCGCGCCGGGGCTCGACTACCCGACGGTCGCCGAGGCCGGCTTCCCCGGCCTGAATTTCGACGGCCTCACCGGCATCCTCGCCGCGCGCGGCACGCTCACCGACGCCGCGCGCGAGCGCATCGCCGCCGATGTGCGCGCCACAGTGCTCGACCCGACGGTGCACGAGCGCATGGTCGCCACCGGGCAGATCGTCAGCCCCGGCACGTCGGCGGAATTCGCCGCCGCCATCGAGGAGCAGGGCCGCAACATGGCGGCCTCGGCGAAGCTGCTCGGCATCCAGGCGAATTAGCCCCGGCCGGCGCCGGCGGGAATAGCCGCCGGACGGCCGCTGTTCGCCGGCCGATGGGATTCCCGCATCCCTGCAGGTTCCTGACGGCGCTTGGCGCGGCGGCGTGGCTGGGCGGCTGCGCGACGCCGATGACCGAGGCGGAGTGCCGCGCGGCCGACTGGTACCAGCTCGGCGACCGCGACGCGCGCTACTACGGCATCCAGCCCCAGATCGAAAACTACGCGGCGCAGTGCGGCCGCTACGGCATTCGCCCGAGGGACACGGCCTACATGGCCGGGTGGCGCGACGGCTACAGCGAATCGCAGGGCCGCATGGGAAGCGGCGGCGGTGGAGGAGGAGGCTCGATGTGAAGACGCGAAGTCAGGCGCGTGACTTCGCGTTGACGTCGGCCTCGCTGTCGGCGTAGCGCTCGGCGATGGCATGGAACTCGCCTTCGATGTCGAGGAAGGCGTCGACCATGTCCGGGTCGAAGTGCTTGCCGCGTCCGTCGCGGATGATGCCCACCGACTTCTCGCGCGAGAACGGCGGCTTGTAGACGCGGCGCGAGATCAGCGCGTCGTAGACGTCGGCGAGCGCCATCAGTCGCGCCGAGAGCGGGATCGCCTCGCCGGCGAGCTTGTCGGGGTAGCCCGAGCCGTCCCATTTCTCCTGGTGGTAGTGCGCGATCTCGCGCGCCAGCTTGAGGAAGGTGCTCGGCGCGTCGATCAGCTTCTCGGCGGCGATGATGGCGTCGCGCCCGAGCGTGGTGTGGGTCTTCATGATCTCGAATTCCTCGGGCGTCAGCTTCCCGGGCTTGAGCAGGATGCTGTCCGGAATGCCGACCTTGCCGATGTCGTGCAGCGGCGCCGACTTGTAGAGCAGCTCGATCGTCGCGTCGTCGAGGGCTGGCGCGAACTTGTCCCTTTCCTTGAGCTTCTCGGCGAGCACCCTCACGTGGTTCTGCGTGCGGCGGATATGATTGCCGGTCTCGTTGTCGCGCGTCTCGGCGAGCGAGCCCATGGCCGCGATCGTGACGTCCTGAACCGTCTGGACTTCCTTCGTGCGCCGCGCGACCTCCGCCTCGAGGAATGCGTTCTGATCCTTCAGGAAGTCCCGCGCGCTCTTGAGCAGCAGGTGGGTCTTCACGCGCGCCAGCACGATCGGCGGGCTGATCGGCTTGGTGATGTAGTCCACGCAGCCCGTGTCGAAGCCTTTCTGCTCGTCCTCCACCTCGACCTTGGCGGTGAGGAAGATGACCGGGATCTCC
>Ga0075435_100002993_pt1 | contig 11370 bp, 9 predicted proteins | sample RhiMethybrSRZTD4_FD_75302 | JGI IMG/M metagenome (GOLD analysis project Ga0075435, IMG submission 75302) | Populus rhizosphere microbial communities from Tennessee, USA - Rhizosphere MetaG P. TD hybrid SRZTD4 | ecosystem: Host-associated > Plants > Roots > Rhizosphere > Soil | place: USA... | reverse complement strand
TAGATCCCGTTCGCGTCGGCGCCGATATGCGGGTAGTCACCGAGATACGGGCCCGGGTTCTTCCCGCCGGTGTCCGTCCCGTCGTTAGTGACGTCGATCCGGTAGATGTTCCAGCTGCCGGCCGGGTCGTTTGTCTGGCTCACCGCCAGGTCTAGGTGGTTCACGCAGGAGAAGACACCCTGACAAGGACCGGGGACCTGAGAATTGAGCGTCAGGACGACGACGAAGAACCGTTGCGTCTGCGCGTCGTAAATGCACGACGGGTCGGTCACGAACTCGCCGCGGACCCCCGTCGCGCGGTTGATCGCCGGCGGGTAGCCGTAGAACGAGTTCAGGTCGACCGCGTGGTTCACGTTCCGCGGGAAGCCGCCCACGATGTTGGTGGCGGTGTTGTCCGGCAGCACCGATGCTCCGGTCGCGGCGCTGTAGACGTTGAAGACGTCGTTGACGACCTCGACGACGTCGCCGTTGCCGACGCACATGCCCTGGTCGGGCGGCTCGACGGAGAACTGGTTCCCGCCGCGCGAGTAGCGCTGCTGGTAGTGGTTCAGGCCCTCGAAGCCGAAGTTGAACGCCGGGTTCGACTTCGCCTTCCTTGTGGTGGAGACCGACGGCCCGCCACCGGCGCCCGTTGAGAAGCTGATCGTCCCGTTGTACGGGTCCGGCCCCTCATCGTCGTCACCGGCGGGGAACTCATCCTGGGTGACGTCGCCCGCGCCCGACGGCGTGAAGTCGCCCGTCTGCGCGGAGCCGGTCCCGCCGAGCGGAACCTGCCGCGACCCGGCCATGGCGCCCGAGGCGGGCCACACGGCGAGCGCGGCGACGACCACGACAGCAATGCCGAGCCGCCGGAAGATGCTCATCGTCAACTTTCCCTCCTTGCGGATGACTTAGTTCGTACCACGTCTTTACACTTCCGCTACCTTTCCTGCAAGGGATGCCGGCGACCCGCGCGCGCAAGTTTCTCGGGCCAAAGGCCGGCCCAGGCGGCCGTGGCGCGGTCGGCGCGGGCCCAGACTTATGCCCTGCGACCCTTGCTCATCACCGCGTAACGTCAGACGCTTGGCGTGTGCGGCCTGCAGCTATGCCCGGCCAGTAATGCCAGGTGAACCATCAGCGCTTCGTATGGGGAGAGGGAGGACTGCTATGTACCGTTTCCGGTTCCCGATGATGGTTGCCGCGATAGTGACGGGTGCTGCGCTGGCGGCCGCACCGGCCGCGCTGGCTGCGGCCCAGGCCAGGATCGCGACCCCGGTCAATGTGGACATCAGCCAGCGCCACCTGAACGAGTCAGAAGAGGCGATCGCGGTCAACCCGACCAACCCCAACAACATCGTGACGGTGACCAACGTCGGTCATGGCGAGGCGGGGCTCGCCGCAGGGATGCTCGAAGGCGTCAGCCTCGACGGCGGGAAGACGTGGACGACCAAGCTGGTCGCCCTGGGCGGAAGCGACCCACTAGGCGATGGGTGCTGCGACCCGAGCCTGTCGTTCGACCGGTACGGGAACCTATTCATGACTTACCTGTATGAGGCGGAAGACCAGGTTCCGGTTGCGCTCAGCACCGATGGTGGCCTGACGTTCCACGTGATCGCCAACATCGCCAAGGCCGATCTGCCGGGCAAGAAGGCCGGTGGGGACAACCGCGGGCTGTTCCGGTTCGTGGACCAGCCCACCATCACCGCGGCCCACGGCGAGGTCTGGGTGGTGTTCAACGCGGGCGGCCCGATGGTCGCCACCGGTGCTCGGGTGAGCGGGCTCGGCCAGGTCGGCGGCTTCATCCCGGTCGAGGTGGTGCCCGGGACCAACAACTGCACCTACGGCGACGTGTCGATCGGCCCGTCCGGCCAGGTGATGGACGCCTGCGCCCTGACCGAGTCCGGGCAGGGCGGGGGCAAGATCTTTGTGAACGTCGACCCCGACGGGCTTGGCCCTGCCGGGTTCGGGGGCCGGACCTTCGTCACCCAGACCCACGTCGGCGGGTTCGACTTCATCCCACCGCAGGCGGACCGCTCGGTCGACTCCGAGCCCGGCCTGGCGTGGGACGGCACCGGCGGCCCGCACGCCGGGCGGGTGTACCTGGTGTACACGCGGGAGCACCTGAACGAGAGTGACAACACCGACATCTACGTTCGGCACTCCGACGACAACGGGGCCACCTGGAGCGCGGCGGTACGGGTGAACGACGACCACACCACCAACAGCCAGTTCCTGCCCAAGATCTCCCTGGACCCCACCACCGGAAACATCGCCGTGGTCTGGTATGACAGCCGCAACGACCTCGGCACCGGCGGGCCGGGCGACACCGACGGCATCGCGAACGACGACGCCCAGTTCTGGGGGGCGTTCAGCACCAACGGCGGGGGGAGCTTCACCCCCAACATCCAGATCAGCGCGGGAACCTCCAACTCTCACGACTCGGGAAACGGGATCGACTACGGCGACTACAGCGGGCTGTCGTTCTTCGGCGGGATCGCCCATCCGGCGTGGTCGGACAACTCCAACAGCACCGGCAACAACCCCGATGGCGCGCTGCACCAGCTGGACATCTACACCGCGGCAGTACCCCTGCCGTAGCAGCTGGGGAGCCAGCGCCCCGGGCAGAGAAGGGTGGATCGACAATGTTGAAGACCATCGTGATCGCCGGCGCGGCGCTGGCGGCCGGGCTTGCGGCCCCGGGCGCCGCCGCGGCCAGCAGTCCGGGCTGGACATCGGGTGTTGCGTTCACCAACCAGGTGGCGAGTTCCCCGACGACCGGGGGCGGGTATCCGGTGCCGCCGGGGCAGACGTTCCCGAACCCGGGCACGTGCCGGGAAGGCTCGTTGGACTCCAACCATTCCGAGTCGTGGATCGCGGTCAAGCCGGGCACCGAGGACCTGATCGGCAACTCGAAGTTCTTCTTCGATAAGTACTCGAAGTTCTACATCTTCTCCCTCGGCACCATCCGCTTCCTCGGGGGCACGCCGGTCGATAACAACCAGGTGCAGGGGTATGACTGCATCTCGACCGGAACGCAGGCGATGCCGCCGAGCTGGACGGACGTGACCGACCCGAACGTCGCGTTCGACACCAAGGGCCGCGCCTACCAGACGACGCTGCCGTTCAACGCGTTCTGGGGAAAATCGACGCTGCATCCGGACGGCGCGATCGACGTCTCCTACTCCGACGACATGGGCCAGCACTGGGTCAAGGGGAACGGCGGGAAAGACCTGGAGCAGTCGCCGAACTCCTCGGCCAGGCAGGCGGGTCACGTCGAGGACAAGCAGTGGATCGCGGTCAACGACATCCCCGGCAGCCCCAACCAGAATCACGTCTACGCGATGTGGTCGGTCTTCAACAGCTCGACGACGAAGATCCGGATCGCCGTCTCGCGCGACCGGGGGCGGACCTTCTCCAAGGCGGTGACGGTCACCACGCCCAGCCAGACGGGCCCCTCGAACACCTTCATCTATCCCTCGATCGACGCCGCGGGAACCCTCTACATCGCCTTCGCCTCGTTCCCTCACCCCGCCAAGACGCCGACCGCGACGCTGTATGTCAGCCACTCCAGCGACGACGGCCGGACCTTCTCCCGGTTCGTACCGGCCGCTACGGCCGCGACGCTGCCGGGCTGCTGCCTGCCGAACACCACCTTCCGCGACGGGATCACCGAGAACTTCACCGCCAGCCCGACCTACCCCGGGCATCTCTACCTCACCTATGAGAACTGGGACGGCACCCAGATGGACGTCAAGTTCACTCAGTCCACGGACGGCGGCGCCACCTGGTCGGCCCCGGTGACGGTCAACGACAACGTCGACGCCCCCGGTGTCCCGACAGATCAGTTCCAGCCGTCGGTGGCCGCCGGCCGGGGCGGCGCTGTCGCCGTGGCGTTCTACGACCGCCGCCGCCCGTGCCCCAGCGGCCCGAGCATCCTGCCCGCGGACGTAGGGAAGACAAACTTCTGCATCGATGTCTCGCTGCAGGCATACAAGGACTCCGGGCACGGCGCGGTGCCGGTCGGCCACAACGTGCGGATCACGGACTTCGGCTGGGATCCCCAGCAGCCGGGCCAGACCGTCGGCGGGCTGAGCCAGCTTCCGTGTGCCGACGCCAACTGCCGGGTGGGATTCATCGGCGACTACTTCGGCCTGGCGGTCTCCGAGCACAACATCTACGGGCTGTTCGTCTCCACGCACTACCCATCCGATGTCACCGCTGATGGCGGCGGGCCGGTGTACTACCAGCAGCAGGTGCTCGCGACCGTCCCACGATCAGACTTCGGCCCCGGGTTCTGAAGGCGGCCGGCGCCCGTAGATTCCTGAGTGCTCGGGGTAGCCGGGAGAATGGCCGCGTGAGGGTGGTCGTGCTCGCGGACACGCATGCTCCCCGCCGCTGGAAGACCTGCCCGCCCGCGGTGGCTTCCTGCCTGCGCGGGGCGGGCCTGATCCTGCACGCCGGCGACGTGTGCACCGCGCAGGTGCTTGACGAGCTGGCCGGGTACGCGCCGGTCCTGGCGGTCAAGGGCAATAACGACGGCCGGGACGTCGCCGCCTGGGGCGCGCCCGAGCGCCTCGAAACCACCATCGACGGCCTCCGGGTGGCCATGCTGCACGACTCGGGACCGGCGGCCGGCCGCCCGGCCCGGCTGCGCCGCCGGTTCCCCGGTGCGGCGCTGGTGGTGTTCGGCCACTCGCACATCCCCGTGGATCACGCGGAGCACGGCCAGCGGATCTTCAACCCGGGGTCGCCGACCGACCGGCGGCGGCAGCCGCGCGGAACCCTCGGGCTCCTCGATATCGCCGATGGCCGGCTGATCCAGGCCCAGATCGTCGCGGTGACCTGAGCGGGATCAGCGCGTGGCGGTCGCCTCGGCGCGGGTGGTGCCGAGCCGGTCGCGGTAGTACCCGACCGCGCCGCAGTGGGACCGGCCGGTGCACGACACCGAGTACAGGGCGGACAGTTGCCGCTGCCCCGACGTGGCACCGCGCGGCGCGGCGAGGAACGCGGCCCGCCAGCGGCCGGCCGACCTGGTCATGTACATGGCCACCGAGTGACCGGCGGAGTTCCGCGCGCCGCCGACCGCGAGGCACAGGCCAGAAGGCCGGCAGGAGACACCAAGGAGGTAGGTGCTCGGCAGGAGGCTGCTGCCCGGCGGGACCGCGGTGACCGGCACCGCCCGGCCGAACCGCCCCTTCGACTCGGTCACCGCCATCGCGCGGCTCTGCGTGGCCGAGACGGGGTACTGGCCGACGCCGAGGCACTGGGTGGCCATCGGGCAGGAGATCGAGGTGATCGCGGTGAACGTGCCCGGGATGGCGCCGCGCGGCAGGGCGATCGGCGTGGCCCGGTGCCAGGCGCCGCGTACCTCGACCGCGCCCATGGCGGCGAACTGGCTCGCGGACACGCTGTAGTTCCCGACCGCCACGCACGATCCCGGAGCGGTGCAGGCGATCCCGGTCATCAGCGCGTCCGGGTTGGCGGCCGCGTTCGGCGGCGACGCGATCTCGGTGGCCTGGCCCCAGGGCCCCGACGGTGGCTTGGCCACCACCATGGTCTGCGCGTTCCCGGCCGAGTCCTGATATGTGCCCACCGCGTCGCAGGATCCGTTGCTGGTACACGTGACGGCCTGAAGCTGGGCCGACGAAGGGGAGGCGGCGTTCGCCGGCGGGCGCGGGGTGAACGCGCGCGCCCACCTCCCGCGGGACTCGATGGCGATGAAGGCCTGCACGCTGCCGGACCTGCCGTATTGATAGTTGCCGACCGCGACGCAGTTCCCGGCGCTGTGGCAGGCTAGCCCGCTGACCTGGGCATACGGCTGCGCCGCGGCGTTCGCGGGCAGCTGCAACGGGATACCGCGGGACCACCGGCCATCTGACTGGACCGCGACCATCGGCTCCAGCGGCTGCCCGGCCCCGCCGAAGCTGCCGCCGGCCGTGCAGGATCCGACAGCCACGCAGGACGTCGTGAACAGCTCGGTGCTCTGCGCGACGCGGCCGCTCGCGGGCGGCCGGACCGGCAGTGCCTGGTGGTGTCCCGCGCCCAGGGCCGCGGGCAGGCCCGGCGCCACCGGGATGATGAGGATGAGCGCACCAACGGTGCTGCTCGCTACAACGCGGATGTTACGCACGATTCCGGACAGTGGCATGGCTCCCCACCCACGGCTGGGAAGACCGTCAAGACAAGATTAAACCCAGCCCATGAATGGGTTTAACAAGCCCAGGAGGCAACTGGTGTCGCAGAAATCACAGATACTACGGAGGTTGCGCTGAAGCTCACCGTGGCGCAGGCGCGGCAGCGGTTCGCCGCCGCCCCGGTGGCACGCCTGGCGACCGTGGGGCCCTCCGGGCAGCCGCATCTCGTCCCGGTCACCTTCGCGCTGGACGGCGACCACGTCTACACCGCCGTGGATGCCAAGCCGAAGACGACCGCGAACCTGCGCCGGCTGGGCAACATCCGCCGGGACCCGCGGGTCGCCGTGCTCGCCGATCACTACGAGGCGGACTGGGACCGGCTGTGGTGGGCCCGGGCCGACGGGCTCGCGTCGATCCTCGGCGAACCGGCCGACCAGGCCCGGCCGCTGGAACTGCTCGCGGCGCGCTACCCGCAGTACCGGGCGAACCCGCCCGCCGGCCCGGTGATCGCCATCACGGTCGAGCGGTGGACCGGCTGGGCGGCGAGCGACGGGCCTTAGGCCGCGTCCCGGAGGCCCCTGCCGGGCGGCCTCAGCCGACGCCGGCGGGCAGCCGGCTCAGCGCGTCCTGCACCACCTGGCCGGGCAGCTCGAAGTCGGTCATCTCGCCCGACTGGAAGTTCGCGTAGGCGGTCAGGTCCAGCAGCCCGTGGCCGCACAGCGCGGTCAGGATGACCTTTTCCTCGCCGGTCTCCTTGCACCGCAGCGCCTCCTCGATGCACGCGGCGATCGCGTGCGTGGGCTCCGGCGCGGGCAGGATTCCCTCGGTCCGGGCGAACCGCAGCCCGGCCTCGAAGCACTCCGACTGCGGCTTGGCCACCGCCTCGATCAGGCCCAGCTCGTAGATGTGCGACAGCAGCGGCGACATGCCGTGGTACCGCAGCCCGCCGGCGTGGATCGGGTCCGGCACGAAGTCATGCCCGAGCGTGTGCATCTTGAACAGCGGGGTGGTCCCGGCGGTGTCGCCGAAGTCGTAGGCGTACACGCCCCGGGTGAAGGACGGGCACGCGGTCGGCTCGACGGCACGCAGCACCGGGTTGATCCGGCCCGCGAGTTTCTCGCGCAGGAACGGGAAGACCAGACCGGAGAAGTTGGACCCGCCGCCGGTGCAGCCGACGATGAGGTCCGGGGTGTCCCCGGCCATGGCGAGCTGCTTGATTGCCTCCTCACCGATGACCGTCTGGTGCAGCAGCACGTGGTTGAGCACGCTGCCGAGCGCGTACCTGGTAGCCGGGTCGGGCGCGGCGACCTCGACCGCCTCGCTGATCGCGATGCCGAGGCTGCCGGTGGAGTCCGGGTGCTGCTCGAGCACGGCACGCCCGGCCGAGGTGACGTCGGACGGGCTGGGGTGCACGGTCGCCCCGTACACCTCCATGAGCAGCCTGCGGTAGGGCTTCTGGTCGTAGGACGCCCGGACCATCCAGACCTCGCAGGCGAGCCCGTACACGGCCGACGCGAAGGCCAGCGCGCTGCCCCACTGCCCGGCGCCGGTCTCGGTGGTCAGCTTTTTCACGCCCTCGGCAGCGTTGTAGTAGGCCTGCGGGACCGCGGTGTTCGGCTTGTGCGAGCCCGCCGGGGACAGGCCCTCGTACTTGTAGTAGATCCGGGCCGGGGTGCCGAGATCCTTCTCCAGCCGCCGCGCGCGGAACAGGGGAGTGGGCCGCCACAGCCGGTAGACGTCGGTGACCGGCTCTGGAATGTCGATATATCGATCTGGCGACACTTCCTGGGCGATCAGCGCCATCGGGAACAGCGGCGCCAGGGCGTCAGGTCCGACCGGCTGCCCCGTGCCCGGGTGCAGCGGCGGCGGCGGGGGAGCGGGCAGGTCCGGGATCACGTTGTACCACTGGTGCGGCATCTCGGACTCGTCGAGAAGGTATTTGACCTGGTGATCCATGGCATGCCTCCCGGTAGCGGCCGCGCAAAGCTGATCACAGCGACCCTAGCGGGTCTTCCGCCCCGGCGGGAGGGCCAGTCCGGGCACGGGTACGCGCGGCGCTACGCGTACGCGGCAGCCGACGCGGGCGCGGAGATCCGCCTGGGCACCACGATAACCGGCGGGGCGGCTTGTCCGCCGTCGGCGGCGCGCACCGCGCTGACGGTCCGCACGGCGCTGGCGATCCGCAACGTGCCGGCAGCCTGCACAGCGCTGGCGGCCTGCACAGCGCCACCCTGACCAGCGCGGCGGGGATAGACACCGATGGATCTGGGAACCAGGGGGCCCGCCGTGGACACCGCGCTGGCGACCTCGGTGCCCGGGGTGTTCGCCGCCGGGAACCTGGTGCACGCGGCGGAGACGGCGGACGTCGCCGCCCTCGGCGGCAGGCACGCGGCGCGGGGGATCGCGGCTTTCCTGCGCGCCGGGCCGGGCCCAGGATCAGCCCCGGGACCCGTGCGCCTGCCGGTGACCGCCGAGCGGCCGTTGCTGTGGGTCACCCCGAACGCGCTGCGCGCGGGGGGCCGGGCTCCGCCGCGCGGGCGTTTCGTCCTGCGCAGCGACGTCTGTGCCAGGCTGGCCAGGCTCGAAGTCTGGCAGGACGGGCGGCGGCTGGCCACGGGCGTTTCGTTTGGCATGAAACCAGACAGGCCGGTGCGGCTCAGCGCTTCCTGGACGAGCCGGGCCGACCCCGGCGGCGGCCCGGTGACCGTGCGGCTCGCCTGACGTCGGCTCAGCGAACCGCAGCGGTCACGGCCCCCTTCCAGCGCGTATGCCTGATACCAGCCCGGCCCGGTGCGCACGTGCACGGTCATCGAACACACCTGGCCCGGAGGTCGGTTGGTGGCGGCGCAGGTGTCCGCGAGAAGCAGGCGTTCTAGGCCGGGTGGCCGTTGCAGATCCTCCGGCGGGGTGCGCAGTCGTACCTGTTGTTTACCCTGGAGCGTGTGACTCAGCAGGATGTGGAGCAAGAGCAGGCCTACGTGTCGATGCTCTACGCGCATCTCGATGAGCTTCGCGAGCGCACTTCCGGACGGCTGGCTCAGACATTGCGGCAGACCGGCGGCACCCCGCAGGCCCGGACCGAGCGCGACGTCATGGTGGGCATGTACACCCAGCGGCTGGCGCAACTCGACGCGGCGGAGCTGGGCTTGTGCTTCGGCCGGATCGATTCCGACGACGGGGACCCCCGGTACATCGGCAGGCTCGGCATCCGCGACGAGGAGGCCGACTACAAGCCGCTGCTGCTGGACTGGCGGGCCCCGGCCGCACGGCCCTTCTACCTGGCGACCCCGGTCTCGCCCGAAGGCGTCCGGCGCCGCCGCCACATCAAGACGGTCGGCCGCGAGGTCACCAGGCTGGACGACGAGGTCCTCGACCTGGCCGCCGTGGGCCAGGCCGGCCAGACCAGCGGGCTGAACGGCGAGGTGGCCCTGCTCGCCGCGCTGAACGCCAGCCGCACCGGCCAGATGACCGACATCGTCGAGACGATCCAGGTCGAGCAGGACTGGATTATCCGGTCCCCGAACAAGGGCGTGCTGGTGGTCCAGGGCGGCCCCGGCACCGGCAAGACGGCCGTGGCGCTGCACCGGGCCGCCTACCTGCTGTACACGCACCGGGAGCAGCTGGCCCGGCGGGTGGTCCTGGTGATCGGCCCCAGTCCCACGTTCCTGCGTTATGTGGGGCAGGTGCTGCCGTCGCTGGGGGAGACCTCGGTCCTGCTGTCCACGATCGCCGACTTGTACCCGGGCATCACAGCGCGGCGCGGCGAGCCGGTCCGTACCGCCCAGCTGAAGGGGCGGCTGGAGATGGCCGAGGTGATCGCGGCCGCCGTGCGGGACAGGGAAGGCCCGGCCGAGGGGGGCCTTGAGGTGACCTACGAGGGGGATACGCTGCGGCTGGACCGGCGGACCTGCACCCGGATCCGGGACCGGGCCCGGCGTGCCCGTCTGCCGCACAACCAGGCCCGCTCACTGGCCCACCGGCTGCTGATCGAGGCGCTGACCCGGCAGGCGGCCGACAAGATCGGCTACGACGTCCTCGGCGGCGGCAACCTGCTCGGCGAGGAGGACATCGCCGGGATCCGCCAGGAGCTGCGGGAGACCCGGCAGGTCCGGGTCGCGCTGGAGGAGTTCTGGCCTGCCCTGACCCCCCAGCGCCTGCTGGGCGACCTGTTCGGGTCGAAGGAGCGGCTGGAGGCGGCGGCCCCCGGGCTCGGCCCGGAGGAGCGCGACGCGCTGCTTTGCGAGCCCGACGGCGGGTGGACCGCGGCAGACGTGCCGTTGCTGGACGAGGCGGCGGAACTGCTCGGCGAGGACGACCGGACGCTACGCGCGCAGGCCAGGAAGGAACGGCGCAAGCGGATCGCATACGCGCGCGGGGTGCTGGACCTGGCCTATGGCTCCCGGTCGGTGGACCTGAACCCCGAAGAGGAGGCCGAGGTCCTGTCGGCGTACGACATCCTCGACGCCGAGCGGCTGGCCGACCGGTACGAGGAGGACGACGACCGGACCGCCGTCGAACGCGCGGCAGCCGACCGGACCTGGACGTTCGGGCACATCGTGGTGGACGAAGCGCAGGAACTGTCCCCGATGGCATGGCGGATGCTGATGCGGCGCTGCCCGTCCCGGTCGATGACGATCGTCGGGGACATGGCGCAGGCCAGCGAGCTGGGCGGCGGTTCGTCATGGCAGGAGGTGCTCGGGCCGAACCTGGGCGACCGCTACCGGATGGAGCGCCTGACCATCAACTACCGCACCCCGGCCGAGATCGCGGAGGTGGCGGCCGACGTGCTCGAAGCCATCGACCCGGAACTCCACGCGCCACGCCCGGTGCGGGAAACGGGGATCTCACCGTGGCAGGCTGAAGCGCCGCCCGGAGAACTGGGATCGCTGCTCGGTGAGCTGGCCCAGCAGGAGTCGGCCGCGATCGGAGCGGGCAACCTGGCCGTCATCGTGCCCGACGACCGCCTTGATGAGCTGACCCGCGCGGTCGGCGTCGCTGTCCCGGACGTGGTGCTGGAAGGTCCGACCCTGGACCGTCCCGTGGTAGTGCTCAGTGTCAAGCAGGTACGGGGGCTTGAGTTCGACTCGGTCCTGGTCGCGGACCCGGCCCGGATCGTAGCGGAGTCCACCTCCGGCCTGAATGACCTGTACGTGGCCATCACCAGGGCCACCCAGCGCCTAGGAGTGGTCCACGAAGGAGACCTGCCCGGGGTGCTATCCCGGCTGCGTGCCCGGTGACCTAACTTAGGCACATGCGT
>Ga0075435_100002991_pt1 | contig 11373 bp, 15 predicted proteins | sample RhiMethybrSRZTD4_FD_75302 | JGI IMG/M metagenome (GOLD analysis project Ga0075435, IMG submission 75302) | Populus rhizosphere microbial communities from Tennessee, USA - Rhizosphere MetaG P. TD hybrid SRZTD4 | ecosystem: Host-associated > Plants > Roots > Rhizosphere > Soil | place: USA... | reverse complement strand
GTGATGTGAGGCGTTGGTCGTCGTCGCCATGGCCTCCCTCCTCGTGCGAAGGACGTCAGTGGAAGGACGCGAGTCGGCGGGAGTATAGCACGCGGTCTCCGGGCCCAAGCTATACTGGGCGGCCATGAGTCGCGAGCTGATCGGCTACGGCGAGACGCCGCCCGTGGCGCGCTGGCCGGGTGGGGCTCGCGTGGCCGTCAACATCGTCATCAACTACGAGGAAGGCTCGGAGAATCGTCGGGAAGACGGGCAGGCCTCGCGCGAGAGCATGGGCGAGGCCCCGTCGCCCGTGCCCGCCCCGGACCGCGATCTCGCCAACGAGTCGTTCTTCGAGTACGGCAGCCGCGCGGGCTACTGGCGTCTCCTCCGCGTGCTCGACGAGCATCGGGTGCGGGGCACCATCTTCGGATGCGCGGTCGCCTTCGAGGCCAATCCGGCCGCCGCGCGGGCGGCCACCGCGCGGGGTTGGGACATCTGCGCCCACGGCAATCGCTGGGAGGAGCACTGGCTCATGGATCGTGAGATGGAGCGCGCGGCCATCGCGCGCGCCGTCGCCTCCATCGAGAAGACGGCGGGGCAGCCCCCCGTGGGCTGGTACTGCCGCTACGGCCCCTCCGTCAACACGCGCGAGCTCGTGGTGGCCCAGTCCTCGTTCCTGTTCGACAGCGACTCCTACGCGGACGACCTTCCCTACTATGTGGCGAGCGCGGCCGGCCCGTGGCTCGTCATTCCCTATGCGCTGGACACCAACGATATCCGCTTCTGGCGCGGGTCGCTCCAAGTCGCGGACGATTTCGCCGCCTATCTCTGCGACGCCTTCGATCAGCTCTGGGGGGAGGGGGCGACCCATCCGCGCATGATGTCGGTGGGGCTGCACTGTCGGATTGCCGGCCGCCCCGGGCGGGCGCGTGGGCTCGCGCGCTTCCTCGAGCACGCCCAGCGCCGCGGGCACGTGTGGTTCGCCACGCGCGGCGAGATCGCCCGGCACTGGCGCGTGGAGCATCCGCCCGCGCGTCCTTGACAGCCGCCGTCGCGCCGGAGTTAGATAGCGCGGGCGAGGCGGCCATTCTCTGCGGTTCAGCAAAGGAGAGCGACGTGCGGAAGAACACGGTGCGGGAGATCTGGGCGCGCGGCGAGGCGGTGGTGAACGGGTGGCTGTCCATTCCCTCCGGCTTCTCCGCGGAGGTGATGGCGCATCAGGGCTTCGACTCCCTGACGGTGGACATGCAGCACGGCGTGGTCGACTACCAGACGGGCGTCTCCATGCTGCAGGGCATCTCGACGACCGGGGTGATTCCCCTCGCGCGCGTGCCGTGGAACGATCCCGCGCGGCTCATGAAGATCCTCGACGCGGGGGCCTACGGCGTGATCTGTCCCATGATCAACACGCGGGAGCAGGCGGAAGCGCTCGTACAGGCGTGCAAGTATCCGCCGCGCGGGTTCCGCTCGTGGGGACCGGTGCGGGCGAGCCTGTACATGGGCACGGACTACGGAGACCACGCCAACGACGATGTCATCGTGATCCCCATGATCGAGACGGCGGAGGCCCTCAAGAACCTGGACGACATCCTGAGCGTGCCCGGGGTCGACGCGATCTACGTCGGTCCCTCCGACCTCTCCCTCGCCCTCGGCTGCAAGCCCCGGCTCGACCAGACCGACGCGCCGGTGGTGGAGGCGCAGCAGATGATCGTCAAGGCGTGCAAGAAGCACGGGGTGGTGGCGGGCATCCACAACGCCACCGCGGCCTACTCCATCAAGATGATCGCCGAGGGCTACCAGTTCGTCACCCTGGCCAGCGACAGCCGCCACATGGCCATGAAGGCCGCGGAAGAGGTGGGCGCGGTGCGGAAGACGGGGACGTCGGGAGGCAAGCTGCCCGCGTACTAGTCGTGCGCTTCGACGAGGCGCTGCTGGCCCGAGCGCGGCGGAACCTCGCCACCTTCGAGCGGCGGGCCCTCGACGTCCAGGGACGGAAGTCGGCGGCGGTGGCGCTGGTGCTCCTCCCCGACGAGGAAGGGCGCGGCTGCTTTCTCCTCACCAAGCGCGCGCCCACCCTGCGGGCCCACACCGGGCAGTGGGCCCTCCCCGGCGGCCGCGTGGACGCGGGGGAGAGCCCGCACGCGGCGGCGCTGCGCGAGCTCCACGAGGAGGTGGGGCTCCACCTCGGCGCCGAGAGCACCCTCGGCGTCCTCGACGACTATCCGACGCGCTCCGGTTTCGTCATCACGCCCGTCGTCTTCTGGGCGGACGCGCCCGGCCCGCTCGCTCCCAATCCCGCGGAGGTCGCCCGCGTCCACCTCGTTCCCCTCGAGGCCCTGGACGCGCCGGACGTGCCTCGCTTCATCAGCATCCCCGAGAGCGATCGGCCGGTGATCCAGCTTCCCATCCTGGGCGCCCTGATTCACGCTCCCACTGCTGCCGTCATCTACCAGATGCGCGAGGTGGTGAGCCACGGCCGCTCCACGCGCGTGGACCATCTCGAACAGCCCGTGTGGGCATGGAGATAGGAGGCGTATGGCAAAGCTCGCCGGACAGATCGCGATCGTGACGGGAGCGGGGACGGGCATCGGCCGCTCGACGGCGCACCTGCTCGCCGCGGAGGGCGCCCACGTGGTGCTGTCCGGCCGCCGACGGGCGACCCTCGACGTGGTGGCCACCGAAATCGTCAAGGCGGGCGGAAAGGCGGTGGCGCGGGAGAGCGACGTCTCGCGACCGGAGCAGGGGCGCGCCCTCGTGGAGTGGGCGATCACGACGCTCGGGCGCGTGGACATCCTGATCAACAACGCCGGCCACTCCAGCAAGGCGCGCAACGTCCGCTGGGTCGGCCAGGAAGAGTGGGACGCCGTGATCAACGTGAACCTCACCGGCGTCTACGCGCTGATCCAGGCCGTGCTCCCGAGCATGATCGAGCGCGGCGGGGGGACCATCGTCACCGTGGGCTCGGTGGCCGCCATCCGCCCCGGGCTCATCGGGGGCGCGCCCTACGGCGCGGCCAAGGCGGGCGTGCTCAACCTCATGGGGCACGTGCACACCGTCCTGCGCGACAAGGGCATCCGCGCCACCACCGTGATGCCGGCCGAGGTGGACACGCCCATCCTCGACAACCGCCCCTTGCCTCCCGACGCGGCGGCGCGCGCCACCATGATGCAACCCGAGGACGTGGCCGCGGCCATCCTGATGTGCGTCACCCTGCCCGCGCGCACGGTAGTCGAGGAGATCGTGCTGAGCCCCACGCGCACGCGCGACCAGAGCCGCGACCTCGAAGTCTCTCGCAACCTGGGAGCTCCCCCCGGCGTCGCCTAGCGCCTCGCGCCCTCCGCGACGTCTCTCGGCTCTACCTCGGGGCTCCGGCCGGTACGAGCCAGCCTGACCAGCGTCTGGTCGCCACCTGATCAGTGACCCGCGATCATCTTCCGCTCGAGCCGGGCCACCACGCGGGTGAGGGGCCACAGCAGTAGGAAATACATGACGGCCGCTGCCGTGAGCGGCGTAGGGTTGTAGGTGCCCTCCTGGGCGACGCGGGCCGAGCGCAAGAGCTCGGGGAGCGCCACCACTGTGGCGATGGACGTTGTTTTGATCAGCTCGAGCGTGTTGCCGGCCAAGGGGGCGAGGACGTTGCGGACCGCCTGCGGCAGCACGACCGAGAACGCCGTTTGCCACGCGCTGAGCCCTGTGGAGCGTGCCGCCTCTCGCTGTCCCCGCGGCACCGTCTCGATGCCGGCCCGGAAGATCTCCCCATAGTACCCCGAGTTGTTGAGCGCAATGGCGAGCACGGCGGCCGGGAAGGCGGGCAGGCTGACGCCGACAAACGGCAGGCCGTAGAAGATCAGCACGAGCAGGACGAGAACGGGGAAGGCCCGGAGCGCGTCCACGTACACGATGAGCACGGGGTTGAGGAAGCGGAGGTGGAAGCTGTAGAGCACCGCGAGCAGGAGGCCTCCCAGAACGGCGAGCGGGATGGTCACGAGGCTCAGGAGGAGGGTGACCTGGACGCCCTGCAGGAGCAGGGGGTAGATGCGGGCCAGCGACTCGAGGTTGGCGAAGTTGGTGATGAACTCCTGCATGCTCGCTCAGATGATCCAGCCGAAGCGACGCTCCAGCCAGCGGCTGAACGCCACAAACGGGGCGAAGATGGCGAGGTAGAGCGCGCCACCCACAACGAGGGGAGAGGCGTTCGCCGACAGGGACATGGCGCTTTGCGCCTGATCCAGGATCTCTGGAACCGAGATCACGGAGGCGAGCGCCGTACCCTTGGTGATGGCGATCGTCCGGTTCGTCAAGAGCGGTATGGCGACGCGGATGGCCTGTGGCATCACCACGCTGGCGAGCGCCTGGGCGAAGCTGAGGCCCGTCGAGCGCGCCGCTTCCCACTGCCCGCGGGGGATGGCGGTGATGGCTGCCCAGAAGGCCTCCTCGGCGAAGGCGGCCAGAACGAGGCCGAGCCCGAGGACGGCGGCCAAGAACGCGCTGATGGTGAGACCCGCGTAGGGGAGACCGAAATAGAGGAAGACCATCACGACGAGCTGGGGCAGCGTCCGGAAGACATCGACGAAGGCGACGATGAGCCAGTTGAGGGCCCGGATCCGGAAGGCGCGCGCCATCGCCAGTGCGAGGCCGAGGAAGATACCGAGCGTCACCACGGCCGCCGCGAGGGCGAGGGTCACCCGGAACCCCCCAAGGAGGGCGGGGAGGTATTTCGCGATCACCGCCCCGTTGAAGAAGGTCTCGCCCAGCCCTCGCATCGCTCAGGCATTGCCCGCCACGGCGCCGGTCACATGTCCTGTCGACGGATCACGCCCCGCCCGGCGCGCCGTGGAGAATACGGCGGAGGAACTCTCGTGTCCGCGGATGGGCGGGGTCCCTGAACATGGTGGCGGGCGGTCCTTCATCGAGGATCTCACCTCCGTCCATGAACAGGACGCGATCGCCGGCATCCCGTGCGAACGACATCTCGTGCGTCACCACGATCATGGTCATCCCCTCCTCGCGCAGGTCGCGCATGACACGCAGGACGCCGCCCACCAACTCGGGGTCGAGGGCCGAGGTCGGCTCGTCGAAGAGCATCAGCTTGGGCTCGAGCGCGAGGGCACGGGCGATGGCCACCCGCTGCTGTTGGCCCCCGGACAGCTCGCTCGGTCGAGCGTCGACCTTGTCGCTGAGCCCGACGTGCTCGAGCATACGGCGCCCGCGCGCCTCGGCCTCGGGACGGCTCATCCGGATCACCTTGCGCAGGGCCAACGTGACGTTGCCGAGCGCGGTCAGGTGCGGATAGAGGTTGAACGCTTGGAAGACCATGCCGATGTGCCGCCGAACGTGGTTCAGGTCGACGCCACGCTCCGTGATCTCGACGCCGTCGACGCGGATCCTGCCGCGGGTCGGCTCCTCGAGCCGGTTGATGCACCGGAGGAGGGTGCTCTTGCCGGAGCCGGAGGGACCGATGAGGATGATGACCTCCTTCGCTCGCACGCGAAGGGTGATGCCTCGCAGCACTTCGGTGGCGCCGAACGACTTGTGAAGGTCGTCGACCTCGAGGAGGACGCGCGCCTCCATCATCGAGGGTGGGTGATGGGCGTGCTCAGCCGCAGCGCAGCGCGTGCGGGGCGGGATCGTATCCCTTGAATCCGGGAGGGCCCCAGCCCGGGAAGACGGTCTTGAGGGCGGGATCGTTGGGGGCGGGTTGCTTGAACCATTTCTCGTAGTTCTTGACGAGCCAACCGTCCTGCTTCATGCACTCGATCGCCTCTTCGACGTGGTTGCGGAACGCCACGCTCTCCAGGCGGAACGCGTACCCGAAGTTACGCCCCGTGTACTCGGCGAAGCCCACCTTGATCTGTGGATTCTGGGTCGCCGCGAAGTTGGCGGTGGGGATCTCGTTGAGCGCCGCGAAGGCGCGGCGGGTGATCACCGCCTGCACGGAATCCGGGAAGTTGTCGTAGCGCTGCACCTCGAACCCGTGCTTGGGCGCCTGCTCGGTGGCCCACGTGTCGGAGATCGTCCCCCGGTTCACCGCGAGGGCCTTGCCGCGCAGATCGCCCAGGCCCTTCATCTCGTCGCTCTTGCGGATGATGAATGCGTTGCCCGTGCCCAGGTAGGGCTCGGTGAAGAGCATCCGCTCCGAGCGCTCGGCCGTGATGCCAAAGGGATTGACCATGATCTCGATCCGCTTGGACATGAGGGCAGAGATCAGCCCGGACATGTTCATATCGGCGATCTCCACGCCGGGCCGCTTGATGCGGCGTGCGATCTCTCTGATCATGTCGACCGAGAAGCCCTCCGGTCCCCCGGGAGACCGGAAGACGAAGGGGGCGATGCCGAAGTCGGTGCCGACCTGGATCGGCTTGTCGGCGGGGTGATCGGCGGGCTGCGCGAGCGTGTGGCTCGGAGCGACCGCGATGAGCGTCACGGCCAGGCGGAGCCAGAGACCGCGTGGCGACACCAGGGAAGTACAGGTACGGCTCATGACGATACCTCCTCGACGGATACAGGAAGGCGCTCGCGCTCCTCGAGACAGGCCCTAGATGCATCCGACCGGCTGAGCGTAGCCAGCCTGCCACGTGCGGTCAAGGGCGCCGCCGCGCGGTTCGGAGCTACGCGAGCCCTCGCTCAATGGTTCGGTAGTCGCGATGCCAGAGGTCGAGGTAGTCCTGCGCGTTGCGGCGGATGTCCTCCAGCTCGGCTTCGTCCATCTTCCGAATGGGCTTGGCAGGCACGCCCATGACGAGCCAGCCCGCGGGCACGACCTTGCCTTGGGGCACGAGCGCCCCCGCGCCGACCTGTGCGCCTTCCTCCACCACGGCGCCCGTCAGCACCACCGCCCCGATCCCGATGCGGACGTTGTCCATGATGGTGCAGGCGTGGACGACGCAGCGATGGCCGATGGTGACGTTGGCCCCCACGATGCAGGGAAACTCCGGCGTGACGTGGAGCACGGAGTTGTCCTGGACGTTGGAGTTGCGGCCGAGCGTCACGTAGTTGTCCTGGTCGCCGCGGAGTACGGAGAGCGGCCACACGCTGGCCCCGTCCTCGATGGTGACGTCGCCGATGACCTGGGCGGAGGGATCGACCCACGCTCCGGGATGCACGCGCGGGGTGCGGCCGGGGACGCTCCGGATCATGGCGCGCCTACTTCCCCGTCCAGCGCGGCGGCCGCTTCTCGAGGAAGGCGCTCATCCCCTCGCGGAAGTCCGCGCTGGTGTAGCTGAGGGCGATGAGATCGTCGCCGCCCTCCAGGCGGCGGCGCTCCTGGATGCGGCGCACCGCCTCCTTGGTCACCCGCAGGGTGATAGGCGCATGGTTCGCGACCTCGAGGGCGATGGCCTTGACGCGCGCCTCGATCTCCGCAGCGGGCACGATCTCGTGCACGAAGCCCGCGGCGTGCGCCTCCGCCGCCGAGATGAGTCGCGCCCGCATGATCATCTCCTTCACGCGGGAAGGGCCGAAGAGCTCCACGCAGCGCGAGTAGTTCTCCATGGAGAGGCAGTTGCCGAGCGTGCGCGCGATGGGGAAGCCGAAGCGTGACTCCGGGGTGGCGATGCGGATGTCGCACACGGCGGCGATGGCGAAGCCGCCCCCCACCGCGAAGCCCTCGATCTGCGCGATGACCGGCTTGCCCACGCGCTCCAGCCGCGCCGTGCGCCGCTCGCCCTCGCGCTCGTACTGCAGCCCGTCCTCGGCCGTTTTGAAGCTCTTGAACTGGCTGATGTCGGTGCCGGCCACGAAGGCCTTGCCGCCCGCTCCGCGGAGCACGAGGACCCGCACGGAATGGTCGACGTCCACCTCCTCGGCGGTCTGGTAGAGCCGCTCGTACATGTTCCAGGTCATGGCGTTGCGGGCCTCGGGCCGGTTGAAGGTCAGGGTCAGCACGGCGCCGTCTCGGTGGACGAGGATCTCGCTCTGCTCGGGGCTCTGGGTGGGCACGGCTTCTCCTCCGGTCTGGTGAAAGTCGCCGCATGGTAGCACGCCTGACCGTGCCGGGCAGGCGGGTGACGAATTGTGCGAGTTCCGCCTCAGGCCCAGCCATGCAAATGTCCGTTTTCTCTGGGGCAGGGTCGCGGCTCGTCGCTTGCTCTCCCCTCCGGTAAACGGCCCCCGCCGGCGCCGCGTCAGACGGGGTGAACAGCATCCCCAATCTCGGGAGGACGACATGAGCCGATGGAAGACAGTGTCAATTTTCGGAGCGCTCGCGATGACCGCCTGGGCTCCGAGCGCGTACGCGCAGACGACCACTCCGACACCCGACCCGCAGGTGCAGCAGGACCGCCGTGAGCTCCGGCGCGACCAGCGCGATCTGCGCCAGGACCGCCAGGACCTGCGGCAGGACGCTCGGGATATCCGCCAGGACCGACAGGATCTCCGCGCCGACCGGCAAGATCGCTACCGCGACCGCCAGACCGTGCGCCAGGACGAGAAGCAGCTCCAGCAGGACAAGGCGGCGGGTAACGTGGCCGCCGTGCAGCAGGACCGGGCCAATCTGCGGAGCGCCCGGCAGAACGTCCGTAACGACCAGCACGACATCAACCGTGACCGGCGCGACCTCCACGCCGATCGCCGGGATTTCCGCGCCGACAACCGCGACCGTCGCGAGGACCGTCGCGAGGTGAACCACGACCGGGCCAAGCTGCACCACGACAAGAAGACCGCCGCGCAGTAGCGCCGCGGTTTCCCTGTAGGCCACGAGGCGTCCGGGCCCACGGCCCGGGCGCCTTTCGTCTTTCTCCTGACCGTTCACGACAAGGTGGTGGTGATCGACCCCTTCTCCGACGAGTGCGTGGTCATCACGGGCAGCCACAACCTCGGCCACAAGGCCTCGTTCAACAACGACGAGAACCCCGCTATCATCCGCGGCAATCGCAAGCTTGCCGCACCCTACGCTTCCCACGTCCTCGACGTCTACGATCACTTCGCCTGGCGGGTGGCCCAGAACGATCCGCGGCAGAAGGGCGACGGCTTCCTCAAGGTGAAGCCGGACGACTGGCAGGGGAAGTACTTCACCGCCGACGGCTCGATCCGTGTCGCGCAGCTGCGCTTCTGGCTGAGCGCGCTCTCCTGAGACGCCCTAGCCGCGCGTCAACTCCAGGAGGAGGGGGGCGGCGAGGGCGGCGAAGACCTGGGCCACGGGCACGTCCGCTTCGTCGTACCAGCCCGCCTCGTGGAGCAGGTTGATGGTGCCGAGCGTGCGGCCGTCCCACACCACGGGCACGTTCAGCACGGAGGCGCAGCCGAGGGACAGGATCAGCTCGTGGTCGAAGAACACCGACCGGATGTCCTCCGCGGTCCTGCCGATGTACGGCCGGCGCTCGACGAAGAGCCGCTCCGTCCACGGCGTCGGCGATACGGGCTTCCGTCCGCCCACGGGGTACGCGGCGGGCTGATTCGTATAGCGCCGCTCGGACTCCTGCGCCCGCGGATGGTGCAGGAGCACGGTGAAGAGCTTATGGCCGATCACCGCGCCCATGCCGAGGTCGAGGGCGCGAAAGCCCGTCTCGGGCTGCCCGGCTTGCCGCATGGCGCGGGCGACCGCCTCGAGGTGGGGGAGAGGATCGATGCGAGCGGATCGGCTCATGGGCGCTCCGACGTCGGGGCGGCGGGTAGGGCGATGCGCGGCAGGCGCTCCGGCAGCAGGCCGGCGGGCCGCAGGCGCAGGACGAGGATCAGGCTCAGGCCGATGACGAACTCGCGCACGGCGGCGACCTGCACGGGTGCAAGGCCGGGCAGCCACGCCGTGGCGAAGCGGGTGGATTCGAGGAAGAAAACCACGAGGCCGGCGCCGAGCACGGCGCCCCAGTTGTTGCCCGTGCCCCCCGCGGTGAGAGCGAGGACCACGTAGATGGTGACGAGGGGCACGAAGGCATCCGGGGCGATGAACGACGTGTAGTGCGCGTAAAGCCCGCCGGCCAGTCCGAGGATGGCCGCGGAGAGGGCGAAGGCCTCCACCTTGAAGCGCCGCACGGGCTTGCCCGCGACCTCCGCGATCTGCTCGTCGTCGCGGATCGCTCGCAGCACGCGGCCGTAGGGCGAGCGCCGCAGTCGCTCGAGCACGAACAGCACCGCGGCGAGGGCGAGAATGACCAGGCTCAGGTAGAGCAGATTGAACTCGGCCGGAGTGAGGCGGCCGCGCCACGGACCCGGAATCCCCGAGATGCCGTCGGTGCCGCGGGTGAGCCAGATCTCGTTGCTCGCGACGAGCCGGACCACCTCCGAGAAGCCGAGGGTGATGATGGCGAGGTAGTCGCCGCGCAGCCGCGCCGTGGTCAGCGCCATGCCCCAGCCCACTCCCGCCGTCGCCACCGCGGCGAGGGCGAGGCCGACGATCATGGGCACGCCGAACTTCAACGCGGCGAGCGCCGCCACGTAGGCGCCGAGCGCGTAGAAGCCGACGAGCCCGAGATTGATCATGCCGCCCATACCCCAGATCACGTTGAGCCCGAGGGCGAGGAGGGCGTAGAGGCCCGCGTAGGTCGCCATGGCTACGAGGTAGTTGCTAATAGGCGCGCTCTCCAAGAATGCCGCGGGGGCGCAGGGTGAGCATGAGGAGGATGGCCGCGAAGCCCACCGCCGTGCGGTAGGCGGGAGAGAGGGCGAGGAGCGAGAGCTCCTCGGCGATGCCGATGGACAGTGCGCCCACCACCGCGCCGGGAATGCTGCCGAGCCCGCCCACCACGGCGGCCGCGAACACGGAGAGGATGACGCGGAAGCCCGTGAGGGGATCGATGGTGGTGTCGAGCCCGATGAGCATGCCGCCCACGCCGGCCAGCCCCATGCCCACGAAGTTCACGAGGCGCGCCACCGCGTCGGCGTTGATGCCCTTGAGCCCGGCGAGCTGCGGGTTGTCGGCCACTGCGCGCATGGACTTGCCCGTGCGCGTGAAGGCGAGGAAGCCGAACACCGCGCCCATGGCCACCACGGCGAGGACGAAGTTCTGCACCTGCTGCGGCCCGATGCGGAGGCCCGCCCACTGCCAGTCGCGGCGTATGGGCAGGTCGTAGCCGCGAAGATCGTTGCCGAACACGAAGCGAAGCACGCTCTCCAAGGCGATGCTGAGCGCGATGGCGGCGATGGCCGCGGTGAGCGCGCCCGAGGGCCGGAGCGGCTTCAGCACGAGCTCGTCGTTGAGCACACCCGCCGCCCCTGCCACCAGGAAGGCGAGGCCCACGCACGCCGCCGCGGGCAACCCGGCTGCGGTATTGGCCACGTAACCCGCGAAGGCGCCGATGGTGGCGTGGGAGGCCACGGTGAAGTTGGGAAAGCGCAACACGGCGTAGATGGCGGTGAAGCCGATGGCGGGCACCGCGAGGATGGTGCCCGCCACGAGGCCGTTCACCACGAGCTGGAGGATCTGGTGGAGCAGGGTCGCGCCTGCGCGTCAGGCGATCT
>Ga0075435_100002988_pt1 | contig 11376 bp, 10 predicted proteins | sample RhiMethybrSRZTD4_FD_75302 | JGI IMG/M metagenome (GOLD analysis project Ga0075435, IMG submission 75302) | Populus rhizosphere microbial communities from Tennessee, USA - Rhizosphere MetaG P. TD hybrid SRZTD4 | ecosystem: Host-associated > Plants > Roots > Rhizosphere > Soil | place: USA... | reverse complement strand
GAATATTTGCTCTCCCTGCCGATCACGGTGACGTTGCCTTTGTAAAGCTTAAGTCTGACGCGGCCTGAAACGAATTCCTGGCTTTTGTCGATCGCGGCCTGCAGCATTTCCCGTTCGGGCGTGAACCAGAATCCGTAGTAGACCAGCTCGGCATATTTGGGCATCAACTCGTCTTTCAGATGCGCAGCGCCGCGATCGAGCGTGATTGATTCGATGCCGCGACGTCCGGCCAGCAGTATCGTGCCGCCCGGGGTCTCATAAATGCCCCGCGACTTCATTCCCACGAAACGATTTTCGACCAGATCGAGACGGCCAATGCCGTTGGCGTGGCCGAGATCGTTGAGCTGCTTGAGCAGCGACGCCGGCGACAGTCTCTTGCCGTCGATGGCAACGGGATCGCCACGCTCGAAATCGAGCGTGACAAGGGTGGGTTTATCGGGCGCTTTTTCCGGATCGACCGTACGTGAGAAGACGTAATCGGGCACATCCTGCGCGGGGTCTTCCAGCACTTTGCCTTCCGAAGACGTGTGCAACAGATTGGCGTCGACTGAAAATGGCGCTTCCCCGCGCTTGTCCTTGGCGATCGGAATCTGGTGCTTTTCGGCGAACTCGATGAGCTTGCTGCGTGAGGTCAGATCCCATTCCCGCCATGGAGCAATAACCGTGACATCGGGCTTGAGCGCATAGTAGGTGAGCTCAAAACGGACCTGATCGTTGCCTTTGCCCGTGGCGCCGTGCGCAACCGCATCCGCGCCGACCTTCTCCGCAATCTCGATTTGCTTTTTGGCGATCAGAGGCCGCGCGATCGAGGTGCCAAGCAGGTATTGGCCTTCGTATAGCGCATTTGTCCGAAACATCGGGAAGACGTAGTCGCGAACGAACTCTTCGCGCAGGTCCTCGACAAAGATGTTTTCCTTTTTGATGCCAAGCAATAGCGCCTTCTGCCGTGCCGGTTCGAGCTCTTCGCCCTGGCCGAGATCGGCAGTAAAAGTCACCACCTCGCATCCATAGGTGGTCTGCAGCCATTTCAGAATAATCGAGGTGTCGAGCCCGCCGGAATAAGCGAGCACAACCTTCTTTACTGTCTTTGTTGTCCGGCCATCGGCCATCTGCAACCACCCGCGTAGAAATTTGCGGGCGGACTATAGGGCCAAAGGTTTGCTGCGCAAAGTGCTCTTGCTTCGCACTTGTCGTTCAAACTATTTCAGCTTTCGACCGAACAATCCCGCAACAAAATCATGTGCAGGCAAGGTCAGTCGACTGAGCGAGCGATCGACATGATCATCGGACAGGCGCGTGCGCGGCCAGCGATAGATTAAGGCGTATACGACCCAAACGATGAGATAGGTGAAGATGCCTGAGAAGATGACATCGGAAGGGAAATGCGCGCCGGTCATCGTGCGGAGCGTTGCCATGCCCGTACCGAGGGCAAAAGCCGCAACATAGGTCAAAGCACGCCATTGCGGAGGAGCCAATGCAGCCGGCGCAAGAGTCCAAAAAGCCGCGGCGACGTCGCCCGACACAAACGAGCAGTTCCCCGCGCAATTGCCGCGGCGGTCCCACCACGGTACAAAATGTTCATTGCCTCCGAATTGGGTGACTTCGATCGGCCGTGGGCGGCCCCAATGCTCCTTGAGAAACACGTTGGCCATGATGCCAGGTGCCAAGATCATCGTTGCAATGAGAAAAACGGCCGCTCGGCCCGACATCAACAATTTTCGCCGCGGCCACATGAGCTTGATCACCAGCGCGCCGACGGCGGGGGCGACCAGCAGCGCCGGAATCCACAGGCCGAAATTGCGTGCGCGCATCAACGCTGGATAAAAACGCATCGCAAACACATCGTGATTGGCGGTCTCGACTGCATGAAAATGCCGGGCGACTTGCAAATCGAGTTCGGGATAAACACCAAAGAGCACGCCAGCCAGAACGGCTATCGTGAGCACGTAAACGAGGCCCGTGCGATTCATGCGTGTCTCGTCTAGCCGAGGAACTTAAAAATAGAAAGACGGCATGCTGCACGAGCGACTATATTGTGCCCATGACGACGCGAACCGTCGACTTCTGGTTTGAATTTGGATCGACTTATTCCTATCCGGCAGCAATGCGTCTGGCGCCATTGGCGAAAGCGGGGAGCATTGCCGTGCGCTGGCGTCCTTTTATGCTGGGACCGATTTTCAGCGACCAAGGCTGGGACACATCTCCGTTCAACTTATATCCCGCAAAGGGCCGCAATATGTGGCGGGACCTGGAGCGTATTTGCCTTGCGCTGAATTTGCCGTTCACGCGGCCAAATCCTTTTCCGCAAAATACGCTCCACGCCGCGCGGGTCGCGCTGATCGGTCTTGCCGAAAGTTGGGGCGAGGACTATTGCCGCGCCATTTATTGCGCCGAATTCGGCGAAGGTCGCAGTGTCGAGAACGAGGAGACGATTGCAAACGTGCTGCAAGACCTCAGGCAGGACGCGCGAGCCGTGCTGCAACGGGCCCGATCCGACGAAATAAAGGCACAACTTCGCGCGCAAACCGAGGAAGCGCGGAAGCTCGACATATTCGGCTCGCCGAGCTTCGTCACCGCCGACGGTGAGCTCTTTTGGGGCAACGACCGGCTGGAAGCCGCGCTGAATTGGGCAGGCCGCTAGGCGGCCTTTGGCTCGCGCCAGCGACCTGCGTTGCGGCCGGCAACCACCCAGTAGACAAGTCCGCCGATAATCCCGGCTGCGGCCGCGAGCTGCAGTGCATTTGCGACAGGCGGCACATCGGTCGTGTTCTCGAGCCGCACGGAGATATCCGAACCGTAATATGACGCCAAACCGACCAGGGCGCCCCCGACGCCATAGAAAAGAAAGCTGCGCAAGCGTGCCGCTTCCGAAATAACGATGAGCAGCGCCGCAGGCATTATCGCTACCGCTCCAACGAAGCTGGTGGCGAAGAAGGAAACAATAAAGAAACTCAGGCGCTCGACCGGATCGGAATCGATGCCTGCCCAGTCCGGCGCAACGATTCCGATCGCAAGCGTAATCCCCGCGGCCATGATAGCCAGGATCAGTGCGCATAGGATCATGATGATGCGGCCGAAGAGGGACATGATTTAATCCTGAAAGTACTTTTTTCGATCAGATCGACGCCAATCACTCCACCATGGCCATGGCACGCAGCGCCATCCGCTCTCGCGCGGACAATTTCTCGCTCGCGCTCTTGAGCTGGCCGCACGCAGCGAGGATATCCCGCCCGCGCGGCGTCCGAACCGGAGACGCATAGCCGGCATCGAATACGACTTGCGAGAACTTCTCGATCTGATCCCAGTCCGAGCATTCGTACTTGGTGCCTGGCCAGGGATTGAACGGAATTAGATTGATCTTTGCGGGAATGCCTTTGAGAAGCCGAACCAGCGCCCTGGCATCCTCGATAGAATCGTTCACGTCCTTGAGCATGACATACTCGAAGGTGATGCGTTTCGCGTTCGAAACACCAGGATAGTTGCGGCAGGCTTCCAGCAAATCCGCGATCGGATATTTGCGGTTGAGAGGGACAAGCTCATTTCGCAGCTCGTCCCGAACGGCATGCAGCGATACGGCCAGCATACAGCCTATCTCGGCGCCGGTGCGTTGGATGTTCGGCAAAACGCCTGACGTGGAAAGCGTGATGCGGCGCTTGGAAATGGCGATACCCTCGCCATCCGCCACAATGAGAAGCGCGTCGCGGACCGACTCGAAATTGTAGAGCGGCTCGCCCATACCCATCATCACGATATTGGTGATGCAGCGCTCGCCATTCGGCACCACGCCGTCTACGGGTCGCGTGCCTCCAGGCCAGTCGCCCATGCGGTCGCGCGCCGCCATGACCTGACCGACGATCTCTCCCGCTGTCAGGTTTCTGACCAGTCGCTGAGTCCCCGTGTGACAGAACGTGCAAGTGAGCGTGCAACCGACCTGGCTGGACACGCACAAGGTGCCTCGTTCAGTGTCGGGAATATAGACACATTCGACTTCGTGCGGCCGCTCGCCTTGTACTTCCCCGGGCAATCGCAACAACCACTTGCGAGTCCCGTCCACCGAGACCTGCTCCGCAACGATCTCCGGACGGGCCAAGGTAAACCGCTCGGCCAGCGCAACACGAAGGTCTTTCGAGACGCTGCTCATTTCGTCGAACGACGTCACCCCGCGAAAATAGATCCAATGCCAGAGCTGCTGCGCCCGCATTTTGATCTGCGTCTGGGGCACGCCGAATGAACCCAACGCGTCGGCGAGCTGGGCTCGCGTCAGGCCGACCAGCGACGGCCTTTCGGGCGCCACATATCGCTCGAGCGGGATTTTTTCGACGAACTCGCTCGGGCCCATTGGAATGTCTGCAGACTTGACCATCGGATGAAGCATCTGCGCCAGTTAGCGCTGATGCGCAATATAAGATCCCAATGCCCTACTTGCACTCCTCCGCGAGCTTGTCGAGCGCCTGACCGATGCCCTTGAGGGAATAGGTATCGGTGGTTTTTGTGCCTTTTGCAGATTCGCTTTTAACTACCAGGTCCGAGCCTTTGCGCATGGTTTCCACCATCTGCACCTCTTCCGCGGCGTTCTTGATCCAGGCGCCGTCATTCTGCGTGTACATCGCATATCTGGCGGAACCGATGGAGGCGCTCGCATCCTGACCAGCTTTTTGCTGGTAGCCCACGATGATCGAGACCTCGTTCTTCACCTTTTCCGACGGACGCGTGGAAACGAAGGCGTAAGAGGGATCGCGATTGCGTCCCGACGGCTCACTGGCGGACGAAGTCGGCTTGGACAGGGCGAAGCAAATCTTTTTCCCGCCGGGCGTCGCCCTGTAGGCCCCCCAATCGCCGAACTGTCCGAGTAATACTGCCTGGTCGGTTGGGCTGGCGGATTTTTTCTGTGTCGAGTCGGCCGGGGTGGCGGATTTTTTCGACGAATCGGCCGGCTCGTTTGACTTTTTCTGCTGCGTTGAGTCGGCCGGTTTTTTCTGCTGCTGCGCCGATGCCGAGGCACTGAGCGCGCAGGCCGCCAGGATGCCACACAGGGTCAGAAACAAATTGTTGGTGTTCATCGGGTCTACCGGGGACGCATCAGGAATCAGGTGGATATTAGCGCATTATCGGCGAATGTCGGCAATGTGAAGGCGGCAATACCGTGTGGCTCCGAGTGCTGACGAGACATTCCGGCTTGCTCGCAATGCGAGGCCTTGCTATTCGCGCTGCACAATCATTATCCGATCCATGAAAGCCCTGCTCTGTACCCGCTACGGCACGCCCGATGATCTGGAGCTGGCCGATATTGCCGAGCCGGAGCCGGGCTCCGGCGAGGTGGTGGTCAAGATTCACGCCGCCGCGCTGAACTTCTTCGACACCCTGATCATCGCCGGTAAATACCAGTTCAAGCCTGCCCCGCCTTTTTCGCCCGCCGCCGAATTCGCCGGCACCGTCGAAAGGGTCGGTGCGGGGGTTTCCGGATTCAAGACAGGCGACCGGGTACTGGGCTACATGACTTACGGCGCGGCGCGCGAAAAGGTTGTCATCAGTGCCGACAGATTGATCAAAGTTCCGGACACGCTCGATCTCGAACGCGCCGCGGGCGTCTGCATTACGTATGGCACCACCTTTCATGCACTCAAGGATCGTGCCGAACTCAAACCCGGCGAATCGTTGGCGGTGCTCGGCGCAGCCGGAGGCGTCGGTCTTGCCGCCGTCGAACTCGGAAAAATCATGGGCGCGCGCGTAATCGCATGCGCTTCGTCGGATGAAAAGCTGGCTTTTGCGCGCAGGCACGGCGCCGATGCAGCAATCAACTACGCCAGCAGCGATCTCAAGGAAGCCTTGCGGCGCTGCACCGACGGGCGGGGCGCCGATGTGATTTATGATCCGGTCGGCGGTCCCTACACCGAGCCCGCGCTGCGCTCGATCGCGTGGAAAGGACGTTTCCTGGTCGTCGGTTTTGCCGCGGGCGACATTCCGAAGCTGCCGCTCAATCTGGTGCTGCTGAAGGGCTGCGATGTAATGGGCGTGTTCTGGGGTTCGTTCATTGACCGCGACCCGAAGAGCCATCGTGCCAATACAAGCCAGCTTCTCGACTGGTGCGCGCAGGGAAAGCTGTCATCGCATGTGCATGCGGTTTATCCCCTTGCAGAGGGGGCGGCGGCCCTAAAGGCAATCGCCGCACGGCAAGTCATGGGCAAGGTACTGTTGCGGCCCTAGTTACGCCTTGGAGAATTCCGCGAGCTTGTCTTTTGCGGCCGCGCGATGTTCCGGACGAATATGGCTGGCCATCAGTTTGATAGCGGCCGCCAGCAATGCCGCATCATCTGTAAAGCCAAGGACGGGGAGCACGTCCGGTATGGCGTCCGTTGGCAAAAGAAAATAGGCCAGCGCACCGAACAGCGATGCTTTGACGGGCAACGGCGTTGCCTTGTCAAACGCGCAGTAGTAAGCGGTGAGCAGATCCTCGACAAAAGGAATGGACGCGGCCACGTGGCGCACCTTGCGCCAGAACTGCTCGCGAAACACGCTTTCGTCGTCCTTGTCCCGCCAGATTGTCGATCGTGCAAATGCCATGAGATCGATGTGGTTAGGAACCGCCACGTCCGCAAGGATCGGGGTTGCGCAGTTTTAATGCTACGGGTACCCGCTCGCGAGCGCGTCGATCAGCCGTTGAGCCGCGCCAACGCATTTTCGGGCTCCCCCGGTCAATTTTTACGCCACGATATGACCATCGTTGCAGCGAACGCGTGACCCTCGCAAAGGGTCCGGACCGATACTACCTTTCGCACGTCGACCCCGACCCATACGAGGCATCCATGTCCTGGTCATTAAATATCGGCAGGGTGGCAGGGACCGTTGTCCGCGTGCACCTCACTTTCCTCCTTTTCCTCGCCTGGATTTTCGCGGCGAGCTATGCGTCCGGAGGCGCGGCTACGGCCTGGGACAGCCTCGTCTTCATGATCCTGCTGTTTTTATGTGTGCTGCTGCACGAGTTCGGTCACATCTTCACGGCGCGCGCGTTCGGCGTCCCCACTCCTTACGTGACGCTGCTCCCGATTGGCGGCGTCGCACAGCTCGAGCGCATCCCCGAGGAACCGTGGGAGGAATTCCTCATCGCCATTGCTGGACCTATGGTCAATATCGTCATCACGGTGGCACTCATAGTCCTGTTCGGCGCCGACTTGCAGGCAAACGCCGCAGCAGCGGTCGACAATATGAAGATCCCGCTGGTCGATCGCCTTGCTGCAGTCAACCTGTTCCTCGCCCTGTTCAATATGATTCCCGCATTCCCGATGGATGGCGGACGCGTGCTGCGAGCTCTGCTTGCCTCGCGCCTTGGTTATGTGCGCGCCACCGAAATTGCAGCTTCAATCGGACAGTTTGTCGCCTTCGCGCTGGGATTCATCGGGCTCCTGTACAATCCGATCCTGATCTTCATCGCGATCTTCGTCTATCTCGCTGCGTCTTCCGAGGCGCACATGGTCGCACTGCGGGCGGCCTCGCGCGGTGTTCCCGTGAGCTACGCGATGATGACACAATTCGCGACCTTGTCCCCGCAGGCACAGATCGATGAGGCCGTCCAAACCTTGCTGCAAACAAGCCAGGGAGAGTTTCCGGTCGTCGACGATGCCGGCAAGCCGGTCGGAGTCCTCGGGCGCGCCGACCTGATCCGCGCCATCAAGACATTGGGACCGGAGACGCGAGTTGCCGATGCGATGACCGCAGAAATTCCGACTATCAGCCATCGATCCACGCTCGAACAGGCCTTCAAGCTTCTGCAGCAGAAATCGGCGCCGGCCGTCGGCGTCACCGACGCCAGCGGGAAGCTCGTGGGATTTGTCACCAGTGAAACCATTGCCGAGATGATGATGCTGCAGGAGGCGTTGCCGCGCGGTCTGCGCATCGGCCCGTGGAGCCGGCCGGCCGGCGCCTGATGCCGGGAGTCACAAACCCGTCGTTTTAGTTTTTTCCAGTTGTCAGAAACTGCGTGCACCTTCCGCACTGATTCGGCGGAGGCCACTTCATGTCCGCGCACTTGCGCGCCGGCAGCGCGACGCGCCGCCGGTTCCTGACGACTTTTGCTTCGGCGACGGCCACAACCGCGCTCGGCGCCATCGCATTACCGGCTTTCAGCCGCGCGCCGCAAAGACCGATCATTACGCATGGCGTGCAATCGGGCGATGTGTCGACCGATTCGGGAATGGTGTGGGCGCGCACAGACCGCCCCGCGCGAATGTTGATCGAGGCGTCGACAAGCGACAGCTTCAAAGATGTTTGCCACGCATCCTTTGTGGACGCGCTGCCCGAGACTGACTTTACCGCCAAAGCCCTGCTCGAGAACTTGCCGCCAGGGCAGGACATTTTCTACCGGTTGCGCTTCCAGGATCTGTTGTCTGGGCAAGCGATCAGCGAACCGGCTGTCGGTCAGCTTCGTACGGCACCGGCTGACCGCCGGTCGATTTCGTTTGTGTGGTCAGGCGATACCGCCGGGCAAGGCTGGGGCATTGATCCGACACGCGGCGGCATGCGCACCTACGCGACGATGCTGCGAAATCGCCCCGACTTCTTCGTTCATTGCGGCGACAGCATCTATGCGGACTGCACAATACCCGCGCAACAGAAGCTGCCGAACGGCGAGATGTGGCGCAACATTGTAACCGAGGAAAAAAGCGCGATCGCAACGACTCTCGCCGGCTACCGTGGCAACTACAAATACAATCTGCTCGACGCGAATTTGCGGGAGTTTAATGCCAAGGTGCCCATTTTTGCCCAGTGGGACAATCATGAGGTTATGGAAGACTGGTGGCCCGGTGAAACGTTCGATCGCCGCGGCTACGAGATGAAAAACACGCTGTTGCTTGCAGCGATCGGAAGCCGCGCGTTTCATGAGTTCATGCCGCTGCGCTTCACGCCATCGGAGCCCGGTCGCGTGTACCGGAAGATCTCCTATGGGCCGCTGCTCGATCTGTTCATGCTTGATATGCGCAGTTACCGCGGCCCAAACAAAACGCCGCATGGAATTCAATATGGTCCCGACGCTTACCTGCTAGGTCCCGTGCAGCTCGCCTGGTTCAAGCGTGAGCTCAAGCGTTCCACGGCAATCTGGAAGGTCATCGCATCCGACACTCCGCTGGGTACGATCGCCGCCAGTTCGCCTGACGCCGGCGCAACGGCTGGTCGCGGCGTCGAGATCGCAGAACTGCTGGCCTTCATGCAGCAGGCCGGTATTCGCAACACGGTATGGATCACCGCCGACCTGCATTACACGGCTGCGCATTTTTTCGATCCCAATAAGGCGATATTCCAGGACTTCGAGCCGTTTTGGGAATTCGTTTCTGGCCCGATCCACGCGGGAACCTGGACTCCGTGCGCGCTCGACCGCACTTTCGGCCCATCTGTTGTATTTCAGAGTGCCGCGAGCCGCGAACAAGGTGACAATCTCGCGCCTTGTTTTGGTCTGCAGTTTTTTGGATACATTTCAATCGACGGCGTGACGGCGACTTTGACCGTGAAACTCAAGGATGTCGCCGATCGCGTACTGTGGTCGACTTCCATCGAGCCGAAATTTGACCAAAGCGCGCGTCCTCATTCGTGACCACGATCGAGCGAAGCCTCGATTTTGTTTCGGGTAACTCACAGGAAACAGGCTGCTGTCACTTTTCCGTCATGCAAGCGTCTACGATCTGTCAGGGACCCTGACCAAGCTCCTTTGCTCAACCTGAGGAAGGGGAGGCTTAAATGGCGATACGGATTCGCCCGGCTGTGACACGCCGGCACGTTCTGGCAACGGGAGCGGCGGCAACGGCTTTCACGACAATTGGCGGCATTGCCCATCCATTCATCAGTCGTGCCAATGACCGGCCATTGATCACGCACGGGGTTCAATCCGGCGACGTTTCCGCCGATTCCGGGGTGATCTGGGCTCGTGCCGATCGACCCTCGCGGATGCTGGTTGAAATTGCGACCACCGACAGCTTCAAGGACGCGCGCAATGCCGCCTTTGTCGACGCGCTGTCGGACACCGATCTCACCGCCAAGCTTCTGCTTGAGAATCTGCCCCCGGCGCAGGAAATCTTCTATCGCGTGCGCTTCCAGGACCTGGCCTCGCCAACCATTGTGGGCGAAGCGCAAGTGGGCCGCTTCCGCACCGCGCCGAACGATCGGCGCTCGATCAGTTTCGTCTGGTCGGGCGATACTGCGGGACAAGGCTGGGGCATCGATGAATCGCGCGGCGGCATGCGCACCTATGCCACCATGCTGAAGGCCAGGCCCGACTTTTTCATCCACAACGGCGACAACATTTATGCCGATGGGCCAATCGCGGCAGAGCAGAAGATGCCAAACGGCCAATTGTGGCGAAACATCGTAACGGAAGACAAATCAAAGGCGGCGGAGACGCTTCAGGAGTTCCGCGGCAACTACAAATACAATCTGCTCGACAAAAATTTGCGCGCGTTCAATGCCGAGGTGCCCATGTTCACCCAGTGGGACGACCACGAGGTCACGAACAACTGGTGGCCCGGCGAACCCCTGACTCGCGCCGAGCACCAGCGCAAGAAATACACGGAAAAGAACGCAATGCTGCTTTCGGCGCGGGCGGCGCGCGCATTCCATGAATACATGCCGCTGCGCTCGACGCAGGCCGAACCGGGTCGTGTCTATCGCAGGCTCTCCTATGGTCCGCTGCTCGATGTCTTCATGCTCGACATGCGCAGCTATCGCGGGCCCAACGGCGAAGGCAGGGAAGACACCTACGGCCCGGCCGCCCATTTCCTGGGGCCGACACAGGTGGCCTGGCTAAAGCAGGAGTTGGCGAACTCGCGCGCAACCTGGAAGGTCATTGCAGCTGATATGCCAATCGGCCTTCTGGTGGTTTATGACACCGACCGCAAATGGGGGGTTGAAGCCGTCGCGCAAGGCGACGGTGGCTCGCCGCGCGGGCGCGAGCTCGAAATCGCCGATCTGCTCTCGTTTATCAAGCGGACCGGGGTGCGCAACACCGTCTGGATTACGGCGGATGTGCACTATACCGCGGCCCATTACTACGACCCGAACAAGGCGGCATTTCAGGATTTCGACCCGTTCTGGGAATTCGTTTCAGGCCCGATACATGCCGGGACGTTCGGCCCCAATTCGCTCGACAATACGTTCGGCCCGCAGCTGGTCTACGTGAAGGCGCCGACCAAAGAGCAGGGCCAGAACCTGCCGCCCAGCGAGGGCATGCAATTCTTCGGACATGTGGCCATCGATGGCACGAGCCAACAGATGACGGTCACGCTGAAAGATGTCGACGATCGCCCGTTATGGGCGAGGACGCTTGACCCGAAACTCGGTTAACGTTCCGTCGCCGGGCGGATTGCAGATATCGAATTCCTGACTATATTGCGC
>Ga0075435_100002986_pt1 | contig 11380 bp, 10 predicted proteins | sample RhiMethybrSRZTD4_FD_75302 | JGI IMG/M metagenome (GOLD analysis project Ga0075435, IMG submission 75302) | Populus rhizosphere microbial communities from Tennessee, USA - Rhizosphere MetaG P. TD hybrid SRZTD4 | ecosystem: Host-associated > Plants > Roots > Rhizosphere > Soil | place: USA... | reverse complement strand
GGGATGGCGCGGCGCGCCTGGGACGCTCTCGGAGGCTAGGACTGCTTCGGCCGGTCCGGGAGGTCATCGGTCAGATTGAGCGGTAGCGGGCGAAGGGATCCGATCCTGTCTGGTCCGGCGCGCTCCAGCGTGGTGGAGCGTCTTCGCAGGGAGACGTTGACGCCCTCCGTGCTTCCCGATACCGTGATGCCATGACGCAGACGCCCCTCACGATGTGGCGTTGGCGGCGTGCCGAGTACGATCGGCTCGTGGACCTCGGTGCGTTCCAGGGCGCGCCGATCGAGCTGATCGGCGGCCGGCTGGTCGTCGCCGAGCCGCAGGGCGCCTACCACGCGTCCGCGGTCAGCGCCGTCGACTACGCGCTGCGGGCTGTCCTTCCCCCGGGATGGATGGTGCGACTCCAGGCGCCCATCTCGCTAGACGAGGAGTCTGAGCCCGAGCCCGATCTGGTCGTGGTGCCGGGCCGTCCCGCCGATTACCGCACGGCGCACCCCGCCCGCCCGGTGCTCGCCATCGAGGTGGCTGAGTCGAGTCTCGCCTTCGACCGCGAGCAGAAGGGGAGCCTGTACGCGCGAGGGCGGATCGAGGACTACTGGATCGTGAATCTCGCCGATCATGTTCTCGAGGTATATCGCCACCCGGAGCCTGACGCCTCGGTGACCCATGGATGGCGGTACCGATCCGTCACCGTCCTGGCGCCCCCCGCCGTGGTGGTGCCCATGGCATTTCCATCGAGCCAGATCGCGGTGGCCGACCTGCTGCCGTAGCGAGTCGTAGCAGCCCGCGCCAGCCTACTGTCAGCCCACCCGGCTCGGTTTCAAGTTTCACTACCGCCGCTCACTGTACGCGCATCCGTTGCCACGTCGGGCCGGGGCAGGAGGTGATCGGCAGTCGGTCGGCCCGGAGATTCGATCATCCGCAGGATGGTGGCCGCATCCACCCGCCGCCGGAACCTGACGACCCGCGCCCCGGAAGGAAGCGCGGCCTCGGCGCAGTTCCGGCTTTCGTCGATGCACAGAATCAGATTGGAGAGTCGGGCGCTCCGATATCGAGCTAGCTTTCGCGCCACGTAGTCGGGCGTCCAGAAGCCAACGATCTCCAGGAGCCACCGCCGCTCCCGAATGGAGCGATGCTGGAGAGCGAAATCGGGAAAGATCAGCGTGCCGGCAGCTGCGACCGGCTCCGGCTCGCGAATCACGTCCCAGGCCCGAGCCAGCCGCCGGAACTCGCGAGCGAAGCGCTCCTCGAGACGACTGTCGTACCGGCGGGGCTCGCGGGCCGGAAAGATCGGATCCCCCGGGCGGAGTTCCAGAGTGTGGCGACGTCCGCGCCAGACGCATTCCGCCCGCAGGCAAAAGCGCGGACACCACGCCAGGAGCGGGACGAGCTCGCCGAGAGCTCGACCGTACAGTCGGGTGTGCCGGAACAGCGCGAACGGTCCGGAGATGTCGAGCCGGGCAGGAGCAGCCTCGGAGCGCTCGATGCCTGTGCAGATGAGGCCTCGCCATGTCGCCTGACGGACCAGTGCTCGAGTGTTTCCCTCCGCCTCGATCCTCACCACGGTGGCGCGGAGGAGGAGCGCTTGAGCCAGGGCGAGATTGCATCGAAGCGCCAGCTCCAGCGGCGACAATGGCTTCGCCTGGCAGCCGACGAGGCGCTCGCCTGGCAGGTCGCCGAACAGTGAATCGCAGAGGTCCTCCGGGGTCACTCCCAGGGAAGCGGCGACGGTGGAGAGGATGGCCTGAGCGGGCGCGGGCGCCTGCGCTGCCCTCTCGAAGGTGAGTGCACGCGCCCGTCGGGGCGGCACTGCAGTTCTCCGACGGCTCGATGGGAGCCCCCGAAGGACCCGGATGGCCAGTCTTAGCTTCTCGGGGGGACTCTCGCACAGCAGCGGCTCCCGCAGCCGGGCGTCGAGGTCACGCCAAGGCCTTCCCACGAAGCGCTCATACTCCTCGAGCAGCGCCCGCAGCCACCCGTGGTCGTGCTCGCCGAGGAAGTGAGGGACGACACGGCTCCCGGCCGCGCTACAGCTGAGGAGATCGTCGGACGACAAGGCCTTGGCCTCTCCGGTGCGCCTGGCCGACCTCCACCGTGTGCCGCGTCACCAGCTCATACACGATGGCGCGCTTGCCCTCGCTCGGCCGCAGCAGGCGGCCCACCCGCTGCACGTGCTCGCGCTCTCCGAGCGCGCCGCCCACGATGACGGCGACATCCGCGTCGGGAACGTCGAGCCCTTCATTGAGGACCCGTGCCGACACCAGCGTCCGGATGTCGCCGCGGCGGAAGCGGTTGAGGGCGTCGTCCCGTTCGGGCCGGCCGATGTCGCAGGTCAGCGGCATGATGAGGTGTTCCCGGGCGATGGCATACGCCGCCTCGTTGTCCGCGGTGAAGATCAGCACCTTGGAGGCCCGATGCCGTACCAGCAAGGCGGTCAGCGACCGCCGCTTCGCATCCGTGAGAGACAGCAGGCGTCGCATCTGCCGCCAGGCCGAAAGCGCGCGCCGTCCCTCCCCGGTCCGAGCGCAGTGATGGGTGAAGTCCACCCAGTTGCTTTCCGGCGCGAGTCGACGGAAGGCCGTGTGGGCGTTGTTGAACACGGCCGCCGCGCTCGTATAGGCGGCACGCTCCTCCGGAGCGAGATCCAGATGGAGCGTGATCGCATCGAAGCTGGCAAGGAACCCTCCGGCGAGGTCCGCGACAGCGAGCTCGAAAACGGTCGGCCCCACCAGCTCGGCCAGGCGGGCTGCCACCCGGGCGTCGCGCGTCGGCGTCGCCGTGAGGCCGAGGCGAGCGCCGGCCACCGTCATCTCGAGCGCTTCGTCTCGAAGCCCACCTCCGAAATGGTGGACCTCGTCTACGATCAGCAGATCGAAGCGGCCTCCGATCTGATGCATGTGGCGGAACGCGCTCTCGAAGGTGGCGACGGTCAGCGGCGCCGCGTGGTGCACGCCATCGCCATAGCATCCGACCTCGCCCCCATACACAGCGCGGATCTCGCGAAGCCATTGGTCGAGCAGCACGCGAGTCGGGACGAGACACAGCGTTCCCAGCTGCATGCGGCGCATGGCGGCCAGGGCGAGCCGGGTCTTGCCGCTACCGGTCGGGAGGGCGACCACGCCTCGGTGCTGCCCCAGCTCCCAGGCGGACAGCGCTGCCTCCTGGTAGGGCCGGAGCTCGATCTCGGACCACGCCCCCGGGACAGGGCGAAAGCGCGGAGGGATGTCCTCGAGTCGGGCCCGGGCCTTCAGGAGCCATTGCTTCAAGCCCAGATACGCGCTGGCGGGCGCCCGGTGGACATGGACGCGCGGATCCCAGCAGACTCCCGGTGCGGCGGCGAGATCGAGGTCGGCAGCCCCGCCGGTCAGAAGGATGGTGCCGCGATCGAATACAAGGCTCGCGACCGGAGTGCGACCGGGATCCTCCAAACGGCGCAACTCTCGCGCATCCTGATCGCACGCCATGCCTCTTCATATGCCGTGGTGCGATCCGCGCCAATGCCCAGAGATGGATACACGACCTCATAGGGGTGGCGTCGTATGGAGGAGTCAGCGCCACGCGGCGCTCCCATCCCCGGCAAGATGGCTATTCTTACTGTCGGAGAAGTAGTCGGGCCCCATAGGAGCTCGTGGATCCTCATCTCATTCCCGGTTACCGTGAGATCGGCGCCGGCGTGTGAGGTGCGAAAAGCTCAGGCTATTGTCGATGACGGTTCCTTGAAGGGCTCCACTGAAGTCTGATCGACGTGGCTGGGACAGGGCACGAGGATTCCCTGCCATGGAGATGCGATTCCAGCGTCCCTACGAGAGCGGTCGCCGGGACCGCGACGTGACTCCCGGCCTAGATGGTCCGCACCCTGTCCCGCATCGCGTACCAGCAGGGTCGGTAGCCGCCATGCGGGAAGAGTGCGTACACGCACACCTCGGTCTGGGGCTGGTTGTAGAAGATGTCGAGCCGGCCGTTCTTGAGGGGCGTCGCGTAGTAGAAGGTCACCGTGCCGAGGGCATCGGGCCCCGCGGCGTGGCTCAGGCGGTACTCGATCCAGACGTAGTCCGAGAGGTAGACGCCGGCCGCCGAGAGCACCGCCACGAAGGCCGCGATCCGCAGGATGGTGGTGAGGCGCGTCATGGTCGCCTCAGAGCCAATCGCTCCGCAGCGCGTTGCGTAGCCGCGGGTCGAGCGGTCCCGGAGCTGGTCGCCGAGCAGGTTGACGGCGACCACGGTGAGGAAAATGGCGAGCCGGGGGACGGCGGTGATCCACCACGCCGTGCTCAGATAGAGCCGTCCGCCATTGAGCATGTGCCCCCAGGTGGCCACGTCCGGCTCCACGCCCAGGCCCGGGAAGGACAGCGTCGCCTCCAGGCTGGAGAGTGGGAACCGGCGCGGCAATTCTACCGCAAAGCACGAGGCAGCCCGACTCTATGAGGCTTCTCATTCCGCTCTCATGGCGCTCTCATCCGGATCCGCTACGGTGTCGGCAGCGATGTGCCACGGGAGGGGACACCGGGATGTGCAGCCTGATTCACAGGAAGAAGCTCGGCCTCGTGCCCACGCATCTTGGGCGCGCGCTGGCCAGCGTGAAGGCCGGTGCGGCGCGATTGCAGGGCGCGCCCCGTCCGCTGCCCCGCTCCGGCCTGCCCCAAATGGTGGCACCCGAGCTGGAGTGGGATCTCCTGCGCGCGGTGGAGCAGGCTGCCCGACACTATCGGCGCGCGCAGCAGGAGCTGACCCATCGCGAGGAGCTGGGCGGCGGCGAGGCGGAGTTCAAGGTGCTGCTGGACGCGGTCACCCTCTGCCACCACCAACTCGACAGAGCGCTTTTCGAGATCCAGCGATACTATGAATCGACCGGGGCGCCGCGGCCCTGAGGCGCCCCTGAATCCTACTCACGTCCCCGGAGGGTGTGGCATGCGACTGTTCCTGATTCCCGTGCTGACCGCCGCCCTGCTCCTCACGTCGCTGCCCGCCGCGAGGGCGGCCTCCCCGAGCGACGAGAAGCTCCCCGTCGATCCCGCCCTCGTCATGGGCACGCTGCCCAACGGGCTCAGCTACATCATCCGGCCTCACAAGAATCCCGAGGGTCGCGTGGCCATCTGGCTGCACGTCTCCAGCGGGTCCCTCAACGAGACGGAGTCCACCCGCGGGCTCGCCCACTACCTCGAGCACATGGCGTTCAACGGCACCGCCAACTTTCCCCCCGGTGCGGTGATTCCCTTCTTCCAGTCCCTCGGCCTCTCCTTCGGTCGTGATCAGAACGCCTTCACGGGCTTCGACCAGACGACATATCAGCTCGCCCTTCCCAGCGGCAGCCGCGAGAGCGTGGAGAAGGGCATGCTGTACATGTCCGACGTCGCCCTTCGCATGAGCCTCTTTCCCGCCGAGATCGACAGCGAGCGCCAGATCATCCTGGAGGAGAAGCGCGCGCGGGCGAGCGCCCAGCAGCGAGTGCAGGACCAGATCTTCGAGCGCCTCGCCCCCGAGTCCACCTTGGGGCGCCGCCTCCCTATCGGCATCGAGTCCACCATCAAGTCGGTGGGGCCCGACGACTTTCGCGACTACTACACGCACTGGTACGTCCCGAGCAACATGACGATCATCGTGGTGGGCGACACGGATCCCGTCATGGTCGCCGATGTGATCCAGAAGGAGTTCGGGAGCGGGCGCACGGAGCCGAAGCCGGCGCCCCGTGACGTGGGGGTGAAGGCCACCGCGGGTCAGCGCGCCATCGTGGTCACCGATCCCGAGCTGACGCGGTCTGAGGTCTCCATCGTGCGGCTGGAGCCGCCGCGCGGCCCCGCCCTCACCGTGGGCCAGAAGCGCCGCGAGCTGGTGGAGAGCATCGGCACCTGGGCCTTCCGCCGGCGCATGAGCGCGGAGATCGCCGCGGGTCGCACCGCCTTCCTCGACGCGGACGCGTCGATCCAGGAGTGGCCGGGCACGCTACGCATGTTCACGGTGGAGGCCTCGGGACGCCCGGGCACGTGGCGGGCCATGATCAAGGACCTCGGCACCGAGCTCCAGCGCGCTCGTCTGCACGGCTTCAACGAGCGCGAGCTCGCCGACGCGCGCACCGCCATCATCGCGGATGGCGAGGAATCGGTGCGCCGCGAGTCGACCCGCAATGCCCGCGAGGTGCTGCGCCAGCTCAACGGTGAGGTCTCGCGCGGCACGCGGCCGATGTCGGCCGCCCAGAGCCTCGCCCTCTATCACAAGCTCCTCCCCGGCATCACCGCCCGCGAGGTCTCGGACGCCTTCGCCGTCAACTTCGATCCCACCCGCACCCTCTTCATCGCGGAGCTCCCGGCCAGCGACGATCCGCCCACCGAGGCGGACTTCCTCGCCCTCGGCCGCGCCGCCGTGAACGTGAAGCCGGGCAAGCCCCTCGACGTGGCGCGCGCGACCAAGCTCCTCACCACCACCCCCAAGGGCGGCACGGTGGTGGAGACGAGCACCCACGCGGCGAGCGGGATCACCTCGATGTGGCTCGACAACGGCGTGCGCGTGCATCACCGCGCCATGGATCAGCGGAAGAACGAGGCGAGCATCGTCATCACCCTGGCCGGCGGCCCCATCCAGGAGACGGCGGCGAACCGCGGGATCACCGAAGCCGCTCTGCGCGCGTGGGAGCGTCCGGCCTCGAGCAAGCTCAGCAGCACCCAGATCCGGGACCTGATGACGGGAGCCAAGGTGCGTGTGCGCGCCGGCGCCTCGGGCGACTCGATCAGCCTCACCGTATCCGGCGATCCCGTGGATCTCGACCGGGGGATGCAGCTCGGGTATCTCCTCCTCACCGACCCCATGATCGAGCAGCCTGCCCTCGACCAGTGGAAGGACGCGGAGCTCCAGCGCATCGTCCAGCGGAAGAGCCGGCCCATGCAGGTGCTGGCCGACCGCAGCGCCGACGTCATCTACCCCACGGGGGAGACGCGGACCAAGTCGCTCACCGCCGACCAGGTGCGCGCGCTCACGCGCCCCGCCGCCCAGGCCTGGCTCAAGCGGCTCATCGCCGACGCGCCCATCGAGGTGGCGGTGGTGGGAGACATCGACCGCGAGACGGCCACGCGCCTGGTCACGAAGTACGTGGGCTCACTCCCCGCGCGGCCCCGCATCGACGACAAGACCCTGACCAACCTGCGCACCATCGCCAGGCCGCAGGGGCCCGTCGCCCTCGCGGAGTCGGTGGAGATCCTCACCCCGCAGGCCGCCGTGCTCACGGGGTTCTTCGGCACGGACATCCGCAACGTGCGCGACACACGGCTCCTCAACCTGGCCGCCCGCATCCTGAGCACGCGCATGATCAAGACGATCCGCGAGGACCAGCAGCTCGTCTACAGCATCGACGCCTCCTCGGAGCCTGCGGTGATCTATCCGGGTTTCGGGCTCTTCGCGGCGGCCGCCCCCACCGATCCCGACAAAGCGCAGAAGCTGGCCGCGGCGCTGGAGCAGATGTACGCGGCGTTCTCCAAGGACGGGCCGACGGGCGAGGAGCTCGTGGTGGCCAAGAAGCAGACGGCCACCCTCCTCGACGAGGTCCTGAAGACCCCGGGCTTCTGGCTGGGCCGGCTCGCCACCCTCGACTATCGCGGGCTCACCATCGACGACGTGCTCGAGGCCCAGGAGCAGTACCAGCGCTTCACCGCCCAGGAGGTGCAGGACGCCTTCGTGCGCTACGACAAGCCGGAGGCGCGGCTGCGCTTCGTCATCACGCCGAAGTCGTAGCGCCGCTCGCTTCCCCGGCCCGGAAAATCGGTTCCCGCGGCGGCGTGCTTTGAGCTAGGCTTCCTCCTCGGGCCCTCGGTCTGGGTTGGGGCGCCCCAGGAGGGCTGTGATGAGCGAGGACCTCACCGCGCTCGGTCGCCGGTGGTTCGAGGAAGTGTGGAACCGGCGCCGGACCGAGACCATCGATGAGCTGATGCATCCGCAGATCCGCGGTCTCATCGAGGGCGGGGTCATCAACAATCGCGAGGAGTTCAAGACGGCGCGCGCCGCGCTCCTCGCCGCCTTTCCCGATCTGCACGTGAACGTCGAGGACTGCATCGGCCAGGGCCCCAGCGTGGTCGTGCGCTGGACGGCGGCGGGCACCCACACCGGCGCCGCCCTCGGGCTGTCGCCCACGGGTCGGGCGGTGTCGTTTCGCGGCATCACCTGGATGATCTTCCGCGATGGCAAGATGGTCGAGGGATGGGATGCCTGGAACCAGGGCGCCCTCATGCAGAGCCTCCAGCCGGGACCGCGTCCCTGACCAGCTGAGGAGCGGCACATGGCCTACGACTACAAGCGCTACTTCGAGGAGATCGCCATCACCCGCGATCTCCTCAACATGCCCGGCGAGATGGCGTGGCGGCTCACCGCCCCGCCCGCGGAGGGCGAGCGGCACCAGATCGTCCTCTACCTCGGCTGCAATGTCTTCCGCACCTCGCACATGATCCAGACCGTGAACGCGATCTTCGACCGGCTCGGCCTCGACTACGTCGCGGTGGGCGGGCCCACCTACTGCTGCGGCATCGTGCACCATCAGCAGGGCGACACGGCGGCCGCGGGAGGCATGGCCGACCACACCCTCAAGCTCTTCGAGCGCTATCAGCCCGACGAGGTGGTGATGTGGTGCCCGTCCTGCATCTACTTCTACGACGAGGTCCGCCAGGCCCGGCTACCCTACCGCGTGAGCCACGCCGCGGAGTTCCTCGTGCGCAAACTTCCCGAGCTGGACCTGAGCCGCCGCGTGGAGGCCACGGTGGCGCTGCACTATCACAACGTGAGCCCGGCCCGCGCGGGCGAGGGCCACGCGGGCCGCCAGCTCCTGGACGCGGTGCCGGGGCTGCGCTACGTGGAGGTGGAGCCCGAGCCGCGCTTTGGCCGGAGCTGCACGCCCGCCGTGCAGCAGCAGGTCGGCCCTTCGGTGTGGGATCAAATGGCGCGCGACGAGATCGCGCGGGCCGTTGACGCGGGCGCGGACACCCTCGCGACCATCTACCACGGCTGCCAGCGCTACCTATGCGTGTTCGAGCCGGAGAGCGCCATCACCATCGAGCACTACCTCTCCGTCTTCGCGCGCGGGCTCGGCATCCAGTTCGAGGACAAGTTCAAGAAGTATCGCCTGTGGCAGGACCCCGAGCGCGTGCTCGCGGAGACCACGCCCTGCCAGCGCGCGAACCAGATCGACGTCGCGCGCGCCCGCGCCGTAGTGCAGGAAGCCTTCGGGCCCCTCCTCACGGCGCCCGGCCCCGCCACCTCGCCGCCCTCCTAGCGCCGTCCCGCGTGAGGCCCGTCGCCCCGCACATCGGCGTCGTCGGTGAGGGGACGTGCTCCGCGCGAACGGCCGCTCTCGCCCGCCGGGTCGGCCAGGCCGTGGCCCGGGCCGGCGCCGTGCTCCCCGTGCGGGTCGAGGCGGCGAGCAAGCGCTTCTCGCGCGTGCTGCGCGCGGAGTACCTCACGTTCTTCGGACAAATCTAGGGTAGACTCGCGGGCCTGGGAGGATCGCCATGTACGAGGTGTACGCGCTCAAGTACTCGGAACGGGACACCACGAAGTGCCAGTTCTTCTACCGCGAGTCGTCGCACGACACGCTCACGCTTCACTATTTCGTCTGGCTCGTCCTGGGTGGGCCGCAGCCTGTGCTCGTGGACACGGGGTTCCTCGGTGACGAGGCGCAGAAGCGCGAGATGCGCAACTACGTCACGCCCGCTTCCATGGTCGAGCGCGCGGGCATCAAGCCAGCGGACATTCCGCTCTGCCTCATCACGCATCTCCACTACGACCACTGGGCCGGACACAGCCTCTTCCCCAGTGCGGAGTTCTGGATCCAGAAGGAAGAGGTGTCGTTCTGGACCGGGCCCTACGCGGGCACGCCAGCCTTCCGGGGCTCCGCCAACGTGCCGTCGCTCTCCGGACTCGTCACCCTCAACTACGATCAGCGCATCCGGATGATCGAGGGCAACCGCGAGGTGTTCCCAGGCCTGCGCGTGCACCGCGTGGGCGGCCATACCGCGGGGCTTCAGATCGTGAGCGTGGCGACGAGGCGCGGCACCGTGGTGCTCACCTCGGATGCCTCGCACTTCTACCACAACGTGGAGACGCGCCAGCCCGTGCAGATCATCACGAGCCTGCCCGAGATGCTCGACGCCTTCGAGACCATCGACGCGCTGGCGGGAAAAGAGAAGCTCGTCGTGGCCGGCCACGATCCGCAGGTGGCCGATCGCTTCCAGACCATGGAGCCCGGCATCGTCAAGATCGCCTGACGAGAGAGCTCCCACCCTCACCCTCCAAACCCCTCGCCCCCGGAGGGGAGAGGGCACGGTTCGAGCCGAGGCGTTTGCCTCAAGCGACGAGGCGAGAGCTGGGTTGATCAGGGGGCGAGGCCGTGAACTCGAGACAGGAGAGAGAACATGCCCACACCCGCATCGGCAACGTCGGCACGAGACGAGGTTCGCGGCACCGTCCCCAAGCTCATCGACCTGAGCGAGAAAGTGCTCTACGGAGACGTGTGGGAGCGGCCCGGTCTCTCGAAGCGCGATCGCAGCCTCATCACGGTGGCCGCCCTCACCGCCATGTACCGGAGCGATCAGCTCAAGGGTCACATCGAGCGCGCGCTGGGCAACGGCGTCACCAAGGAAGAGATCGGCGAGCTCATCACCCATCTCGCGTTCTACTCGGGCTGGCCCACCGCCATGACGGCGGCACGGATCGCAACGAACGTCTTCGACGCGAAGAAGTAGGAGACCGCCATGAAGGTCGGATTCATCGGGCTCGGGATCATGGGCGCCAGCATGGCGTCCAACATGATGAAGAAGGGCGGCTTCGAGGCCGTCGTGCACGACATCCGGCGCGAGGCGGCGGCGCCGCACCTGGCCGCTGGCGCCACGTGGGCGGACACGCCGCGCAAGGTCGCGGAAGCGACCGAGGTCGTGCTCACCTCGCTCCCTGGCCCGCCCGAGATGGAAGCGGTGGCCCTGGGCCCGGACGGCCTCCTGGCCGGCATGAGCAAGGGCAAAGCATACTTCGACCTGACCACCAACTCGCCGACGGTGGTGAGGCGCGTGCACGGCGCCTTCGCCGAGAAGGGCGTGCATCTCCTCGACGCGCCGGTGAGCGGCGGGCCGAGCGGCGCGCGCTCGGGGAAGCTGGCGCTGTGGGTGGGCGGTGACAAGGACGTGTTCCTCCAGCACAAGAAGGTGCTGGACTCCATCGGCGACCAGGCCGTGCACGTGGGTCCCATCGGCGCGGGCTCCGTGACCAAGCTCGTGCACAACTGCGCGGGCTACGCGATTCAGACGGCGCTCGCCGAGGTCTTCACCATGGGCGTGAAGGCGGGCGTGGAGCCTCTCGCGCTGTGGGAAGCTGTCCGCCAGGGCGCCCTCGGACGCCAGCGCACCTTCGACCGCAT
>Ga0075435_100002981_pt1 | contig 11384 bp, 9 predicted proteins | sample RhiMethybrSRZTD4_FD_75302 | JGI IMG/M metagenome (GOLD analysis project Ga0075435, IMG submission 75302) | Populus rhizosphere microbial communities from Tennessee, USA - Rhizosphere MetaG P. TD hybrid SRZTD4 | ecosystem: Host-associated > Plants > Roots > Rhizosphere > Soil | place: USA... | reverse complement strand
GCCGATCAGGCCCATGTCGTGATACAGCGGCAGCCAGCTGACGAACACGTCGTCGGGGCCGGCGCGGACCGCCGCGCCCATCGCCTGCACGTTCACCAGCAGGTTGCTGTGGCTCAGCACCACGCCTTTCGGATTGCCGGTGCTGCCCGAGGTGTATTGCAGGAAGCCGATGTCGCCCGGCTTGCCGCGCACCGGGGAAAAGCGCGGGTCGGCGACGCCCTCGAAATCCCCGGGCACCAGCACCACGCGCAGCGACTCCACCTGCGCGCGCAGCAGCCAGGCGAGCGGCTTCGCCTCGGGGATGGTGATCATGATGCTCGCGCCGGCGCTCTTCAGGATGCCGACGTGGCGCGTCATGTGGTCTTCGATGGTGGTGAGGCGCGCCGGCGGGTAGAGCGGCACGGGCACGCCCCCGGCCAGGAGCACGCCGTAGAAGGAAAACAGGTATTCCTTGCAGGTCGGCAGCATGATCGCCACCATCTGCCCGGGCTGCAGCCCGGCATCGGCCAGGCGCGCCGCGTAGGCGAGCGCGCCGTCGTAGAGCGCCTTGTAGGTCAGCGGCACTTCCTTGTCGGCTTCGTAGAGGAAGACGCTGAGGCGGTCCGGCTGCCGCTCGACGTGGTACTCGAGTGCCTCGGTGAGGGTCTGCGCGTGGACCGGCGCTGCCACTTTGCCGCCCTGCGCGAGGCTCGTGATCGTCGCGTCCAGCGCGCGCGGCGTCGCGTTGCCGCCCTGCAGGAAGCGCAGCAGGTCGCGCGGCGTCTCGCTGGTGGCGAGCGCCTGCTCCGGCAGGCTGGCGGCGAACTCGCGCTCCAGGCGCAGCACCAGCTCGACGCGCGCCAGGCTGTCGAGGCCGAGCTCCTTCTCGAGCGAACTGTCGAGCGACACGCGCGGCGTCACATGCGGCCGCGCCTCGCGCGCCACGGCCGCGACGACCGCCAGCAGCTTTTCCGAATCGACCGGGGTTTCGCCGCGGTTCATGAGCCGGTCGAGTGTACACTCGCGGTTCCAGGGGGAGATTTCAATGCAAGTCCGCATCGCCGCATCCGTGCTTGTCCTGCTGTTGCCGTTTTCCGCGCTCGCCGCCGACGACGGCGAGCTCTGGGAAGTCACCACGCAGATGAACATCCCGGGCATGCCCGCGGGCATGGGCGGCGGACCGCAGCGCGTCTGCAGCGGCAAGGACCCGAAGGACGACGCCACGCGCCGGCCCGACATGCAGAAATGCAAGGTCGTGGACATGAAGCAGACCGCCACCCGCATGACGCTCACCATGACCTGCCCGGACGGGGACGTCGTCATCGATCAGAATTTCAATGCCGGCCGCACCGAGTACAAGGGCACCATCAAGATGACCGGCAAGCGCGGCGACATGACCATGAACACCTCCGGCCGCAAGGTCGGCACCTGCGATATTGCCAAGTCCCGCGCCGAGCGCGAGGAGAAGGTCGGCAAGATGAAGGCGCAAAGCGAGGCGCAGGTCGCAGCGATCAAGCAGCAGCAGGCGGCCAGCCAGGCGCAGACGGCGCAGCAGATGACAGCGGCGTGCAACACCGCCGCCTCGGAAATGAACGCCAGCAAGTTCCCTGACTGCCTGCGGCCCGATAGTCCGATGGCGAAGAGCGCGAACTGCACCGACCCGCGCCTCACGGAGTACACCTATCCGGCGGCGGCGCGCGCGAGCTGCGACGCGAAGAAGAGCGAGTACTGCAAGAAGTTCCAGACCGAAGCCGGCTTCGTGCAGGCCGTGGCGGCGGATCGCAAGAGCCAGCTCGACGGCGCAGAAGTCTGCGGGCTGAAGCGCGCCTCGGTGCAGGCGAAGCTTTGCGCGGGGGCGGTGCAGCGCGAGTCGCTCGAGTTTCTCGGCAGCCAGTGCCCCAACGAGGCGAAGCAGGCGGGCGCGCGGCTCTGTCCCAAGGCGCTGCAGACCGAGGCCTATTCCTACGTCGGCCGCTACTGCAAGTCCGACGCCCAGGCGCTGTTCAAGAAGAACTGCGCCGGCCGGGCGTACACCGCGCTGCCCGACCGCAAGGTCGCACGCATGTGCACCGCGCTCGCTTCGGTGGGCGACGACGGCACCGCGGCCTCGACGCCGGCGCCGAAAGCCGCGGAGGCGAAAAAGGCCACGACCGGCCAGCAGGTCGAGCAAACTTTCGGCAAGGGCCTCGACAAGATCAAGGGCCTGTTCGGGCGCTAGCCGGCTGCGGCGCGGACTCCTCCTCATTGCGTTCGCCGCCTGCAGCGCGCAGGCGGCGGACGATCGCTTTCCGTCGGTTGCCGCCGCCTATCTCGTGAAGCGCGACGGCCAGGTGCTCTGGGCGGGCAACGCCGGGCGCCTCCTGCCGCCGGCGAGCCTCGCCAAGATGATGACCGCGCTGCTCGCCCTCGAGGGCGGCGGCCTGGAGGCGCCGGTCGCCGTCGGTCGTGGGGTGCTGCAGGAAACCGGCACGCGGATCGGGCTCAAGCCCGGCGAGCGGCTGCGCGCCGCAGATCTGCTCGCGGCCACCGTGATCCGCTCCGCCAACGACGCCTGCCGCGCGCTGGCCGACCACCTCGGCGGCACGACGGCGCGTTTCGTCGACCGCATGAATCAGCGAGCGGCCGCGCTCGGCATGGCTGACACGCGCTTCGTCGAGCCTTGCGGTCACGACCGCGACGGCCAGCTCACCACCGCCGCCGACCTCGCGCGGCTTGCCGAAGCGGTGATGCGCCACGACGAGTACCTGCGCCTTGCCGTGGTCGAGCGCGCGACCATCCGCACGCTCGACGGCGAACGCAGCTTCGCGCTGCGCAACACCAACGCTCTCGTCGGACGCTACCCGGGCGTGCTCGGTCTCAAGACCGGGTACACCGCGGGCGCCGGAAACTGCCTGGTGGCGCTCGCCGAGCGCGACGGCGTAAGGGTGCTGGCGGTGCTGCTCAATTCGCCCAATCGCTGGTGGAACGCGGTCGGGCTGCTCAATCGCGCCTTTGAGGCACCGTGAATCCGGCGCTCGTCGTCGGGCTGGTCGCGGCGGTGGCGTACCTGCCGTCCTTCGCCGGCGTATTTCACTTCGACGACTACAACGTCATCGTGCACTACGACACCGTGCATTCGTGGCAGGCGCTTCTCGAGCGCGCCGGCGGCGGCGTGCGGCCGCTGCTCAAGGCGACCTACACCCTCAACTGGACGCTGGGCCCGGGAGAATTCGGCTTTCACCTCTTCAACACCACCGTTCATGCGCTGAACGCGGTGCTGCTGTTCCTCATCGGGCGGGATCTGTTCCGGATTCCGTCCGCCTCCTTCGTCGCCGCACTCCTCTTCGCGCTGCATCCCGCCGCCACCGAAGCGGTCACCTACATCAGCGGCCGTTCGTCGTCGCTGATGGCCTCGTTCTACCTCGGCGCGCTGCTCGTCTACCTGCGCGGCGGGCACTGGAGCCTCTCCACGCTGCTGTTCGCCTGCGCGGCCGCGGTGCGCGAGACCGCGGTCACGCTGCCGGCGGCACTGCTCCTTTGCGAGCTGACGGCGCGTCCCTGGCCCGGCTGGAGGGAAATCCTGCGGCGGCAGGGCGCGCATTGGACGCTGCTCGCGGCGGGCGGCCTGTTCGTCCTGCTCAACCAGCGCTATTTCGACCATCTCGCCTTCGGCTACGGCTTGCGCAGCCTCGGCGACAACCTGCTCACGCAGGTGGGCGGCATCGCCTACCTCGTCTCGCGGCTGGTCGGCTTGCACGGCTACAACATCGACCCGGCGCTGCCGGTGCTGACCGAATGGAGCGCGCTGCTGGCGCTGCAGGCCGCCTTGCTGGGCCTTCTCTTCCTCCTCGGCGCCGCCAATCTGCGCGCGCGGCCATGGCTTGCCTTCGGCATCCTGTGGTTCTTCCTGCAGCTCGCGCCGACCAATTCATTGGTGCCGCGCGTCGACGTCGCCAACGATCGCCAGTTGTATCTCGCGGCCTGGGGCCTGTTCATCGCCTTCGCGGTTCAACTGCGGGCAACACCGGCCAAGGCGCTGCCATTGATCCTCCTGTTCGCCGTCGCCTGCATCGCGCGCCAGCTCGACTACGCGAGCGAGGTGCGGTTGTGGGAATCGAGCGCGCGCCTGTCGCCCTGGAATGCGCGGTCGCACAATAATCTCGGCTATGCTTACCAGCTGGAGGGTCGCGCGGCGCAGGCGCGGCGCGAATACGAGACGGCGCTGTTCCTCGATCCGCGTCACGACAAGGCGCGCTACAACCTGATGCTCCTGAGATAAATGGCCAGTCCATTCGAGCCGCTGCAGGCGGTGGCGCGCCAGATGTCGTTCCTGCAGGGCGCCGAGCTGGTGCGCCAGGGCGAGGCGTCGCGCGGCGCCTTTCTCATCCGCAGCGGCGCGGTCGAGGCGCGCGTCGCGCTGCCCGGCGGCGGCGCGCTCACCGTGGCGCGCTTCGCCGACGGCGACATGTTCGGCGAGATGTCGCTGATCGAGCGCGGCGTGTGCTCGGCCACGGTGGTCGCGCTCGGCACGGTGGATGCCTGGTTCGTCGGCCGCGACGACTTCCGCGCGCTGGTGGCGAGCCGCGAGCAGGCCGGGCTCGGCATCCAGCGCGCCATCACCGCGGCGCTCGCCGCGCGCCTGCGCGCGCTGAACGAGCAGGTGAGCGCGCATCCGGCGGAGGAGGACCGGCCCGCCGGCGCGACGCCACGGGATGGGATTGACCTGAAGTTTCCGCAAAAAATCTCCTTTGACTGGCGCGCGTTCCTGCCGGTGCTGCCGTTCTTCGAGGGCTTCCACGCCGGTGAAATCGACGCGCTGGCATCGGCCGGCCGGGTGGCCGAGATCGAGCGCGGTGCCGGGGTGTTCGCGGCCGGCGCCGCGGCGAGCGCCTGCTATCTGGTGCTGCGCGGCGCGCTGGAAATTTTCACCACCAATGGGAAAACAGAGCGCCGGGTGGCGATCGCCGGTCCCGGCGAGCTGGTCGGCTTCATGGCGGTGATCAATGCCGCGCCGCGCGCCAACCACGCGCGCGCGCGGGAGGCCTGCTGCCTGCTCGAGCTGCCGCGCGAGGCGTTCCTCGCGATCTACAACGGCAATTCAGCTGCCACCGTCAGCCTGCATCACGCCATCCACCGCAGCCTGATGCGCTCGATCGCGCGCACCAACACCCAGCTCACGCGCCTCATCAGCCACGCGCGCCTTAGCGCGGCAGGGGATAAGGCGGCAACTCTTGAAGCGGTTCTGCACGGCCAGATCTGGCGCGCCGGCGCAGATTCTCGGTCGTGAGGCCCTGGCCGTCGGGTGCCCAGCCGGGCGGGCCGAAGAGATAACCGGCAATTTCGCGCAGGCTGCGCGCGTGGCGCAAATCTCCCGCGATGGCGATCCACTGGAAGAAGGCGATGCGCAGCGGGTTGTAGCTTTGCAGCGGCACCACCAGCCCGCAGCGCGGCTTGAGATCGTCGCGCTCGGCCACGTAAGTGCCGAACAGCCGGTCGAACACCATCAGGATGCCGCCGTAGTTGGCGTCGAGATAGTCGAGGTTCGCCCCGTGGTGCACCCGGTGCGCCGACGGCGTGTTGAGGATGCCTTCGAGCGGCCCGAGCCTAGGGATCCATTCGGCGTGGATCCAGAACTGGTAGAGAAGGTTGATGGTGAAGGCGGCGGCGATGGCTTGCGGCGGATAGCCGAGCCAGGCGAGCGGCACGAAGTACACCAGGATGCCGGTGAAGCGCCCGGTCCAGCCCAGGCGGTAGGCCGAGCTGAAATTGAGGCGGTTCGAGCTGTGGTGCACCGCATGCGTCGCCCAGAACCAGCGGATGCGGTGCGCGCCGCGGTGGAACCAGTAGTAGAAGAACTCGACGCCCAGGAACAGCAGCACCCAGCCCCAGGCGGTGTCGAGCGGCGCCGTCCAGAGGCGATGCTCGTAGAGCCAGAAGCCGCCGGGCAGCGCAATGGCGAGCGGCAGCAGGTTGGTGAACTCCCGCCCCAGGGCGACGACCAGCGAGGCGCCGGCCTCGCGCCAGTCGTAGGGACGGTTGAGGCGCCAAAGCACCACCGCCTCCACCACCGAGGCGAGGACGGCGACGGCGGAAACGACGATCAGCGCGAGCTTGAAGCCGTCGATCGAGCCCATTCAGTCGAGCAGGCGCACCGCGACGCGCGGGCGGCCGTGGCGCATCTCGGCGAACAGCGCGCCGTACTCGGGCAGCTCGACCCAGGCCGAAGTGTCGCGCGTCAGCGGCTCGGAGGCGACGATGATCGAGTCGGCGTTCTCGGCGCCGCCGGTCATCTTCCATTCGCCGTCGTGCAGCGCGTAGTCGCGCCCGAGCGTGTACCACAGCGACAGGAAGCTGAGGTTCGCCTCGTGCACCCGGGTCGGGTCGTCGACGCGGTAGCAGCCGAAATCGAAGCAGTAGCGCACCGCGGCGAGCTGGTCGCCGTTGGCGATGAACAGGTTCACCGACGAGGACAGCGTGATGCCGAGCTTCTTGCGCGCCTCGCGAATGATGTCGAGCGTGGCGGCGATGGCCTGAAAAGCCTCGTCTTCCGCAAGCCGTTCGCCCGGATTTTTAAATTGTGAAACCAGCAGCGCATAAATCCACTCGCTGTCGGTGGTGCCGTGGATCTGCGCCAGGAACTGCGGCTTGATGTGCGCCGCCAGCAGCGGCTTCATGCGCGCCATCTCGGCGAGATCGCCGTTGTGCGCCAGCACCAGCGGCACGTCGGCGAAGTGGAACGGGTGCACGTTCTGCAGCGAGATCTCGACGCGGCTGGAGTAGGCGACGCCGCGCACGTGCGCCAGCACGCAGCTCGGGCGGATCTTCTGCGCCAGGTTCTGCAGGTTGCGGTCGAACACCGGCAGCGATTGCGAGTAGTAGGAGAAGGCGCGCTGCGGGTCGGCGCTTTCCGGATCCCAGGCGCGGATGCCGAAGCCGGCGAGATTGAGCATGTGCAGCATCTTCGGCATGTAGCTCTGCCGGATGAGCGCTGAATCGGGCTGGTACAGCAGGTTGTCGAGCAGCACCGGCTGGCCGAGATAGAGCAGGGCGCGGCACATGTCAGGCCTTCGGCTTCTGCTCTTCCAGCCGGTCGGTGGCCGGCGGCGGCGTGCGCGACAGCGCTGCGATTTCGCTCCACATCGCCGGGCTCATCGCCACCTTGAGCGAGTCGAGCGAGGCCTGCAGCTGCTCGAGGCTGCGCGCACCGATGATCGGCGCGGTTACCGCGGGATGCGCCGCCACCCAGGCGACGGCGACGCTCATCGGGTGCAGGCCCTGTTTCCTGCAAAAGGCGGCGAACTTCGCCGCCACCTCGTGCATCCATTCCTCGCCGTAGCGAACGGTGTACATCTTGTTCGTCGTCAACCGGCCGGTTTGTTTTTCCAGATATTTTCCGGACAGCAAGCCGCCACCGGCCGGGCTGTAGGGAAACACCGAAATGCCGTTGGCCGCCGCCATCGGCAGGATCTCGACCTCGGCCTGGCGCTTCACCAGGCTGTACATCGGCTGCACCGCCTGCAGGCGCGCCCAGCCATTCGCCTCCTGCACGGCAAGCGCCGTCTGCGTCTCCCATGCCGAGTGGTTGCTGACCGCCGGATAGAGCGCCTTGCCGGCGCGCACCACGTCCTCGAGCGCGCGCATCGTCTCGTCGAGCGGGGTCAGCGGATCGCGCATGTGCAGGTACAGCAGGTCGACGCGGTCGGTTTGCAGGCGCTTGAGGCAGGCCTCGACCGCGCGCACGACGTGGCGGCGCGAGCTGCCTTTGGCGTTGAGATCCGGGCCGGCGGGATTGAAGACCTTGGTGGCAACGACCAGGTCGTCGCGCGAGCCGCGCATCAGCCGGCCCAGGATTTCCTCCGACTTGCCCTTGCTGTACTGGTCGGCGGTGTCGAAGAAGTTGATGCCGAGGTCGCGGCAGGCCTTGAACATCTGCGCGGCGGCCGACTCGTCGGCGTCACCGCCGAAAGGCATGGTGCCGAAGCACAACTGCGAGACCTGGACGCCGGTGCGGCCGAGCAGCCTGTAGTTCATCAGCCAAGTGTAAACTGTCCCTCAAGGGGAGGGCTCCATGAAATCGCGTCGCTGGGCGGGCATTGCCCTGTCATTGCTGCTGGCCGGATGCATCACCTATGCGGGATTCCCGGAGGGATACGACAAGCCCCTGGTTCGCAGCTCGCCGGCGCCGAAGACGCTGCATTTCGCCATCGAGGGCAGCGCGATGTTTGCCGGCCCCAATGCCATTCGCAGCGTCCTCGCGGCGGAGGCGCCCTACGACGCAATCGCGCCGGCCGAGAAGCCGCCCGCGGCCGGCGACTTCCTGCATGTCAAGATCGCCCAAAACCCGCCGACGATGCCGGCGCTCGCCTTCGGCTACCTGTCATACGCGACGCTCACGATTCTGCCGTTCTGGTCGACCAGCGACGGGTCGACGCTTGCGTTCACGCTGCATCGCGATGGCGCCCCCGTCACCGCGCGCGAGTACGTCATCCAGCGCAAGTCGTTCTGGTGGATCCTGATGCTGCCGCTGGTCTGGGTGAACGGCATTACGCCGAGCGAGGAAGAGACATTTGCCGCGGCGACGCGCGACTTCCTGTCGATTGCCGGCGGCAAGGCGCCGGCCGCGTTGAAGCTGTAGCCTGCCTCCAGGAGATTGACCGCAGTCAAGAAGAGGCGCCCGCGTCCTGACCGATAATGGCGCGTGGCAATGAAAGGCAAAGGCAAAGCCCGATCGACGCCGAAGGGCCGGTCGGTCGATGCGAAATCCCTGGCTGAAGTCCAGGCGCTCCTTGGCGCGGAACCCCGGCGGCGCGACCTGCTGATCGAGCACCTGCACCGCATCAACGATCGCCACGGCCACCTCTCGGCGGCTCATCTTGCGGCACTGGCGCAGGAAATGAGCCTGTCGCAGGCCGAGGTCTACGAGGTGGCGACCTTCTACCATCATTTCGACGTGGTCAAGGAAGGCGAGACCGCCCCGCCGGCGCTGACGGTCCGGGTGTGCGACTCGATCGCCTGTGAACTGGCGGGTTCCGAAGCGCTGCTCAGAAATCTCTCTCTGGGGAAAGACGTCAGAGTCATCCATGCCCCCTGCGTTGGAAGGTGCGAAGTTGCCCCTTGCGTGGTAGTCGGGCAGAACCCGGTCGGCAATGCGACGCTGAAATCCGTAAAAGACGCGGTAGCAAAAAAACAGTTCGCCTGCGCGGCAACCAAATACATCGATTTCGCCGCATACAAGAAGGCGGGCGGCTACCGGCTGATTGCCGATTGCCTCGCGGGCAAGCACACGCGCGAGGGGCTCACCAAGATCATGGAGGACTCGGCGCTGCGCGGCCTCGGCGGCGCGGGCTTTCCGGTCGGCCGCAAGTGGAAGAGCGTCGCCGGCGAGCCCGAGCCGCGCCTGATGGCGGTCAACATCGACGAGGGCGAGCCGGGGACCTTCAAGGACCGCTGGTACCTCGAGCGCGACCCGCACCGCTTCCTGGAAGGCATGCTGGTCGCCGCGTGGGCGGTCGGAATTGCCGAGATCTACATCTACTTGCGCGATGAATACGCCGGCTGCCGTGCGATTCTGGAAAAAGAACTTTCTGCCCTGAAGAAAAACCCTCCCTGTGCGCTCCCGCCTATCCATCTTCGTCGTGGAGCCGGGGCATACATCTGCGGCGAAGAGTCGGCGATGATCGAGTCGATCGAGGGCAAGCGCGGCATGCCGCGGCTGCGCCCGCCCTACGTCGCCCAGGTCGGCCTGTTCGGCCGGCCGACGCTCGAGCACAACATGGAGTCGGTCTACTGGGTGCGCGAGATCGTCGAGAAGGGCCCGCAGTGGTTCGCCGGCCAGGGACGGAACGGACGCAAGGGATTGCGGTCTTTCTCGGTATCGGGGCGCGTGAAGAAGCCGGGGATGCACCTCGCGCCGGCCGGCATCACGGTGAAGGAACTGATCGACGAATATTGCGGCGGCATGCTCGACGGCCACGAGTTCTACGGCTACCTGCCGGGCGGCGCGTCCGGCGGCATCCTGCCCGCATCGAAGGGCGACATCCCGCTCGACTTCGACACGCTGCAGCCGCATGGCTCCTTCATCGGCTCCGCTGCCATCGTCGTCTTTTCGAACAAGGACCAGGCCTCGAAAGCGGCGGTGAACCTGATGAAGTTCTTCCACGACGAGTCCTGCGGCCAGTGCACGCCCTGCCGCGTCGGCACCGCCAAGGCCGTGATCCTGATGGAAGCGGCGAAGTGGGACCAGCCTTTGCTGAAAGAGCTTTCCCAAGCCATGATGGACGCCTCGATCTGCGGCCTGGGGCAGGCGGCGCCCAATCCCGCGCTGACCGTGATGCGGTATTTTCCGCAAGAGATAGAAGGGTAGAGAGGCCAATCTCTCATGGAACGAGTTAGTACGCAGCAGCTGGCCATGATGCCCATCGAGTTCAAGCTCAACGGGCAGACGGTGATCGGCCGCCCCGACGAGAAGATCATCGAGACGGCCAAGAAGCACGGCGTGACGATCCCGCACCTGTGCCACGGCGGCAACCAGCGCTCGGACGGCAATTGCCGCGCCTGCGTGGTCGAGATCAAGGGCGAGCGCGCGCTCGCGCCCTCCTGCTGCCGCTATCCGACCGCGGGCATGGAGGTGACGACTAATTCTCCGCGCGCGCTCACCTCGCAGAAGATGGTGCTCGAGCTCCTGATGTCCGACATGGGCGAGGTGCCGCACACCAAGGTCAATAAAGTTGCAAATTGGGCGAAAAAACTTGGTGTTGAAAAAATAAGATTTAAAAAGAGAGAACAACCGAAGCCAGACGTCTCGCACCCGGCGATTGCGGTCAATCTCGACGCTTGCATCCAGTGCACGCGCTGCGTGCGCGCCTGCCGCGAAGTCCAGGTGAACGACGTCATCGGCTACGCCGGCCGCGGCTCGGACTCGAGGATCGTGTTCGACTTCGACGATGCGATGGGCGAATCCACCTGCGTCGCCTGCGGCGAGTGCGTGCAGGCCTGCCCGACCGGCGCGCTGATGCCGGCGCGCGAGGTCGGCATGGAGGCGATCGACAAGCGGGTCGACTCGGTCTGCCCGTTCTGCGGCGTCGGCTGCCTGCTGACCTATCACGTGAAGAAGAACGTGATCCAGTTCGTCACCGGCAAGGATGGCCCGTCCAACCACAACCGCCTGTGCGTGAAGGGGCGCTACGGCTTCGACTACGCGGCACATCCGCAGCGTCTTACGAAGCCCTTAATAAGAAAAAGCAATGTAAAAAAATCGGCGAGCTTCACCGTCGACCCCGCGAACTGGGAAGACGCCTTTGAGGAAGTGTCCTGGGAAGTCGCGCTGCAAAAAGCCGCGGATGGATTGAAGGCGATCCGGGAAAAAGACAAATACGCGCTGGCGGGTTTCGGGTCCGCCAAGGGCTCGAACGAGGAGGCCTATCTGT
>Ga0075435_100002980_pt1 | contig 11385 bp, 10 predicted proteins | sample RhiMethybrSRZTD4_FD_75302 | JGI IMG/M metagenome (GOLD analysis project Ga0075435, IMG submission 75302) | Populus rhizosphere microbial communities from Tennessee, USA - Rhizosphere MetaG P. TD hybrid SRZTD4 | ecosystem: Host-associated > Plants > Roots > Rhizosphere > Soil | place: USA... | reverse complement strand
TACTTCTTCGCCAGGATGTGCGTCATCGCCGCCGTCAGCGTCGTCTTGCCATGGTCCACGTGACCAATCGTGCCCACGTTCACGTGGGGCTTCGTCCGCTCGAATTTGCCTTTTGCCATGATGTTTCCTAATCGCTCCCGACTGCCTTGCCTGTTAACCGACTCCTGGTGCCCATGATGCGGATTGAACGCATGACCTCTCCCTTACCAAGGGAGTGCTCTACCACTGAGCTACATGGGCCAAAATCCTTGTGGAGCGGGTGAAGGGAATCGAACCCTCGTCATAAGCTTGGAAGGCTTCTGCTCTACCATTGAGCTACACCCGCCTTAAAGTTCGTTCACCCACTGACTGCGACTTCGCCTGTGTGCTGCGCCCGCCGCCGGTGCCCGGAAAGCTGGTGGAGGGGGTAGGATTCGAACCTACGTAGGCGCAAGGCCAACAGATTTACAGTCTGCCCCCTTTAGCCGCTCGGGCACCCCTCCGGCGGAACCGGAAATTATCTGAGTAATCCGCTGGTTGGTCAACTATTTTGACCTCGTTTAGCCCCCGTATCGCACCCGGCTCCCAAGCGCTTGGACCGCAGCGACGGCGCTATAGCACGCAAGCCACGACGTCTTGGGGTTGTCCGGGGACGGAACGTTCTCCAGCACCACCCGGAAGGACCCGGTCCGGCCGCGGACCTGGATGGTGTGGGTATTGAGCGTAAGCGCCGGGTCGGACACGACTTTCAGGCGCGTGCGATCCATCCCCAACCCGGCCAGGGACAACACCGCGGCGATGTTCACGTTCTGCGGAAAGTGACCCACGCCGTTCCGCGCCGGGCCCTCGTAGAGCGTGCACGCCCCTCGAGCATCGAGGTCGATGCCGAGCCCTTCGACGTAGGGAATCCCCTTCCATGCGGCCGGCGGCTTGGCGACCTGGATCGAAACTTCCTCTACGCCGCCGAGACAGGCGGACTTGAGCGCATCGAGGCCGCCAATGCCGCCCGAGGGCACGATCAGCGCCGCGCCCGAGCGCGCCGCGGCGTGCTCGGCGGCGAGCCGCAGCGCGTCATCCGCGAGGGCCCCGGCCGAGAGCACCACCACGCCGACGCCCGCTTCGAGCAGCGGCACGAGGTGCTCGCGCACCGCCTCGTGCGAAGCGGCCTCGACGACCGCCTCGGGTCGCAGCGCGAGCAGCGCCTCGCGCCCGACCGGGTGGGGGATGCCGAACTCCCGCGCCAGGGCCGCGCCGCGCGAGGCGGCATTGCGGCCGGCGACCGCCACGAAATGCACCCCGGGAATACCCGGGCGGCGTCCGTGTTCCAGCAAGAGCCGAGAAATAGTTCCTCCGCCCAGCAGGGCGACGCGCATGGGATGTCTCCGTTATCATTTGCCTCGAAGGGAGGCGGGTAGTGCGCATCTCGATTCTAGAAGACGACCCCGACCAGCTTGCCCTGCTGACCCGCTGGATCAGCGAGGCCGGCCACGACGTGCACGCCTACGAAAGCAGCCGCGAGGCGATGAAGCAGGCCGGCCGCGAGAGCTTCGACCTGTTCATGCTCGACTGGCAGGTGCCGGAGGTGTCCGGCGCCGAGGTGCTGACCTGGCTGCGCGCCAACGTTTCCAAGACCGTGCCGGTGCTGTTCGTCACCGTACGCGACTCCGAGCAGGACATCGTCTACGCGCTGGAGCACGGCGCGGATGACTACATGGTGAAGCCGGTGCGCCGCCAGGAACTCCTGGCGCGCGTGCACGCGCTGCTGCGCCGCGCCTATCCGAGCGAAGAAAAGAAGCTGCTCGCCTTCCCGCCCTTCGACATCGACATCCAGCGCGGCGAGGTGCGCCGCGAAGGCAACAAGATCGACCTGACGCCGAAGGAATTCGAGCTGACGGTGGCCCTGTTCCGCAACATTGGCCGCCTGTTGTCGCGCGGCCACCTGCAGGAGACCGTCTGGGGGCGCAGCGGCGACCTCGCGACCCGGACCGTCGACACCCACGTGAGCCAGGTGCGCAAGAAGCTCGATTTGCGGCCGGAGTCGGGCTACCGGGTGGTGCCGATCTACAACTACGGCTACCGCCTGGAGAAAATCACCCCGGCAAGCTGAGCGCCGGCCCCGGACGGGGCGGCGTCAATTGAGCGCGCGAATGCGGTTTTCCGCGTAGGAACGGACGGCCTGGGCGGCAAGCCCGGCGCCGATCGAGCGCCGGTAGGCCTGCAGCGCGTCCGCGTTGCGCCCGACGGCTTCGAGCGAAATGCCCATCGCCACCCAGGTGGTCCCCGGCTGGTCGGCGAGCCTGGCGGCGCGCTCGAAGGCATCGATCGCCTCCGCATGCCGTCCCAGGCGCTGCAGAACGGCACCCTGCAGCAATTGGAAATCGCCATCGTTCGCGCCGGCAGCCTGTGCCGCGCCCAGGACGCTCGCCGCCCCGGCGTAGTCGCCGCGCTCGACCTGCACCCGCGCCAGGACCGTGGCGAACTGGTTCTGCGCTGGGTTCAGCGCGAGGCCCTCCTCCAGCAGCTTGCGCGCCTCGTCCAGGCGCCGGCGCTCGATGTGAATGGCGATCAGCGCCTGGCGCGACGCCTCGTGACCGGCGTATTTCTCCAGCGCGGCGGAAAAATCCGACTGCGCTTCGCTCACGCGTCCCTCGTTGAGCCGCTGCACGCCGTGGCGGAACAGGGCTTCTGCCTCCTCGACCGGTGAACGCGGAATGTCCTTGCGGCTGACGCGTATCTGGCTCGTTTCCTTGGCAGCGGGCGCTCGTGCGGTCGACGGCGGCGTCGCTGGCCTGGCGCGCGGCGGCACTGGGCGGTCGATGGAAAGCGCGAGCTTGAAGAGCTCCGGCGGCGTATCCGCGCGCGCCATCGGCGCGGCGGGCGGCTGCGCAGCCGCAGGAGGTTGAGGAGTAGCGACAGCTGCTGCCGGGACGGACGGCGCGGCGGCTTGCGCCGCGGGCGCGGCGACGTCCTTTGCGGCCGCCGGTGCCGGCTTCGCACGCGACTGCGCGCTGGCGTTCAGCGCCATTTCGGTCACCAACTCGCGCGGCTGTATCTGGTAGGCGACCCAGCCGACCCAGCCGACGGCCGCCGCCGAGAGCAAGGCCAGGGTGCGCCAGAACCACTCGTGCCCGGAGCCGGGCCGCGAAACGGCGCGCACCTGCTGCGGCGGAATGGAGCCATTCGCCGAGCCCATCGCGTTTCGGCGATCGAGATCCTGCAGCATCTTGTTGATCAGGCTCACGGCGAGCGGACCCGGCCGCGATCTAGCTCGAGGCGCGCATCAGGGGCCACCACCAGCGCCGTGCCGGCGTGGCCGCCGGCGTGTCCTGCACCGCCGCGCGCACGTGCCGGATTTCGACGCCGCGGCTGTTCTCGCCATAGGCGAGCAGCATGGCCTTGTGCATCAGGATATTGACCAGGCGCGGCACGCCGCGGCTTGCCCGATGCAGGGTCGCCAGGGCGCGGGCGCGAAGCAGCGGCTGGCCTGCGTAGCCCGCCACCGCGAGGCGGTGCATGACGTAGGCGCCGACTTCGTCGCGCGCCAGGCCCACCAGGCGCTGCTCGAACACGATGCGCTGGCGCAGCTGGCGGATCGACTCGGCCTGCAGCTTGTGATCGAGCTCGGGCTGCCCGAACAGCACGACTTGCAGCAGCTTGCGCTTCTCGGTTTCCAGATTGGTCAGCAGGCGCAGCGCCTCGAGCGTGTCGAGCGGCATGGCCTGGCTCTCGTCGATGCACAGCACCACGCGCTTGCCCGCGCGCGCGAGATCCAGCAGCTGCTTGGTGATGGCCCGCAGCAGCCGGTGCTGGTCGGTGCCCGATTCGACCGGGATCTCCAGCTCCTCGGCGAGCGCCAGCATCAGGCTGCGCGGCTCGAACGACGGATTGGGAATGTAGCCCGAGACCCAGCGGTCATCGAGCGTGGCGAGGAACTTCCGGCACAGCAGCGTCTTGCCGGTGCCGACCTCGCCGGTGACCTTGAGAAAGCCCTCGCCGTTCGAGATCGCCACCATCAGCGTATTGAGCGCGGCCTGGCTGCCGCGGCAGGCGAAGAAATAGCTGGTGTCCGGCGTGATGCTGAATGGCTGCTCGCGCAGGCCGAAATGCTCGACGTAGTTCAAGTTCCTTACCTCGCCGGCGGCTTGAGTGCGTCGAGCCGCTTTTGTGTCTCGCGCAGGTCTTCGGCCCAGGCGCGGTCCGAGTCGATGATGGTCGGCTTGAGCAGAATGACCAGCTCCTTTTTCTCCGTCACGCGGGTCGCGCTGCGAAAGAGCCAGCCGAACGTAGAGTCCATGAGGCCGGGCAGTCCGCTGCGCACGTCGGTCACGTCGGTGCGCATCAAGCCGCCGATGGCGACGATGTTGCCATTGGTCACCCGCACGATGGTGTCGGTTTCCCGCAAGGTGCTTTTCGCCGTGGGGACCGATACGGCGCCAAAGCCCAGGTTGACATTGGTGGCGACGTTGGAGATGTCGTTGATCGAGGGATGAATATGCAACGTGACGTTCCCCGCATCGTCAATTTGCGGCATCACGTCCAGCACGATGCCGGCGAAATACGACGAGAACTGCGGCGAGGCGATGGCTCCGGTCACCGAGCCGGTCGTCGCATTCGTCACCGGCGTGATCGAAATATTCGATACGAACAGCTGCTCGTCGCCGACTTTGAGCACGGCCTTCTGATTATTGAGGGTCGCGACGCGCGGGCTGGACAGCACCTGCACGTTGCCTTGCGTCTCCAGGAAGGTAAGTAGCGACGAGAAGCTGTTGGTCGCCAGCGCCAGCCCGAATACCGATCCAACAGGTCCGGCGGCCCCGGTCGTGCTCAGCGCTTGGCTGGCGGAAACTGACGGAATGCCGGAACTGATCGCAGATGTCTGGCCGAGTACGGGAGTCACGGCACCCACCTGTCCAACGGCCACGCGGCTATTGAATGCCGCCCAATTGACACCGGACTGGAACTGGTTCGACAGCGTGACCTCGATGATTTTTGCCTCGAGCATCACTTGGCGCTCGACCGAGAGCTGGGAGGCGCGAAGGTAGTTCTCTACGGCGCGCAACTCTGCCGGCAAGGCACGCACCACAACGACGCCCGATTGCGGCGAAACGACGATCGAGCGGCCGCTCTGCGGATGGCGGCGGTTGCACATGCTGCGCTGGCGATCTTCCGGCTGCTGTTGCACACCGATACCGCCCACGGTGGCTTGCGCGGGCGCGCCGGCATTGTCGGGGAACGTGATCGCGACCAGCGCTTCGCACAGATCCAGCCAGAACGTCGCCTCCTGGCTGGTGATCAGGCGGGTGCTCTCGCGCCCCGTCGCGCCCGTGCCGGACAGCAGCCCGCCCACTGCGGACGCCCCCGCGGCAGCGCCAATTCCGGAAGTGGAAGATGACGTCGTTCCGGTGGTCCCGGTCGTGCCGCTGCCTCCCCCGGTCAAGCTCGGGTCGGTGACGGAGTTGGAGTTCACGCGCACCTGGCTCACGCCGCGGCGTTGAGCCGCGAGATAGTTCACCTGGAAGATCCGCGTCTGCGCACCCGCCGGCTGGATGAGAATTCGCGTGCCGTCGATCTTGTACTCATAGCCGTACAGGTCGCGTATCGAATCCAGCGCTTCGCGAATCGTCACATCCTTCAGGTTGACCGAAATGTTGCCGGAGACCTGCTGGTGCACCAGCATCGAGTAGCGCGTGCCGGTGACCAGCGAATTGAACACCTGCGCCGCCGGCGCGTCGCTCACCGAGAGGTCGAAGCGCGCGTCGATCGGCTGGCCACCGACCTGCGGCATTTCCATGCGCAGCGGCGGCATCAGCGCCTGCTCGAGCTGCGGCGCGTCGGGCTTCTTGCGCTCGGCGCCGGGATTCAGCGCATCGCGCAGGTTGGAATCGACGCCCTTGGGCGGAGGCGTACTGCAGGCGACCAGGGCAAACACCGCAGCTGCAAGGATTGAGCGGTTCATGGGAGTTTTCCCTTCTTGTTATCCGCGCCCGGCTCGATGGCCTGGCGGGTGATACCGGGATAGAGCTCGAGCGTGCGCAGCTCGGTGCCCTGCCTCAGGGTGACGTAGGTTTCGGCAATCTGCACCAGCGTCGCCTGATCCACCTTGCCGCCGAGCGCCACGGTGCGCCCGTCAATGACCGCCAGGCGTCGGTGCGGCGAGATCAGGATGCTTTGCAAGCGCGGCGCGCCGGCGCTGGCCGCCGGAGCGCTGCCATCGCGTGCGCCGGGCGCAACCGTCGGCGGGCGCGTCGGGTCGGTCAATGGCGCCTGCGGATCCGCCGCCTGCGCCGCGAGCGAAAGCGCGAGCGGCAGGATCGTTGCGGAGGCCATCAGGCTCATACGTTCAGCCATGCGCGATCGAGGCTCAGGGTAAACACCGTCACCTTCATGGTGTGCTTCGGATAGCGGCTGGCATCGATCTCCAGCGAGCCCCAGTAGAGCTGTGTCGGCAGGCGCTCGAGATCGGACAGGTATTTGAGCAGGTCGAGGTAGGCGCCGCTGACGGTGATCTCGACGCCATGGCGGTAGATCAGGCGCTCGGCGGCGCCGGCGCGAGGCTCCGCCGGCTTGCCTGCGGCCTGCGCGCGCGCCTCCGCGATCGACGTCGTCGGCAGGCTGCGCATGGTGCGCAGCTCGATCGCGCGGTTTCGCGCCAGCAGTTCCTCGATGACGTTGCGCATCTGCGCCGGTGCGGTGAACTTGCGTTCCTCGGCGACGATCTTCGCGTCGGTATCGGCAAGCAGCAGGCGCGCAGTCTCCAGCCGCTCGCGGACTGCCCGGTCCGGGTCGGAGCCGCGGCTCGTCGCAACCCGCGTGATCTGATCCTGCAAAGCGCGCGCCTCGGCCTGTTTCTGGGCAATCGCAGCCGATACACGCCGCTCTCGCGCCACTTGCGGATCGATGTAGGCGCTATAGACGATTCCGATCAGCACCACCATGGCCGCTGCGAACACCATGACGCGCTCGCGCAGGCTCAGCGCGTCGATGCGATCGGCGTAGCGTTTCCAGAGCTGCTTCACGAGCTCCCCTTCGCCGCCGGTACCGGGGTCGCGCTTTCCCGCACCGGGATGGAGAGCAGAAACTCGATGTAGCGCTCGGGAGCGTCCTTGCTGTCCCTGGCCGCCTCGCTCTTTGCGTTCAGGCGCAGCTCGCCGACCGCCTTGCCGGCGAACGGCGTCTCGCGATTGAGCGCGCGAATGTAGGCCGGGACCAGGTTGCTTTCGAGCGCGCGCCCGCGGATCACCACGTCGCCGGCCTGCTTGGCGCCGATCTCGACGCCGGTCAGCCAGACGCCCGGCGTTCGCTGGCGCGCAAGTGCGCCCAGGTAGCGCGAGTAGCCCTCGGTGTCGCCGCCGACGCCGGTCTTGATCTCGCCCAGCAATTCCTGGCGGCGCTGCAGGCGCTCTTCGAGCCGTGCCAGGTCCTCGGCCAGCGCCTTGCTTGCCCCCTTGTCGGAAAATTCCTTGCCGAAGCGCACGGCCTGCTCGCGCTGCGTCGCAACGCGCTTGTCCGTCTCAGCCAGCACGCCGTCGAGCGTGCGGTTCTGGCGCACCTCGAATGCGTACATGGCAAGCGAGCCCACCAGCACCGCCGCCAGCGCCTGCACCATGGTCAGCGCGGAAAAATAATGCTTCCGCTTGAGGAACACCGGATTGAAGAGGTTGATCTGCTGGCTCATGGCCGGGTCAGAGCGCCTTGGTCTCGTGGCGCAAGGCGGCGCCGAAATGATGGAAGAACCGCCACTGCGTCTCGGCGTCGGGTCCGCCGGGCTCGTCGAAGCTGAGCACCTCGTTGAGGTCGATCTGGCTCGATTCCATGCCGAGGCGCGCGCGGAGAAATTCACCCAGCCCGACGTCGCTCGGCAGCGGCGCGACCAGCACGCGCGCCACCGGGATCGAGCGGAACTGGCGCTCGAAATGATCCAGCGTGCGCTGGATCTCGACCGCCACGCGCTCCAGCGCGCCGCCTTCCTGCCCCGCCGACTCGGCCGCCAGCTGCTTGATGCCGAGGTCGAGCCGCCGCGCCAGATAAAGCTCGCCGCCGTAGTTGATCGTCAGCAGGCCCCAGTCCTGCGCGAAATAGACCAGCGCGACGCCGCGCTCGGCCGTCTCGAACAGCGCTGCGATATTGCGCTGCGCGGTTTCGCGGATGTCGATCACCGAGAGCGGCACGCGCGCCTCGTCGAATTGGCGCACGCAGGACTGGATGACATCGTTGCGCGCCGCGACCGCGTACATCAGGTGCGCGCGGCTGCCGCCCTTCTCGTCCGGCGGGACGTCGAGCACGTCGATGGTGGCGTCATCCACGTGGAAATCGATCATGTCCTTGATGCGCCAGCGGATGGCGCTCTTCAGCTCGTCGCTCGGCACGCTGGGCGCTTCGACCTGAATGATCTGGTATTCGCCCTGGTTCAGCAGCGCGGCACACTGGTACTGGCCGAGGCGCAATTCGTGCGCGAGTTTCTGCAGGCCCTGCTTGTCGCCGTCGATGCGCCGCGCTCCATATGTCGTGATCGACGACTTGCCGGTGGCGGCATGCTGGCCATGCGCGTAGGTGAGCTCGTCCGCGCCGACCGAGGCCACGAACCAGCCTTGCGCAAGCCGCCCTTTCGCCAGCCAGCCGAGCATCGCGATCCCCCGACCCCTACAAATACTTGAATATAAACCGATAACCCATTGTCGTCAAATCACTTTTCGGGATTTTACGATCGGGTGAATCAGCCTCCAATTTCTTGTCGGATTATCCAGCCAGGGTTGTTGCGCCGCTGCAAGGCTGTGTCAGCGCTAGTAGAGCTCGCGGGTATAGATGAACTGCTTCTCGCGTGAGAAATTACTCGATACCGCCTCTCCAATGGCGAAGTCGGCCTCCGGATCGCCGCTCGTGATCGTCACTCCGGAAGCGGTGGCCGTGGTCGTCGTCGGGGTGCCGCTGACAGTGAGGCCGCCCCAGGCCGCGCAGGTCCTCGACGCGCCGCTCAGCGTGCAGGTCGTGCCACGCCGGATTCCGAAATTGGACGCCGTAACCCCGGAATCGAGGTCCGTCGGCGTGCCGCTGATGTAATTGAATGTCGCAGCGTAAGTTCCAGTGACAGTAGAGCTCTTGATCGTCCAATATCGATTGACGCTCTTGCCGGAATCGATACCACTCGCGCTGCTGGTGGTATTGGGATGGTCAGTATTCGTGACAGAAGCAGTCAGGTTTCCGGTGACGCCCGCCGTGAACGTGACCTGAAGTTTCGTGTAATTGGTTCCGTCGCCAATATCGTACGTAAAAGTCGTGGCCGCAGAGAAGGCGCGTACCAGGTTGCCCACGACATGCTTCGACGGTCCGGCACCTGACGTGATCGCGGTCGATGCCATCGTCAATGTGTTCGACGAACCGGTGGTGATATTGCCGGTGGTGAACGTCAGGGTTCCGCTGACGGTCGGACTAGCGCCCAGCGTCGCGCCGTTGCTGTCGTTCAGTTCGAGGTTGCCGTAGGTGCCCGTGCCCGACAGCGCGTGCGCAGCGCTGCCACCGGTCAGAACGATCTTCCCGGTGCCGCTGTGCGTTCCCGAGTTATCGAGGTCGCCCTTCGCCGTAATCGTGGTGCCGCCATCAGCTAGCGTGTTGCTGCTTGAAATCGTCAGTTTCTTGTTGACAGTAAATCCGGTATTCGCCGTCGTCGTCACGGTTGCCGTCTTGCTCAGGTTCAGCGCAGGAAACGTCGTAGCCGATGCCCCGCCGATGGCCGCAGCGATTGTTCCGTCGAATGTCACCGCGGCATTTCCGGTGCCTGGCGTAAACGTGCCGTTATTGATCCAGTCGCGCGCAACGGAAATGGCGTTGTCCTGATGTCCAAGCAACGTGCCGTTCGCTTTAATGTTCACGCCCCCATTCACGTCGAGGATGGCGCTATTGGTCGCCGCATCTGCGATGGCGGCATTGGTTGCGTTACCGACGACCAGGTCGCAGTTGATGGTGTACGTACCAGCAGCGAACCGTTGCGTCGCTGCGCCGGCCGGCGCCAGATCGAGGTGGCCATAGGTCTGGTTGGTAATCGTCAGGGGCGTTGTAGTTTGACGGTAACTCACGGTAGAGCAACTCGGGTAAGCGCCGGACTGAAACGTATAGGCCCCGAAGGTCGGAAATGCGGTCGTCCCGGTCATCGCGTAAGTCGCTCCATCGTTCACCTGCAGCAACGTGCCACCCGTTACGACGTTACCGTTGTTGCTGAGCGTTCCCGCGCTCACGAGCAACTGGCTATTTACGTCGATATCGGCGCCCAAGGTCCCGGTCTGGCCCGCCATCGACACGGTGAGGTTGTTAAACCGGTTGGTCACGGTGGTGAACGTTCCAGAGGTCAGCGCCACTGAATTGGGGGAGTTCATCGTCACGGTTGAAGTGCCGGCAGTGAAGACGCCGTTTGCATTTCGCGTAAATAGGGGGCCGGCCGCCCCATTGAGTGTGATGGCGGCAGTCGTTGCCAGCAGGGTGTTAGTCCCGGTGCCGCCTGCGGCGTCGCCGAGCACCACCGTCCCTGACGTGAACGTCGTCATTCCCGTTGTATTGAGCAAGGTGCTGTCGTTGCCCGCGCCGGACGCAAGCATTCGGGTTCGACCGGTTACCGCCAGCGTTGTCACCGTGCCACGCACTACGCTGAGAGAGCGCGCCGCGCCAGCGGCATTTGTAGTCGTGATGTCGAGATCGCCGGTCACAGTAACGCTGGCAATCGAGCCGCCTCCCAGCGTGTAAGTGCGCGAGCCGCCGAGAGTAGCCGGACCCAAGGTGAGATTGCCGAAGGTAATGCCGGTTGCGCTCCCGGCTAGCAACGTCGTCGTGTTATCGATGTTGAGTGCGGCGTTTCCGGAGAAACTGCCGCCTGAATTGAGCGTAATCGGATTGTTGTTGTCCACCGTCAGCGTAAAAGTCGACGTGGCCATGCTGCCGTTGATGACGATGGTGTTCGCCGTGCGGCTCGAATCCAGGGTGACCGTGAAGCCGGCGCAGATGGTCACATCGTCCGCGGCACCCGGCGTGGATGCGGTGAGTGCACCTGCGACGCAGGATGTGGCGGACCAGATCGCCGCGTTCCACAATCCAGTCGCCCTGGCGAATCTGGTGGCGGCGTCCGCATGCAATGGCGCCAGGCCGATCATGGCCAGGGTGATCCAGCACGCTGCGAAGCGCGATGCTTGCTTGCCGGTCATGGGATATTCGACACGGTTGCCTCCATGCGCCGCTCGGCGTAACCCAGGTTACCGGCGGTACCGATGGTGGCGACACTGGTGAGGTAGTAGACGATATTCCCGGCGCCGTGGATGCTGGATTCACAGGTCACCGTCACCAAAGCCCCGCCGAACCCGGAACCGGAGGGTGAGAACTGGGTCGCGCCTCCGGTACCGATGGCCGTGCAGCGCGCGGGCGCAG
>Ga0075435_100002979_pt1 | contig 11385 bp, 10 predicted proteins | sample RhiMethybrSRZTD4_FD_75302 | JGI IMG/M metagenome (GOLD analysis project Ga0075435, IMG submission 75302) | Populus rhizosphere microbial communities from Tennessee, USA - Rhizosphere MetaG P. TD hybrid SRZTD4 | ecosystem: Host-associated > Plants > Roots > Rhizosphere > Soil | place: USA... | reverse complement strand
AGCTACAAGATTTGCGGTTTTGAGGGATAATAGACCTCATTGTGCTGCACCCCAGCTCTCAACGATTCTCGTTCCGGGACCCCTTGGGCGATCAAATGGCGAAACGGCTATTGAAAACCCATAGAAAAAGATAAGCTCCTCCGCGTCCGTCGCAAACGCCAGCGACTTCGTCCAAATCCCCCTATCGCAAGTGCCCCGGCGGGAAACTTTTAAGTCCACTCGAACGTTCGGCGCCGGCGCACTTGTCGATAGAATGCTAAGATTTTGCGCCAACTACCTGAGATGAGCAGCGAATCGAGCCTTCGGAGAGCTACTCTCCTGCCTGCAAAAATCCATTTGCTTTTCCTGTTGCAAAGTTAGATTTGAGTGGTCATGCTTTGCCCGTCCTGCTTCGGGATTTATGCCTCAGGACACCGCATTTCACCCAGCCCGGAAACATTCCTCAATCCGCCTGTGGAGCACTAGGATCGTTGCTGTAGGAATTGCTCTTGTTGTGTTCGCCGCGAGTCTCGGAGTAATTGAGCAGGCTATTTTTGCTGCTAGATCGAGACGACGCTATCAAGCGCCGGGCAGACTGGTAGATGTTGCTGGCTATCAAATGCACATCAATTGTATGGGGAACGGTACACCGACGGTCATCATGGAGTCAGGATTGGGCGGATAGTCTCTGGATTGGACACTCGTGCAACCTGAAGTCGCCAAAGTTCACCCGTGGGTGCGCCTATGACCGCGCTGGGTTAGGTTGGAGTCGCGCCAGACCAGAGGCGCGCACTAGCAATGAGACGCGAGCGAGCTTTCTTCTCTGCTCGTGGCTTCTGGAATCACTGGTCCCTACATATTAGTCGCGCATTCCATCGGTGGTTATCACGCCAGGGTTTTCGCTTCGCAACATCGTGCCCAAATCGCGGGAGTCGTGCTGGTCGATTCTTCGCACCCCGAGCAAGAGACGCGCTCCCCAGAAATTCGGGGCTTTAACGCACAAGAGCGGGAATTCGTAAGACTGGGACGTGTACTCATGATGTTTGGACTACCACGTTGGCTGGGGAAGTGCTGGAAAGTGAGTTCCAGCAGTTCCCCTCAATTAAAAACGGTGCACGCGATGTCTGTGGCCCGGGAATGTCGCCCTGACGCGTTTAGCGCAATTGAGGCTCAATGGGACGGAGCAAAAGAGAGCTCGACAGAAGTCACCCGCTCCGGGACACTGGATGACATCCCGCTAATCGTGCTATCTCACGACCCGCAAACAGCGCTTGGACCGGGTGCTCCGAGCCCGTCGGAACTACACGTCGAGATTCTATGGACCCAGATGCAGAAGGAACTTGCGCAACTATCCTCGCGGGGGACTCAGATTGTTGCAAAGGATAGCAATCACTACATACAAATCGATCGGCCAGATGTGGTTATTGGCGCAATCCATAAAGTACTTGACGAAGCGGAACGAAAGAGTCGGTCATTATCACAAGCACATTGACTGAGGGGGTTCTTTGTTTTGATTGATGAAATCAGGCCTTATCACAAGCTTGCGCTCTTTGTTCGCTAGATCGCCCCACGGGTGTAGCCGAATTTTTCCCGGAGTGTACTACCCCTGCGCTGGTTTGACCCTGCCCTATCCCTTCAATACACTGAAAACATTCGGCCGAATACCGGTCGCAATCCCATGTCAGAAGCTATTCAGGTCAAGCTCCCGGACGGGAGTACGAAGGAGGTGCCTAAGGGCACGAGCGCTCTTGAGGTCGCCAAATCCATCAGCCCGCGTCTCGCCGAGGCTGCCCTCGTCGCAAAAACCAATGGCGATCTCATCGACCTGACGCGTCCGCTGGAGAAAGACACCAATCTCCGCATCCTGACTGAAAAAGATCCCGAGTCGCTTGAGGTCTACCGCCACTCCTCCGCGCACTTGCTCGCCGCTGCTGTGCTCGAACTCTTCCCCGAGACCAAGCTCGGACACGGCCCCGCAACCGGCAGCGGATTCTTCTACGACTTCTACCGTCCCACTCCCTTCACGCCCGAAGACCTGCAGAAGATCGAATCCAAGATGCAGGAGCTCGTGCAGCAGAACATCCCTTACGCGCGCGAGTTTCTCCCTCGCGATGAAGGCCTGCAGCAGTTCAAGCGCGAAGGCGACTTCATGAAGTGCCACTTCATCGAGCAGTTCACCCAGCCCGATGAAAAAATTTCCATCTACAAGACCGGCAAATTTCTCGACTTCTGTCGCGGCCCCCACATCCCCTCGACCGGAAAAATCAAAGCCTTCAAGCTGCTCAATATCGCCGGCGCCTACTGGCTCGGCGACGAGAAGAACCCGCAGCTCCAGCGCATCTACGGCACTTCCTTCTTCTCCAAAAAAGATCTCGACCAACATCTTCATCAGCTCGAAGAAGCCAAAAAGCGCGACCATCGCGTGCTCGGCCAGCAGCTCGATCTCTTCTCCATCCAGGAACTCGCCGGGCCGGGGCTGATCTTCTGGCATCCCAAGGGCGGCATCGTCCGCAAGGAAATGGAAGACTGGATGCGCGACGAGTACCTCAAGCGCGGCTATTCGCTCGTCTACACGCCGCACGTGGCGCGCCGGCAGCTCTTCCACACCTCAGGCCACGAGGGCTACTACGCCTCCAATATGTTCGACGCTATGGAGCTCGACGACGCCGAGTACCGCCTCAAGCCGATGAACTGCCCCGGCCACATCCTCATCTACAAGGACTCGCTGAAGTCCTATCGCGATCTGCCCGTGCGCCTCGGCGAGCTGGGGACGGTCTACCGCTACGAACGCTCCGGCGTGATGCACGGCCTACTGCGCGTGCGCGGCTTCACCCAGGACGACGCCCACATCTTCTGCACTCCGCAACAGATCGAAGACGAAATCGTCGCCTGCACCGAATTTGCCCTCGACGTCCTCAAAGATTTTGGCTTCGACCAATACCAGGTCGAGCTCTCCACCTGGGACCCAAAGGATCGCAAGAGCTTCCTCGGAAGTGAAGATCAGTGGAATCTCGCCAATCGCTCTCTCGAGAACGCCCTCAAGAAGCTGAATATCGAATACAAGATCATTCCCGGCGAGGCCGCATTCTACGGTCCCAAAATCGATATCAAGCTGGTGGACGCCATCGGCCGCCTCTGGCAGCTCACCACCGTGCAGTTTGATTTCAATCTTCCCGAGCGCTTCGGCCTGGAGTACGTCGCCGAAGACGGATCGCGCAAGCGTCCGCTCATGGTGCATCGCGCGCTCTATGGATCGGTCGAGCGCTTCTTCGGGGTGCTGATCGAGCACTACGCCGGCGCATTCCCCGTCTGGCTCTCTCCCGTGCAGGTAGTCGTGATTCCCATCGCCGAGCGCCACGTGGAGTATGCGAACAAAGTGGCGGCCATGCTGCGTGGGTCTTCCGTTCTATCTCAGGCCAGGGCGCCCCACGTCTCGCCGGTTTTGCGAGACGTGGGTTCAGGCATCCGCGTGCAGGTGGACGCGCGCAATGAAAAGATGAACGCCAAAATCCGCGAGCACGCGCTGCAGAAAGTTCCCTTCATGCTGGTCGTTGGCGACAAGGAAGCCGAAGCCGGTAAGGTCAACGTCCGCACCCGCGGCAAAGACAAAACTGAAGACCTAACCTTCGACGATTTCGCCCACCGCCTTCACACGCTCATCGAAACCCGCGCAGCAAGCTTGTAATGCGAAGGCTCGAAAGAGGATTCTTGCTAATGGCCGGGACGCTCACGCTGATCATTTCAGCGCGAAACGGTGATATTGATTACCCAGCACGTAAGCGCTGGCTGACGGGAGCAAAGTTGCTGAGTTCCGTAGGCGCGGCACGCTTCTAGCATGAAGACATAAATACTGGATCGGTGCCGTGTCGTGGTTAGAGGGCAGAGAAGATTGTATTAAACACACCCAAGCGGAGCTTTTAGGTGAGGCCTCCTGATTCCAAAAGATCACCGGGGAGGGGGATACCCTCCCTGTCGGGGTACAGACCGGGAGCATCCCTGACAGAACAGACCGGGAGCATTCCTGACACTCTCGTGAAAGAACAATGGCATGTAGAAGGACAGCACGCCTTGGAAAGCGAGCAGCGTGATGGAAAGAGAAACTACGGTTTGTCTTTGAGTATGAAAGAGATGAACAGACGATGAGGGAGCTGTGCCACAGCTTTGGGATCTCGAGAGAAACGGGATACCTGTGACTACGGCGGAATCGGGCGCAAGGTGTGGGCGGGTTGATGGAGTTGAACCGGGCGGCACAGCGTCCATTTCCGGACACCTCCCGCCCAAGCGAAACTTCGCCCGGACCGCACTCTGGAGTTGTAGTGATTAGCGCTGCTGACCGGCGACGCCAGAGGCTACCCCACCGTCGCCGGAACCGGCTCTTCCACGCCGGCCTCACGCAGGAAGCGGGCCGCCTCTTCCGGAGGCGTCGGATTGATATAGAACCCCGTCCCCCACTCGAATCCTGCCGTCTTGGTGAGCTTGGGCATGAACTCGATGTGCCAGTGGTAGTGGTCGTTGGTGGGTTCCTGCACAGGGGAACTGTGGATCACGAGGTTGTATGGCGGATTGTCGAGCACCCGGTCCGCCTTGACCAGCAGAGTCTTGAGCGCCTTGGCCAGGTTCTCGAACATGTGCGACGAGGAATTCTCAAACGCCGATTCGTGACGCTTGGGCAGAACCCAGGTCTCGAACGGAAAGCGCGGCGCGTACGGGGCCAGCGTCAGAAAATCTTCATTCTCCGACACAACACGTGTCCCGGAATCAAGTTCCTGGCGAATGATGTCGCAAAACACGCAGCGTTCTTTGTAGATGAAGTATTGCTTCGCCCCCTCCAACTCTTCTGTCACGTAAATCGGAAGAATGGGCAGTGCAATAAGCTGAGAGTGCGCGTGCTCGAGGGATGCCCCTGCCGCCTCTCCGTGATTCTTGAAAATCAAAATGTACTTGAAGCGCCGGTCTTTCTTGAGGTCAAGAATGCGGTCGCGAAAGGTCCAAAGAACGTCTTCGATCCGCTTGGGCGGCAAGGTCGCCAGGGTCGCATTGTGATCCGGGGTTTCAATGATCACCTCATGTGCACCGATGCCATTCATGCGGTCGAACATGCCCTCGGCCTGCCGATTCAGATTGCCTTCAATGCCCAGAGCAGGAAACTTGTTGGGAACCACGCGCACCGTCCAACCCGGCGCATCGCGCTGCGGCGGAGGACCACCGTTAGGGTTCGGCCGGTATGCCTGAATCTCAGGCGGGGTCTTGCTTTCATTACCGTAACAAAATGGGCAGAAACCTCCCTTGATCTTGACTGCTTCGCGGGCAAAATCGGTGGGCCGCTTGGCGCGATCGGTCGAAATAATGACCCATCGTCCGACGATGGGGTCCTTTCTGAGCTCGGGCAAGTATTAAACCTTTCAGTGCGGTGGTGAGAAAACGTTATTTTACGACACAGCCTGGGTATTCTGAAATAACTCGAACCGCGGCTGCTTCGTAGCGTCTGAATAATATACGCTGAGGACATCTAACCGCCATTGGCAGGCAAGCGGTAGATGACGTAGGTAATCAGGCGATACCAAATTGATCTGCTTTTGTTTTTCACGATCGACGGCGGCTTCCGCTGGTTTCACATCGCGCGTGGTGCGCGTCACCTCGATAAAACAGAGCACATTGTTATCCCAGCCAATCAAGTCGATTTCTCCGCGATGACGTGGCGAACGAAAATTTCGCGCCACAATGACGTAGCCCTTCCTGCGCCGATAGAAGTACGCGTCCTCTTCTCCTCGGCGACCGGTGCGCGGGTGGGCAGGAACATTCTCGGGCGCAAGGATCTTCGCTGCAATCCAGTCGAGTCACCGCATTGCGGCTTGGGTTATGTGACCGAAGAGCATGTGCCGAGAATCCTAGATCGGGAAAACGATTTCAGTGACGGATGTCACATTGCGGCGAGATCACCAGCGATGGTGAACCAGCGGACGAATCTTCTGATCGTAAATACGCCGGACCGCGTCCATGGTTTGCGAACTCAGCGACGGCAAGCCGGAAGCCCGGCAGTTGTCCTCGACCTGCTCAGGCCGCTTGCCGCCGGGGATGGCACAGCTCACATCGAACATCAGGATCCAGCGCAGCGCAAACTGGCTCATGGAAACTCCGGTAGGCAGAAGCCTGCGGATCTGTTCTACGGCTTTCAAGCCCACTTCGTAATCCACCCCTGAAAACGTCTCGCCCACATCGAATTCTTCGCCGTGGCGATTGAAGTTACGGTGATCGTCCTTGGCAAAGCTGGAGGTGGGATTGAACTTGCCGGTAAGTAGCCCGCTGGCGAGCGGCACGCGGGCGAGAATCCCAACTTGTTTCTGCTTCGCTCTCGGAAAGAATTCCTCCGTCGGCCGCTGGCGGAAGCAGTTGAAGATGATCTGAACGGTCTGAATGTTCGGATACTCGACCGCCTTCAGGGCCTCCTCAATCTTCTCGACGCTCACACCGTAATAGCGGATCTTGCCGGCTTTCACCAGGTCGTCGAGAATCCCGAAGACCTCCGGGCGATCATAAAGCTCTGTCGGCGGGCAATGGAGTTGAAGCAGATCAATCGTATCGGCCGCTAGATTCCGCAGGCTATCGTCAACCCAGGAGGAGAGATTCTGGCGGCTGTAGCCTTCGACGGTCTGTTCGGACAGGCGCCGGCCAGCTTTGGTGGCGACAACGATCTCGTCTTTGCGAGACTTTCTAAGCTGGCCCACCAGCCGCTCGCTGCGGCCACTGCCGTAAACGTCGGCCGTATCGATGAAGTTGATGCCACAGTCCATCGCCTTGTGCAGCGCTGCCATGGCATCCTCGTCAGACACATGGCCCCACTCGCCTCCGATTGCCCATGCCCCGAAGCTGATCTCTGAAACCTTCCAACCGGTACGGCCTAGCGGACGATAGTTCATAGGAAGGGGATTGTATCGAATATGGGGGGAGGGCGGCAGAGGATTAGCCACAGAAGCACCCGGACACAGGGAAACTTAATTCGTGTGCAGTGGCAGTTGGACGGTCATGCACGTGCCCCGTCCGGGAGTGCTTTCCGCTGCGATGGTGCCGCCATAGGCCTCGATGAGAGCCTTGGCCATAGGTAGCCCTAGACCGAAACCGCCGGTGGCTCGCGTTCTTGAGGGATCGCCACGATAGAAGCGTTCAAAGATGTGTGGCAGTTCTTCCGCCGAGATACCCACTCCGGAATCTTTGAACGTGAGGCGCGCTGTTCCGGGTTTGTCCCTGGTTACAGCCACCTCGATCGTTGATCCCTCGGGGCTGTAGCGGACAGCATTCTCCAGGAGGTTGGTCCAGACCAGTCGCAGGTCCTCCGGGTCAGCGCGGAAAGGCATCGGGCCGTTCGTAGAGAGTCTAATGTCATTACGGCGAGAATGGGCCAGATTCCTGATCCTCTCAATCGCCTCTTCGCAGGTTGAATTCAGATCCACAAGCTCAAGGTTGCGGCGCAGAGCGCCGTGCGCCCACTGTTCCGCTCGAGCCAATCTCAGCATCCACTGCAACAGGCGTTCCAATCTTTCAGTGTCTTCAAGTGACTGATTGAGACCTGTACGATATTCATCCGAAGTGCGAGGCCGTTGCAGCAATGATTGCAAGGTGGACTTCAGAACGGCAACTGGGGTTTTGAGCTCGTGAGCCGCGTTGGACAGAAAATCCCGCTGCTGAACGAAGGAGCGCTGCAAACGCCCCAGCGTGTCTCTCATCGCCCGTACTACGGGCTCTATTTCTGAGACTTTCTCGACCTCCGCCGGCACCCGCAGCTCCCAGTTCTGGGTGGAGACGAGGGCGGCCTGCTCGGCTAAGGTCTGCAGCGGTGCCAGACCCTTGCCAATACCCCGCAAAGCAAACTTCGCCATGAGCGCGAGCAAAACCAGGCTGGCCAGGGCGATGATGATCCCTGCTGCTCTCACCTGCTGACGCAGACGGACGGTCGGCGATGCGTAAATGATGCTCAGTGTCTGCGGCCCCTTCGAGAGCGGACCTTCCACCCGATCCAGAATTGGCACCTTCGACATCCGCAGAACGTGGTACGGAACCTTGCCCCAGATGGCGTTCCAGTGCTGATCGCTGCCTGGCGAGAGCTCAACATTGGAAGGCCAGGTATCCGAACGAGCCAGCAGTCCCGAACGATTTGCCCAGACCGCGAACACGTCCGGGCGCGCCGGATCAATCGAAGGAGGGATCATTGTGTCATCGAAGTACACATCTCCAGTCGCGTTGTCGTTGTAGCGGACCAGGGCCGCCAGGCTCAGCGCCCGAGCCTGCATGCTGGTGTCGAGTGTGGAAAGCAGGCGCCAATAGGTATAGAGCACGCCGGTGAGTATTAATCCCGCCGTCAAGAGGGCTTGCGAGAGCACAACCGTCGCAATCAACCGGCGCTGGATCGAATCGCGTTGCATTACGCTCGCAGCACGTAGCCCTGGTTACGGAGAGTATGGATCAGTTTCCTGGAGGAACCGTCATTGAGCTTCCGCCGCAACCCGGAAACGTACACCTCAATCACGTTACTGAACTTCTCCCAGTTGTAATCGTAAAGGTGCTCGAGCAGTTCTTTCTTGGACACCACTGCGCCCGGACGATGCGCCAGGTACTCGAGTACCCGATATTCCATTGCCGTAAGCGTAATCGACCGGCTGTTCCGATAGACGGTGCGATCGGCAGTGTTAACCTGCAGGTCGTCGACGGCCAGAATTGGCGACGCTTGTCCCTTGCCGCGCCGAACCAGGGCCTTGGTGCGCGCCAGAAGCTCGCCCAGATCAAAGGGCTTGGTCAGATAGTCATCCGCCCCGGCGTTCAGCAGCGCTATTACTGACTCCTTATCATCCCTCGCGGTCAGTACCAGAACGGGAGTACGCCGCCCCGCTTGGCGGATGCGCTGGAGTACCTGCATGCCGTCGAGTTTTGGCAACATAAGATCCAGAATCACGGCGTCATAAGGGTTCGCTTGAATCGCGCTCAGGCCTGCTTCGCCGTCATGGACCACATCCACGGCATATGCTGCAGCCTCGCGCAGACCGCGGGCAATGTTTTCCGCCAATCGGGGTTCGTCTTCGACGATCAACACGCGCACGGGAGTCGACCTCCGGTCTTTAGATGACAGCAAAGCGCTCATAAATGCCGGAGCCGAACGCCACTTCGGGAAAAATTCCCGCAAATAGCTTGCGGTTGCCGACGAGTCTTATTGGCTTCCGCGCCAAAAGGCTGGGTCATAGGAAGTTACACCATCGTGCCGCAGGGCGAAGCTTTGGCGAAGCCCTGTCTTCACGAAAGGTTTCGGTGAGTTGGAATAGAAGTCATGGGACGAAGATGTTTATGGATATCACTCGAATCAAGATCACACCTGGCGATCGGCAGGTCATTTCCTTATTCGTTCAGGGCTGCAGCAACAAAGAGATCGCGGCGCAACTGAAGGTCAGTCCTCGAACTGTGAAGCAACACCTGCGCAGTACGCCTCTGGAGCCGCCTGGAGCTCGCGCTCTAGGTTGCGGCGCATGGAGGGCAAATTGGAGGGACTCGCTTCCCCGCCGGGCGAGCCCTCGGCGCAGGCTAAACTTCAAACCGCACCCTGAGTGCGAGTGCGACCATAGCTCGGGGCTAGATTGACGGGGACGGTCTTTTCTGTTTCGGCCAAGTTTTCCACAAAAAGGCGGGGCGAATTCCTCCCGCCAAAGGACTCGAAAGGCGGAAAAGCCGCTTCTGCGAAAGGAAGAAGCCGGTGGTGGCATGGTTCCCGCGCTAGCTGCACAAAGACTAGTGCACTAGCATGTGCACTACGCGCATGTTGTTAAATCTTCAAGTGTTAGATGTAGCTCAAGGCGGTTGACATGGCATTTCAAGGAGCGTAAACAGGCAGGCGTAATTCTTTTGCACCATTCCGTTGGCAGAGTGGATTGTGGCTAACGAAGGGTGTTATTTGGGCCAAGTAGCCGTGTAAAACACCTCACACCTGCGTCATGTTTCCTGCCGCACCGAACAGGCCGAAAGCCACCATTCTGGTGGTTGATGATTCTCCGGCAATGGTTCGTTATCTCCGGACGATGTTGGAACTGGATTCCTACCAGGTGGAAAGTGCCAGTAATGGCTTTGAGGCGTTACAAAGGCTCCGTTCCAGTTCCCCTCCCGAACTGGTTCTGTTGGATCTGCAGATGCCGGGCATGGACGGCCTGCAAACTCTACGTTCGCTTTTGAAATTGAGGCCCGACCTGAAAGTTCTCATGTGCTCGGGTGTAGACGACCCTGGCAAGATGCGTCGAGCCGTAACGTTGGGGGCGAGAGACTATCTGACCAAGCCCATTCAACATCTGTACCTCTCGGCCGCCGTTGAGCGTTGCCTAAATTCAGATGCGCATGCCTCGCGCACGGCGACTCAAGCCGAAGTAACAGTCTAACCCCTCATCCAACGGCTGCACCCAAGTGGCGGCGATTCCTCGTGGATAGGAGCAGGTACTGGTCGGCAAAATTCCCGCACGGGTGACTTCACCGACCAAAACGGGAAAACGGCTGCAAAAGCTTGCGGTTCATGGTGCATCACCGTGGCCCAAACTCGGCAGTTTCAATGGACCTACGGCCAAACCTGCGGCATCGAAATTGCACTGTGATAGCTCCCCCTATACCGCTCGGTCCCCGCCGAGACCAGGATCCACCTGAGGGCAGGTCATATGGCTTACAAAGAATGCTTCTGGATGGCTTGCGACTCGACGGAGCAGTTGCGAGCAGAATACGGGCCGTTTCACACCCGGGCCGAAGCCGAATCAGAAGCCCGAAAGCTGGGGTTCGGATACCTGCTGCGTTACGAACATGTGATTGGCCAGAACGATGAAATCCAGGAGGTGCGCTGCATCTTTATCGAATTGCCGCAGACCTCCGTCCCGGTCCGAATTATCCGCAAGCTCCATACCCGTTGCGCGACCTGCGGTGAAACCGCCATGCACGACGAAACCTGGCAGGCTGAGGTATGGGCTGATATTCACGAATTTGAGCACTCCAGACATCGCGTGCGGCTATTCGAGCAGACCCGCGCCGAAGGCTTGAAAGAGATCGGCGACTGGCGCGACACGTGCGCCTGAACCCAGGTCAAAACCCTTTACAGGTGAACACTCCCTCTGATTTTTGCTAATCTGTTGACCGTTACACCTGCGCTGTAAACTCATGATCCTTCTCGTCTCGCTACTTTTGGCGTTGCTGCCGTTGCTCGGCATCGGTTGGATTTTGATGTACGGGTCGATTACCACCGTCGACGGTTTGTTTACCTCCCTTATTCTTGCAGCCATGTCAGGAATTCTCGGCCTGAATGTGCTTCTCGAGCTGAAACATCGGTCCAGGGGCGAGACGAAGAGTGCAACGAATCCGGCAGCGAGATCCAACGGATTGAGCCAGCGCGGCAGGGTG